>Ga0209449_1000005_pt1 | contig 255019 bp, 195 predicted proteins | sample SaaInlV_100m_DNA_5_FD_184671 | JGI IMG/M metagenome (GOLD analysis project Ga0209449, IMG submission 184671) | Marine microbial communities from expanding oxygen minimum zones in the Saanich Inlet - Saanich Inlet SI073_LV_200m_DNA (SPAdes) (version 2) | ecosystem: Environmental > Aquatic >...
GAAAAATCTAATAAATTAGGTGCTAATATTACATATGCTGAATGGTAATTGACTAGTATTTAAGAATCATAGATTCATTGGTGTTATCACATCAGAATTCATATGTTTATGATTAATTCAAACAAATGATATTACGCAAGGATGGGATGGAACTTACAATGGTACAGTTTGCCAGAGTGGATCATATGTTTTTAAAGTAACTTATAATACTTCATTGCATTCACTAACTGAATCAGAAACTAAAATTGGTACTGTTATGTTGGCTAGGTAATCGTATTTAATTTCTGACTGAAATATAATTATAAGTATCTCGGACATAAATAGTCTAAAAGAAGACTGTAAAAAAGAATCTGACATTAAGACAAGAAAAGCAAACGCTTCGCAGTCAAGCACATTGCCAAGTCGCTGGAAAAACCCACCGCCAAAACCTAAACTTGTCAATAAGCTTGCCCGCCCCGACGCAGAAAAAAAACACCCAGCTGCCAACAAGCGCTCATACTGCATACCGCAATTAGTTGTAAATATGAACGTTACGTTTCTTAATTTTATATATTTGTGAACAGAAAAAATTGTAATATTAATGCGGTACGCAGCATAGCGCAACCGTTGGCAGCAAGGCGAAGACCCACCACGCCTTTAAGCACTTTTGGTTTTTCTCCAACACACAAAGCCGACGCAAAAAACCAAAAAAGCTTAAATTTTTACCACCGCTCACAAAACAACATGGACTTTAATAACAAAACAGACTTATTTTCTTCCATCTAATTTTATATTATGCAACAATGAGAAAACACTCTCGTTATTTAGAATTAGTATAAATTGGGGGGGGGGGCAGCTAAAATAATTCTCAAAAATGGTCTAAAATTTATTAATTTTGTTACTAATAAGTAGAGGGTAACATTACAATAACTAAAAAAAAGCCCCCTTAAATTATTAACGAACATGATACGACTCAAAATACGAAAACAAAGAAAGGAGGTTACAGGCAAAGATACCTTTTTTATTTGATAGTAACCAAGATATTTTAGCCTTGCCAACTTGAATATTAAGGTATAAATAAAAATAGTTTCTAACTTTAAAATTTAAAAAGAATGAAAAAATTATTTGGAATTTTAGCAATAACATTGCTGATTAGTTTAACAGGAATCCAGGATGTCACTGCGGCAGAATGGACCATTACAGTTAATTGGACAGATGAGGCCGATGCTTGTCCAACTATAGGTGATTATGAGTATTTTGTTAGTGTGCGTATTAGAAATACTTGTACGAACAATGAAATCCATTATGATTATGTAACATTACCTTCAAGTACGAACCCATTAACTTATGATTTTGATGTTGACCATGTTTGTACCGTTGATGAACAGGTGTGTTATCTGGTCTCTGCCTCGGTAGTTAAAAGATGTGTTATTTCACAAGCTGTAATATCTATGGATACTAAAAGTATGAATGCAAGTTGCGATGATATTTATCAGGGAATTACATTGGAGCCTTTTCTAGAATAGTTATTCTAAACCATTACAGGGAATTTTCCCTGTAATGGTTTCTAAAAAATTACTATATGCTAAATTATAAAACATACACAACTTTATTGTTTTTGACATGTGCTATTTTTTTTATTAACGATGTATACTCCCAAAGACAAGCCGACCACTGGTATTTTGGATATAATTGCGGCCTCAATTTCAATTTTGGAGAACCTGAGGTGCTATACAACGGACTCACACATTTGGGTTTTGGTGGTGTAGGCACAATGAGTGATTCGTTGGGCAATTTATTGTTTTACTCAGAAGGGGATACCGTCTTCACTTCACAGCATATACCAATGGAAAATGGTATAGGATTTGTTTCTGGTGGTGGTATGCAAACTAATCTAATTGTTCAGAGGCCTGAATCTGATTCATTGTATTTTTTATTTCAAACTCCAAATCTTGGTGGTAGTATGGGTTTGTATTACAGCATTATTGATATCAGCCTAAATAATGGTCTTGGGGCTGTTATTGAAAAGGATATATTATTGAATCATGCATGGGATGCTGGTGATAAAGTTACAGCTGCCTTACATAATAATAAGAGGGATATCTGGGTAATTACGCGTAAGTTTCGTGATGATAATTTTGCTGTATTTTTAATTACTCATGAAGGTATAAATGAAATTCCAATTTTATCCCCAGCATCTGACATGGGTGATCATACAGACAGAGGTTTCATTAAGATCTCCTATGACAAGAAGTTTCTTTTTTCAAGTTACTGGGGATCAAAAGATGTAGAGGTGTGCCATTTTAATAATGAGACTGGTGAAATAGAGTTGCTTTATATATTGAATACTGGAATTAATCCGGATGGTATAGAATTTTCACCTGACTCAAAATTTGCCTATATTTCTTATCAATCTGGAACGTCTACTCCAGTCACCATTAAACAATATAACATGGATTATGTTGATGATGTATCATTGTTTATTACAACCGCTATTAATATCGGAACAGGGATTGGTTATGGGCTTCAATTGGCAACAGATGGTAAAATTTACTGCATAGATAATGATGCTTATTTACCTGGTCCAGAATATTTCATTGGAGTAATAAATAAACCTTGGGAAATAGGAGTAGATTGCCAGTATGATTCAGTAGCCATAAATATGTATCCTAGTAGTACAAGCATATCTGTTCCAAATATTTTTATGGACTATCTCTATCGTTTTGAGTTTGAAGGTCTATGTGCCGGAATACCATTTCAGTTTACCTCTAACTTTAATCCTATTCCTGATTCAATTCGATGGCTTTTTAACGATCCTTCATCAGGCCTAAACAATGTTTCTTACGAGCTCAACCCTGAACATACATTTACTTATGGAGGCAGCTATGAGGTTGAAGTAGATGTTTGGTATCCATCTGGAAGGTTTGAGCATACCAGTCGTGAAGTAGAAGTTGCCTACGCCCCATTACCAAATTTAGGACCTGATACTTTAGTATGTGAGGGAGCATCATTTACTCTTAACGCTGGTAGTGACCCAGGTTTATATGTATGGAGTACAGGTGCTTTTGGCCAAAACTTATTTAGCATTACTGTTTCTGATACAGGAACGTATTGGGTAACTGCAAACAGTGATGAAGGCTGTAGCCGAAATGACAGCATCCATATAGGCTGGCTTGATAAATCTATTTTTGATGAAACCACCTTGGTTATTACACCAGCCTCTTGTGGTGTAAACAATGGCAGCATTATCGGCCTACAGGTAGAAGGGGTTGAACCGTTCAGCTTTAATTGGTATGATGGCAATGGTTATCTTATAAGCACTGATATCAACATAACTGATCTATCCGTTGGTAACTACTTTTTACATGTAACAGATGGAAATGGATGTATTACTATATCAGACTCATACACTGTTATTGATGGAGGGGATATATTAATCACAGCAGTAGACTATTCATCCACACATTGTATGCAAAATAATGGATTCATAAGCATTACAGCTAGTTCAGGTAGTGGCAATGATTTTGAGTATTCTATCGATAATGGTACTTCATGGCAAACTGACAGCCTTTTTGAAGATCTTACCTCCGGTGATTATTTTATCTGGGTAAAAGATCAAAGCGGATGTGAAACAGTATTCGAAAATAATCCGGTTGTTATTGAAAATATTGAAGGGCCTCAGGTAAACACAATAAATGTTACACCTGAAAATGATTATACATCTGATGGCAGTATTTATATTAAAGCACTTGTTGGCAATGGGAACATCCTGTACTCCATTGATTCCGGAAACAATTTTCAAACTAATAATGGTTTGTTTGAGAATCTAATTGCAGGAACTTATTACTGTATGGTGAAAGACGAGTTTGGTTGTGATACAACATTTATTGTAGAAATTGAACGAATTATATCTCAAATAATCGATGCCATAGCAGGTGATGGTTATACCTGTATTGGCAATGCTACAGCAAGCCCGTTATTATTAAACAACTTTACAGATGTCTATAACTTTTTTGTTGTACTTTCATATGACAAAGATTTAATTGAATGTGATGGTTATATTCAAGTCCACCCAGAATTAGAAGATGGATTTCAGGTTAGTGTAGTTCCTGCACTTGGAGAGGTACATATAACATGGCAAGGACAATCCCCAACAAGCTTACCTTATAATTCTTTGATGGCAGAATTGGTATTTAGCGGAATAGATGAAGGGTTATCACAGATAGACTGGGTAGCAGAACAGGGTGAAAGTCAATTTTATAATGAGAATGGAGATGTGCTAAATACTGATTTTGAACTAGGGCTAATTATAATCTATACACGACCTGATATTATGTTCAATCCATCAGTAGAAGAAGTCTGTGAAGGAGAAATGGTATTAATAACCCCTTCTGTAAGTGGGAGTACTGGAGAGTATGATTCGTACTGGTCGGGGCCTGATAACTTCACAAGCAATTTCAACGGATTATGGTTCGGTGAGGTTACATCAAGTATGGCAGGTACATATACAATTACTGTAACCGATACTATTAATTGTATTGAAACAAAAAGTATGGAGCTAATTGTTTATATGGAACCAGCAATTGCCTTTGCTCCATATGACACACTCTGGGTAGATCCGGGATATCTACTTGAAGCAGGTTTTGGTGCTGATTCATACATTTGGAATACCGGAGAAACCACAGAATCAATAATCATAGATACCATAGGCAGCTACAATGTTGAAGTTGCCTCATATGAAGGATGCAAATCAACAGACACAGTACAAATACTATGGGGAGGTACTCCCTTTTACATGCCCAATGCCTTCACACCAAATGGCGATGGGCTTAATGATGTATTTGGTGTAGTCCAGAAATATGATTATGTAAACCAATTCCATATGAGCATTTTCAACCGATGGGGTCAGATGATATATGAAACAAGCGATATCAATAAAGGTTGGGACGGTACATACAAAGGTAACCAATGTATATTAGGCGCATATGTTTATCGTATTGTTTATGAGGAATTTGGACAACTGCCAATGGAAATCAATGTTGTGGAAGGGACTGTTATGCTGGTGAGGTGAGCAGGTTTAGTATCAGACTTGAATTAATTATATCTTTGACTGAAATAGTTTAGAATAAAACTGTAAAATTTAACCGGACATTATGGACAATAAAAGCCCACGCTTCGCAGTCAAGCACATTGCCAAGTCGCAAAAACGCCCACCGCCAAAACCTAAACTTGTCAATAAGTTTGCCCGCCCTACCGCACAGAAAAAAAACGCCCAGCTGCCAACAAGCGCTCATACTGCATAGCGCTATTAGTTGTAAGTATGAACATTACACTTATTAATTTAATATATTTGTAAGCAGAAAAATATGTAATATCAATGCGCTACGCAGCATAGCGCCATACGTTGGCAACAAAGCGAAGTGCCACCGCACCTTTAAGCACTTTAGGTTTTTCTCTTACACACATAGCCGACACAAAAAACCAAAAAAGCTTAAATTTTTGCCACCGCTCATAAAACAAAACAGACTTTAAATACAAAATTGAATAACTTAAGACTTGTAGATAACATAAGATATTTCTGAATAGAACAATCGAAATTATCTGAGTCATCTGCATCAGCAAATAGCATAATCACAAGCCAAACTGCATAGCCACCATGACTTATCTGAATTATATTTTTAAAATCACAAATAGAACAATACATAGACCAATCTCTTTTCCAAGTCACCCATATAGTAGAAATTATTTGCTAACACAGAAATAAGAACAACCTTCCTTATTTAGAATATTTATAAATTGGGGGGGGAGCAAGTAAAATAATTCCAGAATAAATAGAAAAAACACTTATTTTTGGTACTACTATATAGAAAGGCGCAATAAAGATATAGATAGTTAAAAACTAAGCTTTATATCATGTTTTTAAAATAATTTCAAAATATCAGAATGAAGAGCTATATTGTCTTTATTATTATGTTTCTCACCTTAAGTGGGTTGGCTCAAAAACAAGCTAACATTTGGTATTTTGGTGATCAATGTGGGGTTGATTTTAATTTAGGTGAGCCTCTGGTTACCACGGATTACAAACAGATTAACCATACCGGAACAGCATCTGTTTGTGACTCTTCCGGTTCTTTAATTATTTACTCTGAAGGAAAACATATTTGGAATAAGGATCATGTAATAATGATGAATGGTGCAGATTTGGCAGGTGGGCTTAATGTTGCCACACAACGAGTTGTAATTGTACAAAAACCACAGTCGAACAATATTCATTATGTTTTTATTGTAGGCCAGGGTACACATAATGTAAATGGTTTGTGCGGGCTATGGTATAGTATTGTTGATATGAATGGTGACAATGGCTTGGGCGAGGTAATTGAAAGGGATGTTTTTTTAAACGCTGCATGGGATGCACAGGAAAAACTTTTTGCGATAAAGCACCAAAACAATGATGATACTTGGATTATCACCCGTAAATTTCAGGACCAGGAAAATCAATATGCGTCATTCCTGCTTAACTCAGTTGGGCTTAACACAACGCCTGTATATAGCAGTGCAGTTATTACTCAATTCTCCGGGTTGGAAGATACACGAGGATATTCAAAGGTATCATACGATAAGAAATACCTGTTAACTGCCCATTATTTTGCAAACCCAAATGGCATTGTTGAAATTTGTAAGTTTAATAATGCTACCGGCGAAATTGAATATTTATACTACGAAATGAAGGTAAATCAATTTGGCGATAAACTTTTTCCCTATGGAATTGAATTTTCGCCCGACTCTAAATTCGTTTATATTTCATACTATGAAACTAACCCTGTGGAAAATGATTATATATATCAATATGAAATGAAGTATATTGAAAATGCCAGCCTTTTTGCACAATCTGCTATTTTAATAAACGTTGGACCAGGTCATGGCTTGCAATTGGCAACAGATGGTAAAATATACTGCTCCAAGGAAATAGGAAACACGCCATACCACTACGTAAGCGTCATTCACAAGCCCTGGGAACGAGGCCTTGCATGTGATTTTGAAGCCGATGCCATCGACATGGGAGATGCAGAAGTATGGTATTGCTTCCCCAACATATTACTCGACCACCTCTATCGATTTGAATGGGAAGGCAGCTGCTCCGGTCCTGATAATGGCATTACTTTTCAGCCAAATTTTCAACCAACACCCGAATCTATAACGTGGAACTTTAACGACCCCGATGCAGGTGCTGACAGTATTTCAACCGAGCTTTACCCTGTTCATTACTTTACCCAAGGTGGTGAATTTGAAGTATCAGTAGATGTAAACTACGCACCTACTCCCAACTACCCTTTTGGCAGGTTTGAACATACATCAAGGGTAGTTATAGCAAAACAATCTCCTCAACCAAACCTTGGGGCAGATACCCTAGCGTGCAAAGGAAATAGTATAACCCTAAATGCCGGAAACGAACAAGGGTTTTATGCGTGGAGCAATGGAACCTTTGGGCAAAATATTAACAACATAACTATATCTGACACTGGTGTTTACTGGGTAAAGGTTAACAATACTGACGGCTGTAGCACAACTGACAGCATAAATGTTGGTTGGTATCCCAAAGCAACTTTTAATGAAGACAATCTGGTAATCACACCCACATCATGCGGTGGAAGCAATGGCAGTATTACAGGGATTGTAATTGAAGGGGTTGTGCCTGATAATTGGGAGTGGTACGATGGCAGTGGGAATCTTTTGAGTACAGATATGGATATTTATGGTTTGTCGGTTGGCAATTACTTTTTACATGTCACAGATACAAATTCCTGTGTTACTATTTCCTATTCATATACTGTTACCGATGCCGGTAATATACTTATAACAGTAGTTGATTTTTTTTCATCACATTGTTCGCAAAGCGAAAAACCAATCCGTTAAATCCGATGATCATTCTTTGATGATTTATTGTGTTGTTTATTATTGCACAACATGATAAAATCCACTGCCCACAAACATATCGGTTCCTTCTATTTTTTCCACGTAAGCGCGTTTGCTTTCTATTTGCTGGTCGGCAGGATCTAGCCAGTAGTAGTCCACGAATCCGCTCCCTTCTGTAATCACTTTATCGATGAGCATTTGTATTGCGAAGTTTCCTTTGGCATCCTGGTAGTCGATCAGGTTTTGACCTTCGAGTGTGGGCGTAGCTCCATGGGCGATGACCACCCCTTGCAGGTTATAGACAAAGAAATAGCCCGACCCATCGGAGTTAAAAATATTGTGGTGCACCATTTGGCGATAAGCGTTGAAAACAAATCCCGTATCTGCCGCATAGGTTGCCGCAACACCCGACATGCCCTGAGCCATGGTGTGTACAACCGTTTGGTATTCAAAATCTTGACGGGCAGTTTCTGTCATGCCCGGTTTTCCTATCAATTCGCTGGCATAATATCCTGAGCCTATATACCACTGGGCAGAAGGAAGTGTTCTGACCCATCCTGATTTTTTCTCTAAAATTTGCGAGAGTGGATTGGTAAAATCGTAGTTTACCCAGCCATATCCTCTGTATTTAACAACTTCTATCATTTCTTGTATATAAGCCACATCAGGGTGATACACTCCCTCAATGGAAGGAACGGCAGCGTCGATAATACAGTATCCGGAGAGGCTCTCTACATAAAAGTAGCCCTGATTGTCTGAGAAAAAGCGGGTGTTCCGGAGCATAGCATCGGCATATTTTGCCCGACCAAGGCTATCGGGTATTAAATCGAGGTAAACGCTGTTGAGCGCAGCCCCTATACTAACCACATTACTAATAAGAGTACTTTCCAATACGTTTTGATAAGGGAGGAGCGCTTCGGGGACAGGCTCATCATCGCACTTACAGGACGTAACCATTATAGCCGCGAGGGCAATAATGACGTATAATTGACTTTTTTTCATTGTATAAGGTTTTAAATAATTATTTATTTTTTTAACACTGTCAGAGTTAGTATAACATAATCATCCGTCATTGGACAACATGATAAAATCCACTGCCCACAAACATGTCGGTTCCTTCTATTTTCTCTACGTAGGCACGTTTGCTTTCTATTTGCTGATCGGCCGGATTGAGCCAGTAGTAATCAACAAATCCGGCACCGACAGTGGTGACTTTGTCGATGAACATTTGTAACACGAAGTTTCCATTGGCATCCTGGTAATCGATAAGATTTTGTCCTTCCAGCGAAGGTGTGGCTCCATGAGCAATTACAAGCCCCTGCAGGTTATTAACAAAGAAATATCCCGAACCATGGGCATCGAAGTTGATGTGGTGTACCATTGTGCGGTAAGCACCTAAAACAAATTCGGGATCATTTGCATAGGCAGCCGATACACCAGCCATGCCCTGTGCCATGGTATGTACAAAACCATGGTATTCAAAATCATTACGGGCTGTTTCATTCATCCCGGGTTTGCCTTCCAATTCGCTGGCATAGTACCCCGAGCCTATATACCACATGGCTGAAGGTATGGAACTAATGAAGCCTAATTTTTTCTCCAACTCTTGAGTGTCAGGATTGCTAAAATCGTAATTCACCCACCCATGACCCCTATAATGTGCCACATCAATCATATCACGTACATAATACTGACCATCAGGGGTGGTTTGGTCGAGGCGGTACTGCCCTTCAATGGACGGAACAGCGGCATCAAGAATACAATAGCCCGATAGGCTTTCCACATAGAAATAGCCCAGATCATCAGATAAATAACGGGTATTACTGAGCAACGCATGAGCATAATTGGCTCGTCCCAGGCTATCGGGTATTAAATCGAGGTAAACACTATTGAGCGCGGAACCCATGTTAACCACATCAATCATAATCGTTCGCTCCAGTACCGTCTTATATGGAGTGAGCACCTCAGGTGCAGCTGCGTCATCGCACTTACAGGATGTAACTAACGTTGCCACGAGAGCGATAATTACGAATAGTTGACTTTTTTTCAGAATAAAAATATATTAATTAATTAGTAAATTTTTTTATAGCATTGCTTTATAAACCGGATCATTTCTTCGTTCAGGTAGTCAGACCTTGGGTCTGCCATGGGGAAATGCCCGCCGTATTCAAAGTTGATCAGCCGTGCATTGGGGATTTTATCTGCGGCATCCTGCCCGTTGCTAAATGGCAGTTGATTGTCGGAGTGGCTAAAACTGATCAGGGTGGGAATATTTATTTTCTCAAGGTGGAGATCTTCAATTTTGCGGTAGTTGTTTATATCGTTAAAGGATCCTTGATTGCGCAGACTGGCCGGCGACATGAATGAAAAAAGCTGATCAACAAAAGCCATACTTTGAGGGATGTTTTTCAGGTAGTTATAATCCAGTCCCATTTCTTCGCAAGTTTTTTTTCGGAAGGCTTCGGGCGACATTTTCTGCATCAGCGTGAAAATCCATTCGCCCGGGTCGCTGAGGATCATTTTCTCGAACCAGGTAACCCGATGCCCCCATTGATGGGCTACACAGCTGTATAAAATGAGTCCGACAAACCGGTCGGGATATTTTTTGGCTGCTTCAATGGCAGGGGGACCTCCTCCGCTCCAGCCATGGATTATCGCTTTTTCAATGCCCAGGGCGTCCATTAGCGCGACGAACATGTCAGATTGTTGCTCAGAAGACTCATCAACAGCCAAGGGTGTTTTTAAGAATCCCGGACGACTGGGGGTAATCCAGCGCAATCCTCCTCTTTCGGCCAGGTTTTTAAACGCCCGTGGGCCAGCATCGCATCCTGCCGGACTGCCATGGCTGTGGATAACGGGCAATCCATAACCCACTTCGGTATATTGTACATCGCCCCAGGCTGTACTAATTATGGAGGAGCCCTCGTTGGCCAAATCGGTCATCCGCTGTTTCCATTGTTTTAATGATTCCATAGTTTAGTTTATAAATTTTAAAATTATTGTCGCGGATCTATCTGAATTTGACCAATATAACGGGTCTGGGTAAAATAATCTTCAAGCATATAAGAAAACCCCGTATATACTACATCAGGATTCCATGCAAATGGTTGGGTTTGGATTATAAACATCAATTGATAGTTTTCAATATAAAGATCACCAGCTAGTACATCGGAGGCTCCGCCAAATGTCGGTTCTATTGAATAATTGATTGAAAATTCACCGAATTCACCAACTAAATTGTATCCTCCCATTCCATCGGAATATTGATTAAAAATGCATATGGTGCTAGTAAAAGTATTAAGGTTATTGGAGAGAGGCTCAAAACAAGTGAGGGGATAGTCTCCTACATAATTAGCTGTATCTACCATCTTAAGCGTAGTTTTGCTGCTACTGTTCAGGTAGGGAGCAGCATAAAAGGCTTCTCCTGAAATAGTTATCGTATCGTTTATCACGTTAAAACTAAAAATACTGTCGCTACTGATACTCCCGCTAAAACCAAATGTGCCTACATCAAAACCCAGATCGGTTTCGCCTTCGATAAGGGTGGTGCCATCAGTGCCTTTTTGCCACAGGCCCAATTCGTGCAGCGATTTGTATTTGTATTTTTGAAAGACACTGTTTTCTCCCGCCAGGGTAAGCCGCACCCCTCCATTGATGCTGCCATTGGCAAGTTCGTCAAATGTAAAGAAAAGGGTTGTGCTCAGCGAGTCGTTCAACGGCAGGGCATTGGTTTTAAAAATCCCCGAAATCAATGGTAGGTCGGAGGAGTTGTTTTCATCTTTTTGGCAGGAGATCAGGAGTATTCCTGCGGCAAGGGATAGGAGGCTCAGTCGAGTAATTTGATATTTCATGGTTTTTTTTGTGAATTTGAAATGGAACATGCGAAGTGTATTGAAATACGAAGTGTAAATGGCCCTAGTTGCTTTTTACAGAAAAACAGGGTAGGAAACCCCATGGAACCCAAGGGTGTTTCCTGCCTTTATCAACCAAAAACTATTTATGAAATTATTTCTTACCAAAGCCCAGGTTGTAGCCCAGGGTCATCTCAAAGGCTGTATCGTTAGCATAGTCCAGGTCATCCATGTCCCATTCGGTACTCAGCCATACCGAGCTGCCATTTTTTAGCATTTTTTGTAGTACTACACCCAACCCGGCACAGGTACCTGAAACGTTATCCTTATAATCTGTCCCGTTTTGTTTATATTCCTCAGCTGCCCATACCTTGCCTATCCAAGTGTAGGGTTGCAGTCGCCAGCCTTTTTTAATGGTAAAGTCAACACTAAAGTCTAAGCCAATGGCAAATGCACTTCCTGAAACATCTTCATAGAGACTTTCTTTGTAAGTATATTCGGAGTCGGTATAACTCTCCATTTCGTATTCTGTCCAGATTCCAACATTTACCCCCCGGTCGTTGCCCGGATCGGTGCGCAGTACCCAGTATTCTGCTCCTAGTATAAAAACGCCTTCTTTTGGGGAGGTGTCCAGTGTCACTCCCATATCCTCCAAGTGCGACTTGTTGTATTGGTAATTACCATAAAAGCCATATAAATCAAAGGCTCCTTTATAAGTGTATTGCAATCCGCCGTAAAAGCCATCTTCCCAGTAGCTTTCCTGTGATCCAACAAAAACCGACAATCCGCTTACGCCCTTGTCGAACATGGTCTGTGCCTGTGAAACAATCATCAGGCTAAGTCCTAACATTACAAGTGTAATTTTTTTCATTTGAAAATATTTTAAAATTTATTTTGCAAACATAAAACGTACGCTTGCCTACAACAAATTTTTTGCCCTGTTTGTGACTAATAGAGGCAGAAATGTGACGAATGGTCGTATGCATGCGCAATAATTGCAATGTGTGATCGGTGGTTGTTGCTAGAAGCCTGTATATAAGATATATACGGGATTTTTAGGGACGAAAATTTGGATTTAGCATAAAATGCAACCAGAAATCACAGAAAAATGAACAAAGATCAGTAAAGAGTGAACGGTTGTCGACACCTTCATCGTTAGCTCAATCCAGCCAGCCTTGTGAATGATATGGTGACTAGAGGTAGCACTCCAATCATCGAATCTTCGACCAATGCAACCGTTAGTGGTTAGCGGCTTTGGTAAACTTACCTGATGCTGTTAGTGAATTTTTAGCATAGGTCACCAAATAAAGTCCATCGGGAAGATGGGATACATCGATTTGAACAACAGACTGTCTTACAATTCCCTGATAAACTTTTTTACCGGTCAGGTTATAAACAAGCAGTCGACCGTATAACGCTTCGTTTGGTATCTCCACCTCCAATTGATTGTTGGCAGGATTGGGGAAGATGCGCAATTTATTTTCGGAATTAAAATGGGTTATTCCCGTTGTTGTGCAGTCCTGCATGAAACTGATGCGGGTTGAATTTTGCATGGAGTCGTTAAAAACAGTCGAAGCATTTTGGTTATCCTTTAACCTGTAGTCAAGCCATAAGTTCAGAAAATCTAATGTTACTGCTTGTTGTGTTACACGTGCGATATTTGGATTGGGGTTGCAAAACGACTCCCCCAAGGAGCAGTTAAAGTTGTAATCTGCGAAATAACAGTGGACTCCCTTGTTAATACTGAGGTAGGTTTTGCAATCTGAAGCCAGTGCAGTATAAATGGGTACCTGATTTTCGCCTGGGGGAGCAATGCAATCCTCTTCGCCGGCAAACACCAATGCCGGAATCGTAACATGTGTTGCCGCGGCAATGGCTGAAGTGGTGGTTTCGGCGGCTGCAAAACTGATCAGCGTTGACAAGGTTGTATCGTTTTCAACGGCCAGAAAAGCGGCACCTCCGCCCATGGAATGACCCATTATGGCCGTTTTATTGGTAAGGGATGAATAAAATGTGGAGGAGCTGTTCAGGTTTTCTTCCTGCATTTGTGAAGCGACAAACCGAAGGTCAAGGCCAAAATTTTCATGGTTGGGGTTTATGCTCATTTCGGTAACAGGAAAACAAATCACGTAAGCCTGCGGAATCAATTCGATCCAAAAATTCTGATACGATTCCCAATTCATGACAAATCCGTGACCAAACACAATTACCGGAAAACTTCCTGCGGCGATGGGCACATTGTCTCCCGGGGTATCTGCCGGGTAATATATTTCTGTCTCGATATTTCTGTTTCTGCTACTGTCGTAGTATGTCATGGTAGTATGGCCTATGTTAAAAGCTTGCGCGAACGAATAGCCGGAAATAAGCAGCAGGCCTGCCATGCTCAGCAGTTTTAATGATTTCATATTTTTTGGTTATTTACGTGTAACATGGTGATCATAGATCATTTTTTTGTCCACTTTGGTTGTTTCGATGCAAATGGATGAACAGGGCAAAGGTATAACTATTGTTTTACCCTGCTTGGGGTCATGTCGTATTATGCATTCCACCATTTATAGCCTATAAAGGCAAAAATGATCTCAGATCCTGTCGGCGATGGTATTGTTACCATTGCAGAGTATTACTTATCCAGCAGAGCAAGGAATTATGCCGAAACAGAATCATTAACTGAAATTGATTTTATATGAAGGCGTTGTTGCAAACTCCAAGTACTGTGTTATGTCATGTTCTCTTCCTCTATTATAATGTCATGAAAAAAATGAGTCTAATTCCTTCTGTATTTTCATCACATTTTTTATTCATTTCGTCACAAATAATCAGATTCACCAACAATTTAAGCACTCGTTGCTTAGTTTTGTAGTATTAATACGATCATTAAGAATACTTTGTTTACCATGGCGATGAATGCTAGAAAAGACAGAAAAAAATGGTTTAAGAATGAACTAACCTGGCAGGATGAAGTTTATGACTTGAGAAAGACCGTGCATACCAACAGGGGTCAAATAGAATATGCTACCCTGGGCGAGGGTAAGGTGGTGATGTGCATGCATGGAATGCCAGGTGGTTTTGATCAGGGGATTATGGGTTTCGATTGGATTGCCGATGCTGGTTTCCGTTTACTTGCCCCCAGTAGGCCTGGATATCTGGGCACACCTTATGGCAGGGGAGTCCTATCCCGATGCGGCAGATACCATGGCACTTCTTCTGGACAAATTAAAAATTGATCAGGTTTCGCTGGTGTCAATTTCAGGTGGTGGACCTCCGGCCTATCAATTGGCCATACGTCATCCAGATCGAATCAAGACTCTAGTGGCCATCGACAGCATTGCCCTAAAAACGGCCATGCCTGCTGATTTTAATTACCTTTCCAATACATTGTATTTCAGTTCATTAGGTCAGATAATAATGGGGTATATGGCCCGAAAATATCCAAAAATGGTTCTCCGCGAACTGATCAAGGATAACTCATTCCTGACCAAAGAGGAAATTGCCGAACAAGTGAATATAGCGCTTAACGACCCGATGCAGTTGGGCAAAATGATGAGGATCGTGAGGTCGATGGGAAATTTTGGTCAACGTAAAGCCGGAGTTATGAACGACATCAAACAGTTCACCAAGATGGCAGACACCTCCTTTGAAAAAGTTCAATGCCCATCGTTGGTAGTACATGGCACCCACGACAACCTGTTGTTTTATCAAGCCGTTAAAGCCAGGGATAACATCCAAAAGTCACAATCCCTCTGGGTAAATAAAGGATCGCATTTTTGTTCCTGGATTCATCCGGAATCAGCAAGTGTACAGCAGCAAATAATTACATACCTAACGGAACACTCCTGAGATATGATACAGGTAGGGTCTACACAAACCATGGAGGAGGGGTCATTATTTTGGCAGGCAATGGAGAGGTCAATACATTTAATGGTTCTGCCCAAGGTAGGTATTACTACCTATCAAAAATATTTGCTACTAAAATTTAAAAGTCAGCAGACTGAAAAATTGCCGTTAACAATGTGAGTGCTATTTTCAACCCGAAGATATTTTTAACCCTGACTGGGTTTTAAATCCTGTCAAGCTTTATGGATCACGTAATCAACTATTATTGCACAATATGATAAAATCCGCTGCCTACAAACCAGTCGGTTCCTTCTATTTTTTCCACATAAGCACGTTTGTTCTCTATTTGCTGGTCGGCAGGATCGAGCCAATAGTAGTCCACGAATCCGGCTCCGTCAGTGATTACTTTATCGATGAGCTTTTGTATTACGAAGTTTCCTTTAACATCCCTGTAGTCGATGAGGTTTTTACCTTCAAGTGATGGGGTGGCTCCATGGGCGATAACAACCCCTTGCAGGTTATAAACAAAGAAATAGCCCGACCCATGGGAGTTAAAAATATTGTGGTGCACCATTTGGCGATAAGCGTTGAAAACAAATCCCGTATCTGCCGCATAGGTTGCCGCAACACCCGACATACCCTGAGCCATGGTGTGTACAACCGTTTGGTATTCAAAATCTTGACGGGCAGTTTCTGTCATGCCCGGTTTTCCTGTCAATTCGCTGGCATAATATCCTGAGCCTATATACCACTGGGCAGAAGGAAGTGTTCTGACCCATCCCGATTTTTTCTCTAAAATTTGCGAGAGTGGATTGGTAAAATCGTAGTTTACCCAGCCATATCCTCTGTATTTAACAACTTCTATCATTTCTTGTATATAAGCCACATCAGGGTGATACACTCCCTCAATGGAAGGAACCGCAGCATCGATAATACAGTATCCGGAGAGGCTCTCTACATAAAAGTAGCCCTGATTGTCTGAGAAAAAGCGGGTGTTCCGGAGCATAGCATCGGCATAATTTGCCCGACCAAGGCTATCGGGTATTAAATCGAGGTAAACGCAGTTGAGCGCGGAACCCATGTTAACCACATCAATCATAACTGTTCGCTCCAGTACCGTCTTATATGGAGTGAGCACCTCAGGGAAAGGCTCATCATCGCATTTACATGACGTAACCACTATAGCCGCGAGGGCAATAATGACGAATAATTGACTTTTTTCGTAACTAGAATGGATTGATTATTAGCTATATGTTTGAATAATTGTTTTTATTTTTTTTGCTCAGTAAATATCATTGCCTGCCATATCGGTATAGTTGACACTATAAAAAATGCAAGACTATTATTATTAGGGTTTGTATTTCTCAAAAAAGGCATGCTTTCTTTCCACATATACCTTATATCCAGATGAAAGTGGGATTACATGACCTGCAGTTGGTATAACCATCAGTTCAGAACCTTTAATGCGGTTATGGGCATTTTCTGCATGTGAAAAATCTACATCGTGATCCATTTTACCATGAATGATCAAGGTAGGTGCATGTATGCCTTCCAAATCCAGCGAGTGAATTTTCTGACAAATTTTTACATCCTGGCTCATCCCTTGCTTTCGATTATTCATAGGCGACATCGAGCTGATGAGTTCACGCGTAATCTCCACCATCACCGGATCTTTATAAAGCAAGGCCAATTCTTCTTCTAAGGCCCTTCCTTTAAGTTTTGAACCACCCGAAACCACAGTGCGTATGGCTGCCTCGGGATTTTTTTTGGCCATATTGGTAAGCCAGTAGCTGCCGTAATTACTCAGAAAAATATCAGCAAACAGGCGACTAACAGCGTTGGCATACAAGTTATAATTTTTGCTCACGGCACATTCGCCCAGCACGGCCCAAACCCGGTGAGGATATTTTGCCGCAAAACCATAGGTTACCGGTCCACCACCCGAAGCTCCATAAATGGCTGCACTTTGTATACCGAGGGCATCCATGAGGGATGCCTGGAGTTCGATGTAGTCTTCCAGCGTATTTCCAGTCTCAGCAGGTGTGCTCATGTATCCGGGACGCGACCAGCCGATAAAGGTATAAGGCAAATCGAGCATGTCGAAAGCCATCAGCATCCCCTGATCGAAACCGCCGGGAATACCTGAATTAAGTATAATCGCTGGTCCACCTTTTCCGCCTGTGGCATACTGAACAGGTCCCATGGCAGTCTCTGCCACCTTACTTTGTTCACTCAAGCGATTATTGGCTTGCTGTTTCCAGCGGTTGTATCCAAACATAGGTACGTTGTTTTAGCGTGATATAAATTGTTAATGAAAAGGATCCGGGCTCACGGCCTCAGGAAAGCCAAGTAGCTCGAGTGCCCTGTTTCTGACTTGAATTCTGCGCTTGGTTTCAGGCAGTGCTGGATTGTTGGCTTCTTCCAGAAAGGCCAAGGTAAATACCAGGTGGTTGCTGATGGTGGCTCCCACCAGGAGCATCTTCGTGTTTTCGTTTATTACCGAAGGAAGAGCCAACCTGCTGATTTTAAGATCGCCATAAGTGTTTGGGATATTTATTTTGCCCACATTGGAGAACAACGTACCAGGAACCTTTTCTTGATAAGATTTGGCTATCTGAAAAGCCGGATTTTTGGTGTCTTCGGCAAAGCGTTTCAGATTTTCGGTGTGCCGTATCAGGTTCCATCGTTTGATAACAGGATAGGCAAAAACGTTGAAAGCATCCAGAAAGCTAGCATCGAAATATTCCAGCTCCAAGTAGGCAGAATTCAACTGCTTTACATTTTTCTTCACCAACCTATTTAGTTCCCTTGCATTGTCCCAAAACGAGCGTTTTGCTTTGTAGTGAAAAGGGAACATAAAGGCACCTACACACAGCGAAAAAAGATCGCCTACCGGTCGTGTGGCATGGCGGCGCATATCGAAAGGGATTGAAATAGCGCGTTTTTTTCCTGTAAAAGCCCCTTGCAGTTCTTCATGTGCTGCAAGAAAAGCTAAAGCAATAGCTGAACCCACACTCACCTCATGGTTGTGACATTTTTGCTGCAAAACAGTGAGCTGTTTTTCCTTTAACTCCAAAAACACACTGCCATAGGTGTACTTTTTCCAGAAAGCGTCATTGATGGCTTTATAATCATGCCAATCGAAAAAATGTGGATCTTTAAGCCATTGCTTGTTGTATTTTGAAACATATTGGTTGGTAATCCACCTCTTGAGGGATGGTTTAGCCGGAGCCATATAATCGCTCATTTGAAGCGGTATGACCTGCTCGGGCTGTAACTGTGGGTCGGCATATAAATTCATTAGGTCACGCAGCAGAAGAACCATGGCCGTTCCATCTGTGATCGCATGGCTTATAATGAAGATCATATCAGCACCTTCATCATCATATATCAACATATAATCTGCCATTGGGCGTTGTTGTGGTTCAAACATCTCCGCCTGCATTTTTTGCAATTCGTTAAACCACAAAGCTGATGAAGAACGCTTCCGAAGTTTGAGTTTTGGCTTTTCAGCATCTGCCATTGTAAACCAAGCCGTGTTTTTTGCGTCAAAAACAACTCTTGCTCCCAGCAAGGGATGTTTTTGAGGGATTCTGTCGATGGCCTTTTGTAATTTGTTAGCATCTACCTTTCCTGTAATGCGTGCAACAAGCGTGACTTTTAATCCCGGAATCTGATAAAATGCACGCTCAAGATGCGACATTTTTCGAATAACACCTGTTTTCATAAACTCCTCGGCTTTGACCCCGGAGCCATTAGTTGGGTCCTTTTGCATTTCAATTATTTTGTTACAGCCTTAGCCATACTGGTTATCTGCTATCACTGGCAACATCTGCCGGCTAAAATCATTCTATTCAAATGATCATTTTTATCTGAGCAAACATACAATCCAAATAGCCAGATTGCAAACGAATGACTACTTGTGTGACCAATAGTCAAGAAAAAGTGACCAATGGCGACTTTTTTTATATAAAATTGGGGATCACAGGAAGTGAAAATTTGACTGATATACATCCCACAAGTCATCGACTTACAGGAGTGAGGTCATAAATTTGAGCGCTATAACTGTTGGGTGAAAATGGTGTACCTATCGTTAATTAATAATGTCCCAGACCGGAAATTACAACAACTAAATTTTCCTGTTCTTCAAAAATCTCATAAATAAGCTTGTCTTTTTTTGTTGATGCGTCTGCTCCAAAAACCAATAAGACTGTGCTTTAGGGGTTCAGGGTTTCCTGTGCCAAGCTTAGGATTATGCTTTAATTCTTCTAATATCAAGTGTAATTTTGCGATATCAATTTTTCTACCAGATGATGTCATCTTTCTGATGTCTTGAAGCGCCTTTTTCTCTAATAGGATTTGATAACTCATTTTTCAAATAATTCCTTCTTTAAAACATCTGTATAAATAACGGTATTCCCTTTTTTTGCGCTTTTTGAGCGTTCCAAAATCATTTCAACAAATGCAGGATCATAAGGCTTTTCCTCTGTTTTTTTATTTCAAAGGATACATCAAAAGCTTTTAACAGAGCTGCAATCGCTTTTAGTTTTTCTGTTTCTGCGTGAATAATTAAAGTTTGCATCGTGTCATTTTTTACAGAAATAAATAATTTCTTTCATGCGATCGGAATGCTTGGATTATTTAACTGTTAACAGCAATGGCAGGTTAATCCGGCATTCGCAATCTCCCGCTCCCGCCAGTTTGCAACTGGTGGGATTGAAACTTATATTTTTCCGAAACTACCATAAAAAACATACCAGGTCATCACTAAATTAATTCTATTTCAATCAAGTTGAATGTTGGTTGTTAGTGAGATGAGGTGTTTTATTTATAATGCCTATTGAAACATTTTGTCATACAGACCGCAGTGGAGAAAACTGGAAGGCAGGGAGGCTAAAAGTGAACTCTGAACAGTTTAAAAGTTCAGCCTTCCCTGGCCTGCTGCCATCCCGGACAATGATCTTCTATGGGATAACGTCTTGAAACAGGAATGGCTTCGTCGACATACTTCAATTTAATCAGAGTCTTTCCTTCATCATCAATCAAGCCGGTGGCATATGATAAATTAGCAATTCTTGTACGATGGCAACGAATAATTTGAGGACACGCTTCCAGTTGTTCAAAAAGTTTACTGAAAGGAATGCGTAGCAGAAGTTTCTCTGATTTTCCATTGTTAAGAATAAAAACGTCGGAATAGTTTTGGTTTGAAAAAGCACAAATAAAATCTTTGATCTGAATCTCCAAAACCACTTTTCCTGCTGTATTTTCCAAGGAAAAATATTTTCCTGCTACCTCCAAATCCTCCACATGGGTTTGCTTTTCAAGAAAAGGCAACTCTACAATAATAAGTTTTTTGGTCTGCCAGTCAACAAGATTAGCAATAAGCAATGCCGGAAAATAAATGACATCCATCGACAACACAGAAAAATTTGCCGTATCAATACTGATCACCTCGGAATATCCTCCATACCTGGTATATAGATAATTAAATAAATTGATCAGCACCAGTGTCACCGCAAATAAAATAAACATATTCAGGTTGTTAAAATGATTTCCGGAGAATTTATTTTTAGCTATAAGTGGAGCTAAAAGAAGTGTCATGAAAATAACCATAGCCGAAATAAATCCATAGACTGACGCGGGCAGGTAGCGCGATTCATTCAATTCATTTAAATTAAAGGGAGTATAAAATCCCAGGAAACCAAAAACAAAAACCCCAAAGATAATTGAAACAAGGGCCTGTACCCACCAGCTTGAGGGATAAACAAGTCGCTTAAATAAAAACTGTTCGATGGCATTCCAAAACATAACGCGTCATTTTTTGCAAATATAAGGTAAATACCAGGTGGTTGCTGATGGTGGCTCCCACCAGGAGCATCTTCGTGTTTTCGTTTATTACCGAAGGAAGAGCCAACCTGCTGATTTTAAGATCGCCATAAGTGTTTGGGATATTTATTTTGCCCACATTGGAGAACAACGTACCAGGAACCTTTTCTTGATAAGATTTGGCTATCTGAAAAGCCGGATTTTTGGTGTCTTCGGCAAAGCGTTTCAGATTTTCGGTGTGCCGTATCAGGTTCCATCGTTTGATAACAGGATAGGCAAAAACGTTGAAAGCATCCAGAAAGCTAGCATCGAAATATTCCAGCTCCAAGTAGGCAGAATTCAACTGCTTTACATTTTTCTTCACCAACCTATTTAGTTCCCTTGCATTGTCCCAAAACGAGCGTTTTGCTTTGTAGTGAAAAGGGAACATAAAGGCACCTACACACAGCGAAAAAAGATCGCCTACCGGTCGTGTGGCATGGCGGCGCATATCGAAAGGGATTGAAATACTCCCAATTTAAAAATCAATCCGCCATTGAAGTCACCCTCTACTATTGTTGCGTATGAATTTAGGGAAAGGCCTCCAGATGTACCACCTGTGCCAATTCCAACGTATCCACCAATTCCTCCAAAAATCATTGGCACACTCCCAAAGAGTTTCTTCAAAATCCGGAATTATTAACAAGAATTATTCATCCGGATGATAAAGATATTTTCAAAAATCATGTCCACAGAGTTTTAGGAACAAACGAAATGGAACAGACCAATTTTCGTATTATTACTAAAAATAATGAAGAGCGTTGGATTGGACATGAGTGCCATTCTGTTTATGATAACACTGGAAATAATCTTGGACAACGTGGCAGTAATCGTGATATCACTGAAAGCAAGCAGGCAGAAGAGATTATCGCTACTCAAAATAGAAGACTAGCTAATATTCTAAAAGGCACAAATGTTGGAACATGGGAATGGAATATCCAGACCGGAGAAGTTTTTTTTAATGAAAGATGGGCAGAAATAATTGGTTACCAACTTGAAGAGATATCGCCGGTAAGTATTGAAACATGGAAGAAATTTTCTCATCCTGATGATTTAATAGTGTCTGATGAATTGTTAGAAAAACATTTCAATAACGAGTTGAGTTATTACATTTGGGAAACAAGAATGAAGCATAAGAACGGCGATTGGATATGGGTTCTTGACAGTGGACGTGTTAATCAGTGGGATGATGAGGGCAAGCCACTATTAATGTCTGGTACTCATCAGGACATCACCGAACGCAAGCAGATGGAAGAAGCACTGAAAAAAAGCGAAGATGATTTCCGCAACCTTTTTGATCAATCACCCGCTGGTTCAGTATTGGTTAATTTTGAGAGACATTTTGTAAAATGCAATACAGCCTTTTGTGTTTTTTTAGGCTATACTGAGGATGAACTTATTGGCAAAGACGTTACAGACTTTACATATCACAAAGATATTAATATTGGCATGTTGGAAATGAAACAGATATTGAAAGGAAAGTTAAAATCTGTCATAGTCGAGAAACGGTACGTTCATAAAGATGGCAGTATTTTGTGGGGAGAAGTTAATATGTCGCTGATACGTGATGCAAATAATAACCCAGTTTATTTCTTACCAATTATTCAAAATATCACAAAGCGTAAGCAGGCAGAAGAAGAACTAATAGCGGCTAAAAAACTAACTGAAGAAAGTAACAAAGAACTCGAAAATCTCAATGCCCAAAAAAACAAATTTTTCTCAATTATAGCACACGACCTGAAAAGCCCCTTCAATTCTATTCTCGGGTTTAGTAATCTATTGGTAGAACAGATTAAGGAAAAAAATTATGATGGTATTGAGAAATATGCAGGAATAATTGAGCAGTCATCAAACCGTGCAATGGATTTGTTAATGAATCTAATGGAATGGTCGCGTTCGCAAACCGGTAGGATGGAATTTAATGCCGAACATTTTGAAATGATTAGCCTTATCAAAAACGTAGCACTTTTGTTCGATGATATTGCAGGACAAAAAAAGATTTCGATCAATACAAATAAATTACCTTCTCAGGCACCTATTTTTGCTGATAAAGCTATGATAAACACCATATTGAGAAACCTGATTTCAAATGCCATAAAATTCACACACACTGGAGGTGAAATCATCATCTTAACCAATGAAAATCAAAAAGAACTCACAGTTTCAGTAAGCGATAACGGAGTTGGAATACCAAAAGCCTACATTAAAAAAATCTTCCGCATCGATGAAGATTATTCAACATCTGGTACCAACAAAGAAAAAGGGACTGGTTTAGGATTAATACTCTGTAAAGAGTTTGTGGAAAAACATGAGGGAAATATTTGGGCTGAAAGCGAAGAAGGCAAAGGATCAACCTTTTATTTCACTTTGCCTAAAGAGGCTGAAACGAAAGAAGAAAATGATGTTGAAAAGATTATTCCAGAAGAAGATGAATATAATCATATTAATCAGGAGGTTTCGGGCCTGAAAATATTAATTGCTGATGATGATGATACATCTCAGCAATTAATTTCAATTATGGTGGAAATGTTCAGTAAAGAATTGTTACATGCACAAAATGGTATAGAAGCGGTTGATGCCTGCCACCTTAACCCTGACATCGACCTGATATTGATGGATATGAAAATGCCAGCAATGGGTGGACTGGAATCTACCCGGCAAATAAGGAAATTTAATAAAGAAGTAATCATTATTGCTCAAACAGCTTTTGGACTACCAAGTGACAGGGGAAAAGCAATTGAATCAGGGTGCAACGACTATATTTCAAAACCTATTAACAAGACCGAATTACTTGCATTAATACAAAAGCATTTCAAAAAATAATTAAAAATAAACTGAAATAGAACGAAAGAAAATAAAGCACATGGCTATAACACACGCTCATACTGCATAGCGCAATTTGTTATATATATGAACATTACGTTAATTAATTTAATATTTGCAACCAGAAAAATATGTAATATTAATGCGCAACGCAGCATAGCGCCAAACGTTTGTGCACAAGCTTAAAAGCGACTTTATTTCCATGGTAGCATTGAGCCGAAAGAATATATTGTTGTTACAAATAATAATGATGTTGAATGACAAAAGAATCGGAAATATTTAATAGTAAGATTCAGGATGATACAATCATAATCAGGGAGGCAAAGCCAGACTTAGAAGAAGGCATTTTATTTGCCCAATACTTTGATGAAGCTTCTGAAGGTTTTTTTAAATCAATACTGGGAATAAAAACGTATGAAATTATAGCAGATGCTTTTGTGAAGTCAAACAATGAATATTCATTTGAGAATGCAATGATGATTGAATATAAAAGCAAAATTGTTGGAATGGTATCGGGTTATACATACGCAGAAAAACAAGGATTCAAGAAAAATGTTCTTTCTGAATTCCCCAAAGGAGCAAAACTAAGAATCATGATGTTTTCAATTATTGGAAAAATACTATCACATTTTCTTGGTTCTCATGGGAGAGAAGACTATTATCTTCAAGCCATCGCTTTAAGTAGTGAAATGCGTGGAAAAGGGCTTGGACAAAGATTGATGAAACATAGTGGCGAAATTGCGATTAATAAAGGATCTAAAACATTGTCGTTAGATGTTTCAAGTAAAAATGAAAATGCAATAAACAGTTATAAAAATTTTGGAATGGAAATATTTTCCTTCTGGCCTAACTTTTTAAAATTACCACCTGTATTTACAAGGATGGTGAAAGAACTTTAGCAGGTAAGAAGATTGTATGCAACAGATTTATAAAATTGACACATCAGGAAATAATTAATGAACAAAAAGCCAGTGTACAATCGAGTAGACGGCTCCGCCAGTTAAACTGACGGAGTGCGCCTCTCACACCACTGTACGTAAGGTTCTCGTATACAGCGGTTCGTTAAGTTGTGGAGAAATACCTTTGATATTTACAAACGTATTTACCCGAACTGCGTCATACACCAAACAAAACTAAATTTCAAACCTGATTCAATTCCAATTTTGTCAACATTGACAAAATTAGATTAACCAAATTTTTTTAGTCAAAAAACAGCGAAAGGTTCAAATATCTTTACGAGGTTGGTTTACATACTTCTCAAACCGTTAATAATTGCAAAAAGGGCACTCCAGAAGGGCACTCCAGACAAAAAAAAGGCTTCACATCTCTGTAAAGCCTTGATTATCAAGTGGAGAATAGCGGAATCGAACCGCTGACCTTTTGACTGCCAGTCAAACGCTCTAGCCAACTGAGCTAATGCCCCATTTTTTAAAAGTGTGCAAATATAGCTAATAAAATTATTGTGTTTACTTTTAAATTTAAATAACGGTGTAGTTTTGTGAACTAATTTAAACCATCGTTAAGTGGCCTAAAATGATAGAATTTTTTCAATAACAAAAAATGATTTGAAACGACTTTTTATCGCTATAAAAGTTATACCAGAGCAGAGTACAATAAATGTTTATAAATCTCTGCGCAAATCTTTATATGCTCAAAATATTAGATGGGTGGATCCTGATAATTTTCATATTACCTTAAAATTTTTAGGTGATACATACGTTGAGGATATCCCAATTGTCAATAATCTTATTGGCAATATTGTTGCTGATAAGCGTTCTTTTGATATTGAATTAGCCAACACCGGTATTTTTGGAAGCAGATATAAGCCTAGGTTAATTTGGTTTGGATGTTCTAATTGTCAGCAGTTAAATGCATTAGCAGATGATTTATTTTCCAACTTGGATGATATAGGATTCTCCAGAGACCGGCAGAATTTTATTCCCCATCTAACAATTGGTAGGATAAGTTTAATAAGAGATAAGAATTTATTAAATGAGCAAATAGCCAAGTATAAAAATGTGGAATTTCAAAAGGTCAAAATAGATAAGCTGCATCTTTTGGAAAGTAATTTAAACAAAGATGGTCCCAATTATAAAATTATTAACACTTACAAACTGAAGTAGAAACTTCATAACTTACAGAAATACAATGCTAAAGCAAATTAAATTTTCGTGTATAACAAATAAAGATGAATTTGAGTTATAAGAAATGTTTTTTATAAATTAGCCACCACAACTAAGGATCTTGAAATATTTACATTTATATATAGCTATTTTGATAATCTCGATACCTTTTGAGATGATTAATGGACAGCAGGCTCCAATATTTACTCAGTATCGAGAAAGCATTATGTTTTCAAACCCTGCATACGCTGGTATGCGAGATGGTATTTGCGTTAATGGCCTTATGCGTCAGCAGTGGTCAGGGTTTAAAGATTATTATAATGATGAGAATGCAGCACCGGAAGATTATCTAATATCAATAGACTCACCCATTAAATTACTTCATGGAGGTATCGGAGGTGCAATTATTCAGGATAAACCAACTTACAATTGGAATGACATAAGTCTTTTGGTGTCGTACTCTTTTCATGCCGAATTGTCAATTGGAACATTGGGAATAGGCGTTGGTGGTGTGTTGAAGAATCGAAGTATTGATGGCTCATTATATCGAGCAGTGGATGAAACAGACCCAGTTATTTTGAAATCAGAGCAAGGAGATATGCGGTTTGATGCAAATATTGGCGTGTTTTTCAAATCCATAAACAATTATTATATAGGTGCTTCATTCACTAATATACTAACTTCTAGCTTTAAGAAGTTAGATCCGAGTGGGGATGGTTTAATAACTACGGATAGAACATTGTATCTTTTGGCGGGTTATAATTATGTACTTCCTGGTGATCCAAGATTTGAGATTGAGCCATCTGTGTTGATCCAAAGTAATTTTATATCAACGCAATATAATATCTCGGCTTCCGTTAATTACAATAGCCGGTTTTGGGCAGGTTTGAATTATAGGTTCCAAGAATCGGTTGGTGTTATGGTTGGTCTTAGATTTAAAGACTTTAGGGTTGGATACGCCTATGATCTGAATGTGAAAAGGTTAGGCATCCCAGGAAGTCATGAAATAAGTTTGAATTATTGTTTTAAAATAAAATCAGATAAATCAAAGACTAGTTATAAAAATACTCGTTATCTGTAATGATTTTTTTAAAAAATATTAAACATTTGAAGTGTAAAAAGTATAATTTGTTACTTTTGGCGCTCTATAACAATTTTTGAAAAGAATATTACTCTGAAAAAAACAAAATTTTAATTATGAAAAGATTGTTTATCTATACATTGGCTGTGCTGTTTCTTGCAAGCTGTAGTAACTCTGGAAATGGAGAACTAGTGGGAACAAGAAAAAAATCTAAGCCTTTTTACCAACCAGACCCTTATGGTATGGTTTTCGTTCCTATGGGAAGTTACACCATGGGTGCAGGTGATGAAGACTTAACGCATAGTTATTTAACTCAGCCAAAAACTATTTCTGTAAGTGCATTCTTTATGGATGAAACAGAAATAACAAATGATAAGTACAGACAGTTTGTACATTGGGTGCGTGATTCTATCGCTAGAACAATCTTGGGTGATGTAAATCCTGAGGAGTTTCTAATTGAAGAAAACCCAAAAACAGGTGAGGTTTATGATCCACCCTATCTTAATTGGAAAACTGATATAGATTGGAGTAGTGAAGACCAGGATGTTAGAGACGCCCTTGAAGAAATGTACCTTCCAGAACATGAAAGGTATTTCCGTCGCAAAGAAATTGATACAAGAAAACTTATGTATGAGTACTACTGGGTTGATCTGCACGCTGCAGCAAAGAAAGACTTTTCTGAAGATGCCGACTATCGTAATGCAGGTTTGGCAAATCGTCCCCAAGGGCTTCGTGATCGTTCTGTTTATGTGAGAAAAGAAACAATAGCAGTTTATCCAGATACATTATCATGGATACATGATTACACATACAGCTTTAACGATCCCCTAACCCAAAAATATTTCTGGCACCCAGCTTATGACAACTACCCTGTAGTGGGAGTAAATTGGAAGCAAGCAAGAGCCTTTAGTGTATGGAGAACAGAACTTTTAAATGCAAGTATGAGATCTAAAAAAGGTGGTGTTGATTTAGCTGAATTTCGTCTTCCAACAGAAGCTGAATGGGAGTGGGCAGCTCGTGGTGGTTACACCTTAAATCCATATCCTTGGGGAGGACCGTACACAAGAAACGAAAAAGGTTGCTTCTTAGCAAACTTCAAACCTCTAAGAGGAAATTATATAGCTGATGGTGGAATACGTACTGTTATTTGTGCTCATTATCCTCCTAATGATTGGGGATTGTATGATATGTCAGGTAACGTTGCAGAATGGACAAATAGTGCCTTTGATCCAGCATCCTACAATTTTACGTGGGATATGAATCCTAATTACACATACAATGCTAAAGAAGATGATCCTCCAGTTATGAAGAGGAAAGTTATTCGCGGTGGTTCATGGAAAGACATTGCATATTACCTACAAGTTACCACCAGATCATACGAATATCAGGATACCGCAAAATCCTACATTGGTTTCAGATGTGTTCAACCATACTTAGGACGTAACAAAGGAGATAATCCTAACAAAGCATCACGAGTATATAACTAGAATTAAAAATAATTTTGATCAATCAACACCTAACAAAAATTAAATATGAGCTTATTAAGTTTAACAAAAACACGGTTTTATCGTAATTTCATGGCCAAGGTTTATGGCTTTGGTGCAGCAATAGTATTAATTGGTGCGTTATTTAAAATTAATCATTATCCATATGCCGATATTATGTTAATAGTTGGTCTTGGTACAGAGGCTATTATTTTCTTCTTTTCTGCATTCGAACCTCCACATGTTGAGCCTGATTGGAGTTTGGTTTATCCAGAGTTGGCAGGTATGTATAATGGTGTAAAAGACAAAGAGCTTAAGAAACGTCTTTCTCCGACAGAGCAACTTGATGAGATGCTAAAAAAATCGCAGATTGAAGATGCTACAATAGAAAGGCTTGGAGAGGGCATGGAAAAATTGAGTGAAAATGCTCTTAAGCTTAATCAAGTAACTGATGCGGCAGTGGTATCCGAAGAATTTTATAAAAATCTAAAGGACGCGTCTGGTTCTGCTCAAGAATTAAGCGATGCATTTGGTAAAGAAGTAGAAGCTACCAACGAGTATTCTGAAAATATGCAAAAAGTTAAAGATGGTGCAGGTAACCTTGCTTCTACCTACGAAGAAATTAGCGATACATTGAGATCTGACGTTGAAAAAACCAATGATCAATTGCGTAAAACAGCTGAAAATCTTAGTGCCTTAAATGCTATTTATGAAATGCAGTTACAAGGTTCTAACCAAACAGTTGAATCATCAGAACAATTGCAAGTGACTATGACAGAATTTCTTACAAAACTAGAATCCTCTACAACTTCTGCTGCTATGTTTTCAACTCAAATGGAATCTCTAACAGAAAGGATGACGTCACTTAACAAAGTATATGGAAATATGCTTTCAGCCATGAATGCTAATGTTTAGTATTCTGTTAATTGTTATTAATTAATTAAAAACTTAAAAATGGCTGGATATAAAGAAACCCCACGGCAAAAAATGATTGCTATGATGTACTTAGTGCTCACAGCATTGCTTGCATTGAATGTTTCTAAAGAAATTTTGGATGCTTTCCTTGTCGTTAACAAATCAATGGAAAGCACAAATGAAAGTGTTGCCGTAAAGACAAGAGAGAAATACACTCAGTTTGAGAATCAATATAATTTGAATACGAATAAGGTTAGTCCTTTCTGGGAAAGAGCACTTAATGTGCAAACTGAAGCTAATCAGTTAATAGATTATCTTGATTATTTAAAATATAAGGTTGTACAGGTTAGTGAAAGAAAAGATTCTGCTATGATTATGGATCTTTATTACATTGATACTGTAATCTATGGTCACCGGAAAAAAGTTTTAGACCTTGCCCTTGTGCCAACAAAAGACAAATATGATGCTACAACATTCTACATGATCCGAGAGAATCAAAATGGCGAAGCGTGGAAATTGTCAGAGCGTATGCAGGTGTATAGAGATACAATTCTTAATGTTATGGGTCTTCCTGCAAATTCAAGAAAAGTAGGGCTTATTACTAATATGGATGGTATTACATACAGAGATGCTGATGGTAATAAACAGAGCTGGGAAATGCATAATTTCTATCATACTATTCTTGCTGCTGATATTACTATTTTTAATAAAATTATAGCAGAGGTACGCACAGCAGAGTTTAATGCCTTGAATAAACTGTATGCATCAGTAAGTGAAAAGGATTTCAAATTTGATAATGTTGCTGCTAGGGTAATACCCAAAAGTACATATGTATTTAAAGGACAAAATTACGAAGCTGAAGTTTTAGTTGCAGCTTATGATTCTAAAACCCAACTTGATAGTAAGTATGTAACAGGCACAGATAAGTGGAAAGAAACTGATGTTAATCGTGCTAAAACTGTTGATGGAGAAGAAGGAACCATAAAGCTTAAATTTAATACTAAAACCGAAGGGCTTCAGAAATATGCGGGTATTATCGAAATGCGTGATCCTGCAACTGACGAAATAGTGGAGTATCCATATAACAGTTCCTATTTTGTTGCTCCTCCTTCATTAACTGTTGCTCCTCTCAAGATGAACGTGTTTTATATTGGTGTTGATAATCCGGTTTCAATTTCTGCCGCTGGGCTTTCAAAGAATCAAATTAAGCCTGTAATTGACATGGGTAAATTGAAAAAAGATGGAAGTAATTGGATAGTACGCATAGATAAAAAGCCTAAAAGTGGTGCCATGGCAACAGTAAGCGCATCTGCAGATATAGATGGGAAGAGAATGTCACTTGGTAAATCAGAGTTTAGAGTCAAAAGAGTACCAAGTCCAACTGCTGAAATTGCTGGAATGACTGATGGTCAATTGGATAAAAATGTATTCCTTGCATCAGCTGCTATCATCCCCAACATGAAAGATTTTGAATTTGACCTCTATTTTGTTGTTACCTCTTATACATTTGCCACTGTAATGAATGGAGATTGGTTGCAGAAAAATGTAAAAGGTAACGTTTTCTCAGATGAGGTTAAGAGCATTATTCGAAATGGTAAAAGAAAGCAGAAATACTTCTTTGAAAAGATCCAAGCTAAAGGACCAGATGGGACTATTAGAAGTTTAAATCCTATCAGTTTAGAGCTTAAGTAACGAAAAAACTAGACAAATGAAAAGACTAATTGTTAGCTTTATCACATTTTCAATGTTGTTGTCACTTACGGCAACTTCTCAGATTATTAATGAGGCTCCCGTTGATGGGCTATTCTCGGAAGAGGTGTGGAGTGTGAAAAAGGAGCCAATACCTTATCCTCCAATAAGAAAAGCCGATGTTATGTGGCAAAAAAGAATTTGGAGAGAAATAGACTTTAAACAGAAGTTTAATCAAAAATTCTATTATCCAATAGATTCTCAGGCTAACTGGAAGTCTTTTATAAACACTGTGTTGGATGCCCTAAAAGAGGGTGGCGAGATGACAGCCTATGACATTAGTAACACTGATGAATTATTAGTGCCAATTACTTACAATGAAATTATAGGACGTCAAACGGACACATTATATGAGGTGTCAAGAAGACCTTACCCTCCATATGAAGAGTATGACACATTGATAATAACAGAATTTGACCCATCACAGGTTATGAGACTGCGTATTAAAGAAGACTGGTACTTTGATAAACAAAGAAGTCAAATGATGGTGAGAATAATCGCTTTATGCCCAGTTCTAATTGTTGAAAGAGATGGACAAGAACAGCCTTCACCATTATTCTGGGTATCATATGCAGAAGCTAGGGACGTTTTTGCACAAGCATTAGTTTTTAATGATTTCAACTCAGCAGCAAGACTAACATACGATGAGCTTTTCTGGAAGCGTTTGTTTGATAGCTATATTTACAAAGAGCAAAATGTTTATGATCGTAGAATAAATGCCTATGCTACTGGTGTGGATGCATTATTAGAATCAGAACGTATCAAAAGGGAAATGTTTAGATTCGAGGAAGATCTATGGCAATATTAAGAGTTAATTAAAAAACACAAAACCTCTCAGTAATGAGGGGTTTTTTTATGTCTTTTAATTCGGTAATTTTGTATAAACGAATGTAATGGAAAGTATTCTTGATAGCAAAATAACCTATTTGAAGGGTGTCGGTCCTAAAAAGGCAGATTTGCTTAAGAAAGAATTGGGTATATATATCTTCAATGACCTTATTACTTATTTTCCATTTAGATATGCAGATAAGAGTAAGATATATAAGGTAGGCGATATTGTTACAGACAATACTTATTTCCAGTTGGTGGGTACAGTAAGCAACTTAACAAAGGTTGGTGATAAACGAGCTAGATATGTTACCGCTACATTTTCAGATGATACAGGAAGTACTGAATTAATTTGGTTTCGAGGTTTACAATGGGTGATGAATAGGTTTGTACCTGGAAAAAAATATATAATATTTGGTAAACCATCTGTATTTAAAAATAAATTCAATTTTGCTCATCCAGAAATTGAGGATTATGAGGAAAGTGATTTTAATGCAAGTGGACAAAGACTGGAGGGTATATACAGCTCAACGGAGAAACTGAAAAATGTTGGATTGGGTAGTAGGGGCATAAGTAAACTTCAAAAGGAGTTAATATCTCAATGCATAGAAGCATTGTGGGAGACCTTGCCAGAGTATATTTTAGAAAATTATAACCTTATTTCTAGGAAGGAAGCATTAGTTAATATACATTTTCCTGGTGAGACCGAAATAATTGATAAAGCTAAAGAGAGACTGAAATTTGAGGAGCTTTTAATTATACAGCTTCAGCTCATTAAAGATAAAAATTCTGTTAGTCATAAGTTTAAAGGCCAAATATTTAAAACAGTTGGAAATAATCTTAATGTATTTTATAATGAATACCTTCCTTTCGAATTAACCAATGCTCAGAAACGTGTTATAAAGGAAATTAGATCTGACATGAGAACAGGCTATCAGATGAATCGTTTACTACAAGGAGATGTTGGTAGCGGTAAAACACTTGTGGCTTTGTTATGTGTTTTAATATCAATGGATAATGGTTTCCAGTCGTGTATAATGGCACCAACTGAAATATTAGCCACACAACATTTTAATAGTATCAAGAAGATAATTGGGGATTTGGATGTAAATATTGAACTTCTAACAGGATCTACCAAAAAGAAAAAAAGAGAAGAAATACACTCCCAACTAAAGGATGGTACATTAGATCTTCTAATAGGAACACACGCAGTTCTTGAGGATGTTGTAGTATTCAAAAACCTTGGATTTGTTGTTATAGATGAACAGCATCGTTTTGGCGTTGCTCAAAGAGCTAAGCTGTGGAAAAAGAACTCCATTCCACCACATGTATTGGTAATGACAGCTACACCTATACCTAGAACTCTTGCAATGACAGTTTATGGTAATCTGGATATATCAATAATTGACGAATTACCTCCGGGAAGAAAACCGGTAACTACTACTCATGTATTTGAAAGTAAACGGTTGAGAATCCTAGGATTTATGAAAGACCAGATAAAACAAGGTAGACAGATATATGTTGTTTATCCACTAATACGTGAATCAGAGAAAGTAGATTTGAAGAATTTAATGGATGGCTATCACAATATGATTCATGATTTCCCAATGCCTGATTATCAAGTTAGTGTTGTTCATGGTAAGATGAAAGCTGAAGATAAAGACTTTGAAATGCAGCGTTTTGTGGAGGGTAAAACGGATATTATGGTTTCCACAACAGTAATTGAGGTAGGAGTTGATATTCCCAATGCAAGTGTTATGATAATTGAGAATGCCGAGAGGTTTGGACTTTCACAATTACACCAATTACGAGGACGAGTGGGACGCGGTGCAGATCAGTCATATTGCTTGCTTATTTCAGGATATAAACTGTCAAACGAGGGTCGGAAACGACTTGAAATAATGGTTGAGACAACAGATGGATTTAAAATTGCTGAAGCTGACCTTAAACTAAGAGGCCCTGGAGACTTGCAAGGAACTCAACAATCTGGGGTTCTTGATTTGAAGATTGCATCGCTTGTTCACGATACACATCTAATTACGTTAACTCGTAATTTGGCAACAAAGATTATTGAACGTGATCCATCCCTGGATAAAACTCCCAATAGATTACTAAGAAAGCAATTGGATAAGATAAAAGAGGGAAAACAGAATTGGGGAAGGATATCATAATTATATATTTTTTGCAAAGTATCTTTGATATATATCTTACTAATGCATTATTGCAAATTAAAAGAGAGGCACATCATTTGCATTGCGTGAGCAATTATCATTACTTTTGCAGGTTGATAGAAAATGTAAACGAATGAAGATTTCATATAATTGGTTAAAGCAATATATCAATCTTGATATTGAGCCTGAAAAGCTGTCAAAAATTCTTACTGATATTGGTTTGGAAGTTGAGGGAATTGAGATATTCCAATCAGTAAGGGGAGGTCTTGAAGGCATTGTAATAGGTGAAGTTATCTCATGTAAAGAGCATCCCAATGCTGACAAATTAAGCATAACTACAGTTGATGTGGCAGGAGATAAGTTGCTTCCAATTGTATGCGGAGCACCTAATGTTGCTGAAGGACAAAAGGTTGTAGTGGCAACAGTAGGTACAACTTTGTATTCGGACGATAATTCATTTAAAATCAAGAAGGCAAAAATTCGCGGAGAAGTTTCCGAAGGAATGATTTGTGCCGAAGATGAACTAGGTTTGGGAGATTCTCATGATGGTATTATTGTGCTTCCTGGATCTACTAAAGTTGGCACAACTGCTGCTGAATATTTTAAAATAGAGGAGGATATTGTTTTTGAAATAGGATTAACACCAAATAGAAGTGATGCTACCTCTCACATTGGAACTGCACGTGATTTGGTTGCTGGCCTTAACATGTATTATAACACAAATAAATACATGTTGAATATACCATCCGTTGAAAATTTTAGTGTTTCTAATAATAACCTTAATATTGATGTTACCGTTGAAGATAAGGAAGCCTGTCCACGGTATTCGGGAGTTACTATTTCGGGCGTTAAAGTAGGGGATTCACCCCAATGGCTAAAGATTAAACTTGAATCAATAGGAGTAAGACCGATTAATAATATTGTAGATATTACAAATTATGTTTTGCATGAGACAGGTCAACCATTGCATGCGTTTGACGCTAAAGAGATAACAGGTAATACTGTTGTTGTGAAAAAAATGGAGAAAAACACTCCATTCGTAACTCTTGATGAATTAGACAGAAAGTTAGATGAAAATGATTTAATGATTTGTAATTCAACAGTTGGAATGTGTATTGCTGGCGTTTTTGGTGGAATCAAATCAGGAGTAGATGAAAGTACTGTGGATCTTTTCTTAGAAAGTGCTTATTTTGACTCGAAACATATAAGAAAAACATCAAAACGACATGGATTGCAAACGGATGCATCATTTAGGTTCGAAAGAGGTGCTGATCCTAGTATTACTATATATGCTCTCAAAAGAGCATCTAGTTTAATAGTTGATATTGCCGGGGGGCAAATTTCTTCCGAGATAAAAGATGTTTATCCTAAAACCATTAAACCTTGGGAGGTTAATATTAGCCTATCCAATGTTGATCGTTTGATAGGGAAACATATAGATAGAGAAATCATCAAAAAAATACTCACAGATCTTGAAATAGATGTCTTGGAATCAAGTGAATCATCAATGCGGTTGCTTGTTCCAACATTTAAAGTAGATGTTACCCGTGAAGTAGATATTATAGAAGAGGTATTAAGAATATATGGGTACAATAATATTGATCTCAGTGGTAAAATCAATACATCAATAGGCTCAAGGCCATTTCCAGATATGGAAAAGGTAAATAATTCAATAGCTGACTATTTAGTATCGCAAGGTCTTACAGAAATAATGAATAACTCTCTCACAAAGGGAGAATATACAGCTTTATCTGATAGTATTAAGGATGCTAATAACGTTAAATTACTAAACCCTCTAAGCAGAGATTTGAATAGTATGCGTCAGTCAATGATATTTGGTGGCTTAGAAACCATATCTTATAATGTAAATCGTAAATCAACGGACCTTAAATTATTTGAGTTTGGTAAGACATACAGATTAAATCACAAGCATAAGATTGATACTGGTGTAAAGCATTATCATGAAGAAAATAGCCTCTTGATACTTGCAACTGGTTCAAAAAATAAGAGCGATATAGGTAATCATAACGATAAAGTTGATTTTCAGACATTAACTGGACTTGTAAATAGTATCTTCATCAAACTGGGTGTGCCTAATAGCATAAAGTTACAAGAGAAAGCAACTGATATATATGATTACTCACTACAATATAACTTGAATGAAAATCCTATTGCTGAAGTTTCCAAAGTAAATAGTAAATTACTTTCAGAATTTGATATATCCCAAGAAGTTTATTGTGCAGTTATAAACTGGACACTAACTATAAAATATGCAAAGTTCACAGATGTTGAATATGTGCCAGTATCGAAATTCCCATCTGTGAAAAGAGATCTTTCTCTTATAATTGACAATAATATAAGATTTGCAGACCTTAAACAAGTTGCTTTAGCAGCTGAGAGGAAGTTATTAAAAAACGTTACCCTGTTTGATGTGTATGAGGGTTCAAATATTGCTGAAGGTAAAAAATCATATGCTATGTCTTTTATTCTGCAGGATGAATCAAAAACTCTTACAGATAAAGTTATTGATAAATCCATGAAAAGAATACAATCATCATTGGAGCAACAATTTAACGCCCAACTGCGTTAGCATTGGTGAGATAAGGATATTTAATTATTTTTATGAATTATAACTTCTGTTTATAGATGGATGTACAATCGGTAAAACAAAGATTCGGAATCATAGGTAATTCACACCTGTTAAATAGGGCTATTGATATTGCTATGCAGGTTGCTCCAACAGATTTAACTGTGCTAATTTCAGGTGAGAGTGGCACAGGAAAAGAGGTATTCCCCAAAATAATACATCAGTTCGGATCTCGTAAACATGGACATTATATAGCAGTTAACTGTGGTGCCATACCTGAAGGAACAATTGATTCAGAATTATTTGGACATGAAAAAGGATCTTTTACGGGTGCTCATGAAGCACGAAAAGGGTACTTCGAAGTAGTTGATGGAGGAACAATTTTTCTTGATGAAGTTGCAGAACTACCATTGTCAACCCAGGTTAGGTTATTGCGCGTTCTTGAAACAGGAGAATTTCTAAAGGTTGGCTCTTCAAAAGTTATAAAGACTAACGTTAGAGTAGTTGCTGCGAGTAACGTAAATCTACCAAAATCAATAGAGGAAGGTAAGTTTCGCCAGGATCTATACTACAGACTAAATACTATTCCAGTTTATATACCTCCGTTGCGAGAAAGAAAAGATGATATACATCTTATTTTTAGAAAATTCACTACCGATTTTGCTGAGAAGTACAGAATGCCTCCAATTCGCTTAACCGATGATGCTCAAACTATTTTGAAGAAATTTTATTGGCCAGGAAATATACGTCAGTTGAAGAATGTGACAGAGCAAATATCTATAATTGAAAGAGAAAAACTGGTTGATGCACAAACTCTAAGAAAATATCTACCCAACGATAATACAACTGAACTCCCTGTGTTATATAAGAACCAGGAAGAGGGGATATCAGAAAGAGAATTATTATATAAAGTTCTTTTTGATATGAAGAAAGATATGAATGATTTAAAAAAGATTGTTCTTGAGTTAATAGAGAAGGGTGATGATCATGATAATATTGAACAAACAAAAGCTTTATTGGTAAAGGATTTTGGAACTGATCTTTTAGTCCCTAATAAGGATAGTGACTCATCTGTAAAAATATCACATCCGAAGGATGATGATGCAGGCCATTTGGATGATTTTGACCACTCTGAAGTAATAGAGGAATCATTATCACTTCAAGATAAGGAAAGGGAGATGATTAAAATGGCTCTCGAAAAGCACAGAGGGAAAAGAAAAAATGCAGCTGAGGAATTGGGTATATCAGAGCGAACTCTTTATAGAAAGATTAAAGAATACAATATCAAATAGTAAATGAAGAAGCAAGTTAAATATCTTGTGGTGGTGCTATCAGTAGTTATCATATCTAGTATCACATCATGTGGGGTATATTCATTTACTGGTGCAAGTATTCCGCCTGAAGCCAAGACTGTTTCAGTTCAATTTTTCCCAAATCGAGCATTACTGGTTGAGCCAACTTTAAGTCCAATATTTACTGATATATTACGTGATCAGTTTACTGGACAAACAAACCTTGAAATGGTCGAGAAAAATGGAGATTTGGCAATTTCTGGAGAAATTACAGATTATAAAATTACTCCAGTTGCCATACAGGCCGATCAAACTGCAGCTCAGAATAGACTAACAATAACTGTAAATGCTAGGTTTAGCAATAGGTTTGAGCCGGATAAAGATTTCGATTCAAAGTTTACACAGTTTTACGATTATGAATCTACTACGGACCTAAACTCCATCAAATCGCTACTTATCGATGAATTAAGTTTAGATATAGCACAAGATGTTTTTGATAAGGCAGTAATTAACTGGTAGACATATGAACAAAGATGAATTCATTGGAATAATTAATAACCCTGAGCTTCTCAACTCGTCTTCTACAGAGGAACTTTATGGATTGGTAGAACAATTTCCATATTGTCAGTTAACAAGGGTGTTATTAACAATGAATCTGTTCAAGGAAAAAAGTGTTAAATATTATTCAGAACTCAAAACTACTGCTGTCTATGTTAGTAGTCGTAGATTATTAAAGAAACAAATAGACGGGCTTATATCAGATGCCCAAATGGTTGTTTTACCAGATGAGGAGGATTTAAGAATAACCGAAACTGATGAGAAAAAATTATCTTCTGATGCTAAACAAGTTAATCCTGAGGATGTATCCATATCTGAAGTAAAAGACATTATTAAAAGGCATTTGGATGAGCTTGATGCAGAGAGTGATGCATTAGATACAGCTGACAAATCAAAATCTACGAAATCAAGAAGTCAGATTATTGATGAATTTATTAAAACCCAACCATCTATCAGCAGGCCAAAGGCAGAATTCTATGATCCATTAAGTAAGTCAAAGGAAAGTGTTGTTGATAATGAAAATATTGTAAGCGAAACACTTGCAGAAATCTTCCATGATCAGGGACATCTTGAAAAATCAATAAAAATTTATCGGAAATTAAGTTTGAAATATCCGGAAAAAAGTATTTACTTTGCAGCCCTTATTGAAAAGGCTGAAAAAGAACTGGAAACATAATTTATTGAGAAATGTATATTTTTATTTCTATACTCATACTAGCAGTTAGCGTACTTATTGGATTAATTGTCCTAGTGCAAAATCCTAAAGGTGGTGGACTTGCTACAAATTTAACAGGATCAGGCTCACAATTTATGGGCGTAAGACAAACTGCTGACTTCCTGGAAAAAGCTTCATGGGGATTAGCTATTGCATTGCTAATACTTAGCTTAACAGCTACGATGGTAATACCACGTAATTATGAAGTAGTTGGTGCTGAAAAATCTGAAATCATGGATAAGGTTGACGGTATGAATAATGCTGCACCTATTGATTTTCAAGCTCCACCTCCACAGGAAGAAGTTCAGCCTGAATAAATAGGTACCTAGAACTTCAAATAAGAGATGTCAGAATGTCAGCCCTGATTAAATCAGGCAGAAACATTCTGACATTTTTTTTTGCTTTGCAGTTTGGCATAGTATGTGACATAGAGAATATCAAGTTTAAAAAATTAATAATCGCATGAAAAAATTAAATATCAGACCACTTGGTGACAGAGTAGTGGTAGAGCCTGCAATGGCAGAGGAGAAAACCGCATCTGGAATCATTATTCCTGATACGGCAAAGGAAAAACCAAACCAAGGAACTGTTGTTGCAGTTTCTGAGGGTGATAAAGATAACCAACTCACCGTTAAAACTGGTGATAGAATACTTTATGGTAAATATGCTGGTACTGAAATCGAAGTTGAAGGTGATAACTACCTTATAATGAGCGAGACAGACATTCTAGCAATAATATAAAGAAAATAATATATAATAAATAAATTTAAAGAAAAATGGCAAAGGATATTTTATTCAGCAGCGAAGCCAGAGATGGTATTAAGAAAGGTGTTGATGCCTTAACAGATGCTGTGAAAGTAACATTAGGTCCCAAGGGAAGAAATGTTCTTATAGAAAAATCATTTGGTGCACCACAGGTTACGAAAGATGGTGTAAGCGTAGCAAAAGAGATTGAGCTTACTGATGCAGTGGAAAATATGGGAGCTCAGATGGTTAAGGAAGTAGCTTCCAAAACCAATGATATTGCTGGTGATGGAACTACTACAGCAACTATTCTTGCACAAAGCATTTATACAACAGGATTAAAAAATGTAACTGCAGGAGCAAATCCTATGGATATAAAGAAAGGTATTGATAAGGCTGTTTCAGCTATTGTTGCAAACCTAAAAGAACAGACAGAAGAAGTGGGTGATAGCAATAAAAAAATTGAACAAATTGCTTCTATATCTGCAAACAATGATCCAGTAATAGGTAAACTCATTGCCGAAGCAATGGGGAAGGTAAAAAAAGAAGGTGTTATAACCGTTGAAGAAGCCAAAGGTATTGATACATATGTTGACGTGGTTGAAGGTATGCAATTTGACAGAGGTTATATCTCTCCATACTTTGTTACTGATACTGAGAAAATGGAGGTTGTTTATGAAAGTCCACTTATCCTTATCTACGATAAAAAAGTAAGTGTAATGAAGGATCTTCTTCCAATTCTTGAGAAAGCTGCTCAAACGGGTAAGGCTCTAATTATTATTGCTGAAGATGTTGAGGCAGAAGCTCTTGCAACCTTGGTTGTTAATCGTTTACGTGGATCATTAAAAGTAGCTGCTGTAAAAGCACCTGGTTTTGGTGACAGAAGAAAAGAAATGTTAGAAGACATTGCTATTCTAACAGGTGGTACTGTCGTTTCTGAGGAAAAAGGCTATAAACTTGAAGATACAACTCTTGAAATGCTTGGTGAATCAGAAAAAATTACCATCGATAAAGAAAACACAACAATTGTAAGTGGTAAAGGTGATAAAGTAAATATTGAAGCTCGTGTGAATCAGATTAGAGCTCAGATAGAAACTACTACTTCCGATTACGATAAAGAAAAACTACAAGAGCGTCTTGCTAAATTAGCAGGCGGTGTTGCTGTGATATACGTAGGAGCAGCTAGTGAGGTGGAAATGAAAGAAAAGAAAGATCGTTTTGACGATGCTTTAGCAGCTACACGTGCAGCAATTGAAGAAGGTATTGTACCTGGCGGTGGTGTTGCACTAATCCGCACCATTCCTGCACTTGATAAAATTAAAACTGACACAGAGGATGAAATTACAGGTATAGCCATTGTAAAGCGTGCTGTTGAAGAACCACTGCGTCAAATTATCGAAAATGCAGGTCTTGAAGGTTCTGTTGTTGCAAATAAAGTAAAAGAGGGTAAAGGATCATTTGGCTTTAACGCAAGAACTGAAGTATATGAGGATCTTATTAAAGCTGGAGTTGTTGATCCAACAAAAGTAACTCGTGTTGCTCTTGAGAATGCAGCTTCAATTGCTAGTATGCTTTTAACAACGGAATGTATTTTATCAGAACACAAAGATGAAAATGCACCTGCCGTTCCTCCTATGCCTCCAATGGGCGGCGGAATGCCCGGAATGATGTAGAGATTATTCTACCAGCTAAATTATAAAAGCCATCCCTCATAAGGGGTGGCTTTTTTTATTAGTTTTCAATCTATTATTTAAGAGCCTAATAGTATGCCCACTCCAAATAATACGGATATTGTAAAGGTGGATAATGCCAGTTTTTTTAGGAACGGATCTAACATTGATTTATCAATTATTTTATTAATGGAGATAATATCCTTTATGATGATTGGAAAAATAAGTATATAAATGAATTGCCATAAACTTTCATAAGTAATAATAGAATAAGCTAGTAAAAGAGACATTGCAGTTATTATTATGATTAAATGATAAAACTTGGCATATTTATATCCGAGAATAAGTGCAAAGGTATTTTTACCTGATTCTGCATCATTTTCCATATCCCTCATGTTATTAATATTTAATACTGCTGATGAGAACAGACCCATAGAAATTGCTGGAAGGATTGACCATAAATTTATGGATTTACTTGCAAGGTAGCATGTTCCAAGCACTGCTACAGGTCCAAAGAAAATAAATACTGAGAGATCCCCATAGCCCGAGTATCCATATGCATTTTTACCAACGGTGTATTTAATTGATGCAGCAATTGCTCCTACGCCTAGCATTAAAAATAATGTGCCCAAAATCCATTTGTTTCCTAGAGAAGAAATAATCAACCATATACCTGCTATCAATGAAAGTAGCACGAATACAATTATTCCATTTCTCATTTCCTTTGCTGTAATTTCACCACTTTGTACTGATCTTTCAGGACCAATACGATTTTTATTATCAGTTCCCTTTACACCATCGCCATAGTCATTTGCCAGATTTGAAAGTATCTGGAGAAATAATGTAGTTACTATTGCAAGAATTATCACCTTGCTGTTATAGGAGTGTGTACTGATAGCGAGAAAACTACCCATGAAAATACTGGCCAAAGCCAATGGTAAAGTTCTTAGCCTAAATGCTTTAATCCATGAGCGTAATTTTCTCATTTATTTATGGGAATTTAGGGTATTTGTGAAAATCGGGATCTCTTTTTTCTAAAAATGCATGCTTACCCTCTTGAGCTTCATCTGTTAGATAATATAATAATGTGGCATTTCCAGCAAATTCTTGTAACCCTATTTGGCCATCTAATTCTGCATTCATTCCAAGCTTTATCATACGAAGTGCCATTGGACTTCGTTTATGCATTGTTAAACACCATTGAATTGTTTCCTCCTCAAGTTTGTTTTGTGGAACTACCATATTAACAAGTCCCATGTCCATTGCCTCCTTAGCACTATATTGTTTATTTAGGAACCAAATTTCTCTTGCTTTTTTCTGTCCTACAATTGCTGCAAGATATGATGAACCAAGGCCCGCATCAAAACTTCCTACTTTTGGTCCGGTTTGACCAAAGATTGCATTTTCACTTGCAATGGTAAGGTCACACACAACATGTAAAACATGTCCTCCACCAATTGCAAAACCATTTACCATTGCAATCACAGGTTTGGGCATTGACCTTATTTTACGTTGGACATCAAGAACATTCAATCTTGGTATACCATCCTTTCCAATATAACCTCCTTTTCCTTTAACATTTTGGTCGCCACCACTACAAAATGCCTCTTCTCCTTCTCCAGTTAAAACGATGGTGTATATATCTTGATCTTCTCGAAGCATATCCATTGCAGCAGCCATTTCAGTTGTTGTTGTTGGCGTAAATGCGTTGTAATACCTTGGTCTATTGATGGTTAACTTTGCTATGTGATTCCATTTCTCAAGTTTTATTTCCTCAAAATCATAAATGGATTTCCAATCTCTTTTTTCCATAATTAATTGTATATATTTTCTACGAAAATAGTAAAATAGATACATTTGCACTTATGATTTTCAATACCAATCTAGTACACGGAAAATTAATAAAAAGGTATAATCGCTTTTTAGCTGATGTTTCTTTGGATAACGGTGATATTATAACAGCTCATTGCACTAATTCAGGTTCTATGAAATCATGCATAGAAGTTGGAGCTAGTGTATATCTCACGCCAAATGATGATCCATCTCGAAGAACAAAATTTACTTGGGAAATGATTTATATAAATGGGGGTTGGGTTGGTGTAAATACATTAATGCCAAACAAGTTGGCGTTTGAGAGTATTAGCAAAAATAAAATAACCAAATTAGCCGGATATAATTTTGTGAAAAGAGAAGTTAAGTTTTTGGATAGTCGATTTGATATTTATGCTGAGAATGGTGTTGAAAAATGCTTCATAGAAGTCAAAAATGTTACCATGAAATCAGATAATTATGCCCTATTTCCAGATTCTGTTACCAGTCGTGGATTAAAGCACCTGGAAACATTAGTGAAAGTCAAAAAGTCAGGTATTAGGGCAGTAATGCTGTATATAATTCAAAGAACAGATGTCGATACTTTTGGCATCGCAAAAGAAATTGATCCAAAATATAATAGTGGTATAATAAGAGCAATGGCAGAAGGGGTTGAAGTAATCGCCATGCAAGCCAAAGTATCACCACAAGAGATAACCTTACAAAAAGAGCTGCCAATCCATATTTACTAGGGTATAACTATTGATTCGGTATTCAATATTAGAAATGCATTACCATATGAAGGTTATAGTTTTTTAGGATATTTTTTACTTCATCATAATTTGTTGTAACTCCTAGCATCATTCCACCACCACCTGATCCACATAATTTGAGATAATATGAGTCAGAACTAAGACCAGATTCCCAGATACCTTTTATTTTTTCGGGAATCATTTTATGAAGTCTATCATATGTAAATTGTGATAGTGATTTTAGTAGTTTCATATTAGGAACTAGAGAACCGGCAATGAGATGGCTTATTATTTCATCATTGAGTGGCGTCAGTACATCTCTTATTTGCTCAGAAAAATAATAATTATTCATTTCTTTTAGAAACCAATTTACGAGAGGCTGTGTTTCACCAGAATTAAGTGTGTCAAGAATAAATATGGTTCCCCCCTTATTGGAAGAAGGAAGAGATAAACTTTTTATGTTTTCATCAGAGTGCACCAATATTGTTTTGTTGGTATAGGAAACCAATGGGTCCAACCCCGAGCTTTTTCCATGATAGAATGACTCCATGGATGCAAATAGGTGCTTCAGTTCTTTGTAATTATTTGACTTAGAATTAGCATAAGAGTCATATATTGAGGCAACTATAGCACCTGAAGAACCCAGTCCATAACTAATTGGAATATTAGTTTCAAATATCAAACCATCAGATAAATCATCCCTAAAGTTAGCTATATCAATAAATTTTTCGAAGTTATTTTGATTTAAAAAGTTAAGATACTCCTTTAGGTACTGCACCGAATAATGGGCGCTTTTTTTTCCTCTTTTCTCGAACTGCAGTTGTCCATGAAATTTATAATAGGGGATGCTCAATGCTTTTGATCCTTCCATCAATGTGTATTCTCCAAACAAAAGTATCTTGGAATTGAACTGTTTGCCCTTTTCAATAATCATAAATTTATTTTTTCTGGACCATCACCCATGTAATCCATTATTGGTTGTTCAGTGGTAAAGGATGATAGACTTTCTATTAACTCACCAACATTATTCCTGTTCTCATGGGGATATAGAAGGTGTATGTTTGGTCCTGCATCAAGAGTAAAGCATACTGGAATATTGGTTTCTTTACGATATTCCCATATTCTCTCAATTACACTTATCGTATTAGGTTTCATCAAAATAAAGCTAGGTTTAGAAGTCATCATCATGGCATGAAGTGTTAAAGCTTCATTTTCAGCTATTCTCACGAAATAGTCTAAATCACCCGATTTCAAAACATTAATAAGATCCTTGAAATTATTTTTAGCTTGTGAAATTCTAGATTGCCCAAATGGGTTATTATTCATTAGGTTATGACCCGCTGTGCTTGATACTTTCTTTTCGCTGGAATCTAAAATTATAATAGTATCCCGATAGTTTTTAAAGATTGGATTTATTTCAAAAGGTAGTTCAGAAGCATAAAAATCAGAGGAATTATTAATTCCATCAAAATGACCCCAAAGGGAAGCATTACCATATATTGACCTGCATGCACTACCTGATCCCAAACGAGCTACAAAAGACGCTTTTTTATAAAATTCTTCTTTGGTTTTAAAGGTGTTGAAAAATTGATTTTCAATATCGCAAAGTATAAGTGCCAATGCACTCATCCCTGATGCTGAAGAAGCAATTCCCGTAGAGTGAGGGAATGTATTTTTCGAAAATATTTTAAAGTCCAGTTGGTTAATAAATGGAAATATGTCAATAATTCTATTAAAGAATGTTGAGGTTTTTTCGGCAAATTTGGTATTCTTGATGCCATCAAAATAAAATTCTAGATTATTACTATTATTTGAAGTAGGGATGAATTCAACTGTTGTTTCTGTCATAGACTTATTAAGCGTGAAGCTTAATGAAGGGTTAGAAGGTATTTGAATTCCCTTTTTACCCCAGTACTTTACAATTGCAATATTAGAAGGGCTGTTCCAGCCAGTTTTGCCACTCGGTACAGTAGTGAAAATTAAATTTGGATTGTTGTAATTCACACAGGTATAGTTTTTATTCTGAAATACATTAGAGCAAACTAAAAAGACGAAATATTTGCGTGTGTAAAGATATTAATTCTCTGTTATCGGAACCTTACAGAGGGCTTAGGATTTGTATTACTGGATTGTTGTTAAATTTTTCTAAAGCGATTATTTATTTATGGACTGTCGTTAGCACCATTTTTTAGGTATTTAAAATATTTTCTAAGTATGATGGCATTCTTTTCGTTGGGGGTATGGATTTCTAGAAGAGATGTTTTGTCTGTTTTCCCATTTAGAAATGCTAATATCTTACTTTGGAAGTCGTCATCAGAAGAAATTTGGGTATAATCAACATCAAATGCCTTACATATATATTTTGCATTCCAAGAATGTTTTGTCTCAAAAAATTGCTCCAAATTAGGTGTGGTATCAGGACCAGGGATGAATCTAAAAATACCCCCCCCCTTATTATTGATTACAATTATCTTTAGGTTTGGAACTAGATAATAATTCATAAGACTATTTGAGTCATAAAGAAACCCAAGATCACCGGTAATAATTATATTAGATTTATTTGATAAATATGAATATCCAAGTGCAGTGCTAACCTGCCCATCAATACCACTTACTCCTCGATTAGATTGATAGGTAATATCATTTCTGCTGCCAAATAATTGCGAATATCGCACAGGGGTACTATTTCCAAGGTGTATTGTAGTTCCACCTTTAACTTTGCGCATAATAAACCCAACTAGCTTTAAATCACAATATTCGATTTTGTCAAGGTATTCAATTCTTAGATTTGTGGTTACTGTTTTCTTGTTTATCCAAATTTTAGAATAGCTAGATTTTGATGGAATTAAATTTTGAAGAAGTATTTTGAAAAATGTCTCTGGCTCAGTACCAATAGGTTTTGTGGAACATTGATAGGTATCCATATTTTGCCCAGACCGACTTATGTGCCAGTGTAATTTGGGTTTCATTTTTCGCAGATACTTTTTTATCATCTTTGAAACTACTTGACCACCATATGAAATTAGTATTTCAGGTTTAAAATCAAGTGCATCATCATCTGTAAATGTAGATATAATATTATCTATTGTGTCAATAAATAGTGAATCATGAATATTTGATGTTGTTTCAGAAAGTATAATTAGATTATTGAGTTTTGACAAACTGGTTAATGTACTATTTAGTTTTTCATTTGGCTGGTTTTGACCAGCTATTATCATCACCTTACTAGATTTGTTTATTTCATCAGCTATAATTTTTATGATACCCTCATCATCCTTTTTGGGCTTAATGATTGGACATCCAAAGTACCTACCTGATGTCTCTTCGTTTGATGTTCCATAAATAGGCTCATCAAATGGAATATTAATATGAACAGGACCAGGTTCTGGGTATAGACAATGTTCGAGAGCTTTATTTATAATTTTTTCTGCCTTTTCAAACCTTTTGGGACTGTCTATGTTCTCTGGCAATTCATAACTCTTTTTTATGTAGTTTTTAAATACATTTTTCTGTTTTATTGTTTGTCCATCGCCAACATCAATTAGATATTTGGGTCTATCAGCTGTAATTATGAGTAGTGGAATCTTCTGGTAATATGCTTCTGCAATTGCAGAAGCATAATTTAATGCTGCACTTCCTGATGTACATGCAATTGCCGTTGTTTTTCTAGTTTGTAAAGAAATACCCATTGCAAAAAAAGCAGCGCTTCTCTCATCGATTATACTAAATGCATTTATCTTAGGATTATTGGCAAAGCTTACAATAATTGGCGCATTTCTAGATCCTGGAGATATTACAATATTCTCCAGTCCGCTTTTAACAAAAATATCTGCCAGAAGGCTTATGTTTTTCTTGTCGGATATCATTTTGTAAATTTCTACAAATTTTCCACAACTGACAATAAAGTTTTTGATTTATGCACAGTTTCTTGATATTCATCATGTGGATTGGATGATGCTGTAATTCCTCCTCCCACATAAACGTTTATTTTGGTTTTTCCAAGTTCTGCACATCTTAGGTTAACAAATAATTCAGATACTTTATTATCATCAATATCTGACGTTTTTAATTGCCATGGTCCAATGAAGCCTGCATAATATCTTCGCTGATGTTGTTCAGCCTTTTTAATCAATAGATAAGCATCAGCTTTTGGTAGTCCACATACCGCCGGTGTTGGATGTAAGCCCACAATAAATCGCCCCTCTTTTTCAATTAATGAAGCAGTATTAATTTTAAATATTGTTTGTATGTGTGCAACATTGCCAGCTATATGGGTGTTATTTCCCGATGTATCATATTTACTTATACCAAGTTCTGATAGTAATGATTCTATATATAGTGATACCATTCGCTGCTCTTCTTTTTCTTTTTTAGTCCATATTATATCACGTTTATTATCATCCACAGATTTTGTTCCAGCCAATGCTTCAGTATAAGTTGTATCACCATTAATTCTTATTAATGTTTCTGGAGATGCACCAAACCAAATACCTTCGTCTGGAAGATGAAATAGATTTATGAAAGCATCAGGATATTTATCTCTCATTACCCTTAATAATGATGGTATATGTAACTCTTTTGAAAGGTTCTTGGGTATTACTCTTGAAAAAACTACTTTTTTCAATTCATTATTTGCAAGCTTGGAAATAAGAAAGGAAGTTCTATCGATGTAGTCTTGCTTTGAAATCGATATATTCTCAGAGTAATTATCATAATTAGTTTTGGGTAGAGTAGATAAAAAAGCTACTACATTTTCAAAATTATCATTTTCATTTAAAATGTTATCTGGCTTAATAACTCTAGCCAAGCCAGTTTGAGCACTTTCAAAATCTGCAATGATAAATCCAGAGGCGCTTTTAATATCTATTATTTCGATTTTGTTTGTTGTGCTATTATTTTGAAATACTAAAGTAAACTTATCATCACCTGGTAGACTATAAATAGCGCAGGGTAACCCTTTTGAGATTACTAAGTTAGATATTTCTAAGACGTTTTGCATTACTTTTTAACTAGGATATTTGTTATTCTGCAAATGGAAATTAGTTTATCATTTTTATCTTTAATGTCAACATTCCAAACATGTGTATACCTACCCTTGTGAATTAGATTTCCATGGGCAAATACAAAACCCTTATTAGCAGTGCCAACATGATTGGCGCTTACCTGTGCTCCTCTAACAGATATTTTTTTTAGATCAACTAGCAGTGATGAACCCAATCCAGCTACGGTTTCAGCTAGCGCAAGGTTGGCCCCACCATGAAGTATTTTATCCGGTTGAAAAGTAGTTTCGTTAACAGGCATTTTTGCTATTATGTAATTATCATTTATTTCAACATAACTGATATTAAGGTGCTCCATTAAAGTTCCCTTATTCAAGGAGTTCAATTCTTTCAGTGATAGTTCCATTTTCCAGTTTAAACTTAGATTTAGTATTAACCAAAAATAACCATAATCTCTTTTGGTTATTATTTATGTTATACAAACATCATAATATTGTAAAATATTATTTTCAAGTTAATATAAATACCTATCAATAATCTATTTTATTATCATAATAATTGCTTGGTATTAGTTAATTTGGTCGGATATTACCAAAAAAACTTAATTTTGTTTCAGTTCAAAATATTTTAACTAAACATTACAACTACAATGAAACTACTTACCTCAATTCTAACGTTTGTTATTTTCTTAATTAACATTTCATTTGCTCAACAAATTTCGCGTGATAACGTCCTTTTGGAAATAGGTACAGGTACATGGTGCGTGTACTGTCCTGGATCTGCAATGGGTGCTGATGACCTTGTTGCTAACGGACACGATGTTGTTGTCATTGAAAACCATAATGGTGATAGCTATACTAACACTGCCTCAAATGCAAGAAACTCCTACTATAATATTTCAGGTTATCCAACAGCATTATTTGATGGTGGCTCAGCCTACGTTGGAGGAAGCAATAGCACAAGTCTTTACCCTCAATACTTATCAAGATATAACCAAAAGATTAATGTTCCAACATCTTTTTCCATAGATATACAAGGAACATCACAAGGTTCCGTAGACTTTAATGTTGACGTAACTATTGAGATGGTAGATCCTTATGTTGGTTCTGACATTCGGTTGCATTGTGCTATTACTGAATCGCATATTGCTGAATTATGGCAGGGTCAAACACACTTAAACTTTGTTAACCGTACCATGCTTCCTAATCATAATGGTATTCCATTGGATTTCTCATCTGGGGATGTTATTCAACAAAATTATTCATTCCTAATTGATCCAGAATGGTTGCCAGAGAATTGTGAATTTGTAATATTTGTTCAGGAGTATGGTACAAAAGAAGTTTTTAATGCATCTAAAAAAGACTTATTGGAGTTTGCCAATATTAATGATTACGACGCCTCACTATGGGAGGTGTCAAATATACCAGAAGAATCATGTTCAGGTACTTTTGCTCCGTCAGTTCTTTTGCGCAATAATGGAAATATAGATCTTAACACTTTAACATTCCACTATAAGGCCAATGATGGTGAATTGGAAACATATGATTGGACAGGAAACCTTCCATTCCTTGGTGAAGAACTTGTTGATCTACCTATTATTTATTTTACACCATCTGATGATAACACGCTTGAAATTTATTGTGAAGGTCCTAATGGTCAAACTGATCAATATCTTCTAAATGATACAATTTACCGTGAGATTCCAAATGCAGATGCCATCTCTTCAAACACTGTTACTTTATTTCTCAGGTGTGACAGTAATCCAGAGGAAACCACCTGGGAACTGCAAGATAGCGATGGTAATGTTTTACATGAGGGTGGTCCATACACCACCCCAGGGTATACTTTCACAGAAGAATTTGAACTTGATGACCTTTCATGCTACCAATTTTATTTAAATGACTCAGGAGGCGATGGTTTAAGTTCCCCTGGCTTCTTTGCGCTATTTTATGGCTCAAGTAATTATATACTTCAAGGCATGGGTGATTTTGGACTGGGTATGGGAACTAACTTCTCTACTGATGATGTCACATCCATCGATGACAAAGAGCTTGGTGTTAATATGAATGTTTATCCAAATCCTTTTAGCCATCACACAAATATTTCCATAAAAACTAATGAGACAAGCCATGTGCAAGTTAGTTTGTATAATATTTTACAAGAGCTAGTTTACCAAAGCGATGAAGGTATTCTAAGCTCAGGAGAACAGCTTATCAAGATAAATAGAAAAGATCTTGAAAATGGTATTTATTTCGTACAGTTACAGGTAAATGATAAGATGTATATTAAGAAAGTAACCATTGTCAATTAATTTTGATTTTAAAGCCCTTGATAACATCTGATTTCATTTTTTATGATTTAGAATAAATCTATATTTGGTAAAATATTTATCAATTTAGAGCAAGCAAATAAGAGACTCAAGTAATCATTCAGGATATTAAATTATTATTTTTAATATCCTACATAACTAAAAACTCAATTATGAAAACTAATAATTTGCTAACTGCATTATTACTAATAACAGTTATATTTCTATCACAAATAGGCTGTAATAAGAATAATGACTCAGATGATGATACTGGTAACGGCGGGCTTGGTGTTGAAACGCCACCAACTTGGGTTAGTGTTCTTATAGCAGAAAATGCGCCACCTGCCATACATGATGACCAGGTTACCTATGTTGAAAAGATAGTGAAGCTTGCTCCAAACCTTGAACAAATACACCTGCGTTCAAAGAATCAAACTGCACTATCCAATCAGCAGTTTGCAAATCTCATAAGTCTGTTACGAGATAAATATGGTTCAACACTAGAAATAGGATTTCATCCAGATAACTCTAAAACTAGTTGTGAATTATGGGGATGTGGAAGTGATGACTGCACGTCAACTGCTTCATGGCAGTGTGTTCTTAATGAAAGTATTATACTGATGAATACTATCAACGATATTGTTCAAAAATCAGGTAATACTGGTTTTACAATTTTTTCAATTGAACAGAGTTACATTGAAGATGTAGCCAATTCACTCGCTGAGATAAAACATTGCCTTTCCGGGTCTGCAAGTGCATTGCCTAACGTAACACCTGCTTCTCCAGCTGTAAAATTTGGCAATGTTTTGCCCAGCTATGGATCCTCTGAAATATATGGTTCCGATGGATATGATTATGGATATCCACAATACTATAACCTGGGAAAGCATCTCACTGACGATGCATGTGTATTACTCCAAAAGCAAGGAAGTGATTCCCCCTATTTTCCAGATTATAGCGCCGCAAATTGTCTTCAATCTCCATGTCCAGCTACATCAGGCCATATATTTGTTATTGATGTAGATACAGAAGGTGCATATTCAGATCCAAAAATTCCATGCTTGAATAATACTAACATACAAAATGCTTACAACACTCTTTCCGGTGGAACTGCGGGTGCAAATCCAACGCTGGCATCTGCTTGCTTAGCATACCTTATGACACAGTATCCACCAATTACTGGAACTGTTGCACTTAATGGTGCTGAAGTTTTTATAACCTTATCAGGTGAACCGTCATTTCTTGGAGGCTCTGGGTGGACATTGGACTCCATTAATAATTTCCATAATCAGTTAAATACAAACTTTAGCACACTTAAGACTCTTGTGCCATCTTTATTCCCTTCGGGAGGAACTGACCCTAGTGCGTTAAAGTATGCGATTTGGAATTATGATGATATTCTTAATAATATTACCTTACCTTAAACAGGATGGTTAAATTTTAGCTCCCCCAGTTATCTCTGTCTAGGCTGCGATATTGTATGGCTTCTGCCAAATGATCATTTTTAATGTCTTTACTAGCACCAAGATCAGCTATTGTTCTGGATACTTTTATTATGCGGTCATATGCTCTTGCTGAAAGGTTTAATTTTTCCATAGCTAATTTGAGGAGAGTTTTACCATTACTATTTAGCATGCAATAGTTTGCAATATCTTTACTGCTCATCTGAGAGTTGCAATAAATATTACCTGCTTTTTCAAATCTTTCTTTCTGAATATTTCTTGCTATTATTACTCTGGGCCGTATCTTATTGCTAGACTCACCGGATGATTTAGTTGACAGATCATCAAATGCTACAGGCGTTACCTCAACATGTAGATCTATTCTATCCATTAGTGGCCCTGATATTCTGTTAAGATAATTTTGGACATTACCAGGCGAGCATACACAATCTTTTTCAGGATGATTATAATATCCACAAGGACATGGGTTCATTGCTGCTACTAGCATAAAGCTGGCAGGATAATCAACCGTTACCCGAGCCCTGGAAATGGTTACTAACCTGTCTTCCATGGGTTGCCTCATTACCTCTAGTACCGTTCTTTTAAATTCAGGTAACTCATCTAAAAATAATACGCCATTTTGGGCTAATGAAATTTCTCCTGGCTTAGGATATGTTCCCCCACCTACAAGCCCTGCATCACTTATAGTATGGTGAGGAGACCGATATGGGCGAGCAGAAACAATAGCATTACCACGAGGAAGTATGCCTGCCACAGAGTGTATTTTTGTTGTTTCCAGGGCTTCATCTAAAGTTAATGGAGGTAGTATTGAAGGTATGCGTTTTGCAAGCATTGTTTTGCCTGAACCAGGGGGACCTATCATTATAATATTATGCCCTCCTGCAGCAGCTATTTCCAGAGCTCTTTTTATATTTTTCTGCCCCTTTACGTCCTCAATATTAAATGGGTAGCTTGTATTTTTTTCAAGTAAATTTTCCGCTTGGGATATGGTAACTTTTGCATTTGACTTGCCATTTAGCAAATCTATTACTTCGGTAATATGTTTAAACCCGTAAACATCAATTCCATCCACCACAGAAGCTTCATTTGCATTTTCCAGTGGTACTATTATTCCTTTAAAACCATCTTCTTTGGCTTTTAGAGCCATGGAAAGGGCCCCGTTCACAGCCCTAATTGAGCCATCCAGAGATAACTCGCCCATCATAATGTAATTAGTTAAAAGAATATCTTTTATCTGTTTAGAAGCTGCTAAGATCGCAATGGCTATTGGTAAGTCATAAGATGAACCTTCTTTTTTAATATTTGCGGGGGCCATATTAATGACAATTCTTCGACCAGGATATTTATACCCAATATTATTTATAACAGCAACCAACCTGTGATGACTTTCCTTTACAGCATTGTCTGGTAATCCCACAAGGAAAAATTTACTTCCCTTACTTATATTTACTTCAATGGTTATAATTATAGCATCAATGCCTTGGATGGCACTGCCATAGGTTTTTACTAACATGGGTTAATTTTTAGGTGTTGATTAACAAATATAGGAATTCTATTACTAATAGTTAAGCAATAAATTGATAGACTAACTATATATGCATTAGCTTTTTAATTCAACAGGAATATTTGTGATATAATAATGGGTAATGATTTATTAAATTTTATCTATCGATAGAATAGAAAAAAAATTATTTTTGAATCTTCAAAATAGGCAGAAACTTTTTACAACTAAATTTATTCTATATGAAAACTAATAATCTATTAACTGTATTATTGCTATTATCAGTTTTATTTCTCTCACAAATAGGCTGTAATAAAAACGATGACTCAAATAATAATGAAAAATATTTTACTCTTGGGGTGATCCTACCCATGGATTTGGAAGATGGAACTCTTAGCGAAAATTCTTTACGAACTGCTATAGATGAAATTAATAATGCTGGTGGAGTTGGTGATGGATATGAAATTAGATTAGATGTAAAGAGTTCAGAAGGATCGGATAGACAAATATCAGCAGCATTGGCAGCTAATAATATAATAGATGAATCAGAAAATTTAATTGGTTTTGTATCAAGCTTTTCTTCATCCACTCTGGGGATTAATGAAATTGTTATACCTGAATTATATCCAGTCATAGCTGGATCTGCAACCGATGGTAGTTTATCAAATGTATCTCCATATTTTCAAAGGCTATGCTCACCTAATTCTTTTGAGGCAAATGTTCTAACACAGCAAGCTGCAGAGTATGGGATTAGTTCCATTGCCATTGCATTTGAAAAAGGTGAACCATATTCTGAAGATCTTGCTACTGCATTTGCAGATTCATACGAAAGTGAGATACCTGCCATTGTGGAATTTAGTCAAGGTGATCCAAACTTAGAATCTAAGATAAATGAATTATTGGAGAGTAATCCTGAAGGAATATTTATATCAATGCTAAATCCGGATGTTTACAGTGAGTTTTTCACAGCTCTCAATAACATGAACAATAATAATTTATTAGAACAAACTTCATTTTTATTGAGTGATGGTTTTGCTGGAAATGAATTTTTTACCTTGCCAATCGACTATCTTCTCGGCGATATTAATGGTCATCCAAGGAATTTTGGAGCCACTCCATCGGCGGATACCTCAAGTACTGAATATAAATATTTTCGTGAAGAACTTCTTTTGAAATATAATCATGATGTAGGCCCATTTAATGCACAGTTCTACGACCTAGGCTATATTTATGCACTTTCTATACAGAAATCATTTCAAGATGTAGATATGATTACCATAGCTGCTTTTAGAGAACTTGTTGCTAATAATATACGACCTGTTTCCGATGCAATATCTGGTGATGAGATAGTAAAACCTTCTCAAGGTTGGGAAAGCATGAAAGCATCTGCACAAACTTTCAATATTGATTATATTGGAGCCAGTGGTAATTGCAACATCGATAGTCAAGGTAATACTGTTACACCCTACGAAGTGTTCAGAGTTGTTAAGCAAGACGGAGTATATTCCTTTGAAACTATTAAGATAATTCCGTAGTTATAACAATCTTTGGCCTATTAGTTTTACTATACATAATATTTATTATGCTATTGTATTACCAGCTTCATGGTTTCTCCATCAAGTCTCAATAAATAAATGCCAGAAGTAAAACTTGTAATATTTATAGTATTAGAGGATAGTTCATCTAATACTTGAGTATAAATCAATTTTCCTGAAAGGCTATAGATATTAAGAGTTGGGTTCTCTCTGAATGTCTTTGTTGAAATATAAATATTATTCTTAGCTGGGTTTGGATAGTATGACCAACTTGGAGATTTATACGATAATTCATCTACCGAAGAAATATCATCAATTGCATTATTAACAACACTCCATGCGAAATCGGCTTGAATTACACCCTCCCAGTGAGAAGAATTAGGCCCCATGTCAATGTAACCATCACCAATATAACCTAAACGATCTTTTTGCCAACCTCCTGGTCCCCAGTTTGCATTGGCATGACAACTCATGCAATTTGTTCTTATCCCTACTTTGTTAACAACTGATTGCCCCTGTGAATTAATTACTTCTGCAAATGTTCCATTCTGATTATCTAAGCTTGCAGGACCAAAAGGGGGCTCTAAATATGGGTTATATGCGTATAAAACATCGCCAACACTACTTCCTCCATAATAAGGCTGAACAGGTACTACCATCTGATAGGTAATAGCTAATGCATAATGAGCAGCAGCGCCGGTAATACCCATAGGTCTGGCATCTACTATTTCAGGTAAACTAGGAAATGATGGAGCATCTGGGTTAGGAGTCCACCAAAACGTTTCCCACGTCCATCGATCAATCTCAGCTGTTGTCATATGCATGCCAACTAATATGGCATAGTCACCAACTTCACATTTAAAATTGTATAATAGATTAAGACCTGCTGCATTTGCTGAGTCAATTTTGTAATGAATAAAATCATCAATATAATATGTGTTTGATACATTAGGATTATCGCAAGTTGTATCAACTTCAGTGGCGCCAGTAGATCCAATTTCTGGGTTTACATAAACACAGCCTTTCCAGTCATTTTGAGGGAAAGGTACCGTATCACCTGCAGGTGGTCCAGTCCATGCTTTAAACGAGAACAAACCTGAAGCATTAAGATTACTCTTGTTAATTACTTTCCATACTGGTTTAATATTCATGGCAGCGCTTGGAAAACTCAACCCTTCACCAAGGGCTAAAAGTGAATCAAGTGTAGATCTTAGCAGAATCTTATTAGAAATAACATAATCTGCAGAAGCTGGACTATATTTAACATTCTCAAAGACAGTGTCATCTGAAGTTTCCATGGTTAGATGATCAAACTTAAGTATTTGAGCAGGAATATTTAATTCAGCTCTAAATCGTTCATTTCTACTAAATTGAGTTATGGGACTCTTAGTAATCTCAACAATTTCATCCATTGTAAACCATGTTTCCCAAATTAACAAGGTATCTCCTTCGTACACTTGATTTGATTTCTGATTAATAGCTAACCATAAATTCCAGGCATGCCTATAAAGGCTATCAGAATTTGCTGATGCAACCCAGTTTTGAATTTTTATATCTGAGGTGGGGTAGTCAAATCCAGGAATACCTTCCGAGGTGATATCGACTGGCACATATCGATTTGTTCCATCATTATCTGCTAGTATTAGATTTATGTTTAAAGAAAATATTAGAAGGAATAAAATGCTGTTTCGATGTAGTTTCATATCTATTTAATTTTTAAATGATTCTTTGTTTAAATAAAACAATAACTTTGAAGTTTTTGTTTAGAATCAAAAATAATTATTTTTTATTAGGAAGTTAGTTTTGTTAAAATTTTGTTAATAGCAAACCCAAGCGCTTTATTGGATGTCTTGAGGTTATAAAATTACCATCTAATTACTTTCAAATATGACAAAGTCACTATTTACCCTACTATTATTAATAACTACCACCCTTACGTATGCTCAATTAAATATTGTTGAATTAGGTTTTAAGCCCTATTCCAATGAACTTAGCGACGTATGGGGTTATTCGGATTCAGATTTAAATGAATATGCCCTCATTGGAGCATTCGATGGGTTTTCTGTGGTTAATGTAACTGACCCTTCAAATTTAGTTGAGGTATTTTTTGAACCAGGAGTATCATCAATCTGGAGAGATATAAAAACATGGGGAACCCATGCTTACGTTTCGACCGAGGGTGGAGATGGAATACTAATAGTTGATCTTAGTCCACTTCCAGGGCCGGTTACTAATGTATCCTATTATACTGGTTCCCAGAATTCATTTACAACGGTACATAATTTATACATAGATGAAACAGGGAGGCTATATATATTTGGAGCCAATAACGGTCAAGGTGGGGCGATTATCTGTGATTTGAATAATGATCCCATGAATCCCATAGAACTTGGGATATTTAATGATTATTATTTTCACGATGGTATGGCAAGAGGCGATACCCTTTGGGGCGCTGCAATTTACAATGGATTCTTTTCTGCAGTTGATGTAAGTGATCCTTCAAATCCATATGCAATTGCTACAAAGAATACACCAGGCTTTTTCACACATAATGCATGGATTTCAGATGATGGCAATTATCTTTTTACCACCGATGAGGTTGAAGGTGGATATATTGGATCATATGATGTGTCTAATCTAGATAATATTATTGAAGTCGACAAAGTTCAGTCTAGTCCTGGAGAAAATGTAATACCCCATAATGTCCATGTGCTTAATGATTTTATTGTAACATCATATTATACTGATGGAATTACAATTCATGATGCTGCACGCCCAGGTAACCTTATCGAGGTTGGTAATTATGACACTTCACCTAACTTCTCGGGTGGTGGGTTTCATGGTAGTTGGGGGACCTATCCATTCCTTCCTTCAGGTAATATTTTAGCTTCCGATATAGAAGAAGGTCTATATGTATTAGGCCCAGATTATATTAGAGCATGTTACCTTGAAGGCTTTGTAACGGATAGTATTACCGGTAACTCAATAAATAATGTAGTTGTAAAAATAAAGGGCACAACCTATCAAGAAAGCACTTCATTTGATGGTAGTTATGCATTTGGTACTCCTACATCGGGTGTTTATGATATTGAATTCTCACATCCTAGTTACAACTCAAAAACACTTGAAGGAATTTCATTGGATAACGGTGTACTAACCGAATTAGAGGTTGAGCTAAATGGTTGGTTTACAAGCATTGGTGAGGAGGAAGAAAATGCTCAAATGAAGGCAGGTCCTAACCCTTTTATAACATCTATGAACTTAAAATATAACATAGAAAATACATTACAACCAAATGCATTTATTGAGGTTCGCTCCATCAGTGGGGTGTTGGTAAAGAAAATACTAATATATGAAAACCAATCAAATATCCAAATTGGTGAGGAGCTTGCAAAAGGGGTATATACGATTAGGATTGTTAACGGATCTACCATTATCAAACCCATATCAGTTATCAAACTATGATGCTATTTTACGTAACCTAATTAATTCTAGGTCAATTAACAAATAATTTTTTTTGATGAACGAGTTTGTTGGTGTGTACGCTAACCACATATATTCCAGTTTTAATATCAGAGATATTAATTTCGGTCTCGTAAGGCCTATCTTTTAAAGAAAGCTCCTTAAGTAGTTGTCCCATTATATTATGAACACTGATTGTTGTAATTCTAAAACTTGGACTCATTACTTTAATTTTATTTGTGGCAGGATTTGGAAAAATTAAGATATCATTTTCTGCCTTTGAAAGGTTTGGTATTGCTAACCATGATGGAGATCCGTTTTTCAAAATGGAAATTCCCCCAGTAAATTCACCAATAATAATCTCATCTTTTCCATCATTATTAATGTCACCACCTGATACAGTTGCTCTAAGCGCATTTACAAACAAGGAATCTTCGAGTTTAAACTGACCATTTAGATTACCATCTATGTCACCATATTTATAGAGATGACCATCTTCAGAGCTAACATATAAAATACTATTTCCAACTGTATCTTGAGTGATATATGGAGAGCTATAGCCACCACAACATTCTTCCATAACATCAATACCACCAAAGAAATCGTTCGTTGGAGAAGAACTGAAGAATGCCTGTTCTGCAGTCCCAGTGTTTTTAAAATAGTTTATGGTACCACTTTTCTCCCCCACTAAAAGATCTAACTTTCCGTCATTATCAATGTCATAAACTTGTGGGATTGATGACTCTCCGACATCAATATTCATATAATTTGGGTCAGTGAGGATAAAATTAGCATTTTGACCTGGTAAGGCATTATTTGAAAAAAGATGAATTTTACCTTCCTCATCTCCACTTATCATATCCATGTCGCCATCATTATCCATATCACCAAAGCATGGATAAATACCGCTTAAATTTAGAACTGAGAGTTGATTGTAATCAATATCTACAATATCATATTTAGGTAATGTGGAAGTACCTGTATTTATCATAAATAATAGACTACTTTCATAATTACCAATTCCATTGTAATAACCAAAATTACCCGTTAGTATATCCAGTAACCCATCATTGTTTATATCAATAAATGATGCCTTGGCGCCTTCTCCAACATCTATCATGCCCTCCTGTAAAAATGAAGTACCCTTAAACTCAAAAACATTATCACCACTGGAAGAAATATTATTGTAGTACCATATGTTATTGAAATTCTCAGATGTAAGTGGATTATTTGGGCTAACGATTAGATCTTTTTTGTTATCGTTGTTTATATCAACATGGTATGTTGCTGGAAATACATTCAGATCTATTTTCACATCATATGAAGGGTATGAAGTATCAGAATAGGTCATATAAGCTTCATCAATACTTCCACCATTGTTAAGCATAACTGTATTGCTATAAGAGATATCCCCAATGAGAATGTCTTTTAACATGTCATTATTAAGGTCGATTGCTAAAAGTGTCGAACCTGCATGTCTTGAGGAGCCAGTAAGTTTATATTTTTTGTTTTCACAACTGTCGAAAAGAGTTATGCTGTTATCCTGGGAACTTTCAGAAAAATAACCCCAGCATTCCGTTGCTAATTCAAATTCAAGTGCTTCACAGTTGCCATATTTCTCCATGGATAAATTCTTGTAGAAAAATACTGTATTCCCCAAAATGCCAAATGATAATATGTCCAAATCACCATCCATATCGATGTCAGTTATGGCAGGCAAGTCAGGAGGACTTACAAAAATATTCGTTAATCCTTCTGGTGTTTCAGCTTTAAGCAGACTACTTACCTTAGTGAAACTTAGAGTTTCTTGAGAATCGTTCCTATAAACTGCAATTCCAGCTGTAGCACTTGTGAAAATATCTGCTTTACCATCGCAATTATAGTCAGCAAGTAGGGCCCAGTTTTGCATGGATGGAAATAAATGTTCGTACTCAGGACTATGTACGTAATAAGTTTCCATGAACCCACCTTTATTAAGGAAACATTTTGACATTCCATACCAATCACGTTCAAATGTGAATAAATCCTTAATTCCATCATTGTTTAAGTCTATTTCCGAGAATTGTGGGCTATTAAAGCCTCCAGCCCAAGGATTTAATAGTTGCTCTCCGTTTGAGCTCACTTCTATGGAATCAAATTTTACCAATTGCATTTGTGAAAAACCAATATATGGGAGGGATGATGCAAGGGAACAAACTATTAATAATTGGAAATATTTTAGGCTAAAAAGATTCATTATTAAATGGGTCTGAGTAGTCAGGGTTATTAGTAAATGTAGTATCAGTAAGGGTTTTGATAAAAGCTAGTAGGTTCATTTTTTCCTGCTCAGTGAGGTTAACACCTCCCTGACTTACTTTTTTCATAAGTGGATCAATTGTAGGAGACCAAACTAGGTTATGACTATAAAACTCTATTACCTCCTCAAGTGTATTAAATCTGCCGTCGTGCATATAAGGACCAGTCAATGTTATATTTCTTAGGGAAGGTGTTTTGAACTTTCCAACATCAAGTGGGTTCTTGGTAAAGTCTGCATGGCCTATATCCGTATAAGTGGAATCAAGTCCATTATTGTGAAATAGATTATCTGTGTAGAGTATGGTAGAATGACAATGGAAACAGTCACCTTTTTCTGTAAAGAAAATTTCAAAACCCCTGGATTCAGATTGGGTTAGAGGAGTCTCACCTCTTAGGTACCTATCCCATTTTGAATTTGATGATATGAGTGTTCTTTCAAACTGAGCAATGGCTTTTGCAACTAAACTTGAATCAATCTGTCTGACTCCAAATGCATTAAAGAACATATCAGGATAACTGGGGTGTTCATTTAATTTCTTGGCTGCCTCAGGCCATGACTGGTGCATCTCTATGGGATTAATTACCGGCTGAAGAGCTTGATCTTCCATATTTGGGGATCTTCCATCCCAAAACAAGGAGGTCATCCATCCAATGTTCATCACTGGCATAGAATTTCGGTTACCCTTTATTTTATCTATTCCTTCACTAAATCGCTTTCCGTTATCAGTAAATGAAAATGCAGGGTTGTGACAACTTCCACATGACTGAGTATTATCAGCTGAGAGAATTGGGTCGTAGAAAAGCCGCCTGCCAAGCTCAATTCCCTCCACAGTCATAGGGTTATCTTCTGGTATTATGAGATCAGGAAAGCCATTGGGGCTTTCAAGGATGTAAGGTGTTGGATCATAAACCTCAATTGGTATATCCGGAACAACATCTTTTTTACACCCATGCACAAGCATGAGAGTTAGAAGAGCAAATAATATGGAAATCCAGGATCTCATTTTACCATAAAAAATTGTTTAACTCTAGTCCAAATTACCCAAATTAAAAACGTTTGAACCATTCTCCATTAACTCGGTTTGAATTTCTTCATTACCCATTATCCCACTTATGTTGTTTAAATCTAAGGTATTTGGGTTTACCCACCAATTATTAATATCCATGTAAATATCTAGATTATATTCGCCGTCATAGGATAGTACCATTGGAGTGTCAAAATTTAAATTCACTTCAATAAAATGTGGAGTTTGCATCAACCTTCCAGTATGCGCCTGATAGTTTTTTACAATGTTTGCCGAATCAAATTTACCTTCAAGTTTCATGTAATGATAACCACCACCCATTGGTTGTGGCCATTCCATATTACTTTCTGGTGGGTTAGGGTATAGATTGCTAATATTGAATTGTTCTGTGAGTCCAAATACAAAGGAAATACTTTCATAATCACCCACTGGCATATCATTAATATATATTTTACCTGTGTTGTTGTCTTGAGCATCAACATAGAACACATTATTCAAAATTGCATTTGTTCCATCTGTCATTGTTAGTATGATCTCTGAAACAAAGTATTTTAAAGTAGTAACACTGTAGTCGTTACCATATGCATTGGTATATTTAATGGTATCAAATTTAAGATCCATATTGCCAACTCTATGGTTAAATGTTATTTCAAGATTTGCCGGGCCATCATTTTCGTCAAGGTTACAGCTACCTATTAATAATGCTGAAATTATGGTTAATAATGTTATAATTCTAATTTTCATAATTGATTTTATTTATTTAATAGTTAGGAAAACAAAAATACAGAAGTATTATTGTTTTTAAGACATTAAATTTTACGAATGGTATGCCTATCAATGAATGAAATAATACATAGATTGATTTTTTATTGGAGGAAAGGATATTATTGTTAGGTCGATATATGATCCCTTTAAAAACCTTTGGTAATTAATTTGATTTAACAGAAAATCATTTACCTTTTGGTTTAATTGTCCATGATGGAATATTAATTCCAGGTTTTACTGTGCCAGGATTATTAGTTGCAGAGTTGTCACTAAATATTCCCATCTTTTTTTGACCTGCTGGTTTATCAGGCCTATCAAATGCATCAAAAATAAAAAGGGGTACTGTCAATTTTTGATTTGTGTATTGAGCCTCAAGCCATGAAAAGACTTGATTTATGACTATTGCTTCATTACTTTCTTGATATTCTGCAGAAAAACCAGTTTCTCCAACATATACACTTGGTGTTCCATTTAGAGTTTTGTCAACATTTTCAAAATAATTAATAACAGGTCCAAAATCAACATCTTTACCACTATTTGGTGTGTATTGATTAAAAAGCACTAAAGATTTATTTGAGTTCCAAACGGAGCTCCAGTTATCTTTAATGTGCTTCACACTTGTGTATTGAACCATTGTTCCTTCCGCAGTTGGATTGGACAATGGATAATTTGCAATTGTTGTTGATATGGGGATATTCCCCAATCCTGCTTCTTGCATTGAAGCTTTCAGGTTATTAAATGAATCTGGAATCCAGCTAGAATAGTAATCCTTAAAATGTGCATCGCTAAGTGATGGGCCGTTCATATCTATTTCATTACCCAGCAGAATTAATTTCACATGTTTAATCACGTTATCTGCATTCTGAAATGAATTTATGAGCATTTGAACCCAACTGTCTGTGTACGTTTTGGTTGTCATATGACCTGCTTTGAAAGGTGTGCCATAACCACCATCTGCAAGCATATTATTACCAGTACCCATTACTAACTCAATATTAAGATTATCATGTGATAAAACATAATCTATTACTTCTTTCATTGTTGGGTCAATTAAAACTTCAGTTGTTCCTACTGCTTCAGTATGGAACGTCTTGATAAGTCTGAAGTACTTAGTAATTGTATCTAGGTCCTTACTAATAACTCTTTGGTTTCTACCTTGTGTCCATGTTTCATAATTAATACCAAGATTATAATTAAAAGGACTGTTTGCTGGTACTAAGTTGCTACTATTTGTTATACTAAATGATTCGAATGCGCTTGTCACATTATCATCTGTATCTCGCATTTCAATTTTGATAGTATGCTCTCCTTGATTCTCATATTTCTGTGTATGCTGTTTCTCGCTTGTCCATTCTGAGTCCCATATGCCATCATTCTCCCAATCCACTCGTATTTCAAGTTCATCAATGTTATCCTCCAAATCTGTACTCTCAGATAAATCAATTGTTATGGGCGTCATGGTTGATCCAGTGGATGGAAATATGTTCAATATTACATCTGGAGCATTGTTGTTCTTATTGCAAGAAAATAATAATAAAGAGATGGTAGTGAATAAGGTAAATATAATTATAACGTTTTTCATTTTAAGATGCTTGATTTATAATGTTTTAGACAAATATAAGAATATTTTTGACCATAAGCATTTCAATGAGTATACAGAAAAGGAGGCAGTTTAAAAGTCACTATGGCTTAAAACCGGATTCATTAAATATTTTTTGGTAATCATTATTCCTTATCAAAGCTGAAAGGCTCACATCAGGATGATTTTTCATATACTTTCGTACTATTTGCCAGCCAAGCCATTGTCCAATTCTTGGCGGTGATTCGTTGGAAAAACTGCTGGTGAAAGGTGCCTCTTTGAGAAAGTCACTTTGGATTTTAAAATCTGGAGAATAAAACAGGTTATTATTTACCAGAAATGCCCATACATTCTTTCTATTCTTTTCAATCCATCTCATTTGTTTGTTTGTGTAACCAATTTTTAGACTATCGGGTGTATATGGTAAAACAGCATCTAAATAATAAAATAATTTTCCGCTCTCTATCATCTTATCAACCAAAGTCTTTTGCTTATTTCTCTTCAAAAGATTCTTTTCGTAAATGGACTTCATTACATCAATGGAGATATAATCAGAAGTCATACGTCGTATTTTATAATTGGGAAGCCCCAGTGATCTATATAGTTTAAAATTTGGACCTAGATAAACATCCAAACCAATAACCAGAACGGAGTCATCATAAATTATGGGTTTCTCATAATAAAGGTTTGATACGTATGTATAAACAACGGGAGAATTGAAATCAGGAAAAAAGTAATCATACCTTCCAAATGCAATACTTAATTCATTCTCAAGGTAACTTAGATCAGGGTATAGCTCATTTACGCTAGCAGCTATGTATATAAGGGTTGTATCAGTTACATATTCGTATAATGGAGCCAACTTAGTCGTGTCATCTAAATCTTCCCCTAGGAATAAAACAAATTCTTCTTTTATACCCCGAACTTCATTGATGAAATTATTAGTGTCAAGGTCAAATAATTGCTTTCCATACCTATGGATGTTAACCTCTTCAATTTTCAATTTGGAGCTATCTACGGCAAAATTGTTATAATTCTCATTACATGATATGGTAATCAAAGCAACAACTATGTAACCCAGGAATAGCCAGTTAATTCTTTTCATGGTAAATAAAAAATGTCAGTGCAAAAGTACTGACATTTTATAAATTTTATATGCTATGATTATTTAACTAAAATATTTTCCATCCCAAAGTTACTGTGAACATGTTTGATTTGGTTGAAAGAGTATTTCCATCAAATGTAAAATCAGGCGCATCTCCTTTATATAAATCATTGATACCACCCATATATTTAACATCCAATGCAAACATTAGAACATCTACCCCAGCACCAAACTGATATTGCCAACTTAAGTCATTCCAATCAGCATTATTTAAAGGCTCGTCTATGTCGTTTATCTTGAGAGTTTTGTCTGTAGCAATGTTAGCGGCTACACCACCAAAAATTCTGATATTTGCAATTTTGAGGTCAATTAAACGCCACCCAACACTAACCGGTATCTGAATGGTTTTATAGGTCATCTCTAATTTCTCATCAAGTGTGTTGTTTTCCCAAATACCACCCTGTGTTAGCCAATTTACTTCAGGTTGTACATATATTTTTTCACCAAATCTGGCAAAGGCACCAAATAGAAAGTTATTTTTAAAATCAGATGTTATTTCACTAGTATTGGTAGTGAGTTTTGAGGCACTGTAACCAATTTGAGGCCCAATATGAAATTGAGCGTGAATGGTAGTTGCTAGAAACAATATAGTTATGATTAAGGCTATTTTTTTCATAATGAATTTTGTTAATAATACATCACGAAGATAGTAAAAAAATAAATACTGATTATTATACATTGGGGTATTAATTATATTTGTATTCTAAATTTATCTAAATCAATTGTATTATAATCGAATGAAACAAATTTCACTAATACTTTTATCTGTGCTTATACTAAGTAACCCTTTATTTGCTCAACATAAGCCATTTAAATTTGGCTTCAAAGCTGCAGGAAATATTGGATGGCTAGGCTCAATAAATGAGGACTATAAAAATGAGGAAGTTAATTTAGGAGGAGCATGGGGATTTGTTGCTGACTTTTTTATCATGGAAAATTATAGCTTCACAACTGGTTTTGATGTCCTATACCTAAACGGAACCATTCAATATCCATATTTGTATTCAAATCAGGAAAATTTTAATACCGAAGTTGGTACTTTGGAGAGAAATTACAGAACAAAGTATGTTAAGATACCGCTCATTTTTACCATGGAAACGAATCCAATAAAAAAGATTCGATATTATGGTCAAATAGGTTTTGGGTTTTCCATTTTACTTACGGCAAAGGCTGATGATTTATTTATGGGTAATACTGAAAACACAGTGATATCGGAGGATAAAAATATTTATAGTGAAGTTTATCCAACAAGAGAATCATTGATTTTGGGCGCAGGAATTGAAGTGCCACTTGTTAAATCGATGGTTGCAAGGTTTGGATTGTTGTTTGACAATGCATTTATTAATATCCTAAAAGGTAATAATACTGTTGATAGCTCCATTAAGCATAATGCCAGAAATAATTTTATTGAGTTAAATGCAACAGTTCTATTTTAATTTTACTTCATATAAAAGATTATGAAAATTGCTCTTGCCCAAATAAACTATCACATAGGTAATTTTGAGAGTAACACTCACAAAATCATTGAAAAAATAGATAATGCAGAGAAAGCAGGAGCCAACTTAATTGTTTTTGCAGAACTAGCTATTTCTGGTTATCCACCAAGAGATTTCTTAGAGTTTAGGGATTTTGTGGAGCAATGTGAGAAATCAATAGATTTAATAGCTAGGAGATGTGTTAAAATTGCCGCAATAATAGGGTTCCCATCATTCAATGATGCTGAAAAAGGTAAACCATTATTCAATTCTGCTGCGTTTCTTTTTGAGGGTGTGGTAAAGTCACTAACAAATAAAACATTACTGCCCAACTATGATATTTTTGATGAATACAGGTATTTTGAGCCAAATAATATTTTCAAGGTAATTAATTTTAAGGGTAACAATATTGCTTTAACAATATGCGAGGATTTATGGAATGTTCAGGATAATCCACTCTATAATATTAATCCAATGGATGAGCTCATTGGGCAGAATCCTGATATTATTATAAACATTGCGGCATCGCCATTTAATTATCATCAAACAAAACAGAGAAAAGAGGTTTTAAAAAGAAATGCAGTTAAATATAACTTACCGTTAATCTATGTAAATCATGTGGGTGCTCAAACAGAATTGCTTTTTGATGGCGGATCTCTAGTTATGAGTTCCACCGGTAATATTGTTGGAGAACTTAACTATTTTAAGGAGGATTTTAACATCTTTGATATTGATGATATCAAAAACAATGCGCAGGTAACAGATCCAAATAGTGAACATTCAGAGATTGAATCAATTTACAACGCATTGGTAATGGGAGTTAGAAATTATTTTCAAAAGCTTGGGTTTGATAAAGCAATATTAGGACTTTCTGGAGGTATTGATTCAGCCCTAACATCAGCAATTGCTGCAAAGGCTTTGGGCAGTGATAATGTATATAATGTTCTTCTTCCGTCGAGGTTTTCTTCTAAGCATTCCGTAGACGATTCCATCAAACTTGCTGACAACCTAAAAATGCCATATGATATAATTAAGATTGAAGACGCAGTGAAATCATTTGAAAGTACACTTTCACCATTTTTTAAGGATACTCCTTTTGGTATTACTGAAGAAAATTTACAGGCAAGAACTAGAGGTGTAATATTAATGGCCTTATCAAATAAATTTGGATATATTTTGCTTAATACCAGTAATAAAAGTGAGGCGGCCGTTGGATATGGCACATTATATGGTGATATGAACGGTGGATTGTCAGTAATAGGAGATGTTTATAAAACTCAAGCTTATGAATTGGCAAAGTTTATTAATAGAAATGGCGAAGTTATACCTGTAAATATAATTAATAAACCACCATCTGCAGAGCTCAGACCTGATCAAAAGGACAGTGACTCACTTCCCGATTACGAAGTTCTTGATGAGATACTATTTCAATATATAGAACATAGAAAGGGACCAAGAGAGATAATAGAAATGGGGTTTGATAAAAAGATGGTAGACAGGATTTTAAAGCTAGTTAATATCAACGAATATAAGCGATATCAAACACCACCAACATTAAGGATTTCATCAAAAGCATTCGGAATGGGAAGAAGAATGCCCATTGTCGCAAAGTATCTTGATAAGATTAATTGATACAATTTTAATAATAAAAAAAAGGGCCCTAGTAAAGCCCTTCCTTCTGAAAAAATATTTCTTTTAGTTTGCCTTTTCAAATCTCTTTGAAACTTCATCCCAATTAACAACATTAAAAAAGGCTTCAATATAGTCTGGCCTTCTATTTTGATAATTAAGATAATAAGCATGCTCCCATACATCTAGACATAGAATCGGAGTTCCCGGACATTCAGAAATATCCATTAGGGGATTGTCTTGATTAGGTGATGAGCAAATGCGTAGAGAGCCATCTGCTTTTACACAAAGCCATGCCCAGCCAGATCCAAATCTCGTAGCTGCAGCTTTTGAAAATTCTGTCTTAAAATTTTCAAATGAACCAAATTTTTGATTGATAGCATCTCCCAGTTTGCCACTAGGTTCACCACCACCATTTGGTGACATAACTTCCCAAAATAAACAGTGATTATAATAACCACCCCCATTATTTCTTACTGCAGGACCTGCCTTTGAAATATTTGCTAGTATATCTTCTATAGTTTTACCTTCAAGGTCTGTACCTTGTATAGCCCCATTTAAATTATTTGTATACCCATTATGGTGTTTGCTATGGTGGATTTCCATAGTTTTTGCATCTATATATGGTTCCAATGCATCATATGCATATGGTAGATTTGGTAATGTAAATGACATAATACTTAGTTTTATTAGTTTGATAATTATTTTTAAGCAAAATTAGAATAAAAATTGGAACCCATGAATACATCAATTTCAATAATCATCCAAATAAAAAAAGCCGTAACTTGGAATTAGTTACGGCTCAGTAGCTTTAAGTGATGTTTGTCTAAACCACTCCTTGGGCAAGCATTGAATCAGCAACTTTTACAAAACCTCCTATGTTAGCGCCTTTAACATAGTCAATATAGTCGCCTTCTGTTCCCCATTCAACGCAAGTTGAATGAATATCTTTCATTATTTGACGAAGTTTTGCATCAACTTCTTCTCTTGTCCACCCATATCTCATTGAATTTTGGCTCATTTCAAGACCTGATACTGCAACTCCACCAGCATTTGCAGCTTTGCCAAGTCCATATAATATCTTTGCTTCTTGATATGCAGTAACTGCCTCTGGTGAGGAAGGCATATTAGCGCCCTCTGAGATTACGAAGCAACCATTATCGATGAGCATTTTAGCTTCTTCTTCATTTACTTCATTTTGCGTTGCACAAGGCATAGCAACATCACATTTAATATTCCAAGGACGTATTCCTGGGAAGTATTTAACGTTATATTTATCCGCATATTCACTTATACGCCCACGCTTAATATTTTTAAGTTCCATTATAAAGGCAAGTTTTTCAGAATCTATGCCATCAGGATCATAAATGTATCCACCTGAATCTGAAAGTGTAACTACCTTTGCTCCTAACTCAGTTGCTTTTTCAGTTGCATATTGAGCAACATTTCCTGAGCCAGAAACTGTTACAATCTTATTTTTCATGCTGTCTCCTCTTGTTTTGAGCATCTCCTCTGCAAAATAAACAGCACCGTAACCAGTAGCTTCAGGACGAATTAATGATCCACCCCACTCAATACCTTTACCAGTAAGAACGCCTGTAAATTCGTTACGTAATTTTTTATACTGACCAAATAAAAATCCTATTTCACGTCCTCCAACACCTATGTCGCCTGCAGGTACGTCAGTATTTGGACCTATATGACGAAATAATTCACTCATAAAACTTTGACAGAAGCGCATCACTTCATTATCTGATTTTCCCTTTGGGTCAAAATCAGAACCACCTTTACCTCCTCCCATTGGAAGAGTAGTTAGTGAGTTCTTGAATACTTGTTCAAAAGCTAAGAATTTAAGAATGCCAAGATTTACAGTGGGGTGAAAACGTAAACCACCTTTGTAAGGACCTATGGCACTATTCATCTCAATACGAAAACCACGATTTACCTGTACACCACCTTTATCGTCAAGCCATGGCACACGAAACATGAGAACCCTCTCTGGCTCAACCATTCTTTCTAATATTTTGGCTTCTTTATACTGTGGGTTTTCCTCAGTAAATGGAATTATTGATTCAACAACTTCGTGAACTGCTTGATGAAACTCAATTTCACTTGGATTCTTGGCAATAACTTTAGCCATAAAGTCATTTACCGTTTGTTCGTAGACATTTGACATTTTGGAATGTTTTTGTTTAACAATTAAATATATACTTTCAATATTAATGAATTATAAGTAAGGGTTAGTGTCAAAAAACATGATTTAAGTAATTCACTTAAAAGATTAAGTGTTTTACTTAGGGATTTGATTGTCCATATTTTTTGCGAAAACCATATGATAGGCACAAGTAATTCAAATTATAACGGAATAATTTCCATAAAAATAAGTGCGGCTACTTGGATGGAATAAAATTATGCGGCAATCTTTTACTTTACAAACAAGTTGTATTTTAGAATGCAGTAAATAGCTCTGAATCCATCTTTCCAACCAATTTTTTTACCATCTTCATATGTTCGGCCGTAATATGATATACCTACTTCGTAAATTCTAATTTTGGGTATACGTGATACCTTGGCTGTTATTTCGGGTTCAAAGCCAAATCTATTTTCCCGTAATGGGATTGACTTAATAATTTCAGAACGGAATAGTTTATAACAAGTTTCCATATCTGTAAGATTCAGGTTGGTAAACATGTTAGATAAGAATGTAAGCAATTTGTTTCCAAGGGAATGCCAAAAGAATAGTATTCTATGAGGGTTTCCTCCAATAAAGCGCGAACCATAAACAATATCAGCCACATCATCAATGATTGGTTTCAATAAAATATTGTATTCCTGTGGGTCATATTCTAAATCTGCATCCTGAACAATAATAAAATCTCCAGTAGCTTCTTTTATTCCTCTGTGAATGGCAGCGCCTTTACCCATGTTGCGAGGTTGTTCAAATAATGAGATATTTAAGGAATCATTATTTTTGATATAATCTGAGATTATCTCAGATGTATTATCAGATGAACCATCGTTTACTATAACAATCTCCTTTTCAATATCATTAACCAATTCAACATTATCAATTTTGTCAAGAATATTATTTATTGATGTGCCTTCGTTATAAGCAGGAATAAGAACTGAAAGCTTTTTGGACATTTTTCTGTTTTTTTTATATGGCAATATTAATTAAAAAAAAAATGTGATTTGTAACTTTTTATAATTGCTGGTTAATTCGAATTAACTTAAAAACGGTCAACCCTTTAGATTTTTAATTATTATTTTATGAAATCTTGCGTAAAATCAATAATGTGGAGTGAAACCATACATTCAAAACACACATATACATAATTAAGAAATTGCCGAAATTTATTGCTTAAAATATGGCTTAAGATTAAATATCTTCACATTTTTATATGTTGTCACCGGATAACTAATGAAAGGTTGAATGAGTGAGTCATTAAGAATCAGTGTGTCGTTTATGACTAGGTACTTTGCTCCATCTTGAATTCTTCTTTGATAGGTTCCTGGTTTATCAAATTTGCTATTGTAATTAGTGAACCCACGGTGATTCATCATGTATAATGATATGTTAATGCTTTTATCTGGAATTGAAATCACCTTGTCATACGGTCCAATTCCGAAATCTTCGAAAACAGGTTCAAGCTCTCCCAAAGCTTTCATGTGATCTATATATGATGCATTTTTCCATCCTATATAACGGGAATCAAGTATTAGTTTGCTCTGATAGGCATTATAAAAAAGAAAACCGATAAAAGCCAGATTCACAATCAAGTTATTAATTCTAGGGTAACCGTTTGTTGTTTTGAAAAATAAAATCCATATAATTATAAAATTAACGTAAAAGTCTATGTAGTAGTAATCATGATGGTCGAATGCCTGAAACCATAAGAGTCCATACATTAGAGATCCAAAAGGAATAATTATAACAAGGTAGTTTAAGAATAGTGACCTCTTCTTAAAAGTAGTAAGTAGAAAAATCCACATGATTCCTGTTACATATAGCATTGATGAATGGAAAAATACAGGTAGCGTAAGGACATTTGCTTTTTCAAGTATCTCCCATACCTTCGCTTCAGGAATTGCCCATATTGGCCAAACATTGTTAAAAGTATATTTTCCATCATGGATATTGTTGTAATAGTTTGCATAGGCATACCATACAATGACAATAGTTATTGAAACTATGAAAGGGAGCAGCTGTTTCAGAGGCCGTTTGAAAAGAGTCCTGTTTTCTTTCTTGCGAAAAAGTTCGATAAAAACCCATCCCATTAGAGCAACAAAACTAATACCAGCAGATACTTTAAAAAGGATGCCGAGGCTTAAAAAGAGCATTGATATCCATAGGTATTTATCAGAATCATTTTTATAAAATTTCCAAATAAAGTACCATCCAATAAATATTAAAGAAAGTGCCGGAATATTAGGCAGAAAATTCGCCGAATAGTAGACATAAGCTGCAGATGTGAAAATTCCTAAACTAACGAATAGAGCTTGTAGATTATTTTTTAAAATTTCTTGAGAAAATTTAAATATAAAAATAAGGCCAGTAAATGAGATAAGTAATACCACTAACCGGTAAGCAAACTCACTTTTCCCTATTAGTTTCCATAGCTGAGCAACAGAATAATACAGCAAAGGAAACTCACCTGCTGTTTTGCCGGTAAAATCATCGTCGCTAAGTTGATTATGAATCTCTGGCTCACAAAAACTATTGTTTAGTTGATAATAATTCTGTGTAATTGATAAACAATCGGTTTGCCTCCAAGCATGAGTACTCTGAGGTCTGAAGAACATGGTTTCGTGCAGAGAGTAGAAGAATGTCAGAGATACGAAAACTAATATAAATACTGAAAGTCCAATAGTTTTACTGGACAATTTGCTTACGAATTTTGACTTCATAATAAACAGAAAAGAGATTGTTAAGGATTAAAAAACAAAAGTATATAATTTATATAATTTCTGCAAAATTATGATTATTCAACTCACGATATAGTCCTTGACAACAAATTTTATTATGCTTTAAAATGGTTTTGAGTGTATCATTTATCAAACCAGATAAAGTTGAATATGATTAATTAGTTATTATTAATAAATTTGCCTTTAAACTAGTAAAAGGTTTTTTAAACATATGATTGTATTGTTATGAAGCATTTTGGCTATTGTCTTGTATTATTATCCTTTTTGATTACTTTTCCAATTGTGGCTCAGGAGCAGTTAAGCTTCCTATTTGTTGGACACTGTTCACAAATTGAAACAGCTGGAACACAAGTAGATTACAGAGTTAGACAATTAAACATGTCAGCATATAATGGTATTTGGATTGGTGGCGATGTGTGCGGGGAATCAATGCTTAATTATTCTACAATACAACATATTGACACAGTATTTGATCTGGGAAACCCTGAAACACACTGGACACTTGGTAATCATGATGCACGAAATGGTAATTGGGAATTTTATGAAGAGTTTACTGGAAGAAAAACATATTATGCTTACAGTAGTAATGAGATAACTTATATCATTTTAAATACAAATCTTGTTCCCACAAACTGTAATATGATAAATGAGCAATATGAGATTATTTCTGCAGTTTGTGATACTATTCAACAATCAAAATATTTGATTTTATTAATGCATCATGGCTTGTGGAGAGATATTCCAGATCTGCCTCCTCCAGCAACATATGCTCATAGTGATTTAATATATTGGAATGCTAACTGCGATTCTGTAAATACTAACTTTGTTAATATTGTTTATCCTAAACTTGTTGAAGTAAAACAAAGAGGCATAGATGTTTTTTGTGTAATGGGAGATATGGGAGCTTCAAAGAAAAAATTTGAAATGGATTCCGTAGATGGCATACATTTTTTGGGGTGTGGACTAAATGAAAATCATCCTGATGATTTGGTGCTGATATTTAATTATAACACTGTAAGCCATGAGTTGAATTATAATTTCCATAATCTTGATTCATTGCTAATAAACAATTAATTTACCTCTGTATATGCTAGAGGATGAATTGTTCTCAAATACATTGTAAATATAAATACCGGCTGCTAAACCTGATACATCAAACGATGTATTGGAACCAAGTAAAGGGAACCTGTTAATTATTGTGCCATTTATTGAGGTTATTTCCATCTCCCTGTTAATATTTACAATATTACCTTCTCCCAATAATATTTTCCCCTTATTATGTATTGGATTAGGAGCTATTACAATTTGATTTTCATCCACAGGATTTAGACTATCAATAATATTTTCAATCTGTCCAAATTCATCAATTTTTACAAATAAAATATCATATCCACCTGAACTAAAACTTTTTGAACTGCCAATAACAGCACACCCATTATCTGGCAAAGAAATTACTGAAATTCCAAAATCAGCTAATTCGCCACCCAATATTAATTCCCATATAGTATTCCCCAGACTATCTGCTTTAATCAAATAAAGATCCTCGCTATTATTTTGACCATAACTTGTTGTAGTGCCAAAAAGGAATAAATCGCCATTTGTATTTACGTCCATTGATTTACCATATTCATACAATTCACCACCGTATGTTTTGTGCCACTCTTCATTACTTTCGTCATCTATTTTAGCAAGAAACATGTCGAAACTACCAGCTCCATAACTTTGGGATGATCCAAAAATGTAATTTCCACCAGTAGGGGCTTTTTTTATTGAATATCCAAAATCATGACCTGTACCGCCAATGGTTTTTTTCCATAGTTCATTACCATCATTGTCAATTTTTACTAAGAGTATATCAGCGTCATGTGTTTTAAAGTTAGCGTGAACATCATTAAAGAATCCATTCTTAGTTCCTAAAATCAAAAAAGTATTATCATCATTTTCAATAATATCCATAGCATAATCATCACGATTATACCCATAGGTGTTTTCCCAAAGTAAGTTACCTTGATGATCAGTTCTCAACAGATATATATCACCACTTACTTCAAAGCCTCTGCTATATCCAAGAAGCATGAAATCACCATTACTTGCTTCAATAACCTTAAAGCCCCAATCATCCATATTAGTTCCGTAATGATGGCCCCATAATTTATCTCCATCCGGATCGAACATACTTAAATACATTCCTAATCTTGGATCTCCATAATCCCAAACATCTCCGAAAATAACGAAACCCTCATCGGTTGGAATTATTGATCTAGAATGATCCTGATGGACTCCTCCATATGTTTTTGACCATACTTGTTGAAAATTTTCATTTAGCTTTATTAAAAAATAATCCTCACTTCCAGAACCAAAACTTCTTGTTGAGCCTGACAATAAATAACCTCCGTCACCTGCACTGCAAATTGCAAGCCCCTTATCATCTGTTGAGCCTCCAAAGGACAATCCCGGGTTTGTTTGAGCGACTCCCTTACTTAGAAGAAAAGAGAGGATTAAAATAGGGATTAATTTAATTTTGATTTTCATATTTAGTTACATGTGTTAACGTGCCAATTAAGTACATTATCATATCTTTGCCTGTTATGAATAATTTCAAAAGTGAAGATATATAAATTTATAATATTGCTATATGTTATAATCCTAATAGGAATAATATCATGCAATAATAATGAAATGCATAAACCTAAGTATTCCTTTTTTGTTGCTGGTCACACATATGGTAATCCAATTAATTTTCAGTTTGGATTACACCCTCCATTTATAAATTCAATTCCTCTCATCAACAGTTATCAAAAAATGAGTTTAGGAGTATTAACTGGAGATGTTGTACCTAAACCTACACAAATCTACTGGGATTCTGCTTTAGTAGACATCAACAAGCTTTCTATTCCTATACATATAGCCGCAGGAAATCATGATAAAGGGTTTGAATTCGAGAAAATTTTTACTGATTATTATTATGATTTTACATACGAAGATGACTTATTTATTATTTTAAGCCCAACAAATTGGAATATTGAAGGAGAGCAGAAAAAATATCTTTTGCAGACAATTGAAAATAACTATCATTATGTTCATAATATTTTTATTTTTTGTCACGAACTAATTTGGTGGTCTCCTGATAATCAATTTGGTAATGTAGAGATAAATTATAGACCACATTACCCAGGAAGTACTAATTACTGGGAGGAGATTAATCCTGTGCTGGAGTCTTTACCCAATCAAGTAGTTATTTTTTCTGGTGATTTAGGCGGTACAGATAAAGTTACCCCCTACATGTACTATAAAAATGATAATATAACATTAATTGCAACTGGAATGGGAGGAGGTAAAAGAGATAATATAGTCATTGTTGAAGTAAGCTATAATAACGATCTCAATTACAAGTTGATAGGATTGAATGATACTCCATTGTCTGAAATGGATAAACTGGAAGAATATATATTACCATAATAAAGAAACTATATAAGGCCACTATATGCAGTGAACAGGTAGTAGTGTCTAAGTTTAAAATATTGTGAATTATTAAATTATGCCTAATATAAAATGTGTTTTTAGCTAATATTCAAAAAAATAAAATATATATGTGTGGTTCGTGCGAGATTGGAAAGGTATTATTTACATATATTCTAATCTTGCCGTATATTTAACCATCTAATAATTTAAAAAATAAATTCTATTTAAATAAGTGATCGTCATTAATAAATATATACATGTCATAACAAAATTAATTGGACTATGGTTGCTGACTATTTTGTTTTCGTGTGTCCAAGAATCTAACTTTCCAGTGGGGAAAAAAATAATTTGTGACGCAGAAGTATTAAATTCGAAAGGAAATAAATTTTTAAGCCAAAGTGATAGTCTATATCTTTTTGGAGGCGGGAAGTTAAGAAATAATAAGGTTTCTCATTTAGGTGAGTATTCAGCAATTACTATCCCTAATAAGACGGCATTTGCATTTACTGTTCCTATTAAAAACGTTGGCCCAGACTGGTTCTTTAGAGTTAGTGTTTGGAGAAAGTCAAATGATGGTAATGGAGTTCTTGTAGCTTCTGTAAAGGATGCAAGTATGTTTTATTTGGCCTCATCAGAACCTGTTGAGATTTTAGATAACGGATGGGAAAAATTGCAATTAGATTTTTTCACTCCTCCTATTTTCATAAATGAAACAATGAGCATTTATGCGTGGAATAATGGAGCCGATACAGTTTATTTTGACGACTTTGAGATAGAAAGGTTATTGAAGCCATCTTATCCTGAATATATTGATGAACCGCTAGCATTAATTTTTGACACATCCCAGTTTGTCAAAATTCTTGATAAACGCAAGGAAGCTTTTGAGGCTGGTGTTTTACAAACGTCCGATGACGATTGGGTTAAAGGTATCGTTGTGGGTGATTTTAATCTGATGAAGGCAAAAATTAGGTTAAAGGGTGATTGGCTTGATCACCTTAGAGGTGATAAATGGTCATTTAGAATAAAAATGCGCAAAAATTACTCATGGAATAATCTACGAACATTTTCTGTTCAAACACCTGAATCAAGGGGTTTTTTGGTTGAATGGGTTGCACATAAGTTATTTGCATCGAAAGACATTCTTACAACTCGTTATGGCTTTGTACCCTTAATAGTAAATAACCAATCTAAGGGCTTATATGCTTGGGAAGAGCATTTTGTCAAACAATTATTGGAATCAAGAAATCGACGTGAGGGGCCAATAATTAAATTTTCTGAAGATGCATTCTGGCAGAATATGAAGTCCAGAAAATTTTCAAAATCAAAAAAATGGGAAATTTTACCTTTTTATGAAGCAGCAGTTATAAAACCTTTTGGCGAAAACAGAACAAGTAATAATCAAGCACTATTTAATCAGTTTTGCCAAGCCCAAAAATTGCTATACCAATATAAGATTGGAATTAAGCCTGTCAGCGAAATATTTGACATAAAAAAATTAGCTACCTATTATGCAATGCTTGATTTGTTGGAGGTAAGACATGGCATGGCATGGCATAATCAAAGGTTTTATTTTAACCCTGTTATTGGCAAATTGGAGCCAATAGCTTTTGATTGTTATTCGAAACAGCCTGAAATTAGTCCCAGCATCAATGATAATTTAGCTTTTACAACATTGTCAGAATCTAGTTTGAAGAAGGAGAATTTTATTTTTTATCATCTTTTTACCGATACAACTTTTGTTAACCATTACCTTGAAGAACTTGAAGAGGTAAGTAATCTAGAATTTATTAATAGTGTTCTTGTTGAAATTTCAAAGGAGCAATTTTACTACGACTCCTTATTGAGCCTTGAATTTCCTTTGTATAGTTATGATAATCAAATGATAAGAAAGAGTGCCAAAGCAATACGAGATTATCTGCCCGAATTAAAGTTATTCTTGCAATCTAAAACCCAGGCAGATCTATTGGCAATAAAAGTAAATGAAGGTAATTATGTGGATACAGCAGTTTTTGAAGACACCCCCGAATTCTTTGTAAATGCTTATACTGAATCATTAAACAATAATAGCATCCAAATTAGTATTCATAATTACTTTCCAAGAAACCTTATTTTACTTGGAACAAGTAGAAAGGGAAAAAGAATTAGAAATTATTTTATTCAGGAACCAACCATAAAATTATACAATAGTGGTTTAGATGGAACTAGGTATACCATGGAAGTAGATTCTTCTGCTCGATTCATTTATTTTATGGTTGAGGGTAGATTTGAAACCTTCAAAATACCTATATACAAATGGCCATATCCTGAGGGAGAAACTACTCAGCAGGAATTATTTCAACTTGTTAATCTAATTGATAATCCAATTATTGATAAGATTTCAGAAGATAATATATACATAAAAAATGAGGAACTTATAATAGATCAATCCATAATAATACCTTCTGGCTACAGGGTCCATTTTAAAGCTGGTACAGTGATTGATTTTATTGATAGTGCAGCGTTCATATCATATTCCTCCATTCATATGAATGGCACCGCAGTTAATCCGATAATAATTAAATCATCCGATTTTTCTGCAAATGGCTTTACAATACTTCAAGCCTCGGATAATTCCATTGTTAATAATGTAAAATTCCAACAATTAAATACCCTTGACTACAAAGGCTGGACACTAACAGGGGCAGTTACTTTTTATGAATCGGATGTCACAATCACCAATTCAAGTTTTTACAGAAACCAGTGCGAGGATGCTCTAAATACAATCAGATCTGTTTTCACTGTTCAAAATAGCACTTTTGATTATACATATGGGGATGCATTTGATGCAGATTTTTGTGATGGGAAAATAATCAATTGTGTTTATAGAGACATAGGTAATGATGCAATGGATTTTTCAGGCAGTAAAATATTAATTAAAGATACAAAGGTGTTGGGAGCTGAAGACAAGGGTATAAGTGGAGGTGAGGCTTCAAGCGTCAAGGTAATTAACACAGATATTAAAAGGGCAAATATTGGTTTGGCGTCAAAGGATATGTCAGTGGTAGATGTGGAAAACTCAACATTAGACCTATGCAATTACGGGATTGTTTTGTTACAAAAGAAACCTGAGTTTGGACCAGCTACCATGAAATTGGTTAATACGAAACTTGATAATTTAAAGTACCCTTTTCTGATTGAATTAAATTCAACCGCAATAGTTGATAATGATACCATTAAAGGTATAGAGGAGAACCTTGGAGAGAGGTTCTATTAAAAAGTTATTTTTGTGTAAATTTTATAGATACTATGAACATTAACGATTTTATTTCAAGAATAGAAGAAGAGTTTGACGATATTAAACCAAGTACTCTTGAACCAGATGATATTTTGAAAGAAAAGTTTACCTGGGATTCAATAAATGCACTAATATTTCTAGCACACGTTAATGTTGAATATGATGTGGAAATTACTGCCGATGAATTAATAGAATCAAAAACTGTTAGGGATTTGTTCAACCTTGTTGAATCAAAAGTTGAAACCAAATAATAATGTCAATCTTTCAGGTACCAAATATCAATGTAGCTGGAATCTCGGCATGTGTTCCTGAGAAAATATTTAATAATCAGGATTACGACTGGATAAGTGAGAAAGAGAGAGAAGTTCTTATCAAAACAATAGGCGTTTCTAAAAAACATCATGCAGATAAAGGATTAACAACATCAGATTTATGCTACGCTTCTGCAGAAAGGCTTTTAAATGAGCTGGAATGGGAGCGTTCGGATATAGATCTGCTGGTTTTCGTTTCACAGTCAAGAGATTATATTATTCCAGCTACAGCCGGCTTATTGCAGGATAAACTTGGTTTATCAAAGTCATGCATCGCTTTTGATGTTAGCCTCGGATGTTCGGGATATGTTTATGGCTTAAGCATAGTTGGTAGTTTAATGAATAACGGAGCTGCCAAAAAAGCCCTGCTTCTTACAGGAGATATCAGTACTCTTAATACATCTTACAAAGATAAAAGTGCCTATCCTATATTTGGAGATGCGGGCACTGCAACAGCTCTTGAATTCAAGAATGGACATAGTCCAATGATATTTAATCTTCAAACCGATGGAAATGGTTATGATGCTATAATTATACCTGATGGCGGTATTCGTAATTTTGTTGAGGTAGAATCATTGAATTACAAGAAGATAAGTGAAGGCATATATAGAAATAATCTAAATATAATTCTTGATGGTGTTAAGGTATTTAATTTCTCACTAAGGGAGGTTAAACCAAATGTGCTTGCACTTTTACAAAATGAGGACATGGACATAATGGATATAGATTATTTTGTATTTCATCAGGCAAATAAACTCATGAACGAAACCATCAGAAAACAATTAAAAATTTCTCCAGAAAAAGTGCCTTATTCACTAAATGACTATGGTAATACAAGCTCGGCTTCCATTCCCCTGACAATAGTTGCAGAAATTTCTAATATGGTTAAAAACAGCTCTAAAACTCTTTTGTTATCTGGTTTTGGTGTAGGTTTATCATGGGGCAGTGTTATTGTTGAGACAGAAAATGTAACTTGTCCTCCTATTTTAATTTATAAAGGTTAAATTATGGAATTTTGTAACCTCAAAGGAAAGACAATACTGGTAACCGGAGCTTCCTCTGGCATAGGGAGGCAATCCGCCATAAAAGTTTCTCAACAGGGTGCCAAGTTGATTGTAACCGGAAGAGATGAAAAGCGAACTGCGGAAACCCTTAAAATGCTCACAGGAACTAACCACCTATCATTTACAGCTGATTTATTAACCGAACAAGAGATGGACAGCCTTGTGGCAAAATTACCTGCTTTGGATGGAGTTGTTCATTGTGCAGGAATCGTTGGCCCTACTCCAGTAAAATTTATTCGCAAAGAAAATATTGAAAAGCTTTTGAAAATCAATTTTGAAGTACCTGTATTGCTGACATCAAAGGTCCTATTGATGAAAAAGGTTGCTGATAATGCTTCGATTGTATTTTTATCAACCGTTGCAACTCAGATGCCTTACTTTGGAGGTGCATTGTATAATAGCTCAAAATCAGCCATAGAGTCCTATTCAAAAACTGTTGCTCTTGAACTTGTTAAGAGAGGTATACGATCAAACTGCCTTTCTCCAGGTCTAGTTAATACTCCATTGATTAAAAAACCAGTTACTGATGGTCAAATGGAAATTGTAGATGAATCACTTGGTCGATACCTGAAGAAATATCCAATGGGTATTGGTGAACCCGAAGATGTTGCAAATGCAATTGTATTCTTTTTATCCGATGAATCAAGATGGATATCCGGAACAAATCTAACAATGGGAGGTGTCCTTCAATAGCTTTGGAGTTATTTTTATTGTAATTAAAATAACTATTTTAGCTAACTAATCTCAGTTAAATAAGGGTTTATGATAGACTATTCAATTGTCGTTCCGGTATATAACAGTGAAAAAGCGTTACCCAAACTCTATAGTGGATTGAATAAAGTAATGAATGAACTTAACAGTTCGTTTGAGGTTATTTTTGTAGAAGATTGTGGATTAGACAATAGTTGGGAAGTAATAAAAGATATTAAAAGTAAGAATGAAGAAACGGTCCGAGCCGTTCGCCTCAATAAGAATTTTGGTCAACATAATGCCACAATGTGTGGCTTTGTTTTTGCAAAGGGAAAAAGAATAATAACCATTGATGATGACCTACAAAACCCACCAGAAGAGATAAAAAAACTAGTGCTAACCTTTGAGGCAAACAATAGTGATATTACATATGGTATATATTCAAAGAAACAACATGATTTTGCAAGAAATGCAATGAGTAGTGCCATAAAGAAAACAAATAAAGTACTTTTAAAAGGTACGGATAGAGGTTCGTCATTTAGGCTAATAAGCAGGCGTTTAATTGATAAAATTCTTGAACATAATATCACTTTTATATTCATTGATGAGGTAATTCAATGGTACACAAATAAATCTTCTTTTGTATACGTTGAGCATAAAAAAAGAGAATTTAATAAATCTGGCTACAGCTCTTTACATCTCTTCAAACTTGCATCTAACCTTGCGTATTTTTATACCAATATACCATTGAAAATAATGGTGTATGGGGGTATGATAGTATCTTTCCTGAGTTTCTTGCTTGCTATGAAGTATGTTCTTCAAAAAATGTTTTATGATGTTCCTTTGGGATATACTTCAGTTATTGTTGCAATATTATTTTCAACAAGTATTATCGTTTTTAGCCTTGGAGTTATTGGGGGATACCTAAGTAGGATCCAAATCATACAGAACAAGAAACCTCAATTTAATATCGATGAAGTATTGGAATAGGTATGTATTTCCCTATTATTTCCATCTAAAATATTAATTGTGTTAGCCTTTTTTTATTAGGTATATTCTCTTTTTACCATCCATCATTATTTTTAATGGCTCAGTGAATCGAACATGATTAAAATACTTACCCTTAAAAATGAAATTTTGTTTTTCTATCTTATCATATTCAATATAGCTTGCCAATAACTCTGGTTGTACAGTAAAATAACCAACATTCATACCTGTTACATTGTGAAAAAAGTGAGAACCGGATGATGCATCCAATGGAAAGTTATCAAAACTTGTTTCTACAATAACCTTTGCGTTTGAGATCATATGCCATTTAACAGGAATACCAATCCACCTATCCCTTGTTCCCCATCTACCTGGTCCTATTAGTATATACTTCCTGTTTTCTTTTATCATTTTTTCATTAAGACTATCAATTTCCTTTGCCATTGCTTCAGTCTTTGATTTATCGAATCTATTACTATCAGCGTATATGATATCAGTAATATTATCAATAAACCCATTTCCCATTCCTTTTTCTGTATACAGAATGATATCTTCCTTTTTAATTGCTTTCATATTGATAACGCAATCAAATCCTGCTTGAATAAGGGGTTTAATCTGTAAAATATAAAAAGAGGCATTTCCATCTTTATCTTTTTTCAGATCCACTGCATATTCAATCTCCACAGCCGTACCCATGGCATCGTGAACTAATTTTAGAACTATATTAATTGTCTTTGCCAGTGATACGTATTTGTATTTAAGAATGTTGGCAAAATTTATGATTCTTGGTCCTGGTTTACTAATGCCAGGATAAACAGTATTATTATCAGGATTATAAACTGAAGCTAAATGATTTAGAGTGCCATGTTTCTCTGCCATACTGATATCACATTCCTTAAGACCAGCAGATTCACCCTCTAGTAAATTAAGGTTGTCCTTTTTCATGTCAACTCCGTAAAATTTAACCTGAGAGTTTCTGAGCTGATCCTTTGTTGAATTTATCTCAATGCTGGGGTAGGAAGGTGAAAAACGATAGGCCATATTTCCTTCCACAACATATTTTCCTAGCCCTACACCTGCTATTGCAAAGCCTTCCTCAGGTTTCATATGAGCAAATGGATAGAAGTTGTAGGATTGTGCTACTCCACTTATGTGAGGATAAAATACATCACCAAATTTGTTTCCAACAACTTCTTGAATTACTACTGCCATTTTCTCTTCTTCTATCTTGTAATCGATGGCTTTCACATATCCTTTTGCGGTCGTTGAAAACACCGAAGCCATAACAAGTTTTATGGCATCCTCTGCCTGTCGTAATCTTTCTGATTTTTTCGAATTATTATTTGGCAATAAATATGTTTCAAATATTCCAGCAAACGGCTGCATTAGAGAGTCTTCAAACATTCCAGATGATCTAACAGCGATTGGTTTAGTAATTATACTCAATAGGTCTGATAGGTTTTGTTTTAAATCTTTTGAAAGATTACCCTTGACGAACAGTTTTTTTATTTCATTATGCTTAATATTTTCAAGCGTTATGTTTGTGAGTTGATTTTCTTTTATAAATGATTCAAACTCCTTGGTTCCAATTACAAATGTTTTAGGTGTTCTAACCTTTACATCAGGAATAAATTTTTCAAATTTGAAGTTATGTATAAGAGCATCAATAAATGCCAAACCTCTTCCTTTACCGCCCAAGGAACCACCTGCAAGTGTGTATACATTTTCATCTGATATCTCTGTCTTAGGTACGAAAGGGATTACGTTACCCGTATCTCTTTCGTTTCTATGCTCCTTAAGTAGAAATAATAATTCATTCCTTAATTCAATAGCACTTTCAAAATCGTCAACTCTTTTTTTGTTTATGATATTAGCGGCTCGTATCTCGCCGCGAGCCATTATCCACATTGAAAAATGATTTCTACTAGCATGGAAAAGAAGAGAATTATCTGGTATTTTCTTTATTAAACTCTCAAACTCTTTCATGTTTGCTGCAACTGCTATTACATTTCCCTTTTCATCCTTAAATGTAAAATCACCAAACCCAAGATAATTTGATATGAAATTCTCAAAATCCTTGTATAATTTATCCGAATGTTTATGAATGAAGAGAGAATTATTTTGTACGGCAATGGATGAGTAAGAGCTATCAGAAGATTGGAGAACCGTAGGTAAATTCTTTAATTTCTTTTGAGTATATTTTAATAACCTAAGTCCTGCTTTTTCATCAAATTCACCGTTTCTTTCAAACTTAACATCAGTAATTAAGCAACTTAGGAAATGCCGATATTTATCTATTATTTCAACGGCTTCTTCATAATTTTTAGCCAGTAAAATTTTAGGCCTGGCTCTCATTCGTAGAACTTTATATAGTTCATCAGTACTTACATCATTTATGATACGCTTTGTTTGTTCCATTATTACCTTGTATAGGAATGATAGATAGCGCGAATAATAAATGGGTGAATCTTCAACTAAAAGTATAACTCTAACCATGCCAAGTTGAGTGTCATTCTCTGAATTTATTCTGTCCTCAAGCTGTTTGATAATAGAAAAGAATATACTAGCATCTCCAGTCCATGTAAAAATGTTATCTATAAATGATATTTCAGCCACATGGTCTGTGAAAACACTTATGTCAGAGCTATTATTAAGTAAAAGGTAGATAGGGATGAATGGATATTCTTTTTTGATATGCTCACAAATTGTAAGAGGAGTAATTTTGTCAACTCCTACCATATAAATCACCATCTCGAAATTCCTTGTTTTCATGAGCTCCATGGCTTGTTTCAAGCTAGAGGCTCCCGTTATTCTTGGAAATGATGTTAAATTTAACTGGCCATATTGACCAAGCATGTGTTCTGAAAATCTTCCTTCACTTTCTATGGAATATGCATCGTATAAGCTGGATATTAATAGAATTTCCTTTACTTTAAATGGCATTAAATCATGATAAATATCTCTATTGTAGGTGTATTTATTTAGAAACTTTTGTAAGAACCTACTATTTACTGGACCATTGCTTTTTTTGTTTGCTTTTAGCTTGTTTCCTTTGACCTTACTTTTAGTATCTTCAAAATCACTAAGGTATTTGTTCAGTATTCCAACTATATTATCAAGAAGATATTGACTTTCATCACTTTCTTCCTCACTTAATTTGCTTTTATCTTTAAAGCTAGAGATATCTACTTTACATCTGCTATCTGATTTGGTTGTGAAATGACTTGTTGAACAAATTTTCTTTTTTGTAAAATTTCGGGAGATATATTGGGTATTATTGTAATTAATACAAATACCACTGGAAGAAATAATACTACTCTGAAGATGCAGGGAGTCGGCAATTTCCATAAGAGTTTCATCAATCGGCTTTTTAGAGCGAACAATATTGTTAATTCTGCTTAATACATCAAGGAGATTACTATGTTTATATGAATTATTTTCCCACATAAAGTAATAATTTGTAACAAATATACACAAGCTCTTTCTAAAATAGAAGTATTAACTTTAGTAATTCTTTATGTGATTAAATGATTTCATTTTGTAATTTCGCTTTTTAGATTATCCATCAGGTTAGATATTTTATGATTAAAGTTTCGATTCTTGATAAACATCCTATCATGTGTGACGCTCTAAAGGCATTACTTGTGGATGTGGATGATATTAAAATAGTGTCCACTTCGAATACAGTCTCTGATTTTTTAAGAGTTATTCCCAATTACCTTCCAAATATTCTCATTGCCGTAACTTATTCACATAACGATATAAGTATTAAAAATATTCAATTAATAGCTGATCAGTATCCACGGGTTAGAATTTTAGTCCTTTCTATGTATGGTGATGAAAAAACAATACTCAAACAGATCAAGGCTGGAGCCAAAGGTCACATAGGTGAAGATACAAATAGAAGTGAGATATTAGAGGCAATATATACTCTACGAAGTGGATATGAGTACTATGCAAAAACCATTACAAATATCTTGCTTAATAGTTATATAAGTGATAATGGCATAAATGCTTCCGAGAAAAAAAATCGGCATAATAGTATGTCAGCTCGAGAAATGGAAATATTTAAACTAATAGCAGAGGGAGATTCCAATAGAATCATAGCAGAAAAACTATTCATTAGTGTTCGAACAGTTGAAACTCACAAGAATAATATTATGAAAAAAGTAGGTCTAAAAACTACTGTTGATCTTGTAAAATTCGCCATAAAGAATAATATAATACAGCTAGATTAGTCTTCCAATGCCTTCCAAATTAAGTCCTTTAATTGTATTATTCCAATATTCGCTATAGATGACAGAAATACATATTTCAACTTTTGTGGAAGGGTAGCTTTAATTTCTTCCATTAGTTCTTCATCAAGCATATCTGTTTTGGATATGGCAAGGATTCTTTGTTTATCAAGTAATTCAGGATTATATTTTTTTAGCTCATTTAACAGAATATCATATTCTTTGTTGATATCATCACTATCCGCAGGTACTAGAAATAACAATATAGAATTTCTTTCTATGTGCCTTAAAAATCTTAAGCCAAGGCCTTTGCCCTCATGGGCTCCCTCAATAATACCAGGAATGTCAGCCATTACAAAAGATTGATTATCGCGATATGCTACTATTCCAAGGTTTGGTACTAATGTTGTGAATGGATAATCTGCAATTTCAGGTCGTGCTGCACTTACCACCGATAATAATGTTGATTTTCCTGCATTTGGAAAGCCAACAAGGCCCACATCTGCAAGTATTTTGAGTTCAAAGATTACGCTTCTTTCGATTCCTTCCTCACCTGGTTGAGCATATTGGGGAGTTTGATTAGTAGCATTCTTGAAGTGGTCATTTCCAAGTCCACCTCTGCCTCCTGGCATCATTATTATTGATTCATCATGTTCGGTTATTTCTGCTATTACTTCCCCAGTTTCAGGATCTCTAGCAATTGTTCCCAAAGGGACTTCAATTATTATGTCTTTACCGTCTGCTCCTGTGGATCTTTGTCCTCCACCATTCTCTCCATTTCCTGCTTTTAAATGTCGGGTATAACGTAAATGGAGTAAGGTCCACATGTGTGAATTACCCACTATGATAATATCTCCACCTTTTCCTCCGTCTCCTCCATCAGGCCCACCTTTTGGTATGTACTTCTCTCTTCTAAAATGCACAGAACCTCTGCCTCCATTTCCTGAGCGACAATAAATCTTTACATAATCAACAAAATTTGAAGTTGCCATGTTAATTTAATTAGTGACATTATTTTGCAAATGTGTTAATTATTTTAACAGCTTCGAATAAAAAAATCAAATGATATACTAGTTTGAGATATTTAGTTAACATTCGTATCAGGTAAATTCTGATTTAAACAGACAAAAAAAAGTATTTTTGTATAAATTTCATATCATAATGCAAAAGAAGGTAATTCAGGATAAGGTTTCTAAGATAAGGGTAGGCATTACACATGGTGATTTTAATGGAGTAAGCTATGAAATTATTATAAAGGCATTGTCTGATAATAGGATACTAGATTTTTTTACTCCTGTTATTTATGGATTAGCAAGGGTTATGTCCTTCAACAGGAAAAATCTTGGGCTGCCAGATTTTAACTTTAGTCTTATTAAAGCTGCCTCATTTGCGAAAAATAATAAGATTAATCTAATAAGCCTCAACGAAGAGGAAATAAAGGTTGAATACGGTAAGTCAAATAATTTGGCAGGAAAATATTCTCATGTCGCATTATCATCAGCAGTTGAAGATCTAAAAAATAAAAACATAGACTTAATTGTTACCGCACCCATAAATAAAAAAAACATTCAATCAGATGAATTTAACTTTCCTGGACATACTGAATATTTTGCCAATGAGTTCGGTGTAAAAGATTACCTTATGCTTATGGTTTGTGATGAGCTTAGAATAGGAACTGTTACTGGTCATATTCCAGTAAAAGATATTTCAGAGAAACTAACCAAAGAAATTATTTCTTCCAAACTAGATGTTTTGGAAGAATCGCTAAAGATTGATTTTGGGATTGTAAAACCTAAAATTGCAGTGCTTGGATTAAATCCGCATGCAGGAGAAAATGGAGATATTGGCAAGGAGGATATTGAGATTATAAGACCCATAATATTGGATTCAAAGAAAAAAGGTTCCCTTGTTTTTGGACCATTTTCTGCAGATGGATTTTTTGCTGGTGACTATACCAAGTATGATGCAGTGCTTGCCATGTATCATGATCAGGGACTAATACCCTTCAAGACGCTTGCATTTGAAAACGGAGTTAATTTTACCGCAGGACTTCCAATTGTGCGCACATCTCCTGCACATGGAACTGCTTACGACAAGGCGGGAAAAAATGAGGCATCTCCCAATTCGATTAGAAGTGCCTTATATTTAGCAGTTGATATACATCGTAATCGTATCAATTATGCTGAAATAAATAAAAATCCTCTAGGGTCAGATCTAATTAAAGACGAAAAAAATAGTGGTTCAGCAAGAGAAGAACAGATTGTAGAATCATAATTTTCTATGAAACAAATTATTTACAACGGACAGGAAATTGCTAGTATTATTGGAGCAAAGCTAATTTCTGAAAACTCAAACGATATTAAGGTTACTGATATCCTTATCGATAGCAGGAGGTTAATAAGGGCAAAACATACATTGTTTTTTGCATTGGTATCCAAAAAAAATGATGGTCATAGGTACATCAAAGAGCTTTATACAAAGGGCATAAAGTATTTTGTGGTAAATAAACCTCCAAAATCGTTTAAGAGTTATAAAAATTGTACGTTTTTTGTCGTTGATGATACATTAGAAGCATTACAAAGGTTATCAGCATTTCATCGGTCTAGATTTGATATTCCTGTTATTGGAATAACGGGGAGTAATGGAAAAACTGTAATCAAAGAATGGCTTTTTCAATTAATAAATCCCGATAAGAATATTGTTAGAAGCCCTAAAAGTTATAATTCTCAGATTGGAGTTCCGTTATCTGTATGGCAAATGAATGGAGATAATGATATTGCGATTTTTGAGGCAGGTATTTCAGAACCTGAGGAAATGCAAAAACTCCAATCTATTATTCTTCCTAGTATCGGAATATTCACAAACATTGGTCAGGCACATGATGAGAATTTTATCAATTCAACTCAAAAAACAGGTGAAAAACTAAATCTTTTCAAAAAAGTTGATAATCTGATATATTGCATCGATCACAAGGAAGTGCATGGTGCTATAATTCGTTCTGGAGTGCTTGAAAATATTAATACTTTTAGTTGGGGAAAGGATAGTAATGCAGATCTTATTATCACTGAAACAAATATAACAGGGAGTAATAGCACAAACATAATTGCCAAATATAATGGCAAGGAATTGGATATTTCCATACCATATATTGATAATGCCTCCATTGAAAATGCATGTCATTGTTGGGCAACTTTGATACTACTTGGTTATGACCATGAAACAATCCGTTTACGAATGGCTTCGCTGTCTCCTGTTGCAATGCGACTTGAATTAAAGGAGGGAGTTAATAACTGTACCATAATAAACGATACCTATAACTCTGATTTTAATTCGTTTGCTATTGCCTTGGATTTTTTGAATCAACAAAACCAACACAGAGAAAAAGTTGTTATCTTATCTGATATTATGCAAAGTGGGCAGAATAGCATAGATCTGTATTCAAATGTTGCTCAGCTACTTAAGGAGAAAAATATTAGCAGACTTATAGGTATAGGTGCTGAAATAAGTAACCAAGCCGAACAATTTGATTTGGATGCTAACTTTTTTACTTCAACAGAAGAGTTCATAAAAAACTATTCATTTGCAAACTTCGCAAACCAAACAATTCTATTGAAAGGAGCAAGGGCGTTTGAGTTTGAGAGTTTGAGTAGAATACTACAACAAAAAGCACATGAAACTGTTCTTGAGATAAACCTTGATGCTTTAGTTGCTAATCTTAATAAATTTAAATTGAGATTAAAACCAGAAACCAAGGTAATGGCTATGGTTAAAGCCTTCTCATATGGGACTGGAAGTTTTGAAATAGCAAATATTTTAAATTATCATAATGTTGATTATTTAGCCGTAGCCTATGCTGATGAGGGAATTGAATTAAGGAAGGCAGGAATTAACTTGCCAATTATGGTTATGAGCCCTGAAGAGCAAGCTTTTGACACTATGATACACCACCAACTTGAACCAGAAATTTTCAGCTTTCGGACTCTTTCATTGTTGGAAGAAACAATAAATAGAAACGCATTACCGCAAAATAAGCCTGTGAAGGTCCACATAAAGATTGATACTGGGATGAATAGGTTGGGATTTACCAAAAATGAAATACCTTCATTGGTCGATAAACTATATGCAAACCCTCTAATTTATGTTCAATCTGTTTTTTCACATTTAGCCGCAAGTGATAATTCTAAATTTGATAAATTTTCATTTAAACAAATTGAATTATTAAAAAGCATTAAAGAACTATTTACTAGTAAATCAAACCATAAAATATTATTTCACATTGCAAATTCATCGGCAATCTCTAGATTTCCTGATAGCCATATGGATATGGTTAGATTAGGAATTGGTTTATACGGTATTAATGACCATAAAGACGGTCTTGATAGTGTTCTTAGCTTTAAATCTGTGTTGAGTCAGATAAAAGTAGTTAGGAAAGGTGAAAGTGTTGGATATGATAGAAAGTGGATGGCACCTAAGGATACAAAAATAGGTATTGTCTCCGCTGGATATGCAGATGGTATGTTACGTTCATTAGGAAGAGGTAATGCTTTTCTGCATATCAATGGTAAGCCTGCTCCAATAGTTGGAGATATCTGCATGGATATGTGTATGGTAGATTTAACAGGAATAAATGCAGATGAAAATGCCGATGTGATAATATTTAATGATAAGCACTCTGTTAATGACCTTGCAATAGCTGGAAATACTATTCCTTACGAGATATTAAGTAGAATAAGCAGGAGAGTTAAAAGGGTATATTACCACGAATAAATTCAAAAAATTAGGTGGCTATAGATGGATGTGTAAACTCAAATCCATTAACATATTTTGAGCTTTTTGATAGTCTGAATGGAATCTCATTGGTTATATGTGCTGATTCATAACCGTCAAATTTGGTGTCATATTTCAATTCTACAATTACACTATTATCATTGTGCTTCTCCATAAAATTATTAACACCACTGTGCATGCCATAATATGTTAGTTCATCATCGAGAGTGAGACGGAATTCATTATTGAAACTTATGAAATATTGACGGTGATATCTGTTAAGTAGAGCAGGTTTAAGCATTAACATAACTGATTCAGCCCAATTTGGAAGGTTTGATTCCCTTATTATGTTGTTTATTAGTTCACCTGTAAATTTATTGTCAAGAGTAAATGGCTTTAAGGGAAAAGAAATTTTATTACCAACCATACCCTCACGAAGCTTAAATTCTAAAACAGGAGTGCTCACATTACCCATTAATTCACCATACCACCTTATTCTGGCTTTTTTACGACTTCCTTTTCCACTTATATTATCATAGAAATAGTCGATGTCATTGGTGTCAAAATAAATATTATTGATATACCTTGGTTCATACAGACCACTAAATGCAGCTCTGTTGTTTCTAATATGCTGTATTATTTCATGATAATGCATGTCATTAACCACAAACTTCCTTTCATAACGGCTTTTGCTGTGGTTGAATGGGGGAAAGTGCATAACAAATATATGATGGAATAAATTATTTTATTAAAATGATTTGCTCTCTACAAATGAAACTCTTGCTTTATCGCTAATCTTGGATAAATTGTCTGAAAATAATTGAAGGTTCTCAGCTTTTGGTGAGTCAACCATGAATGAGGCCTCTATGATATTTTCACTTTCGTCATATCTTTTTAAGTGATACTTCCCGAAGGTATCTTTTACCAATTTCGTTACCTGATTCAAGCTAATATCTTTCTTACTTGCAGAAAAATTAAGGTATAAATTTTGGCGAGTGCTTTTGCCCTTTATTAAATACCTTCCCCATAAAATAAACATAGCGATAACAAAGGCCTCCAGAACAACAATAGTTTGATTTGCGCCAAGCCCAAGTCCTATGGAAATTGCAAAGAATATATATGCCAGTTCCTCGGGCTCTTTTATTGCAGCTCTGAACCTTACAATAGATAACGCACCAACAAGCCCCAATGATAGTGCCAATGAAGATTTAACAATTGAGATAATAAGCATTGTTGTAAATGCTATTAAAAGAAAAGTGCCTGCAAACTGTCTACGATTAGAAACTGTTCTAGCAGCTCGAATATATGTAAACTCAAGTATTATTGCTAGAACAATAATAACCATAGAATTCATCAGAAAATCAGTTAATGATAACTGTTGCTCTTGAGTTATCAGAAACTTTTGAAATAATCCCCACTTATCGTTCATTAGCTTGAAAATTTAAAATAATTAACAGGCAGCAAAGATATTAATTTATTGTTAAATATTATGGCTGCTTTTAATAGTACAAGAACAACTTACCTTGGTTTGTTTTTTTAAATTTGAAAGAATATTGAGGATGACTTGTGTTAACTAATTGTCAAATGTTTGCTAATTATATTACCAAATTAATCTAATAGAACGCACACTATGGTTGTTATTATTAATCCCCATAAGGAATAAGTTCACTCAGTGAATTTATTATTTTATGTCTTTATTTAGTTAATAAATACTTCTGGCCAATATCTGTAAGATTATCTTTTTAGTGTTAAATTTGCAACTTAAAAATATCAAACAATAATCAAAAAGAAATCAAAATGAAAAAAAATCTACTTCTTATTACACTAATATTTTTCGGAGCAGGAGTATTTGCTCAGGAATGTTCTGATTTATTTATATCTGAATATGTTGAAGGTTCAGGTAATAACAAAGCAATAGAGTTGTATAATCCTACCAATAATCCAATAGACTTAGTTAATTATGAGCTTGTAAGATATTCAAATGGTGCTTTTGAAAGAAACGCCGTTGGGTTAATGGGTTGGATTGAACCAAAAAGCACATTTGTGGTGGTTTTGGAAAAACTAGACCCAAATGGAACAGGTTATGAAGTGCCTGTTGATACTGCCTTACAGGAAAAAGCAGACTTATTTTTATGCCCTGTTTATGAAGTTAATAAAATGATGTACTTTAATGGTAATGATGCCGTTACACTTGAAAAACCAACTGGTGAAGTGATTGACATTTTTGGTATGATTGGCCCACCAATGACAAGTGACGACAATGGTTGGGGTAACCTAAATGATACTACGATTACATACAATAGCGGGGGAAATCCAACAGAATATACAATATCAGACTACATTGTTGGACCACTATTTTGGTTGGCATGGACAAAAGATCATACATTAATTCGTAAATCAGATGTATCTTTTGGTGTAACTGATAACCCAGTGCCATTTATCGTAGATCAACAATGGGATTCCATTCCGGAGAATACGTTTGATTACCTAGGATCACATTTTTGTGATTGTACAACATTTGGAATAGGTGAAAATGAAAATGACATAACTCTTAATATGTATCCTAATCCCGTTGTAGATAATTCATTAACAATTCAGTCAAGTGAACCAATCTCAGAGATAAAAATGTTCGATCTAAGTGGAAGAATAGTAGCTATTACAAATTTGGGTTCAAATGTAAAAACCAAAACGTTGAATATTCCAAATGAATTTAGCGGAATACTTTTTGTCAGTACAACCATGGATTCGGGAATTACTCTGACAAGACGCACTTTGGTTAAATAAGTTAATAATACTTCTTTCCACAAGGCTTTGGACTAACTTGTTCGAAGCCTTTATCAGCTATATTAATTACAGAAAAATCAACTATGACACGAAAAATATTATTTGTACTAATCGCTTTGACATGGTCTATAATTTCTTATTCTCAAACCTATAGTGTTAGTGGTGTTGTAACAGATTATGACATTGGAGAACCATTAATAGGTGTTAATGTATTAATTGGAGCAGGTCAGGGAACAATTACTGATATAAACGGAGAGTTTATTTTAAAATTAGAACCTGGCAATTATAGTTTAGTTGTATCATATATAGGCTTTAACTCCCAAACTCGTGAAATAGAAGTTACAGATAAAAATATTTTCCTTAGTTTCAATCTAAAGACAGTCACTCTGGACGAAGTAGAGGTTGTAGGAGATTTTGCCAGAACAAGAGAAACACCAGTAGCTTTTTCAAATATTAGTACAGCCAAAATAGAAGAACAGCTTGCATCGCAGGATATACCCTTAATTCTTAATTCAACACCTGGTGTTTATGCAACACAATCAGGGGGTGGAGATGGAGATGCACGAATAAATATTCGTGGATTTAATCAAAGAAATGTTGCTGTTATGCTTGATGGCATTCCCGTAAATGACATGGAGAATGGTTGGGTATATTGGTCAAATTGGTTTGGTCTTGATGCTGTAATGAGAGGAACTCAAGTTCAACGTGGACTTGGGATGTCAAAGTTAAGTATACCTTCTGTTGGTGGAACCATAAATATTACAACACAAGGTATTGAAAATAAAAGGGGGTTAAACATTAAACAAGAGGTTGGTTCAGCTGGTTACCTGCGAACATCCCTGGGATTAACCACCGGAAGAATGAAAAATGGCTGGGGTGTTACCTTTGCAGGCTCATATAAACAAGGTGATGGATGGGTTGATCAAACATGGACAGAGGGTTGGTTTTATTTTCTCCGTGTAGATAAGGAGATTGGCAAGCATCTAATAAGCTTTTCCGCCATGGGAGCACCTCAGAAACATGGTCAAAGAAGTTATAAAAAACGAATGTCCGTATTTGATAGAGAGTATGCTGAAGAAAATGGAATGTCTGCAGGATATATTGACACATTAGAAAGTAATGGTTTACCAGTTGATAAAGGATTAAGATATAATCCCAATTGGGGCTATTTAAGTCAGGCACGTATAACTGATACCGATACCATTTATCCCACTGCAGATGGATTTAGTACAGCAAATAATTTTTATCACAAACCAATGTTTAGCCTTAGAGATTTTTGGAATGTTAGTGATAAACTTTATATATCAAATGTACTATACCTTTCTCTAGGATCAGGTGGAGGTAGGTCCATATCTCCAACTCCTTCAATAGATACTACAACTGGGCAACAAAATTTGCAGAAAGTTTATAATTCAAATATGAATATTCCTTATGGTTGGAATGTTGACAAAGAATCATCGGGAATAATTAGAGATGCTGTAAATAATCATTTTTGGCTTGGCTTATTATCAACCTTTGATTATGAGTTAAACGATTTCTTTTCTTTGTCAGGAGGCATAGACCTTCGAACATATAGGGGTGAACATTATCGTGAAGTACATAATTTACTTGGGGGTAATTTTTATAGAGATAATGGAGATCAAAATGAGAGTAATCAAACTAATAAGATTGTTGGAGATAAAATTGGCTACTACAATGATGCTCTCGTAAGATGGGGAGGAATTTTTGCTCAATTGAAGTATCAAAATGGGAATCTAACATCTTTTATAAATTTAACAACATCTCTTTCTGGTTATAAAAGAATCGATTATTTCCTACCAAAGGTACTGGAAATTGATGGTCAAAAACTACTTGTTTCCTATGATGAGCCAGCTGAATATAATGGAGTAACATACGATTACACAACCCCAGGTTTAAAGACCAATGAATCCGAATGGAAATATTTACCAGGATTTACTCTTAAGGGAGGTGTTAATTATAACCTAAATGAAACCATGAATGTATTCATGAACTTGGGTTACCTGTCAAAGGCTCAAAGATTTAGCAATGTTTTTGATTATGAAAATCAACTGTTCTTAGAAATAAAAAATGAACGAGTAAAGGCCATTGAGTTGGGCTACAGCTATGTTAACCCCCGTTTTACATTAAATGTAAATACCTACTATACGGTGTGGGAGAATAAACCATCCGACAAGAAAACATATATTAACGACTCCATAAACAATGATATTAGATACACTGTTAATATCAACAATATGAATGCTCGCCATATGGGAGCCGAGTTCGAGTTTGCCTTTAGAATTACTGATAATTTAATATTTGAAAGTATATTATCTCTGGGTGATTGGAAATGGACCTCCAAAGATACTGCATTGATATATAATGATGATGGTAGACTTGTGGGCAAAAAACCATTCGATGCCAGAGGATTATTTGTTGGTGACGCTGCTCAATTTCAAAATAGAGAAAGTTTAAGGTGGCAAATAAACAGAGGCCTCTATGTTTCGGGTGCATTTACTTGGTTTGGCAAACATTATGCTGAATTTAACCCAATGGATTTGGATCCTGAAAGAAACCCATGGGCATTTAACGAAGATGGAACACCAAGGCAATCATGGAAGATACCCAATTATTATATGGTTGATTTTCATGCTGGATATACATGGTATATCAAGGATATAGGATTTAGCCTCAGAGGAAGTGTGCTGAATGCATTAGATGGAGTATATGTTACTGATGCCCAAAATAATGATTCATATTTGAGCCTTGCAACAAATGGTTTCAATGCTAACTCAGCTAGTGTTTTTATGGGTATGGGTAGACGATTTAATCTTTCATTGAGAATTAATTTCTAATACTTTACCATTCAATGCAACTATTTCGATTAATAATTATCTATTTGTATAAACATCAATAAAAAATAATGAATAAAATAATAACTATTCTTTCAATTTTACTTTTTTCATCATCAGTATTTTCCCAATTAACTGGATATTATGATGGTGTGGAAGGAAAACAAGGAGATGATTTAAAGTCATCACTTCACAATATTATAAAAGGTCATACGGTATTTTCATACCATTCGGCTAAATATATCTTTAAGTTAAGCGATGCTGATCCTGATAATCCGGATAATGTTATTCAAGTTTATACAGGTTTCTCTCATGATAATAGCGACTATGGTACAGGAGGACTAACATTGAATAGAGAACATGTTTGGGCAAAGTCTCATGGTAATTTTGCAGACTGGTTGCCAATGTATAGTGATGTGCATAATCTTAAACCATCTGCTGCTGCCGTTAATAGCGCTAAGGGGAATAAGGATTTTGATAATGGTGGAATTCCAAATGACATAGCAACTAACTGTTATTACACGGATTCTACATGGGAAGCAAGAGATGAGGTAAAGGGAGATATTGCTAGAATTATTTTTTATATGGCTACTAGATACGAAGGTGGAGATGGAGAAATAGATTTAGAAGTAGTTAATAATAACCATTCATATCCAAATGCTCAGCATGGCAAGTTAACCACATTAGTTCAATGGAATCAAATGGATCCGCCTGATGACTTTGAGCGCAATAGAAATAATGTAATTGAGTCTTTTCAGAATAACAGAAATCCATTTATAGACAACCCTGAGTGGATAGACCTCATATGGGGAGATGGAACATTAAATCCAATCTCCATTGATAATATTAGCTTAGAAACAGAAATAGTGGTTTCCAATACTCCACTTCAAATTAGTGCTGAAATAGTCTCATCTTCTGGAAATGTGTCAGAAGCAAAAATACTTTGGGGGTCTACTTATAATGATTTGGTAAATGAGGTTCCGATGTCAGATATGGGTAATTACTTTATAGGTGAAATGCCAGGTCAACCTGAAGGTGCTACAATATTTTATAGAATTTATGCTGATGATGGAACAAATCAAAAATCATCAGTAGTATATAATTTCTATGTTCCAAAAATATTTACTGGTGAGCTGGTTTCAATATACGATATTCAAGGGCAACAAGAAGATTCACCATATAGCGGCCAGGTTGTTAGTACAACTGGAGTTGTTACCGGTAATTTTGGAACTTCCTACTTCATTCAGAACGGAACTGGGTTATGGAATGGCTTATTTATTTATGAATCTGGTCGAAATCCATCCATTGGAGATAGTGTAATTGTTACTGGAGAGATTAGCGAATATTATGGTAAAACAGAGATGTCTAATCTCACGGATTATTATTTTATCTCATCCAATAATCAATTACCAGAACCTGTTGTTTCAGAAACTGGTAGTATTGAAGAAGGTCATGAGAGTATAATTGTGAAAGTTACAGGAGCAACTTGTACGGATGAAAATTATCAGTCAAATTATTATATGTGGAAGGTTAATGATGGCTCCGGCTCATTGAATATACACAATACAAATATCTTTGAATATAATCCCATCAAAGGCTTTGTTTATGATATACAAGGACCTATGAACTATGATTTTGATGAATGGAAAATAGAACTTAGGTATGAAAATGATGTGGTTAGCTCCCAGGATTTAAATGGTCCTGTGGTTATAGAAGTTATCCCCGTAATAAGCACAAACATAAGAGTAATGTTTGATGAACAAGTAGAAGCAGCTTCTGGTGAAGACATGAACAATTACTCAATTGATAAAGGGGTTATTATTGAATCAATATCTCAACACTCATTTAACAAAGCACAGGTCAATTTAACCGTGTCTTCAATGATAGATGATTCATATATCCTTACAGTAAAAAATGTTCGAGATCTAATCGGTAATATAATGTCAGATCAGGAATTTGAATTTTCATTTGTAGGAGTAAACGAATTATTTACTGATGATAAATTAGACATCTACCCAATTCCATCAACTAATAAGGTAAATATTTCTCTTGAATCTAAGGAAGAGATGACTCTAAAGATTAAGATTTTAGATATGAATGGAAGAACTATTTACCAAAAAGATGAAAATATTAACAGTGGTAGTAATAAATTAAGCATTGATATTTCAAACTATAAAGCTGGAACCTATCTTTTATCGCTTTCAAGCAGAAATGCACATAACAATCATAAGCTATTAATTAAATAATAATCATTCCTTTATGGATATCGTATAAAATCACGATGTCTTCTGTTGGACATGATTTGTTTAATATATCATTGAAAAGCAGTATTTTTATCTCGTGAAGATTCCATTTAATAAACCTTGGTTTACTGGTAAGGAAATTCAAAACATTACCAGCGCAGCTTCATTCGGACATATTTCGAGTAATGGAATATATACCCAAAAATGCCACACTTACTTTGAAAGGAAGTATGGGTTCAAGAAGGTATTTCTAACAAGCTCATGTACAGATGCCATGGAGATGGCAGCAATTCTTATGAATTTAAATGATGGTGATGAAATTATTATGCCATCTTATACCTTTGTAAGTACAACAAGCCCATTTATACTGAGAGGAGCATCCATAGCTTTTGCTGATAGTCTTCCAAATCATCCAAACATAGATCTTGATCATGCCGAAGAATTAATTAATGATAGAACGAAGGTCCTTATGGTAATGCATTATGGTGGGGTGGCAGTAGATATGGATAAAGCTGTTTACTTGGCAGAAAAATATGACCTTATATTATTAGAGGATACTGCTCATTCAATAGATTCATACTATAAGGGTAAACCACTTGGAAGTTTTGGCCACTTTTCTACTTGTTCATTCCATGAAACAAAGAATATAAGTAGTGGCGAAGGAGGTATGTTGGTTGTTAATGATGAGAATTTTATACCCAGAGCTGAAATTATATGGGAAAAGGGAACCAATAGGTCTGCATTTTCTCGTGGTGAGATTAGTAAATATGAATGGGTGGATGTTGGCTCATCTTACAATCCTTCTGATATGATAGCAGCATTTCTATATGCTCAATTAAATCATTTAGAAGATATTCAACAAACACGAATAAACATATGGCATAGGTATGAATCTAATCTTAAAGCACTAGCAAACGATGGTAGCATTGAGTTGCCGTTAATTAATGATTATGCCACTAATAATGGTCATGTGTTTTACCTGATTACAAGTAGTAAATCAGAAAGAAATAATTTACTTAAATATCTTAATAGCAAAAAGATACAGGCAGTATTTCATTATCTTCCACTACATAAAAGCCCCTATTACAAGGATAAATATGATGGTAAGCCATTATTAAACACACAAAAATTTGCTGATCGTCTTATAAGGCTTCCTTTATTTTATGAATTACCACTTGAGATTGTTGATATGATCTGCCAAAAGGTGATTGAGTTTTATGAAAAGTAAATATTTAGCTTTTTGCTATTTTTCGTAAAAGTGCATCTCTTTCATGTACTTATATACTTTAGCTGGCATCCAGAATTCCATGTTTTTCCCTTTCTTTATACCTTCTCTTATAAAACTTGATGAAATCTCCATTAAAGGTGCGTTATATAACTTTATCGACGTATTATCGGAATATTTGCCCAGAGTAAATCCAGGTCTAGGATAAGTATATATACTATATTGATTTAAGATTTCATTATAATTCTTCCACTTATGGAAATTTTTAAATATATCCGTCCCGCATATCAATATAAATTGTCTATCAGAGTTTGAATCTTGAAGCCATGCAAGTGTATCAATTGTAAAGGAGGGTTTTGGCATCTTAAACTCAATGTTACTAACTTTTATATTGTTATTGTCTTCTATTGCCATACGCACAAGTGCTAATCTATGGTAGTCTGCCAAGAGACTCTTTTTATCCTTTAATGGGTTTTGTGGTGATACTACAAACCATACCTCATCAAGGTCTGTAAATTCAACCATGTAGTTTGCCAAAATAAGATGACCATTATGAATGGGATTAAATGATCCAAACAACAAACCTGTTTTTATGCTATTTAACCTCTTACTCATTGTTTGGAACAATTAATAACTTTCCGTTGCTCATATCAGAAATATATGTCCTTAGACCTTTTATAATATTATCATAAGAAATTTTCTCGTTTATCTTTGTTTGTAGGCTTCCCGAGATAATTTTTTTCTGCAATAAACCTGAAATTCTATTGAATTCATCTTTTCCAATTTCATCTTTCCAATCAATGAGATTAAATCCAGATACTGTTTTGTTGTTGAAAATTATATCCATGGTATTTATATCTATTATATTTTTACCCGAAAGGCCACCATAAACAACCATTTCACCATCATTAGACAAACTATTAAACATTTGGCCAGCTAGCTGACCTCCCACTGCATCGTATGCTACAATTGGTTTCAGATCATTGGTTATTTCCGTAAGATTAGTCATAAAATTATCATCGGTTTCAACCAATACATGTTTTGCTCCAAGAGATTTTAATAGAGAACTTGTTTTTTCTTTTCTAACAATATCAATCACATCAATATTATTATCATAGGCTAATTCGCGAATAAATGTTGCAACTTGGCCTCCTGATGCATTTTGAATTATTGCATTTGCTTTTTTATCTATTGCAAGTGAAAGCATTCCCCAAGCAGTAAATGGGTTTACAGTAAAACAAGCAGCTTGATTCATATCCATATCATCATGCAGTATTATGATATCATCGGATTTTGCTAAGATGTATTCTGACCAGGTACCCGAGCCATTGTCTTGAATAAAACAACTAACTTTCTTACCAATTAGATGCTTTTTATTATCACCACCATTCACGATAACACCTGATGCTTCAAAACCTGGTATTGCAGGTAAAGACTTAACAATATTATATGCACCCTGAATAAATGCTATGTCAGATGGGTTAACAGGAGCAGCGTGAACCTTTATTATAACATCATCATTATCAGGTTTGGGGACTTCTCTTTCTTCAATACTAAGCCCTAGCATTGCTCTTATGATATTTTTATTATAAGCTTTGAGTAATACAGCTTTCATTTTCCTATTTATTTACAAAATCTGATACTATTTCCATGGCTTCCTTTTTGGCAATTTCCAAATCATCATTTATAATAGAGATATCAAATTTATCTGCAAACGTTAGTTCGTATTTTGCCTTACTGATACGTGTTTCAATATCATGCTTACTGTCTGTGTTTCTGTTTATTAACCTTTTATCTAATTCATCAATATTAGGGGGCATAATAAATACAGCTAATGCCTTGTCTCCATATATCTTTTTTATATTTAGGCCTCCAACTACATCAACATCAAAAACAACATTGTCTCCAAGGTTAGTGATTCTATCAACTTCCGACTTTAATGTTCCGTAATATTTACCATCGTATACTTCTTCCCACTCCACAAATTCATCATTAGCTATTTTCTTGCGAAAATCATCTACACTCAGAAAGTAATACTCTTTTCCATCAACTTCATTACCTCGCTTTGGCCTACTTGTAGCTGAAATGGAGAATGATAGTTTTTTTATCGAGTGCATTATATGGTGAACCAAGGTTGTTTTTCCAGCACCCGATGGAGCAGAAAATATAAGAAGTTTTCCTTTACTTTCCATGATTATAAGATATTGAACAGTTGTTCTTTTATTTTCTCAAGTTCATCTTTCATTAACACCACAATTCTTTGTAGATCAGAGTCATTAGCTTTGGAGCCAAGAGTGTTTATTTCACGACCTATTTCCTGAGTTATAAATCCAAGTTTCTTTCCGGATGATTTTTCATTATTAAGGTTTTCCAAAAAATACTTGCAGTTATTTTTTAACCGTACTTGTTCCTCAGTAATATCGAGCTTTTCTATGTAGTATATAATTTCTTGTTCAATTCTGTTTTGATCCATTTCGGGGTCATTTGCAAATTTTGCAATGTTTCCCTTAATTCTATTACGTATTCTTTCGATTCTATTTTTGTCGTAATTGTTTACCTCTTCAAGTAAATTGAGAATGTTATCAATTCTCATCTTAAAATCTTCTTCCAGATCGGCTCCTTCTTTAATTCGCGAATTATCAACAGCTTCAACGGCTTTTTCAATACATTTCTCGAATTGTAGGCTATCATTCTCATTTATAGCCTTCTCTCTTTGAGTGAAAACATCAGGCATCTTTACCACAAGTTCTAAAAAATCTGATGTACTATCTATTTTCAATGAATCGGATAGTTTAAGTAACTCTTTATGGTAATGCTTTGCCATATCCTTATCAATTACTGGAGCCTCATCGGCAGAATTATTATCTAGAGTTATTCCAACATCGATTTTTCCTCTTATTAATGCATTGGAAATCATTTTTCGAATGTTAATCTCTTTTTCCTTTAGGTTCTGAGGCAACCTAAGATTTATGTCCAACTGTTTGCTGTTGAGCGTACGTATTTCTACTGTAATAGATCTATTTTCAATCGAAACAGATGACTTACCATATCCAGTCATGGATTTTATCATAACCTATAATTTTTATACAAAGATACGAACTAATTGATGCAGCTTCAAATTTTGGTTTTTGATTTGGCGGTCAATCAAATAAAGAATTTGTACATCAACAGCAGTAATTCACTTAATTTTTTGTTATTTTTACTTTGCTATATCAGATAAACATTTTAAAAAATCCCAGTAGATACCATTTTTGTGAAAATAAATGAACAATATCATCTTTTTAGTGAGCCGCTGAGTTATTACAACGAAATGATTGAGGATATAGAAAACGCTAAAGATTATATTTTTATTGAAACATTTAGGATTGGAAAAGATGAGATTGGAGAAAGGTTCAAAAGAGCCTTAACCAGAAAAGCTAACGAAGGTGTAAAAGTAAAATTACTGATAGATTATTGGGGTGCAGGTCCTGTTGATAATGAATATTTTAGTGATCTCATAAAGCATGGAGGTGAGGTAAGGTTTTTTGAGAAAATAAAATTTAACTCTGATATATTTACACGTGGTCATAGAAGAAATCATCGAAAATTATTGTTAATTGATGATTGTGTGAGTTATATTGGATCGTCAAATTTGACGGGATATAATATGAACTGGCGAGAATCTGTTCTGAGGATGCAAAGTGATATCACAGTCACCTTTTCAAAACTATTCGATGAGGATTTTAAAAATTATAATAAGTATATCTTTAATAATCCATCAAATTCAAAGCGAGTAAATCATGGTACTTTTGAAATAATTAGGGATGTTCCATCAATAACCAGAAAACAAATAAACAATAAATTCATTGGTTTAATCAAGGAAGCTAAATCTATGATTAATATTGAAACTCCATACTTTCTTCCGGGATTTTTATTACGCAGGGCACTTATGGATGCGGCCCAGCGTGGAGTTGAAGTAAATATAATATTACCAAGACATTCTGATGTAACACTAATAGATATTCTAAGAAATAAATACTTTGGAGTATTATATAAATCAGGTGTGAATATTTTATTTTATGAAATGAATAATCTTCATGCTAAATTATTGTTAGTGGACAAAAAAACATTTGCAATTGGGTCGTCAAATTTCGATTACAGAAGTTTTAGGTACATGTATGAAATTATGCTAATCGGTAATAACGAATCCATCGCTCAGCAAATTAGCAAACATGTGGAAATAACCATTTCAGATTCAAAACTATTTAATTATGAAAACTGGAAAAAAAGACCACTTATCAATAAATTTTTTGAGTGGATTTTATTGCCATTCAGACATTTGTTGTAATTATATGACATCATAATACCACATACTGGTATGGTTATTCTAATTGGGACGTTAAAAGTTCATAAATAATACATTACAAATACTAAATTGCTTTTTTTGATAGAAGAAAAGCCCTAATTTTGCTCATAATTTTTCATTTCAAACCAACCAAATAAAACATCAACTAATGGCAGATATATTAACATCAAAAAAGGCAATGGATCTCGAGTATAAGTATGGTGCACATAATTATCATCCTTTACCAATAGTATTATCAAAAGGAGAAGGAGCTAAAGTATGGGATCTTGAGTGTAAAGAATATTTTGATTTCCTTTCAGCATATTCAGCAATAAACCAAGGCCATTGTCATCCGAAAATTATTGGAGCCATGACTGAACAGGCAAGAACACTAACGCTTACATCAAGAGGTTTCCACAACGATGCATTAGGTCTTTATGAGAAATATATTACTGAATTATTTGGATATGATAAAGTATTACCTATGAATACGGGGGCTGAAGCTGATGAAACTGCAATAAAGCTTGCTCGTAGATGGGCATATGATGTGAAAGGCGTAGAGCACGATATGGCTAAAATTATTGTTTGTGCTGACAATTTCCATGGTCGCACCATATCTATCATATCAATGTCAACCGATCCTGAATCTAAAGCAAATTTTGGTCCCTATACACCTGGTTTTATTGTAATTCCATACAACGATTTAAATGCGCTTGAAGTAGCATTGGAAGACCCTAATGTTGCGGCTTTTCTTGTGGAACCAATTCAAGGAGAAGCTGGTGTTGTTGTTCCAGATGATGGGTATCTAAAAAAAGCCTCCAACATGTGTAAGGATAATAACGTTTTATTTATTGCAGATGAGGTGCAGACTGGTATCGCACGCACAGGCAGAATGTTAGCATGTGATTATGAAAATGTTCACCCAGATATTCTTATTCTTGGGAAGGCCCTCTCAGGAGGTGCATACCCTGTTTCTGCTGTTTTGGCTGATGATGAAATTATGTTGACAATAAAGCCAGGTCAACATGGATCAACTTTTGGAGGAAACCCTGTTGCAGCTAGAGTTGCCATCGCAGCACTTAAGGTTGTTGAAGATGAAGGTCTTGCAGAAAATGCAGAAAAATTAGGTAAAGTGTTCCGTGAAAGAATGGCGTCAATAGATTCTGATATGATTGATATAATAAGAGGCAAGGGACTTTTAAATGCTGTAATTATAAAACCAAAAGATGGTAAAACTGCAATGGATGTTTGCATGAAAATGGCAGAGAATGGAGTTTTAGCTAAGCCAACTCATGAACATATAATTAGGTTTGCTCCACCTTTGGTTATTACTGAGGAACAATTTGCAGAAGCTATGGATATAATTGAAAATACAATACTATCTTTCGGATAGTTGCAATACCTTAAACCAAACTCATTAAAGCTATCCAACTCGGATAGCTTTTTTTATTGGTATATGGACAAAAAAAAAGCTGTTACCCGAACGCAACAGCTTCATATAGATTTTAATATAAATCTTATTGAAGAGTAAACTTCACAGGCAGATTATAGCTAACCCTAACAGGTTTACCTCTCTGCATACCGGGTTTCCAGTTTGGCATACTCTCAACAACCCTTATGGCTTCCTCATCGCATCCACCTCCGATACCCCTAAGTACCTTAACATTTGAAATGCTTCCATTTGGCTCTACCACAAAGTTTATAAATACTCGGCCTTGAATATTTGTTTCCTTGGCAAAAGGAGGATATTTAATATTGTTTCCTAGGTATGCCATAAGCTTACCCATTCCACCAGGGAATTCAGGCATTGCCTCCACAACAGTGAAAATCTCAGCCTCTAATATTTCCTCATCGTCATCGATGGGAATATATTCCTCCATCTCTGTATCATCATCAGCATCAACATCGATGTCTATTTCATCTTCAACCTCAACATCATCTTCAACAATAGTAATTTTTGTTACTTGCTTAGGCGGCGGCGGCGGCGGTGGCTTAACTTTTTGCTCAGTAATCGGAATGATTTCTTCAGGTGTATCATCGATTGCTCTTGAGGCAAGATCAATGGTAATCTTGTCGTAGTTTTTATATTCAAAAGCTACAAGTACAACTAAAAGTGCTATTATTAGGCCGATTTCAAAGAAATAAGGTTTTTTTCTTTCAAGATCTGCCTCTTTGGTCTTTCTGGCTTCCATTTTTTAATGTGTTTATGTTACCAAGTATAATTTGGCTAAATTAATAAATTATGCAATAGCTAATTGGACTTTTGTTTCTTTTTAAAGTAAAGCCAATAATATATCAAGAATCCAATAATAATGCCACAAACATCAGCTAAGAAATCATAAACGTTACCATGTCTGCCATAAAAAACAAAGGACTGTAGTAACTCAGTAATACCAGCAAAAATTGTAACGGCAAGAAAAATACCTACAACATTTGATAATTGCTTTTCTCCAGATAAATTTTGAACTCTAAATCCATGTATTACTAACACCGCCTGCACACCAAAAATAAATAAATGAATTAGCTTGTCGTATGATAACCAATGCCAAAATGAAACTACTTTTGGGAAGTAGTTGCCAGGCAATCCCATCAAAACCAGTATGGCAATTGCCCATGCTATTGATGGCAGAAGTCTCCTTAATAGCATAAATCTTTATGCGTCAATGATTGATGCATATGCATCCTTATCTAATAAATTATCTAATTCTGATTTATCTGTCATTTGTATTTTAATTATCCAACCATTACCATATGCATCCTTGTTTATGGCTTCGGGATCGGATTCTAATTCTTCATTGAACTCAATAATAGTGCCTCCAATGGGCATGAACAAGTCTGAAACAGTTTTCACAGCCTCGATTGTTCCAAATGATTCGCCTTTATCAAGTTCTTCACCCTGGGTTTCAACTTCAACAAATACTATATCACCAAGCTCTTTTTGAGCGTAGTCAGTAACACCCATAAAAGCATAATCACCATCTATTTTAACCCATTCGTGATCTTCAGTGTAAAGTAAATTATCCGGGATATTCATCATATTAGTTTTAAATATTACATCGTCAAAATTAAATTATTTTTTGCCCAAGAAACCAAGTATTTACAATTTTTTACAAAAATTATAATCGTTACAAATAAGACTAATAGAGCCAGATATTATTGTGCAAGGTTAAATCTTAAGCTAAATCCACCACTTGTGGTAGCATTCGGCATTTGATTAGATACGTATGGATTACTACTGGTCCAATTATAGTAGAATTTGAGCTGTATACTTTGACTTAGCATATAATCCGCCGCAAAGTTTAAGGTAAATTGTTTAGCACCAGCCGAAATCTGATTATTAACCTCATCAATTCTTCGTAAGGTTGTTTTATTATCTCTTATTCCAAAGTCAAACTTCAAGTTTAAATCACTTTTGAAATTTTTATTCTTGTTACTACTTCCTGACATATTTCCGATGGTAAAATTGAGGTTTTTAATCCTATAACCCATACCAACAACAACTTCATTTCCAGTCACCTCAGTGAGCTGGTTGTTAACAAAGCTAAGGTCAAGTTTTCTAGATTTCTTAAATTCAACCTTGGCGGAAAGACTATTGTGCATGGTAATGTCAACACCAATAAGTGGACTATATTGCTCCATAATTGAAACAATTCCAATATCATATTTTGTGATATAGTTGTAAGAATTAGGAAATGTCAAGCCTGGATCTTCTGGTTTAAAGTTAACATTTGTTGTCCATGATGATATGCTCAACATTGACCTATAACCATGAGTAATATTGACAGATCTAAATAATTTTCCAACAGCTTTAATTTTAGTTAGCCCATTAAATGTTACTCGCCAGTTTGGAAGAGGAAATGTTGGAAAAGGGTTTTTTATATTTACCTGTGAGGTTGATTCTCCCGAATAAGCGGAGAGAAAAGCATAGTATAATACTGGTTGTGAAGTAGAGGTGTATCCTCTTGGATATAAACTACCAGCTAAACTATCGTATACCTCTTCACCATCCCAAGAATTATTATTGTTTGCTAATCTGTATGCGACTTCTTTTCTTGATTCAAGGAAAGTTGCAAATGTACCTGAGATATTTGCTGAATCAGACTTCTCAAATGATGTTTTTATGATTGAATATGAAACACTGAAATTTCCTCCATCCATTGGGGTAAACTCTTGAAATACCGGGTTATTTATATCACTGCTTCCATTTCGGAAATAAGATTGATAATTACTGGCATATATTCTGTCTCCATCAATATCTATCTTAATGGCACCTAAAAAGTCAGCATTAATTTTGTAAGACATTGATTCTGTTGATTTTCTCATATATGGATTATTTAGAATGGTATCTGCAGTTATCCATCCATCTGCAGCAGCATCCCATTTAATATCCCTTTGATCTCCAAAAACAAACCCAAGTCCTGGGGCTGATGTTGCTAGGTTCACACCCATTAATTCTGGCTCCTGATTAAACCCTGGAAGCACCATCCCATATCCTGAGCTATAAGTTAATGAACCTCCCTTTATTGAGAGTAACGTTTTAACAACTGTTTCTCCAATTATCTTGGCATAATTAACTCTGGGTTTTTCTATAGTATCATTGGTATCATCCGGTGGAGGAGGAGCACCGCCTCTAAGTCTTGATGATGGCCGTCCAGAACCTCCTCTTTTTGGAGCAGTAAGCTTTTTGAAGTAAGGAACCTTGTTGTAAAGTGTTTTGAGATCTAACTTACCATTTAATTGCTTCTGATTAGAATTCTCTATGGTATTTCCCATTCTCAATTGTATGGATGTTGGTGATGCTGTCCATTTATAAACTGCTTGATAACTTAATGCAACGGTAACCCAATCCAGAAGAGGAATCTTTTTAAAAGGCAAATTATATGTTACTTTGAACGACTGATTATATCGTTGCATGGTACCACCTGATGTGATGTCATTCCACACTTCTTGTTTGTATTCCTCCCATTCTTGGGTACTTTTATCAGGGTATATGGTTGGTTCTTTAATAAATGCATTGGCCCCTGCTGCAAATTCAAAAATTAATGACTTGGAAAAGTCATATTTCAAATCATAATCTCTGTTCCATGTCCATATTCGATCAATCGTTGGCTTTATTATAATATCACCAATACTCTTATCTCTATAAAGCATCTTTCTAATACTCCTATCCATATCAGTTCTGAAGCTGAAAGTTTTTGGTAATAGATAAAAGTTAAAATCTTTAAGTAGTCTGAGATGTTTACTATTAAGAGCTTTTACCTTGCTTAGTGGCTTGTAATTTTTAGGCTTTGGATTGAAATTATATCCCAAGCCACCTCGATATTGGTTTTGATCATCATACTCAAAATCTATATCTCTGTGCTTGTCTTGTGAATATGCAAAGGAAGCATCAAAGTTTTCAATATCATATACTCGTTGTTTCTTATTGGTACCAACCCTATCCTTCCGTACATTCATCAAATTAAAATTTTGACGAACAGTTTTATCAATAACTAATCTGCGCACTGAGTCACGCTTTTGTTTTTCTACATAAGTATCAAGATCATCCTCTAAAAGAACATCTGGGGCTAGCGGATTATATTCTGGTGTTATTGTTGTTAATGCATAATCATAATGAACGGGGATCCTAACACCGGCATTTTCACCAAAAAACTTACCCATGTCCAAATCAGTTGACACCATAAAGTTGGTAACATGTTCAAGCGGTATCTGGCTAATTTTTTTCTCGATACTTGCAAATCCGGCTGAGCTATGTGAGCTAGTTACAACAACTCTACCAAGATCTGCTAGAGTAGCTTCAACCCTTCCTGTAGCCGCCCATCCAGCATGATTATTGAAGTCTGTGAGTCTGAGTTCATCAAACCAAAGTATTGCACTCTTGTCCGATCCGTCGTCATCGGTTACACTACGTTGTTTAGGGTTTCTAACACCCAATAAAATTCCCTTTACATCGCTGATACTAGGACTACCAAGTACTGTTATTTTATTTTTGCCAACATATTCAGTGTAAGGTTTATCAAGTCTAAATTGGCTATTGGGATCTCTCATTGCCACATTCCTATTTTGCTTAATCGTCACAAGTTGTTGCAATTCAATGTCAAAATTATTTACTTCTGGCCAAATACTATCCACATCGTTTGCAGTTGTAAACCATTCGGTAAACTCAAGTGGCACTTCATACTCATAGTAATTGTCTGTGAAATCTGCCCCTATTCTTATGAAGGCAGTTAGGTCACCGTAATTTAAGTCTTCTTCAACCTTCATCTTTTCGGCATGCACAAACATCTTTAAACGTTTGTATTGTCTAAAGTCAAAATCCGTAGTCTTAAATACACCCCTTGCATCTCCATCAAACAGATTTGCTGTGGTTAGTTCAATGGATTGCTCATTCTGAAGCACATAACTTGTTGTTCCGAAGTTTGATTCACGTTCTATGCCTGGAGGAATAACGTAAGGAACGGGTTCACGTTTTCCATTTTCTTCAATATTAACTGTTGCCACTGTGAAATTAGTTTCGTTCCCATAATCTCCAGTAGGGTAATCTCCGGGTTCAAGTATTGGATAATTATATCTTCTCCATTCTCCTCTGACAAGTTCAAAAGTTGCAAATCTCACAACAATGGGTTTTTCAAATTCTTTCATGAACATTCTCATGAACCGAATTGAACGAAAATCGTTTATGTTACCAATTATTTCATCGGGATTTTGTATTGGAATTTTAAACTGATACCAATTAACACTTGTTAGGTCACCATTTGCTAGCTTGATATCTTGGGCTTCAAATACATCTGTTATATAGTTTTGCCCCACTTCCATTTTATTGGGATCCAAATCAACCTTGTATTGAAAATACCTTTCAGATTCACTTAGTGTATTATCACGGTTGATATCCTCAACATTTGGCAAATTAGTTGCCGCGGTTGGATATGCTTCAGGGTTTTGACCATCTGTTGGTGAGTTACCTTCAGAATTGTTGTATTTCTTATATCTTTCGGTTACACTTGAATATTTTGCTTCCTGATCATAATCAGATCCTCTAAAATAATGGTAATCATCAAAGGAAGGATCTTCAAGTGAATTCAGATATGCATTCGAGTTAGCACCATATTTATTTCTAATTACGTCGAGGTATGTTGATTTATAGAAAGTTTGTTCATCACCATTATCTGTTGTATTCGGATTACCTAATAGTCCGTCGTAGCCTACGTCCTGAAATTCACGACTGCCGCCCAGACTACTGAATGATTCAACTAATGCTTGTAAAGAAGGTATTCGGCCCCAAATAGTTGTATCAACATTTTCTACAACCGATGAGGTTGGTAACCCATTCTCATAACTCTTTCTCCCATCCTTTAGAATATCCTCTGATATTTCACCAAGGTTAATATAAAGCTCCCCTTTGTTATCTGGATCTTCAGTGAATGGATCCATCATCCAAAATTCTATGTATTCAATGTTTGCTGCCTCAAAGTCAGATGTTTCGATTTCTCTCATCATACCACCCCATCTTGATACAGGGTTTTCTAGTAACCCTTCTTCATCTATACCATCTGAATAATTGTTTGGTTCAACATCAAAATTATAGGATCCTTTTTCTGTGGGGAAGTAGGAGAGATTCAGTACGGCAATATTTGTTGGTATATTATTAAGGTTATAGTCTTTATTTGGGAAAACCTCTTTTTGAAAAACTTGACGAACAGAGTTCTTAGAGATTTCATTTTTATCAACATTTGCTGGACGAAAACCTCCTCTTACATCATAAAATAATGGATCAATTATATACCATGCAAATTTCGCACGGTTCTTTCCATATGCATACTTATTTATCAGTGATGTATCCGATACTTGTGCTTCCGGAAAAATATTTGGTTGACCTTGGGGTGTACTAGCAAGGAACCACATATTTGTATTTTTTAGATCTATTGATGAAGATGCTCCTTCAAAATCATCGATATAGGATGTGCCTGATGATCCAATTGCCTTACTATGTCCTGGTATGAATTGTGCAAATTCTCCATCAATGTTTAATTGACTTACCTCTTTTGTAGATATTCCAGGTAGCTTATCAATCATTTTTGTTAGCCACCTTGATTCGGTTCTATAACTCATGTCTACGCCCCACATAGTATTTGATATGGGATCATCACCATAGTTTACTTTTTGAGTGAGAGGTCGTTCATGAAGGTTTAAAAGTGTACCACCTATGTGAAAATCCTTATTGACTTCATGATCGACGTGTATACCCATCATTCGTTTTTGCTGGATATTGAACATTGAATTACTTTCCAGAGAGACATTGATAGGCACCCCGGAGTTCATAATACCATCATTAATAATCTTAACTCGTCCCAAAGTATAGTCAACAGTATAATCTACATTTTCCACAAGAGGAACTCCCCCTGCTGTAACCTTAACCGATCCCTGAGGTACGTTCAATGCATTTAAACTAATGTCGGCACCTCCAGAGGAGCTATACATACCTTCCAAAAGAAATCTGTTTTTGTCTGGAAATTGCTCAGCACCTGCCTTTGTCATTGAATATAAGGAATCGTAGGCATACATGTTTGCATAATCAGGATCATTTGGAAATAAGGAGTCTCTGATGTAACTTCCAAAAGGTTCAATATTGGTGAAAAATATTCTACCATTGGAGGCTTGTATTGTACCTCCATTAATTGTTGCTCCATCAATGAAGTCAAATATTCCATCTCCACCAGGAATTGGGTTTAGCTGATTATCTAAATTATCCATCCCAAATAAGTGTACCAAAGGAACCCCTGTGACATCTGCAGGTCCTTGGGTAAAATATCCCGTAGGCACTCCTTGCTGGTTTCCAGAGTACAATATGTTAAACATAAAATTCTGTTTCTGCACCTGATATGCACCAATTGAGTAGACGTTTTTCATCATCAAATCCCACATTGGCATGTTTGTATTGAGGGTATTACTTTTTAGAAGTTTAACAACTATGTTAGCTGGCGCAACAATTCCTTGATCCGAGAATTCACCAACTTGATAAACGCTATCACTTCCTATTACCGTATATTGATATGCCACTGCTAAGACTTGATCAGAAGATAGTGTTGTATTCAATGACAAGAACCCTAGTTTTCTATTCATGTTATACTCAGATTCTCTTAGTTTACGTGCATTCTCAAGCTTCACATAGTCCTCGCCAGCAACAAAATATCCTGTTTTTCCAATTCTAAGGGGGTCTCCGCTAAGGTAATTTGTTACAGTGCTAATACGTCGTATTTGATTGGTATCCATACTACCCATCAAACTATTTGAGTAATTTGATGGCTTTTTTCCGCCGGGTAAAGCATAAATATATGGACTGTATATATCTTCTTGTATACCTGTGCCAAGATCTGTGAATGCAACTATATTTCTATTTTCTTCTGTGGCAGCTCCAATATTTGTTACCCATACTTCTAGTTTTGTAATGTTAACATCCGATGCTATAATTGGTAATTGAGAAAGAGCTTTTGAATAATTATCTCTAAAGGTATGTGCAAAGAAAAAGTGTTTGTTTTGCTCATAATCAAGCGCTGTGAGTTTAAACCTTTGGGTTTGGGCACCTCCTTCAACGGTTATATTTTTGGTTTCGCTTTGTTGTTGAGAGAATATCGCTGTAATGTGTGTTTTTCCAAATTGCAATTCTGTTTTAACACCAAATAAACTTTGGCTTCCACTAATGAGTGTAGAGCTCAGCGGTAGGCTTACATTACCTGCCTCAATGAGTTTTATTATTTCATCCTCTTTGCCTTCGTACTTTAGTTTTAGAGTGTTCTCAAAGTCAAAGGAAGATTCTGTATTGTAGTTTGCCTTAAATTCGATCTTATCTCCAATCTTTGCAACCACGTTCATTTGAATCTTCATATCGAAATCAAAATTTGTGGTTTTGCGCTGCCGCACATCCAGAGCTGGATCATCTCTTTTTGTGGACAAAATACCAAAACTTACCTCTGCTGAACCTTGTGGTCTGATATCAATGGTATTGCTTCCGAATATTCTGTCAAAGGCTTCTCCACCTACATAAATCTTTGGTATCAACCTCTCACCCTCTGCAGTACCTGCTGTTTGGTTTCTTTCGTTCCAATAATCAGAAACATCTTTTTCTAATTCATAATTTTGATATTCATCAAAGCTCATTGTTGTTGGTGGTCTGTAGTAAAAGTCACCAACTTTATTTACAAATTCATAGGAATTTGTTTCTGGATTATAAATAATCTCTTTTTGGATGTTTGCAGGTGGTTGTAAAAATAATGGGCTTGTGTTTTGTTTGTCTATGTATGGGTTACCTGTAAAATCATTGAAGGGGAATAAAAGATTGTATTCCGAAGTATCAGAATTTTGATTATTTGGAAAATTAACATTTTGTGATTGTATTGAGATTGAGATCAGCAATAGTGTAACCACCAAAAATGAAAAAACAACTTTACCTATTAGGATATATATATTATCTCTAATCAAAATCTTTACATTTATAGCCACGAACCCAAACGCAGAGCTTTTACATCATTTTTAAAGACTCTTTTATCAGTCCCTCCACATCAGAAACGCTACCTGATTTCAGAACCTTGTCTAGAGCTTTTTCCACCGATTGTTTAGCAAACCCTAAAACTAGTAATCCTGATAACGCTTCTTCCCTAATTGTATTGTGGGTTTTGTCTATTTTTTCAAGCTCAATACCTGATTTTATCAGTTTATCTTTTAAATCTATAATAATTCTCTGAGCAGTTTTACCCCCAATTCCCTTAACTCCCTGTAGCACATCGGCTTTAGATTGTACTATTGCGTCATAAGCTTCATCAGTTGTTAATGATGAAAGAATGAGTCGTGCAGTATTAGCTCCAACTCCAGAAACAGTTATTAATTTTTCAAAGATTAACCTCTCATTAATATCAGCAAACCCGTAAAGCACCTGGGCATCTTCACGAACAGCAAAATAAGTAAACAGTTTAATATTCTCCTGATCCTTAATTTTAGAATAAGTTGTTAATGAGATATTTACCATGAAGCCTATTCCTCCAACGTCGATAACTACATAGGTAGGAGTTTTTTCAACTAGTTTCCCTTTTAGATAATTATACATTGTAACTTATGTAAATGTTGTTTATAATATTGTCGTAACTGGCAAAAATACAATTTATATGCTTTTGTGCAATCACTTAATAGCAACTTAAAAGTAAGAATTTAATGTCTTTAATTGTGAGTTTGCAATCAATAAATTAATTAATCTTGGAGTAATATTTGTTGATATGAGATATTATACTCTTAGTGTCATAACCACACTCTTCATAAAGGGTCTCCACATTTCCATGACCTATGAACTTATCAGGAACTCCTAGTGTAACTATTTTTGTAGTAAAGTCATTGTTATTTTTAAATGTGATTACTTTACTTCCCAATCCGCCAGATATAATGCCGTCTTCAACTGTAATTATGAGATCATAATTATCAAAAATTTCATGCAATATCTCTGTATCCAATGGAGCAATAAATCTCATGTCGATTAGAGATGGAAAAATATCTGTCTCATTAAGTTTATTAATAGCTTCCATTGCAATATTACCAGCATAACCAATTGATAGTATGGCAACTTTGTTTCCTTCTATAACGATACGTCCTTTGCCAATTTCGACCTTTTCCAAGTCAGTCTCCCAGTTTTGTATTGTTCCTTTCCTTCTTGGATATCGGATAGCAATAGGTCCATCTTTATAAGTCGATGCAGTGAACATCAAATTCCTAAGTTCTATCTCGTTCATAGGTGCACAAACTATCATATCTGGAACAGTGCTCATATATGCTAAATCAAATACTCCATGATGAGTTGCACCATCTTCCCCTACTAAGCCTGCTCTATCTATGGCAAATACAACAGGTAATTTTTGAAGTGCAACATCATGAATAACCTGATCATAAGCTCGTTGTAGGAATGTTGAATAAATAGTGCAAAATGGTTTAAATCCTTCTGCGGCAATGCCAGCAGCAAAAGTCACAGCATGCTGTTCTGCAATTCCAACATCAAATACTCTGTTTGGGTATTTATCTCTCATATAGTTCATGGCGGATCCAGTAGGCATAGCCGGAGTAATTCCAATTATCTTATCGTTTGATGTTGCGAGTTCAAGCAATGTTTTGCCATAAACCTCTTGGTATGTGGAATTTTTAGATTTGGTTTCCGAGTTTATTTCACCAGTTTGTCTGTCAAATTTACCAGGAGCATGATATAATGTTTGCGCTTCTTCTGCTTTTTTGAATCCCTTACCTTTCTTTGTGATAATGTGCAGAAGTTTTGGTCCTGGAATACCTTTTATTTCATTTAAAACCTCAATCAAACCTTGAACATCATGACCATCTACAGGACCAAAGTATGCAAAATTCATTGCTTCAAAAAGATTACCTTTTCTTTGAAATTTTCCTTTTATTGATGATTTGTTTTTACTCAAATCATCTGCATTTTTAATGGCTATACCCAATGCCTTCCATTTTTTAAGGTCATATTTGGTAGAACCAGCCATTTGGGAGAAATAATTTTTTAGTGAGCCAACATTTTCATCTATCGATATACCATTATCATTTAGTATAATTAGAATGTCAGATTCAGTTGTGCCTGCATTATTCATTCCTTCAACCGCCATTCCACCGGTTAGAGCACCATCGCCGATAATGGCAATATGTTTTCGATCTGACTCTCCCCTTAGTTTGGAGGCTTCAGCCATTCCCAATGCCGCAGATATTGAGGTTGAAGCATGTCCTGTTCCAAATGCATCATATTCACTTTCACTTCTTATGGGAAACCCACCAATACCTTTATATTGTCTGTTTGTGTAAAACTGATCTCGTCTTCCTGTTAAAATTTTATGTCCATACGCTTGATGACCCACATCCCAAATAAGTCTATCGTATGGTGTGTTGAAAACCTTATGCACAGCAACAGTAAGTTCAATAACTCCAAGACTGGACCCCAAATGACCTGGATGAACAGAAACCACATCCAGTATAAACTCCCTAAGCTCCTGACATAATTTGACTATTTCAGGTTCGCTGAGATTTTTTAAATCTGCAGGAGATTCTATTCTTGATAATATGGTTCCTTCTTTTGGTGTCATCAGAGGATATATTCTGAGTTTAAATGAGAATAATTATTTAATCAACTTTAACAATTTCAGGTTTCTGAATTGAAGCAGCAAATTTATTGGTTTTATAAACATCAATATTTACATTATAAAATTTTTGGAAAAATGGCTTTTCTATTCTTGGGATAATCAACAAACCTATTATGATACCACCTATGGTGATCAATTGCTCGTGGAATTAGGTTTGCCATTGTCCAAATTGCAAATGAAAGACTAGGTAGGCACCAACTCATTAATGCCCATCCTGTCCATTCAATAATTTCTCCAAATAGATTTGGCGAGGAAATATAATCAAACAAACCTCCTCTGGGAATATAGTATCCTTTTTTACCTCCTTTTCGGAGATTAATAAGTTTATTGTCAGACCAGACATTTATAATCATTCCAATTATAAACATAGATAACCCAATAATAAATCGTGGATCATAGAACCATTCATCAGGGTATTCTGGCGTTAGATAACCAAACCAATATCCATTGACGTATCCATTCATCATATTGAAAAATATTGCCGAAACAACTATGACTAAAGGCATTTGATTGGGCTTGGATTTTATTCTGAGAGGAAATATAAATATTCGGTTTATGTAATGAATCATAAATAGACCATAAATTATATATAATGGTGCAGATTTTATGGAATTACCACTAAAGAATAACCAGGAAAAAATAACAATAACAGGTATTTCCATTAAAAACCATCCTATTCTATTGTTTATTTTTGGTCCCCAACTACTCGAACTATGTCTACCATATGGAACTATTACCTTTAATAATATTGGTGCCATAAGGATTGCAAGACCTATCCATGCAATAACAATAATATCAAATGAATTTTGCGAAATCATAGTTAAACAAATTTATGTTGTTTCATCCAAGTATATGTATCATGTAATGTAATATTTAGAGGCCTTGGCTTAAATGCTAGATCTGCTTTGGCTTTATCACTTGAAATTTTTCTATTACCAGATTGAATAATTGAAAGGGACTCTCTTGTGTAAATTGGTTTTGAGCCATTTATCATGGAATATAAGCCCATAAAAGGGATGCCAATTCTAGCTAACCATATTGGAATGACAGGTAGTTTTTTGTTTTTATCACTTACTGAAAAGAACAGATCGATAAACTCTTTTATGCTCACCCAACTACCTCCAAGTATGTATCTGTTCCCAGGTTTTCCCATTTCAATGCAGTTAATGGTTGCAATTACCACATCTCTTACATCAACCCAATTATATCCCCCCGGAACAATACCCGGTATCTTCCCTTTGTATGCCATTATCAAAAACTCACCCATTAATGAAGGCTGATGATCTTCTGGTCCTATAATCGACGTAGGATTTAAGCTTATTACATTGAAGGATGGTGAATTTTGTTTAATCACCCATTGTTCAGATAGGGCTTTTGTTCTTTCATAGTTTAATTTAGAATTAGTTGCCAACTCCTTACCTTCATCCATTTGAATGTCGATTGGTTCTTGCACCAGAGCATGAATTGTGCTAAAGTGAATAAATCGTTTTACCTTACTTTTCTTAGCAGCTTGAACAAGATTCATTGTACCCAGGACATTAGTTTGATGCACTTTTTTCTTTGATTCCTGGCCTATAGATATGACAGCAGCCAAATGTATTACTACATCCAAATTTTTACAGAATTCTAACAAAGATTCCTCGTCTAACAAACTACCTTTAACTTCTGATATTTTTTCGTTATTAAAGTTAAAAGTTGATTTATGAATGAGAATTCTTACACTTCTGTTTAATTTACATAATTCTTTAACAAGATTTACACCAACGTGACCTGTTGCGCCTGTAATACCTATTCGTATGCTATCCATCAATAATTAAATATAGTGTTGGTAAGATATAATTAATATTTATTACTGAGCTAATAAGGCTAAGATTGCTAAAACCATTATCAATTATAGTTTCTTAAGTATTATCCTAAAAGTGGTTCCTTTTCCCACAATCGAAGATTTTACAAAAACCTTTCCCTTATGATAATCGTTAATAATTCTTTTTGCAAGGGATAAACCAAGTCCCCAACCTCTTTTCTTACTTGTATATCCAGGATTGAAGATTGCTTTAATCTCACTGGATGATATGCCTTTTCCCGTGTCACTTATGTCAATTATAACATGTTTGTTATCGTCAATTAGTTTAATTGTAATTAGTCCATTACCTGACATTGCATCAATGGCATTTTTACATAGATTCTCAATAACCCAGCTAAAAAGAGCACCATTAATTGGAATACTTAATTCACTATCTTTATTATAATCTAAGTTGTATGTAACCTTTTTTGATGTTCTAGGTCTCAGGTATGTAATGCTATCGTTTAGTATTTTTACAATATTCCCATAGCTAAGTGTTGGTGTGGATCCTATTTTGGAAAACCTTTCCGATATCATATCTAACCTCTTGATATCTTTCTCAATTTCATCTGCGGCTTGTTGAGGGTTTGCACCTTCTATTTTTAATAACTCTAACCACGCCATGATTGATGATAATGGAGTTCCTATCTGATGAGCAGTTTCTCTTGCCATGCCAGCCCAAACACGATTTTGCTCTGATCTTCTTGCGAAGCTAAATAATAAATAAGCAATGAAAGCAAACACAGCGATTATCAATATTTGAGTAATCGGAAAATATTTGATTATTGTAAGTAACTCTGAGTCCTGATAAAATATATAGGATATTCCCTGTTCTCCAAGATTAACTATTATGGGGTTGTTTTCATCCTCCATTTCCTCTAGCTTATCATTTACATACGCAGGGTCAGACATTTTAATTTCAGCCAAATTACCGTACATAATAACGTTCTCCTTAGTACTATCAGTTATTATAACAGGCACACTTGAGGAATTTAAAGCCACTTCCTCCATGAAGGAGGTTACATAGTTATTTAAAACACTCTTCAATTCGGAGAAAAACCTAGAGTCTTTATAGTATAGGTAGTGCTTCATTGTTGGCAAGAACTGAACTGATATGGGGTCATAAACAGAAAACTCATCAAGGGCTTCTCCATCTAGAATTTTTAGGGTATCATATCTCGTCTCAAGGTTTTTGGTCTCTATAATTTCTCCCTTGGTATTTGTCAATATGATAGGAACTGTATTATTATTTTTTATTACCTCCAGGTAAAACGTTAATTCCGATTGATCATCATCCAACAACTGCTTATATACATTTGCAAGTAATTCAACCCTTTCTCTTTCCTGCTCTTGGAGCTGTCCAAACAAAAATTCAGTGTACTTAACCAAATTTGCTTTTCTCTGCACAGCTTCTGCCCATAACTTTACATTCTTGCGTTCTTCGGTGGCAAATTTCTTAACTATTAAACTTGTGTAGAATAAGGATAAACCTATGATTACAAGGCCCAGTATAGTTAGCACAATTTTCCAAATTCTCTTTCTAGCGTATATATCCATGGAATAAGTCCAGTTTTTCATTAACAAAGTTAAAACTAATTATGATTTACAATATTGTGTTAGATGTGGTTAAACCGAATTGCACATCAAAATATTCTTTAGCTTTGTTCCTTCTCAAAATTATTAACGGTTTAAATTTAAACAAATGAAAAAGATAAATGTTATCCTATCCATTCTTGCCTTGATTGTGGTTCTTGCATCGTGTGATTCTTCGAACAATAAAGTAAAAGAGGAAAAGCCTTATGAAATGAAAAAATATGCCAAAGTAAAATTAACAGCGGATATTACCCATTTAAGCGATAATCAGAAAGAGATGTTAAAGCTTTTATTTGAAGCGGCGACAATTATGGATGACATTTTCTGGATTGAGAATGTTGATGAAAAAGAGGCGTTCCTTATGGGAATTGACGATCCAAATCTTAAGAGTTATGCTGAAATTAATTATGGTCCATGGGATGAGTTAAATAATCTTGAAATTTTTATTCCAGGTTACGGAGCAAAACCTGCGGGAGCTCAATTCTATCCTGAAGATATGACCATAGAGGAATTTGAAAAATATAACGATCCTAACAAATCCAGTTTGTATACTCTTATCAGAAGAAATACAGAAACTGCCAAATTAGAAACAGTATGGTATCACGACGGATTCAAAGAAAGAACAGATAAAGCAGCAGCATTATTGGCAAAAGCTTCAGAGTTGGCAGAAGATGCTGGCTTCAAAAAATATTTAAACCTGAGATCTCAGGCCCTTCTAACGGATGAATATTTTAATAGTGATATTGCATGGCTTGATATGAAAGATAACCTTATTGATATGGTGGTAGGACCCATTGAAAATTATACGGATGGTCTTTTTGGTTATAAAGCAGCTCACGAGGCATACATACTGATTAAAGATGTTGAATGGAGTAATAAGCTATCACAATATGCAAAGTATTTACCAGAATTGCAAACGGAATTACCTGTTGATATCAAGTATAAAAGTGAAGTGCCTGGTTCAGATGCACAACTTAATGCGTATGATGTAATTTATTATGCTGGTGATTGTAATATGGCTGGAAAAACAATTGCAATAAATCTTCCAAATGATGAAAAGGTTCAATTGGAGAAAGGAACCCGTAAGCTGCAATTAAAAAATACGATGAAAGCTAAGTTTGATAAAATTCTTGTGCCGATATCTAAGGAACTTATAGCTCCTGATCAAAGAAAGCACATAACTTTTGATGCATTTTTCTCAAATACGATGTTTCATGAAGTTGCTCATGGTATGGGTATAAAAAACACAATAAATGGAGGTGGGCCTGTAAGAAAAGCTTTGAAGGAAAAATATTCAGCAATTGAGGAAGGTAAAGCTGATATTTTAGGCTTATTCCTTGTTACAAGGTTAAATGAAATGGGTGTATTTACCGAGACGGATTTAATGGACAATTATGTTACTTTTATGGCTGGAATATTTCGCTCAGTGCGCTTTGGAGCATCAAGTGCCCATGGTATGGCCAATATGCTGAGGTTTAAATTCTTTCTTGAAAAGGGTGCTTTTACCCGTGATGATAATGGCACGTATTCCATTAATTTTGAGAAAATGAAGTTGGCATCAAACGAACTTACTGAAAAGATACTAGTAATCCAGGGAGATGGGAATTATGAAGCTGCCAAGGCATGGATTGAAAGTGATGGTAAGATAAGCACTCAACTACAGCAAGACTTGGACAGAGTAAATGCTCTTGGAATACCCTCTGATATTTATTTTGAGCAAGGTCCAAGTGTAGTTGGCCTTTAGTATTAGTACCTTTAGTAACGAGTTGAAGGAAAAACAAAATATAATCCTAAAATTAAAAAGTATTTTGGCTGGTAAACCATAAAGCTAAATTTATACAAACATTTTATGTTTTACCAATAACAATAAATGTATTATGAAAAAATTATCATTACTTTTTATAACTTCTCTTTTTTTACTTAGTTGCTCGAATATCAAGGATACTGATCGTGGAACAGAGATTAAGAATAGCTATTTAGACTATTCCAATAGGGATGATAAATTTACTGGTGGAATTAGTATGATACCAATTGAAACGCCCGTTGGAGAATTTAAAGTTTGGACGAAGCGTGTTGGAAATAATCCAGATGTGAAAGTGTTGTTACTTCATGGTGGACCGGGTAGCACACATGTAGATTTTGTATGCTTTGAGTCTTACTTTCCACATGCAAATATTGAGTTCTATTATTATGATCAGCTTGAATCAGGTTATAGTGATAATCCTAATGATAGTAGTCTTTGGAATATTGAGAGGTTTGTGGATGAAGTTGAGCAAGTAAGATTAGCATTGGGTTTAAACAATACAAATTTTTATCTCTATGGGCAATCATGGGGAGGTATTCTAGCTATGGAGTATGCTTTAAAACATCAAAATAATCTAAAAGGGTTGATCATATCTAATATGGTTTCTTCAATACCAGCCTACAACAAATATGCAAATGATGTTTTAGCTCCCCAACTACCGCCTGAGGTGCTAGCAGAAATACGCGAGATTGAAGCTGCTGAAGATTATGATAACCCTAGATATATGGAACTCCTACTTGAACATTTCTACACTAAGCATGCTTTGAGAATACCATATGAGGACTGGCCTGAACCAGTAATTAGAGGTTTCTCATCACTAAATAATGAAATATACCTTAAAATGCAGGGCCCAAGTGAGTTTGGTTCTATAGGTGATGCAACTTTGAAAGACTGGGACAGATCAAAAGATCTACATAATATTATTGTGCCTACGCTAACAATTGGAGGAAAATACGATACAATGGATCCTGAGCATATGGAATGGATGGCAAGTGAAGTTAAGAATGGAAGATATTTATATTGTCCAAATGGAAGTCACTTGGCTTTTTATGATGATCAGGAAACTTATTTTACCGGGTTAATTCAATTTATTAATGATGTTAATCATGAAAAGTAGTATTAAAAAATAGAGATAAGATTACCAAAGCAGTTAAAAATAAAAAAACTAGGCAATTATTTTTTATCATAATAATACGATTGATGAAATAGAAAAGAGGTTGGGAAAAGTAAATAAACTCTTTATGAAATGTGTTAATTTATGTAAGAGATTATATTCCTTCCTTACCGATAGAATACCACTATTCACCGAATATATTTTCTCAAATGAGCAGATAGATTTATTTTTGCCAAATAATGCACATGAGGAATCAGTTATTCTAAGAAATTAAAAATGGTTGTATTTCACATATGTACGATTACTAAATTCTATGTAAGTAAATTATTAGAAATAAATGTACTTCTACCTTTAAATGAAAAATTATTTTAATATGAAAAAATTATCTTTTATTTTAACTTTTGTGATTCTTTTTTCCTGCGTAAAGTTAAAAGCAGATGAGGGAATGTGGTTACCCATATTTCTCGAGAGGCTAAACTATACTGATATGCAAGAAATGGGATTGCAACTAACCCCAGAAGAAATATATAGTGTTAATAACGCTAGTTTGAAAGATGCCATTGTGGGTCTTGCAAATAGTCCAACTCCGCAAGGATTTTTCTGTACAGCGGAGATAGTATCACCCGAAGGCTTGATGTTTACAAACCATCATTGTGGGTATGGTCAAATTCAGGAACACAGTACCACTGATCATGACTATCTTGCAGATGGGTTTTGGGCCATGAATAAATCAGAAGAGTTGCCAAATGAAGGATTAACAGCTTCAGTACTTTACAGAATGGAAGATGTAACAGATAGTATAATTCCAATGTTATCGGATACTTTGTCAGGAAGTGACAGGTCCTCAAAAATTAAGGAAATTACATCAAGACTAAAAAAAGATGCTTCAGAGGATGGCAAATACAATGTTGTAATAAAAAGTTTCTTCAGCGGAAATGAATACTATATGTTTGTATATGAGGTGTATAAAGATGTAAGATTAGTCGGTGCTCCTCCATCTTCAATTGGAAAATTTGGAGGCGACACTGATAACTGGATGTGGCCGCGACATACAGGTGATTTTGCAATATTTAGAATATATACTGCTCCAGATGGGAGTCCGGCTGAATACTCAGATGAAAATATACCTCTTAAACCAAAGCACTTTCTTCCCATTAATTTAGCTCCTGTTAAGCAAAATGAATTTTCAATGATATGGGGTTTCCCTGGAGGAACAGAAAGAAACCTAACTTCATCAGGTATAGAGTTTAAGGTTAATGACTTCTACCCTCCCATAGTTGAAGTTTTTGGTAAGAAACTGGAAGTATGGAAAGACCATATGAGTGCAGATCAGGAGGTGAAAATTAAATATGCTTCAGACTATGCGGGAATTGCAAATGCTTGGAAGTTGTTTATTGGTCAAGATAAAGGTATTAAAGACTTGGATCTTTACAATGAAAAAAATGCCTTTGAAGTAGAATTCCAATTATGGGTAGAAGCTGATTCCAATAGGAATGAAAAATATGGAGAGGTTCTGGAAATCATTAATAAATCCAATAGCGATATGTCCAATGGGTATTCAACTTTAATTTATGCAAGCATTTCAGGATCTGGAGGTGCTGATTTAATAGGATATGCAGGTAAATTTGGTGCTCTAAAATCATTTATGGAAAAATATAAAGAAGAGAAGGATAAAAAGAAAAAAGAAACAAAGAAGAAGAAGTTAGATAAGGAAGTTGACAAATTAAAGGGAATGTCAGTTGAACACTTTGAAAATTATGATATGTTCACCGATGAGGATGTATTTGCAGTAATGACAAAAATGTACTTTGATGAGATTCCATCAGATATGCATCCAGCCCTATTGACCAAGTTGGTGGATAAATTCAAAGGAGATTTTTCTAAAATTGCAGCTTATGTTTTTGAAAAATCTAATTTCTCATCAGAATCAAAAGTTGAATCTTTTTTAGCAAAACCAACACTTAAAGCTTTAGGTAAGGACCCTGCTTTTATCCTAGCTAATGAGTTCAGAGCTTCATTAATGGCGGCTTCTCAAAAAGTTAGTAGAGGAGGTGATGATACCAAAACAGCCGAAAGGTTATATGTTGAGGGGATAATGGAAATGCAACCTAATAAAAAGTTCTACCCTGATGCTAACTCAACTCTGAGGTTTACCTACGGCGAAGTTTTGGATTACTATCCTAGAGATGCTGTTCATTTTGATTATATAACTCACCTCAGCGGTGTTATGGATAAGGAAAATCCTGACAGTGATGAATTTATTGTGCCTGAAAAATTAAAGGAGTTATATGCATCACAGGATTATGGTATATATGGTGAAGATGGTAAAATGGTTGTTTGTTACCTGTCAAATAATGATATTACAGGAGGAAATTCTGGATCACCCGTCATGAATGCTAAAGGAGAGCTAAAGGGTATTGCATTTGATGGAAACTGGGAGGCAATGAGTAGTGATATTGCTTTTGAGCCAGATCTTCAGCGTACTATTGTTGTAGATATACATTATGTTTTGTTTATTATGGATAAATATGCCGGTGCTGGCCATTTGGTTGATGAACTAACTATCAATCGCTAATCATTAGCTTTTGATGTGCTAAATAAATATTAACTGTATTTATGGAAATATAAAGGGAGCTTGCTCCCTTTTTTTATTGAGATTTGAAGTATAAGGTTTTCAAACCGTTTTTGGTGGTTATTTTTGCAATACTCCCGTTGTTGAGTTTGTTAAAAAATAAGTCAGCAAATCCATTTTCATTATCATGTTCTTCAAATTCAAGTATAGTATCCTCAGTGCCTACTAATTTTAGGAATGCTCCCCTTATGAATTTTGACTTTGAAATATACGTTTCCTTGGTCATTTTATAAAGTTGATTTTCCTTTTCTTCCTGTCCTTCACATAATTTAAACCCCAGAAGTTTATTATATCTTTTAGCTCTATGGTTTGTTTTAAGTATGCGTGCATAAGCAGTTAAACCAAATGTCATAACACCTAACTCACCAAAAATTAGAACAGCTACCATGGGTATATGTGTGTTGAGATAATTTTTATCCCAAATAAAGATGCCCGTTTCCATAGCATTATTATCCCAATCAATATCTCTTCCATTTATCAAACCAATTTTTTCTCCTTTGTATTCGATAATGAAGTACAAGTTGTAAATGTTATCAATAGACTTAAACCATTTTTCTTGCATTTCAGGAGTAATAATCTCCTTGTATTCCATGAACTGGCTAACATCATTGGAGTTACGTTGTTTCCTAACAAGCTCAATGTCACTGTGAGTTAAGCGTCTAAAAACAATATTTCCTTTGCTAATAAGCATATTATTGCAAATGTAAGTTTAAATAATATTGAGTCGTTTCCAATTTTAAAAATTTATAATAATTTCTTTTGGTGCGATACCATAATTAATTTATATTATTATTTTTGAAATTATTATTTCAAAAACTAACAACAAAAACAAGATGAAGTACTTAACCTTTTTATTAATTATAATTCCAGCATTTTGCTTTTCTCAGGGTAATTCAATTCAAACTTCAACGGGAATCCCACTTAGCAACATTGATTTTGTAACAGCAGCAATTCAAGCTGAACTTAGCCCTGATGATGTGCTACAGGAATTGAAGGCTGGTAATGATAGATATAAAGCAGGTGTGCCTGCTGTTTTCAATCAAAGAAAAGCCTCGAAAATTGCAAGCATTGATGGGCAATTTCCTTACGCTATGATTATAAATTGTATCGATTCAAGGAGTGTGCCAGAAATTATATTCAACCAACCAGTAGGGGCTATGTTTGTGTCTCGCACTGCAGCGCCTGTTGTGGGGCCTGTTACAATTGGTGGTATGGAATTCGCATCAGTTCATAGTGGTACAAAATTGATTCTGGTTATGGGACATAGTCAGTGTGGTGCTATCATTGGTGCATGTGCCGGTGTTGATACACCTTCAAATTTGGATCATCTACTTCAGAAGATTCAGCCCGCGGTAAAGCAAACAGCTATGGATAATAATGATCCCTTAGATTGTGATGATTATCAAGTTATTGACCAAATCGCTAGAATTAATGTTCTTAACCAAATGCAAGCTATTTATGATCAAAGCCCAGCATTAAGTGATTTAGCTGCCCAAGGTAGTATTAGAATTGTTGGGGCTATGCATAACATAAATACCGGAAATGTAACCTTTTTTGACAAAAATGGGAGTCCTCTTAGCTTAAATGATTAATTACTTCTTTGTAATCTCAATCTTGGTTGTTCAATGGCTAACATTTATATGAGTTGTATCAAAAAAACGTTATTTAAATGGATTCTAAATAAAAACTTATTACTATTTTTGCTGATTAAATAAACAATAAGCATCATTTAAAAAATATAATAATGAAGATATCAACAAATACAGCTGCGCAGGTATCTTACAAGATACTTACAAACGATAATAACGGCGAACTAATTGAATTTGCTGACGACAAAAACCCACGTTTGCTGATATTTGGAAACAATACTCTGATTCCAGGTTTTGAAACTCATATGGCGGGTTTACAGCCCGGTCAGGAATTTGAGTTTTCATTGACACCAGAAGAGAGTTTTGGAAATTATCAGAATGAACTAATGATTGATGTTCCAAAATCAGCTTTTACCATAGACGGTGTTTTGAAAGAAGATTTATTGTACCTAGGAAATGAAATTTCCATGTTAGACAACAATGGGAATGTTGTTTCAGGTAAGGTGGTTGAATTAAATACTGATAACGTCAAGATGGACTTCAATCATAAACTTGCTGGAAGCGGGTTGTATGTTTCAGGTACCGTTCACAATGTAAGAATGGTGACGGAGCAGGATCTTGCTCCATCTGGTGGATGTGGTTCTGGTTGTGGTTGTGCAAGTAATGAAAAGACCGCAGATCCTGTTCCTCAAGAAGCTACAGGATGTGGACCAGGTTGTGGTTGCACAACTTCTTCTTCGGAAGATAAGGTTTATGAGGATGATTGTCCAAGCTGTGGTAATCCTTCCCATTTAAGAGGTAAAGGTCATGGAGATTGTGGTTGCGGATAATAATATCCAACACAATAATATTATTTCAAAATACCTCCATTGATTTATTATTATTTTGAAACCATAGACATCCCAAATACAAAAAATATTATAGCAGAATAACCAGAATGGTTACTCTGCTATTTTTTTAATATCAAATTTTTATTTCGCCTTGTAAATAACTCTATTGGTTTTTTATTTTAAATCTTCTTTAAATTTAAAATACTGCATTAGTGATAGAATACAGGTTACCATAACTCCAATCGGTCTATTTCATTACCTTTGCAGTAAAAAATAATTAATGTTTTCATCCAAAGCAGAGATATTACATCAGGATTTTTATTTCAACGAAACTTCCTTCATTCACTTGATGAGAAGAAGGATTTATCAGGTATTATTAATCTCCAGTGTTTATGATGCTTTTATGCTAGAAGAGGATGGAAGAATTGATGAGCAAATATTTCATGAATACACATCATTGAATTTGAGATATCCACCTCAATTCTTAAAAGCCACTAATGAAGAAGAAGCTCTTCAAATATTGGAGAGTGAAAGTATAGACCTTGTAATATCAATGCTCAGTGCAGAGAAGGAATCTACATTTGAGTTAACGGATTATATTAAGAATGAATACCCCGATGTGCCGATAGTAATGTTAACTCCATTTTCACGAGAGGTTACACTTAAACTTGAAAAACTTGAGCTTAGATCTGTTGATTATGTATTTAGCTGGTTGGGAAATGCTGACATTCTTCTCGCAATCATAAAACTCATTGAAGACAGTATGAATGTTGACAATGATGTTGACGAAGTGGGGGTGCAAGCAATATTACTTGTGGAGGATAATATCAGGTTTTATTCATCCTATTTACCAATAATGTATAAGATTATCTTTCAACAATCGAAATCATTTGTAAATGAAGGCCTTAATGAGCATCAACGAATGATGAGAATGCGTGGAAGACCCAAGATACTTTTGGCAACTAATTATGAGGATGCATTTAGTATTTATATAAAGTATAAGAAGAACCTATTGGGTGTTATTTCGGATATAAGATACATGAGAAATGGAGTTATTGACAAAAATGCAGGCTTTGCCCTGTGTTCTCATATCAAATTAGATAATCCATATACACCATTGCTTTTACAATCTTCGGATAAGAAAAATAATGTGAGAGCCAAGGAGCTTAAAATTGGCTTCCTGGATAAAAACTCCAAAACCCTAACTTTAGATTTAAGAGAGTTCATCAAAGAATATTTTGCGTTTGGTGATTTCGTTTTTAAAGATCCTAAATTAGGTATTGAGGTTGCAAGGGCAAAAGACCTGAAGGATCTTCAAGATAAGATTTATGATATTCCTTCCAATTCATTACGATATCATATTCAAAGGAATCATTTTTCAAAATGGTTAAGAGCAAGGGCACTTTTCCCCTTGGCTGAGTTGTTTAGATCATTTAAATCCGATGATTTTGAAGACTTGGACGAAATACGCTACTTTATACATAACGCTATTTCTCAATTTCGTATCTCCAAGGCAAGAGGTGTTATTTCCCAGTTTAATAGAGATACATTTGATAAGTATTTTAGTATTACGAGGCTAGGACAAGGTTCCATTGGGGGTAAAGCTAGAGGGCTAGCATTCCTAGATACTCTTATAAAAAGAAATAATTTATACACCTACTTTGACAAAATTGAGATAGCGATTCCCAAAACTGTTGTAATTGGAACTGATATTTTTGATGAGTTTATGGATATAAATAAGCTGTATTCAATTGCACTATCAGATACCTATAGTGATCAAGAAATTTTAGATAGATTCCTAGAATCAAAGTTGCCTGAGACTGCTCTTGGGGATATATATAAAATTGCTAGTTCAATTGAAAGTCCCTTAGCTATTAGGTCGAGCTCTCTTTTGGAAGATTCGCAATACCAACCTTTTGCTGGTATTTACAATACATATATGATACCATTCAGGAAAAATGATCCTGAGCGAATGTTTTCCATGATGCAATCGGCAATTAAAGCTGTATATGCGTCAGCTTATTATGCTGACAGCAAAGCATACATGCAGGCAACGAAAAATGTTATCGATGAGGAAAAAATGGCAATCGTTATTCAAGAAGTTGTTGGAAGTTCCTATGGAGATAAATTTTACCCCACTATATCTGGAGTGGGAAGATCAATAGATTATTATCCATTGGAGCCAGGAGTACCAGAGGATGGGACGGTAAGCCTTGCCTTTGGACTTGGAAAATATATTGTTGATGGTGGTTTATCACTTAGATTTTGCCCCAGATATCCAAAAAACATCCTTCAAACGTCTACTCCCGAGTTAGCACTTAGAGAAACTCAGAAATATTTCTTTGCTTTGGATGTCTCAGATCATGAGCTTATTTTAAAGCCTAACGATGGCGAAAGTCTTAAGAAACTAAACATTAAAGAAGCAGAGAAGGATAAATCCCTAAAACCTATTGCTTCAACATACATCATGCAAGATAATGTTGTAAGAGATGGTTATAACTATCAAGGCAAAAAATTGGTAACTTTTTCTAATATTCTTAAACATGATACAATTCCTCTTGCTGAGGTTTTGGATAGGATACTTAGGCTGGGTGAGGAGGAAATGGGAAATCCTGTTGAAATTGAATTTGCCATAGATTTGAAACTCAAGAAAGGTGAAAAGGCTAGTTTGAAACTTCTTCAAATACGCCCAGTTGCTTCCAAGGATGAAAGTGTAAACATTACAGATGAAGAATTGAAAAAGTCAGATTCATTAATAGTCTCAAGATCTGCTCTGGGAAATGGTGTGATTAATAATATTCATGACATTGTTTATGTACGAACCCAGAATTTCGATGCATCAAAAACAAATGAAATTGTAGAATACATAGATTCCTTAAACAAGAATTTCATTGAAAGAGAAGAAAATTACATTTTAGTCGGACCAGGAAGGTGGGGTAGCAGTGATCCATGGCTTGGAATTTCAGTAAACTGGTCTCAGATTTCTGCCGCAAGACTTATTGTTGAGTCGGGTTTAGAAGATTATCGAATTGACCCCAGCCAGGGAACACATTTTTTTCAGAATCTCACATCATTCCGAATAGGTTACTTTACAATAAATCCATTTATCAATGACGGAATTTATGACATTGACTTTTTAGATAAACAACCAGCGGTTTTTGAAAATGAATTTGTTCGCCATGTCAAATTTGATAAAAGTCTTAGGATTATTATAGATGGTAAAAAAAATCTTGGGATGGTACTAAAGCCATAATTTAAACCAATATACTGGAGTCCCTAAGTAAATTGGCTGTCATACATGAATGTATAGGTAAAATACCTATTAACGAGCCAACTTCAACTCTATTCATAAGTTCCTTGGAAACTTTTAGAATGCCATGCTCCTGAGATAATGATTTCAGGTATGATACTGTATCTTGATATTTCCACTTGTAATTGGTAAATTCAACAACATAGCCATATGATCTATTATTATTGTCATCTTCCATAAACTCCTTTGATAAATGAACTCCACCACCATATATGATAATTTCGTTTCTGCTTTTATGTTTTGCAACAACAGGACAGGCAACAGCAACAGCTATATCCTCAATCGCACATGATCCCAGATGATATTGCATTATGTCGTAATACACAAAATTACCAGGTCTGTATTCATCAAAACCATTTAGATTATCACTTATGCTACATGATGGAGTGTCTCCATAAGAGGTAATAATATTTGGAAAACTATGAATATATTTATTTTTAATTCCAGATAATATTTTCTTGCTATTATCCATAATTGATAATATTTCTTTAGTGCTCTTTGCGCTGTAAGTATGGCCCGCATGAGCCAAAAATCCTTTGAAATGAATTATATTAGAATTTCTAATCTCATTAATAATTGTAGAAACCTCTATATCCTCTGAGGTTAGGCCAGTTCTGTTATAACCTGTATCAATCTTTATGAATAACCCAACTTTATTTTTCAAGTTGTTTTGAAGGTATACAACAGTATCAATAGACTCAACTAGTAGATTAAGGGTTATTTTACGACTTAATTTATTTATATCATCAATTTCCAAAATGTTCACGGGAAAGGCTATTGTAATGTCATTCCAATCTTTTGCAAAATATTTTGCCATTGATACTGATGATACAGTTATTTTTTTTACTCCAAGAATCTTAAAAATATTACTAACATCTTTAGATTGATGAGTTTTAAAATGAGGTCTTAAATTTTTTACATCATCCAATTTGGCAATCATATTTTGGATGTTAAGCTTTACTTTTAAGCTATCAATTATTAGACTTGGCTTATTTATATTTATCATTATCGTGAAATGATTAATTTTTCAGTTTTTATAAAATATACATTTTCAATGACTACAATGTAATACCCGTTCATTAAGTTCTTGACAGGTATTGCTATGATATTTTCATGATTATTTTGAATCTTTTTTTCCAAAACGATATCACCCACTAAATTTATTATTTGGATTAGGCTTGATGATTTTACATAAGAAAATGAGATATTTATTGCTGATACTGCTGGATTAGGCCAGATATTTATTTCAACTAATTCATGTAGCTGATTATTAACGCTTGAAATAGAACTATCAGGACAAACAGTAAAAACATCACCAGTATTAAATCTAATTTCTGCTGGGATTGTTCCAGCACCCAGTTCTATTGGTATTCCAACAGAAGGCCATTCCAGAGACTCTATCCAGAAGTTTGGTTTATTTGATAGATAATAACTCTGATCAGGAAGATTATTAGTTCCTGTCGGTATAATTTCTCCTAATATGTTATTTCCAAATTCAAAATTATTCGTACCTGACAGACTATACATTCCGTGCAAAAATTCTGTATTTGTAACTTCATTTCCAACAAAGTTTTGACTATTTGTTTCAATGAGGTCGCTTGTTGTCATTATAATACCGTATAGTTCAGCGCGATTTCTAAATAAAGTATTAAATGGCCCTGAAGGACCCCAATAGTGGTCAATAATTATGTTCTGTACAATATTGCCTTCCCATAAATTTGAAAATGCATAGTGACCATGGAATGATATATCTCCTGAAGCATCTGGAATAGGTTCTGAGCGATGCGGTTCAATGGAATAATTATAAGAGAAAATATTTCCATTGGAACCTGTTTTTATCATCATTGCATGTCTTAGGTACCTAAATATATTATTAGTAATCAGGCATTCACTGGTATGCTTGCTCAATGCAACTCCATAACCATGCATACCAACACCATCATATTTAAATGCATGATGAAAATAATTCCCATCAATTAATATGTTTAAGCTTGAATTCACAGATATATGAGCACCAACACTAGTATCACTTTCAACACCTCGGACAAAACAATTTTCGGCCATATTCATATATATGTTTGCACCTGACCCTTCCGCAGGTTCATCAACCCTGTGTATTTTAAGGCATTGAATTCCTGAGCTATGCCTTGTGTTTATGGGCCTAATCTCGGGGTCTAAATCTGCAGAATAATTAATCCTAAGTGGACTTTCAAGAAGTAGGTTATCATCATAAATGTCTTTGATTCTGGTTATTTGTCCTACCGAATAATCAGCCCATGCTATGGGGACCACGTCCCAGTCTCCATTCTTCTGTCTAATTTCAACAACATCTCCAATATGAAAACTAGAAACATCTTGCACTGTAATTAGGTTATTACCCATATCAAGTCCGCCGGTTATGTCATTAAAATCAGAAGACTGAGACTTGCTCAATATTATGCAGTTTGCCGCTTCTCCATTGAGGTTAAAAAGAAGTGTTGTCTTATTAGAGCTTTCTCCCATTAAAATACAACTGTCTGGTAAATACAATGATTTTGTAATAAGGTATTTTCCTGGAGGAAAATATATGTATCCGTGTGATCCATTTAAGGCACTTATTGCATTTTCAATGGCATAATGGTCATCTGTAATACCATCACCAACTGCCCCGAAGTCTTTAACATCTAATTTATTGTTGGGCTGAGTAATTATTATATTATCAATTACTGCTTCCCAGTTTACCCGTCTATTCTCAGGGATTACCTGACTCATAGAACTTAAAAATAAAAGTACCAAGGCAAATACCAATAATAAATACTTCATTTTAGTGGTTTATAATACATAATAAAAGTAGTATTTTTTTACTTTTGGAATAAATTAATTAAATCATGAAAATATCTACAATTATACTTTTTATAATCTTGATAATTGGATTTATGGGCTGTCAAAATGAAGAATTAAATGTAATTACCAAAAAAATCCAGTATGATGTTAACATCAAGAGCCCAAGTCCAGATTATGACTGGTGGATACAAAATCTGGTTGGTCCCGAAAGAGAGAGATTGATAGATTTGATAGTGGATGGAGCAATATCTGGTAAATGGCAAGCGTACGATTATTTTAACGATTCAATATCGGTTCTTGAGGTGAGAACAATCTTTTCGGATACACTTGTGGCAACAATGATGAATGATTTTCCACCCTACGATTTATACGATACAGTAATTATTAGTACCATATCAAAAAGTGATATTGAAAGAATACGATTTCTTGAGGAATGGTACATAAATAGTGATAACCTTTATTTTTCTAAGAAAATAATAGGTATTGCACCAATAGCAAAAAGATTAGATTTTAATGGTATAGAACGATGGCAGCCATTATTTTGGGTATATGTAGACGAGAGTTTTATAAAAGATGTATCAAATAATAATTAATAATAATCATAAACATGAAAATTATTTCTCGAAGTGAGGTTCCAAAAAATAAAGTTAACATGGAGGGAGCAAATGGAGCATCCAAGCAAGTTCCCCTATCTGTAAATGATGGAGCACCAATATATTCATATCGAGTTTTTACAATTGAAGGTGGAGGTAATACACCATATCACCAGCATAATTATGAACATATGAATTACATAATAGAAGGTGAAGGGTATTTGATCAATGAATCTGGTGAAAAACTACCATTAAAAAAGGGTGACTTTGCCTTGGTTAATCCCAATGAAAAACATCAATATCGAAATGCATCCAGTGAAAACGAGTTTATTATGATATGTGGTGTGCCAAAGGAATTTGAATAGAAAGATATTCATTAACAGTGATAACTTACACCTTATTCCAGTATAATTTAGTCATTGAGCTTTAGAACAACCAGGAATGCCTGTTGTGGAACTTCTACATTGCCAACTTGTCGCATTCTTTTCTTACCTTTTTTCTGCTTTTCTAAAAGTTTACGCTTACGTGTTATATCTCCTCCATAACATTTTGCCGTAACATCTTTTCTGACAGCTTTTATGGTTTCGCGTGCAATTATTTTAGCTCCTATTGCAGCCTGTATTGCAATGTCATATTGTTGCCTTGGGATTAATTCCTTTAGTTTAGAACATATGCGTTTCCCAAAATCATAGGCATTATCAAAATGAATAAGTGTTGAAAGAGCATCCACAGATTCACCATTTAATAGAATATCTAGCTTTATAAGTTTTGCTGGCTTATAACCGCTTATATGATAGTCAAAGGATGCATAACCTTTGGATATACTTTTTAATTTATCATAAAAGTCGAATACAATTTCTCCCAATGGCATGTCGACTGTTAATTCTACCCTAGATGTGCTTAGGTAAACCTGATTTTTCAATTCTCCTCTTTTATCTAGGCATAGTTTTATAATGGGTCCAATGAAGTCACTCTGAGTTATTATTTGAGATTTTATATAAGGTTCTTCAATGTGATCAATATACTTATGTTCAGGCAATCCGGAGGGATTGTGAACTTCAATTATCTCATTCTTATTGGTTACAACATTATATGAAACGTTTGGCATGGTCGTAATTACATTCATATTAAATTCACGATCCAAACGTTCTTGGATAATCTCCATATGCAGAAGCCCTAGAAAACCACATCTAAACCCAAAACCAAGAGCCATGGAAGACTCGGGTTCATAAGTTAATGATGCGTCATTAAGCTGAAGTTTTTCGATGGATGCCCTCAACTCCTCATAATCATCGGGATCCGTGGGATAAATTCCAGCAAATACCATTGGCTTAACATCTTCAAACCCTGAAATTGCTGAAATACAAGGATTATTAAGGTGGGTTATGGTATCTCCAACTTTAACTTCTTTTGATGTTTTGATACCTGATATAATGTATCCTACATCACCTGTGCGTAATATATCTCTTGATTCTTGATCCAATCTTAAAACTCCAATTTCGTTTGCCTCATACTCACGCTCTGTATTAACAAATTTAACTTTGTCACCTTTTTTTATTTCTCCGTTGAATATTCTAAAATATGCAATTATACCTCGGAATGAGTTAAATACAGAATCAAAAATCAGGGCTTGGAGTGGCTCATTTGTATCTCCCTTTGGGTATGGCACCTTATGAATTATAGAATCTAGAATTACATCAACTCCATATCCAGTTTTACCACTAGCCTCAATTATATCTTCATAATCACAACCAATTAGATCAACTATCTGATCTTTTACTTCGTCAGGCATTGCATTATCCAGATCCATCTTGTTGAGAACAGGAATTATTTCCAGGTCATTCTCTATGGCCAAGTAAAGATTTGAAATGGTTTGAGCTTGAATCCCCTGCGTGGCATCAACAATTAGCAATGCGCCTTCGCATGCTGCTATGGATCGAGAAACTTCATAGGAGAAGTCAACATGACCAGGTGTATCGATTAGGTTAAGTACAAATTTCTCATCGTTATGGACATAGTCCATTTGAATGGCATGACTTTTAATGGTAATGCCCCGCTCACGTTCAATGTCCATATCGTCTAAAACCTGAGCTTGCAAGTCACGTTCTGAAACAGTTCCAGTATATTCCAGAAGTCTATCGGCCAAGGTGCTTTTACCATGATCAATATGGGCAATGATGCAGAAATTCCTTATTTCTTTCATAGTCCGCAAAAATACAAAATGTTTCATCCAAATAACATGTGAACGTTAACCTCAAACCGTCTTATTAATTTTGTTGATTTTTGGTAAATTAAACTTAATTTCGCGATGTTATTATTGAAGTAGACACGATGGAATAATTATTGATGTATGATTATCCTATTAATGAGTTTATAATATGTTAAGTATACTTAAGAAAGTTTTTGGTGACAAATCCGCAAAAGATCTAAAAGAGATAAATCCTTTCGTTGATAAAGTAAAGGAAGTTTATAACAATATTTCCAAATTAACGAATGATGAATTACGGAACAAGACCCATGATTTTAAAAATCGCATTGTTGAGAATACAAAAGAAGAAGAGACTGAAATAAATCGTATAAAGGATCTGATAGCCAATGATCCTGAAATGGATGTGGAAGTGAAAGAAGAACATTATTCCACAATAGACAATCTTACAAAACTGAGCTACGATAAAACTCAGGCTTTTCTCAATGATATTTTACCAGAGGCGTTTTCGGTTGTAAAAGAGACAGCTAAGAGATTTGCTGAAAATGATATGGTTGAGGTTACGGCAAATCAATTTGACAGGGATTTAAGCGCTACACTTGACAATGTCACTGTAAAGGGTGACAAGGCCTATTATAAAAATACATGGGAAGCCGGTGGAAATACCATTAAATGGGATATGGTGCATTATGACGTGCAGTTGATTGGTGGAACAGTTCTTCATCAGGGAAAAATTGCAGAAATGGCGACAGGTGAGGGTAAAACTCTTGTTGCAACTCTGCCAGTTTATCTAAATGCTCTTCCGGGAAAAGGAGTTCATGTGGTAACAGTTAATGACTATCTAGCAAAGCGTGATAGTGAATGGATGGGAATGCTTTACATGTTTCATGGGATGAAAGTCGATTGTATTGACAACCACCAGCCAAATTCCCATGAAAGAAGACAGGCATATTTGGCTGATATTACTTTTGGTACAAACAATGAATTTGGATTTGACTATTTGCGTGACAACATGACAGGTAATCCAGAAGAACTTGTGCAGCGAGAGCATAATTATGTAATTGTTGATGAGGTTGACTCGGTACTTATTGATGATGCGCGTACTCCATTGATTATATCAGGTCCAACTCCAAAGGGTGATATACACGAGTTTGATGAACTTAAGGCTGATGTCCAGAACCTATACAATGCACAAAAAGCATTAGTAACTAAAATCTTAGTTGAAGCTAAAAGTCTCCTTCAGAATAAAAATAACAATGAAACTGTAAAAAAGGCTGGTGATGCATTGCTTAGAGCTTATCATGGCTTACCAAAAAATAAAGCTTTTATAAAACTTTTAAGTGAGGAAGGAAACAAGCAGTTAATGCAAAAAACCGAAAGCTTCTATTTGCAGGAACAGGCAAAAAATATGCATGTGATAGATGATGAATTGTTTTTTGTAAATGATGAAAAAAATAATTCGGTTGATCTAACAGAAAAAGGTATCGATCTTCTAACAAAATCATACGATAATCCCGATTTCTTTGTAATGCCAGACATTGGTGCAAGGGTTGCTGAACTTGAAACTCAAAATCTTGCAGAGAAGGAGCTTATAGAGCAAAAGAATAAAATGATTCAGGATTACTCAATAAAGTCTGAAAGAATACATACCGTGACCCAACTTTTAAAGGCATACACTCTGTTTGAAAAAGATGTTGAGTATGTAATAATGGATAATAAGATTAAGATTGTTGATGAGCAAACTGGTCGTGTTATGGAGGGGCGTCGATATTCCGATGGTCTTCATCAGGCAATTGAAGCTAAGGAAAACTTAAAGGTGGAAGCAGCTACCCAAACCTATGCTACTATTACGCTTCAGAATTATTTTAGAATGTATAATAAACTTGCTGGAATGACTGGTACTGCGGAGACTGAGGCCGGAGAGTTATGGGATATTTATAAACTTGACGTTATTGTAATCCCTACCAATAAGCCAATACTTCGTGATGACCGTGAGGATCTTGTTTACAAAACCAAGAGAGAAAAATATAATGCAGTTATTGATGATATAGAGAGGCTTGTGGATGAAAAACGGCCAGTCCTTGTAGGTACAACATCAGTCGAAACATCTGAGCTTTTAAGTAGAATGTTAAACAGAAAGAGGATTCCTCATAATGTTCTTAATGCAAAACTACACCAACGAGAAGCACAGGTTGTTAAAGAAGCTGGTCAACCAGGGATGGTTACCATTGCAACTAATATGGCAGGTCGTGGTACAGATATTAAACTAGGAACAGGAGTAATAGAGTCCGGAGGTTTAGCAATAATTGGTACCGAAAGACATGATTCTAGGCGTGTTGACCGTCAGTTAAGGGGTCGTGCTGGTCGTCAAGGAGATCCAGGTAGCTCACAGTTTTTTGTTTCTCTTGAGGATGATTTGATGAGAATGTTTGGTTCGGGAAGAATTGCTGGCATAATGGATAAGCTAGGACTTGAAGAGGGCGAAGTTATTCAGCATTCGATGATTACTAAATCCATTGAAAGAGCACAGAAAAAAGTAGAGGAGAATAACTTTGGAATTCGTAAAAGACTTTTGGAATATGATGATGTCATGAACTCCCAGAGGGAAGTAATATATCGTCGTCGTAAGCATGCGCTGTTTGGTGAAAGACTTTCTGTAGATATATCCAATATGATATACGATCTATGTGAACATATAGTGATTGATAATCAGGAAACAAATGATTTTGAAGGCTTTCAGATGGAAGTTTTGAGAAGCTTGGCAATTGAGTCACCTGTGGACGAAAAAGAATTTATGGTCATTGATGGTGGAGAGTTAACTCAAAAACTAATGGATAAGGTATTTTCCAATTATCAGAGTAAAAGAAAAAATCTAGCGGAAAAGACCTTTCCTGTGATAAAAGATGTTTATGAGAATCAGTCACAATATGAGAATATAGCAATACCATTTACCGATGGTAAAAAACAAACCCAGGTTGTTGCTAATTTGAAGAAATCTGTGGAATCAGATGGTGCAGAGGTGCCTGTTGCATTTGAAAAGAGTATCACTTTATCTACGATTGATGATCTTTGGAAAGAGCAATTACGAGAAATGGATGATTTAAAACAATCTGTACAAAATGCTTCTTACGAGCAAAAAGATCCATTATTGATTTATAAATTTGAGTCGTTTGAATTATTTAAAAAAATGATTCAAAAAATTAATAAGGATGTTGGTACGTACCTAATAAAGGGAGATGTTTTAATGCATAGTGGTGATAGTGTTCGTGAGGCAAAAGTACCAAGAGGATTGGATAGAACCCAAATGAAAGAGGAAAGAGGCGATCTTTTAACACAAGCACATAGTGATACTCAAGAACGCCAAAAACCCCAGCCTGTGAAAGTAGAAAAGCGAGTTGGAAGAAATGATCCTTGTCCATGCGGTAGTGGTAAGAAGTTTAAGCAATGTCATGGAAAAAATTAGGATTACACTAAAAAGTAAAGCATCATCCTGCTAATGCTGGTTAAAATAATATCTGATTATTTTACTTTTCAGCATTGTTGATTATAAATATTCTAAAACAAGAGGGATTGTTAAAATATCCTACCCCCAAATACTGAAAGTATCATTTGTATTGGAATCATATGGTTTCATTTTAATGAATTTGAAACTTTCTAATATATGATATATTTGTGCTAGAAAATATATAGTGTGATAATGCTCAAAACAAAGTGTATTTCTTTAATTATTTTAATTGTTTTGCAGTTTACGGTTGGGTATTCATATTCTAATGAGCCTGACGATATCCCCAAAAAGAAACGTCCAAAGATTGGTTTGGTATTAAGTGGGGGCGGAGCAAAAGGGTTTGCATACCTTGGTATGTTTAAGGTTTTTAAAGAAGTTGGATTACCCATAGATTATATTGGAGGAACCAGTATTGGTAGTGTAATGGGTGGGCTATATGCTGCTGGTTATGGTTATGAGGAAATAAAAAAAATGATTGAATCCCAAGATTGGGAGAAATTGATTAGAGACGAAATACCCAGAAAGTATTTAGCATATGAAGAGAAACATTTCATGGAATATTCCATAGTTTCTTTACCTCTTAAAAAGCGAAAAGTTAGGTTACAGAAATCTATGCATAAAGGCCAGCAGATCAATCTAATGCTAAATAGATATTTTTCTCCAGTTTGGGATGTTAATGATTTCTCAAAATTGCAAACGCCGTTTTTATGTGTAGCAACAAATCTCTATAATGGCGATGCAGAGATTTTAACCAACGGATATCTTCCTATGGCAATTCGTTCCTCCATGTCAATACCAGGATATTTTGCTCCAACACATTTCAATGGCATGTATCTTATTGATGGTGGTGTTGTAAATAACTACCCTGCCCAACCCGTGCAAGATAAAGGAGCTGATTATCTAATTGGCGGTGATGTTCAGGCTGGACTTAAAGATACTATTACCGAATTAACGTCTCTGATATCTATTATAAATCAAGTTGTATTTTTTCATGCTGAGGAAGCCAACTATGTGACAGATAGTCTTTTGAATATTAACATAAGATTTGAAGTTCCTGCAGGCATGTTGGACTTCAATAAATATGATACTATAATTAAGTATGGTGAATATGTTGCGAATCAATATAGACCTGAACTCAAGGCTTTAGCTGACTCTTTAAATGCAATTGAATATAAACCTGTAAAGGTAAGAAACGCCAAACCCCTTAAAACAATAGATATTAATGAGGTAGTATATGAGGGCAATAAAAAAATGTCATCAGAATATCTTGATAATTTCTTTGGTGAATTTAGAAATGAGACAGTTTCAATTGATGATATTGAGGATAAAGTTACCATGGTTTATGGCACTAAATTTTTTAAATATGTTTTCTATGAGCTAGAAAAGTCTAGCGATGGTAGGGCAAATATCATTATAAAGGTTGAGGAAGCATCGCCAGGTTATTTGTCTGCATCTATTCATTATGACTTAACATACAATGGAAGTATAAGAATTAGTGGAATATTCAGAAATATTATTGGAAAGCGAAGTAAAGTCTTCGGAGAAATTGTTTTTGGAATCAATCCTAGGTTTAGACTATTATATTTTCTCTCAAATGGCATAAAGCCAGGTTTTGGGTTTGATATAGATATGTATGAATTTAAATTTAATTATTACAAACGATCAGAGAAGGTAACAGGTATAAGTATAAGAAACTTAAAAGCTGCAGCTTATACTACTTCTATGATTAATAACCTATACAGCGTTAAATTGGGAGCAGAATATGAATACTTTAGATTTAAACAGACTGTTGTAGTTGACACATCGTTGTTACCTTTTCAAAATTTTAATAGTTATGGAAGTATTTTTATCAAGTTTAGAGCTGATACTAAGAATAAACTATACTTTTCAACTACCGGATTCGATGCCGAATTTGATGCGCATTATTGTATGAACCTTTCAAAAGGGTGGATTGATAGTGTTTTCACAAACGCGCTGATTATGAGTGTCAAGCTGCATAAAAATCTACCACTTAATAAAAGATTTACTCTTAAACCAGGTCTTTTTATTGGTTGGACTTTAAATGATGATGAGCCTTCAATTCAGCATCGGTTTGGAGCAGGTGGATTAAATGAGATAAACTATATAAATAATTTCGTACCTTTCACCGGGGTTCAGTTTATACAAAGATTTGGTTTGTATGCGGCAATAGCAAGATTGAAGCTGCAATATAATGTGTGGGAAAAGATATATTTAACCCTGAGAACAGATATGGGAAACTTGGAGGCTACATCTAAGGATTTAACTGACATTAGTAATGCAATGTTTGGATATGGGCTTACGGCATCTTACAATAGTTTCATTGGACCTATTGAACTAACAGTTATGAGTTCAAATGTCAACCCTTCGGTTTCATTTTTTATTAATATTGGATTTAGTTTCTAAAAAATAGATATGTATAATAGAGTGCTATTAAAATTGAGTGGAGAGTCATTAATGGGTAGCCAAAGCCATGGCATAAACCCTGATGTTCTATTAAGTTACTGCGAGGATATTAAGGCAATCGTTGACAAAGGTGTTCAAGTAGCTATTGTTATAGGAGGTGGTAATATCTTTAGAGGAATTCAAGGAGTTGCAAATGGTATGGATCGTGTCCAGGGTGATTACATGGGAATGTTAGCAACAGTAATCAATTCTATGGGCTTACAATCTGAGCTAGAAAAGCAGGGATTGAAGGCAAAACTTTTATCTGGGCTTTTCATTGATCCCATTGCTGAATCAATGAGTGCTGGAAAAGCAAAGAAATATCTTAATGATGGTTATGTTGTTATTATTGCTGGAGGTACTGGAAATCCATTTTTTACAACTGATACTGCTTCTGCACTTCGTGCGGTTGAGATAGGTGCTGATGTACTTTTAAAAGGTACACGTGTCGATGGTGTATATTCTGCTGATCCTGAGAGAGATCCTAATGCCAAGAAGTATGATGCAATATCATTTGCTGAAGCTTATGAGAAGAATTTAATGATAATGGATATGACGGCATTCACTCTTTGCAAGGAAAACGAGTTGCCAATTGTTGTATTTGATATGAATACAAAGGGAAACCTTCTCAAGGTTGTTGATGAAAAGGGCATTGGTACAATTGTAAAGTAAGATTTATCTCTGTGAATAAAATCATGAAAATTCTAGAAATGTAAATCTAGGTATAGTCATAGATATATTACATTTGTAATAAACAAAAAAGGATACAAAATGGAAGATGAAGCTATTTTATGTATTGAAGAGGTTAAAGAAAGTATGCAAGATGCTATGAAACATTTAGATAAGGAATTTCTAAAAGTCAGAGCGGGTAAAGCATCACCTTCGATGTTATCTGGAGTTATGGTGGAGTATTACGGAACATTAACACCAATTGAACAAACATCAAACATCAATACTCCCGATGCACGACAGATTGTTATTCAACCATTCGACAGAACCCAAATGGGTGAGATTGAGAAAGCCATTCTAAATTCAAATCTAGGCTTTAACCCCCAGAATGAAGGAGATATTATAAGAATTAATGTTCCTCCATTAACAGAAGAGAGAAGATTGGAACTCGTAAGAAAAGCAAAAGCAGTTGCTGAGGATACTAAAGTTGGAATAAGGAATGCACGCAGAAATGGCAACGATGAAGTAAAGACGCTCGAGAAAGATGGTTTGCCAGAAGATATAGGTAAGAAACTTATGGGTGACATTCAAAAGCTGACCGACGAATATTCGAATAAAGTAGACACTCTTTTTGAGGAGAAAGAAAAAGATATTTTAACAGTTTAATTATACTGTATCCGAAATAAACCACTAGGTTTCTAAGTTAGTTTCTTCGTTTGTTTTTAGCGGTTTTTTTACCTTTTTTTTACTCTTTTTATCTCCCTTAAATTTACTTATAAGAGTATACACAAAACGTGCAACGTTTGTGGTAGTAATTATTGAAGAGTATGCTTTCCCCAATATTTCTTGAAGGATATTTTTTATGGTTAGGTTATGTTCTATAACCTTCACTTTTTCATTGATGTTTTCCTTGTTATCCGATAACTTCTTCCTTAATAGTAGGATATTCTCATTCTGCGACTCATTGGTATCAAATGTGAATTCATCATTTTTTGGGTTGTAATCATCAAAAAAGATACGTCCAAAGAACCCTCGCACTGGGTTAAAAATTAATCGCTTTCTGTAAAAGAATATGATGCCTGCAAAAAACAAGTAAAATAGGGCTACAATAAGGAATCCAACTCCGGTTGACCATCCAGTTATTGCACTAAACCATTCAGCAAATGCAAAAGAAAAGAATAATAAAATGAAGCCACTTATACCAAAAAAAAGGAGGAGCAACATCATATAAGATGCTAACTCACTAGATCCTTTTACAAAAACTAGTTTGTTGTAGGTAATCAGATTATCTAAGTAATCTTTAAAATCATCAATAATTTCCTTGAAAGGATCTGTAAGATTATTTTGCTCCATGAGGAAATTAGTTAAATGAGTTTTAGGCCTTACTTTTTACTTCTTCAATTATGGCAGAGGTACTCTTTTTTACAGTATCGATTGTTTCTTCAGCTCCTTCTTTAATGTCTTCGAGTACGTCTGTCATTGATTCTTTCAAATCATCGAATTTATCAAATAAATCGTCAGTTATTTCTTTGGACTTATCAGACAGTTTTCTTCTTGTTTCTTCTCCTGGCTCAGGAGCAAAAAGTAAACCTGCTAATACTCCCGCTGCAGCACCCATTAGAGCACCTGCTACAAAGGCAAAGCCTGAATTTGAATTATTGTCGCTCATTTATTAAAAATTTAAAGGTTAAATATATATTATTATATGATTATTACTTAAAAAGGTTACATTCTGCTAGTTAAATATTTAACTAATTTCATTTGTTGCATAAACTGACGCAGTATGACCTTCAAAATTGTATAGGTAGGTATTGCAAGTATCATACCAATAATTCCTGCAATCTTGCCTCCAATGATAATTGCAAGAAAAACCTCAACAGGATGAGCTTTAACACTTTTGGCATGTATCTGAGGTTGCAATATTAAATTGTCGATGATATTTGCGATTAAAAATACTCCAACTACGCTGAGGAATGTAAATGTTATAAGGTCATATTCACCATTACTTAATATTGATAGGATTGCTAAGACTGAGCCTATGGTCATTCCAATCAATGGGCCTAAATAGGGAATTACATTCATTAAGCCTCCGATGAAGCCAATTAGCAGTGCATTTGGCACACCCAATATTAGTAGCCCAATGGTCTCTAGTGTCATCATTATTATTACCTCCACGAGAATACCATGAAAATACCTAACCAAAAGAAATTTGGAGTCATGCAATGCCTTGTCAAGATCTTCCATATATTTTTCCGGTGAAAGCATTAGAATGAAATTCTTGAGTAGTTTGTCGTCAAATAAGAAATAGTATGTTAGAAATACTACAATAAATGTACCTACAAATACAGAACCAGTGGTGCTAACAATATCTGTGAAGAAGTTTGTGAATTTGGCAATGCTTACTAATTCAAGAATCTGCGATTTCAAATAAATTGCAAGTGTTTCATCTGCATTTATGACATTGTACTGAACCAAAAAAGCGTCAAATCGATCCATGGGTTCTTGATAATTAGCAATTATATCGTTCACATTAATGCTGGATATTATATTTGCCTGTCGTATTATAAGTGGAACGATTAGAACCATAAAAGCACTAATTACAAGTATAATAACAATAAGAGATATAATGGTACTCAAGGTGTGTGGCATCTTTCGGTTCCACATTTTAACACTATCCAATTTCTTCACCAAAGGTGTTCCAATCATGGATAGAAATAATGCAATTAATATGTAGCCAACAACATCCATAAAATACCATCCCATAAATACAATTATTACAAATCCTATCAATGGTCGTATGTATTGAAAAAGGTTATCTCTCATGTGAATAATAAAAGTTTACATTATAAAATTACACAAATAATTATATTGTTTGCTTTAAATAACGTTTTCGTTGGTCAAACATTATATTGACCTTCTACTAATATTAAAAATAATGTATTTAGGAATAAGCCTAATCCTTTTTACTTAAGTTTTGGATTATTTTGATGTCTCTGCTTGTCTCTGTTATTTTTTTTTTCAATATTTTCTCTTAGAGCGTTTTCTAAGTCTATGCCAGTTTGGTTTGCAAGACAAATAATAACAAATAAAACATCTGCAAGTTCATCACCAAGGCTATTATCTTTCTCATTTTCCTTGAAGGACTGTTCACCATATTTTCTTGCTATTATTCGAGCAACCTCACCAACTTCCTCGGTCAATAAAGCCACATTGGTTAATTCGTTAAAATATCTTACACCTGTTGTTTTAATCCAGTCATCAACTTTTTGTTGCGCCTCATGTATGGTCATCTTATAAGTTTTGAAAATTTATTTTAACTCAGGCGAAATTAGTTAATTTTGCCAAGTGTATGGATTCGCTAAAAGATTTTAAAATGGGAATGGATTTAATGGCAAAAACATTTGCTGGTCTTGAGGATGAGCTTGCTAGTGAGCTAAAAAGTATTGGGGCTAGTGATGTAGAGATTATTAAACGTGGGTGCACATTTCGTGGTGATACATCCCTAATGTATAAAATAAATTACTTGTCACGACTTGCTGTAAGAGTATTGAAACCCATCAGTGTTTTTGAAGTAAAAAATGATGAGCAGCTTTATAAAAAAGTTAAGAAAATAGATTGGGGCAGTATATTCAAACTTAATCAAACTTTTTCTGTTGAAGCAAATTTATTTCATAGTGATTTGGACCATTCACATTATGCAGCATTAAAAACGAAAGATGCTATTGTAGATCAGTTTCGCGAGGCAACTGGGAAACGCCCCTGGGTTAATGTCGAAAAGCCTAATATCTATATCGATGTGCATATAAGCCATAATTTATGTACCATATCTCTTGATAGTTCTGGGGAATCCTTACATAAAAGGGGTTACAAAATTGATGCAGATAAAGCACCCATAAATGAGATATTAGCTGCGGGAATGATTAAATTATCGGGCTGGAAAGCTGATTGTGATTTATATGATCCAATGTGCGGTTCTGGAACAATACCAATTGAGGCTGCTATGATGGCAATGAATATACCTGCAGGATATTATCGTGACAACTTTGCGTTCATGAATTGGGAAGAGTATGATGAAAGCCTATGGGAGAGTGTAAAGTCATCTGCTAATGATCAACTAAAGGATTTGGAATGCAATATATATGCTTCGGATAGATCTGATAAGGCCATAGGCATAACCAAGAGAAATCTTAAGCATGCTGGTTTACACAAAGATATAATCGTTAGGTCAGCTTATTTTGATTCCATCAAACCAGAGGTACCCAAAGGAATTATAATAATGAATCCTCCCTATGGAATTAGATTGGAAGAACGTGGTGAATTAAGGGATTTATATAAGGGAATAGGAGATGTCCTTAAATCGAATTTTAAGGGCTTTGATGCGTGGATTATAAGTCCAAATTTTGATTCAGTAAAGTTTGTTGGGTTGAGACCATCAAAAAGGATTACCCTTTTCAATGGCCCTGTTGAAACAAAGTATATGAAATTTGAAATATATGAGGGAACACGGAGATATGGCGATACTGAAAATCAAAATTGGAAAGATACTCGAAAGGAGTCTGCAAAATTTGGAAAAGATAGATTGAAAAAGAAATTTTCACCAAGTAGTAATCCAAAAACTGAGAAAAAAATATACCCTAAACCCAAAGAAAGAAGTATAGAAGAATCTTCCTCTGACGAAAACCGCAGAAATGTTTTGGATAAAAGGAGTAAAGATTTTGAAAGAAGAATGGAGTCCTTACGAAGATTTACGGGAAGCGATAGTGGAGAAAAATCAGGTAAACGACCAAGAAAAAGAATAGATCCAGATAAAAGTTAGGTGAAGAAACATCAATAATTGCTAATTAATTATTGTTCCAACCATTGCTTTGATTACAATACGTGTAGTCACTGATAAAACTAGTATTTCTTTGTTCAAAGTCTCCATTTGTAACCAAATTGTTGTTGGTTATTTCACTTCCTTCTAATCTATAGATTATGCAGGCGCACTGGAGAAACGTTTGGATTAGATATGCTAGGATCTGTAGGAGTGAATATCCATTCATAACTATAGTTCCCTGATGAAGATCCCTCAAATTGAGTTAGCTTGATTATTTATTACTTCATTTCTTCTGCGAAGAAGTGATAAAACCATGTTATGGTTTCTATGCCATTATAGAAATTGACAACAGGAAAATTTTCATTTGGCGAGTGTATTGCATCTGATTCGAGACCAAAACCCATAAGAATAGTCTTTATGCCAAGCTTTTCTTCAAAGGTTGAAATTATTGGAATACTTCCTCCTGAGCGCATTGGAACGGGAGTTTTGCCATATACTTTTTCAAAGGCTTTCTCTGCTGCATAATATGCCGGTAAGTCTATTGGACAGACGTAAGCTTGTCCACCGTGGTGAGTTTCAACTTTTACTTTTACAGATTTTGGTGCAATTCCTTCAAAGTATTCCTTAAACATCTCTGCAATTTTTTTATGATCCTGATTTGGAACTAGTCTTGCAGAAATCTTTGCAAATGCTTTGGAAGGCAGCACTGTTTTTGCCCCTTCACCGGTATATCCTCCCCAAATACCACAAACATCGAATGTGGGACGTATACCAGTTCTTTCGGTTGTGGTAAAACCTTCTTCACCAAAAAGCTCTTCAACATTAATTGCACTTTTATAGTCTTCTATGGAGAATGGTGCTTTATTTAGCATTTCTCTTTCTTTTTCTGACGATACAAGGACATCATCATAAAAACCAGGTATGGTAATTCTCCCATTTTCATCTGTTATTCTGGCTATCATTTTTGCCAAAATATTAATTGGATTTCCAACTGCCCCACCAAATAATCCTGAATGCAGATCTCTATTGGGGCCTGTTACTTCCACCTGCCAATAAGCAAGACCTCTTAACCCAGTAGTAATTGATGGAATATCTTGAGCTATCATTCCAGTGTCTGACACTAAAATTATGTCAGCTTTAAGCATTTCTTTGTGTTCATCACAAAAAGCACCAAGACTCACAGAACCAATTTCTTCCTCACCTTCAATCATAAATTTGACATTGGTTCTAAGCATATTCGTTTTGCATAATGCTTCAAATGCTTTTATGTGCATAAAACCTTGACCCTTATCATCATCTGCTCCTCTGGCATAAATCTTTCCATCACGTATTTCTGGTTCGAATGGTGGAGAATCCCATAAATTTAGTGGATCAACAGGCATAACATCATAATGAGAGTATATCAACACCGTTGGTAATGATGGGTCTATTATTTTTTCACCATATACAACTGGATTACCCGCTGTTTTCATAATCTCTACAGTATCAGCTCCTGCTTTCAAAAGACATTCTTTTAGGTACTCTGACATTCTTATCATATCATCCTTATGATCGGATAATGAGGATATCGAAGGAATACGAATTGCATCAAACAATTCTTCCATAAATCTGTCTTTATTTTCGTCAATATATTTTTTTACTTTGTTCAAATTGTATCTTGTTGTTTTGAATCTTCAAAGGTAAAAATTCTAGGAAATTATTAAAGTAATAACAAGCAAAATCAAAGTTATTTTATTGAAAATATTGAAGAATTTAATGGGGGTACGTGTTGAACTTCAACTCTGGAAACCCTTGCCCATTGTGGGCCAGTTTTACACCAGTCTATAAAACTATCAAGGTTAGCTTTAGTCCCTTCAGCTTCTATATATACGCTACCATTAGATTTATTTAGCACATATCCACAAATATTTAACTCCTTTGCTTTTTTATTAGTATAAAACCTAAATCCAACACCTTGAACTTTTCCAAAAACTGATATTGTTGCAGCTATTTGTTTTGATTTTAACATTAATAGAAATTAACTAAGCTTTAGACTAATTTGTATGAAAGGTAGCCATATCAAATAAAATTATTTAAATACCTAACCTATTATTGAAAGTTAAGGTTAATTTTTCAAACAACTGATCGGGCATTATTTTTCGCCATTGAACATCATTAAATTCTCCACTGAAAGCTATGAAATAATCTATATTTACCTCGCTAAATTCGCTAATTACAAAACTCCTAAAGTTTATACCTATAATCCATCCGTCTCCTATGTTATTTGACCATTCCTCATAATAATCATTTGTGTCAGCATGAAAGTTAAGAATATTCTCACCAATAAGGATGAAGTATTTAATACCTTTATCAATGAGTAATTCAATGACGTTCCTGTATAAATACATTATATCGTTGTAAAGAAGGTCGTTCCATTCTCCAATTAATTCAATGATACAATATTTAAGATCATAATTAACCATCAATATCTTAATGAATAGTGTTTGGGAGCCAAAATCATCCCACTGTGGATGAATTAAATGATTGTAAATTGAATTTGTAAAAGTGAATTCACTATACTCCCGATTATGAAAAGGTGAATGGGCGTCTTTTGCAGCGTTATAGAGATCACTCCAATGATAGTATGGCTCAATATGATGCATTAAATTAATTTTTAATTAAAAGCTAAACTTATTTGCCCTGGTATATTTTGAAGACTAAACATTTTTTTTATCCAGCTTATATTATTCTTTAGATCATAATGCAAACTTAAAGCCTGAAAGCTTCTTTATGTTATCGTACATAGTTTCCATTTGAGATTTACTAATTATTGTAACTTCAAAATGATAGCTAGTGTATGTACCCTTTGAACTTACATTACAACTAAGGTATTTATTTTCAATATTTAGTTTATTTAGCGTATCCTCAATGTTTTTTATGTGCTCCTCATTGGATAGGGATGCATCTAGAACAGCTTTCAGATGGAACGTAATAGGGAACTCAAGTTTGGCGCCATTAAACGCATCAGTATTACCTTTATCATCACCATTTTCTGGTGTTTGTATATCTGACATATATTTAAATTTTAAAAATAAGTTTTACTCTTCCCCACCTGAAATCATATGCACTTTTGAATTCAGGAGTCATATAAAAATTATGTAATTCTAAGCCAATGTTATTATAAAATACTGCTAATCCAATGCTTGCATTAAATACATGGGTGTTTATATCTGATCTGCTCAGTGTATATTTATTATTACTTGAAAACATTCCTCCTTGAAGTGTTGCATCATAAAAAACTAAATTTGATTTACCTTCAATAAATATCCAGTATTGAAATGATTTATTTGAGATACCTCTGTATACTGGAGAAAATGACCCAAATCTTAAATATAATCCTCCGAATAATTTATTAAAAACTGTTCCCATCTTTGCTCCCGCTATTCCATTTATCTCAAAATGCGGATTAGAAAATATACCTTTTTCGATTTCTATCTCATAGTTGACTGCTAAAGAGTTATTTATTTGATTTTCCCAACCAATGGGTTCAAATTTATGTATTGAGGATTGCACAACTCCTCCTAGTGATGCAGGACCTATTATTCCTATATTAAATTCACTTTTGAGGCTTAATAACCTAAAATAATCATAGCTATGTCGAAAGTTTCCAAATGTTAAGAATGCTGAGAATGGTCTGTCTCCTAAACTTATTTCAGGTTTCTCGGGGTTAATGGGAGTATAAATGTTTTGTTTAAGAGAAAGCCCAAAGTAATTAATATCCGCTGATTTTATACCCAACAATATCTTGGATATTGGCATTGAACGGGCAAATGGGGATACTAAGCTTATGTTCACTCCATTGGTATAGTAGTAGTCCGTATTATTAAAAATATCATTGTCAAAATTAACTGACAAATAGCGAAAACTAATGGAATTATCGATATTATGATAGGATCTTGAAATCCTTGATGTTTCACCTGAAATTTTATTTTCAATGGGTGATGTTCTCGATTTCAGTTTGGACATGTCTAGGTTAACTATATCGCCTACACTCTTAGAAAAGGATGAACTATACGGGAACTCTTTGGAATTATCTGTTTCAGATAATGTGGATGTTGTTTTTTTGTCTATTACCGATTGTTGACTGGGTTTAAGTAATTCATTATTAATATTTGGTTTTTGATTAATATTATCAGAATTTGAACAACTCTTTAACATAACAAATATGCCCATTGCCAGAGGAAAGTAGATATATTTGAAAAGAGGGTGCATTTTATTATTATGATTTTCTAGAATATTTTAGGATAATTTTCTGGATTATATTCATGCATGATATTGTATACTGCGTCAAAAACATCTTCTGCATTGGGATTTGAAAAATAATCTCCATCAGTACTATAGGCAGCTCTATGTGGTTTTGCTGTTAGTGTTCGGGGTTTGGAGTCCGCATAATAATATCCATTATGTTCTTCCATAACTATCTGCATCATGTAGGCAGTTGCCCCGCCAGGAACATCCTCATCAAAGAATAATACCTTGTTGGTTCTTTTTACGGATTCAACTATTATTCTATTTATGTCAAATGGGATCAAAGATCTAACATCTATCAATTCAACACTAATATTAAATTCTTTTAATTGCTTAACTGCATCTTCTGCTATTCTAACACATGATCCATATGTTACAAGGGTAATGTCACTACCTTCATTTATGATTTCAGGTATACCAACAGGCGTATTAAATTCCCCAATATTATTGGGCTTCTTCTCTCGAAGTCTATATCCATTTAACGGTTCAATTATTAGTACAGGTTGATCTGATTTGAGATATGTGTTATAAAAACCAGCTGCTTGTGTCATATTTCTAGGCACTGCGATATGAACTCCACGAATTGAGTTTATAACCATACTAAGAGGGGAACCAGCATGCCATATTCCCTCCAACCTATGACCTCTTGTACTAACAATCATTGGTGCTTTTTGTCTGCCTAGTGTTCTGTAATGTGTTGTTGCAAGATCATCACTTAAAACCTGTAATCCATATAATAAGTAATCAAAATATTGAATTTCAGCAATTGGTCTAAGACCACGAAGTGCCATACCAAGCCCTTGTCCTATTATGGTTGTTTCTCTTATTCCGGTGTCAAAAATTCTATTCTCGCCGTATTTGTCTTGTAGGCCTTCATAAGTTTGGTTTACACCTCCAATTTTGCCTACATCTTCACCAAATGCATAAACCAATGGATTGTTGTCAAAAATTTTATCAAAATTGTCTCTTAAGATTTCTCTTCCGGGCAATATTTCAGGTTTATCATCATATTGGGGATGTTTAATTTCTACATTAGTGGCAGACAATTCAGATTGACTATAAAGGTGCGAGCTATAACATTGATTAAAGTACTCCATTTCTTTATCTAGCCAATTAGTTAAATTTATTTTAAGAGAGTTTTGAGGATTTGAGCAGCTATTGCAAATTAATCGAAGTATTTTCTTTGAAGAAGCAATTACATCTTTGTATATGGGTTCACCCACCTTCTGTAGGTCTTTTTTAATTTGTTCAATTTCATCTGTGTGGGCGCAGTCACAATTGGTTACGTCAACTAGATTAAGAAATTCTTCTTTTTTTGCAATTATGGGATTTAAGTAGTTATCCCAAGCATTCTTACGAGCTTGCTTAACTCTTTTTATTGCCTCTTTTTCAATGTTATCTAGTTCTGGTGCCTTTGCAATATTATTTTCTATTATCCATTGTTTCATTTTAATGATACAATCAATTTCGCTTTCATGTTTTAACTGATCTTCAGATTTATACCTTTCATGAGAACCAGATGTGGAATGTCCTTGTGGTTGGGTACATTCTGTAATATGAAATATAACAGGAGTATGTTTACTTCGGCATATCTCAATTCCTTTTTTATATATCTCTATTAATCCTTCGTAATTCCCACAAGATTCTTTAAAAATTACGTATCCATTAGAGTTTCCATCTTTGGCAAAGCCACTTAATACATCGCTTATATTGCCTTTTGTTGTCTGATACCTATTTGGAACAGATATTCCCCAACCATCATCCCATATAGATATTGCAAGGGGAACCTCCAATACTCCAGCTGCATTTACTGTTTCAAAAAAATGTCCTTCGGAAGTAGATGCATCTCCAATGGTTGCAAAAGTTACTTCGTTCCCTTGATTACTAAATTTATCAAAGGAGGCTAAATCTTTATCATTTTTAAATATTTTTGATGCTAATGCTAGTCCTAAAGCACGAGGCATCTGACTTGCAGTAGGAGAGGTGTCCGCTGAGGAATTAGGTTGCTTTGTTAGGTTAACCCAGTTGCCATTTTCATCAAGACTTCTTGTTGCAAAGTGATTATTCATTAACCTTCCACCATTACCTCGGTTTAAATCAAAGTCGGTATCTCCATAAAGTTCGGCAAATACCTCTTCCAATGTTATCATTCCTGTTGCAAGCATAAATGTTTGATCCCTGTAGTAACCAGATCGCCAATCACCCTCTTTAAATGCTTTAGCCATTGCTAACTGGGGGACCTCTTTGCCATCTCCAAATATGCCAAACTTAGCCTTGCCAGTTAGCACCTCTCTTCTTCCGAGTAAACTTGCTTGACGACTTTCATGGGCAATTCTATAATCTTCCAAGATCTCTTTTTTAGAAAGCATTATATTGAATGTGGTCTTTTTGTTTTTACTCATGTTAATCTTTTGGTTATTTTTAATAGCCAACGGTACAGCATTTAAGTTGTTGTTTATAAGCTTTTTATTGATTCTTTTTTGTATGATTTTGCTATGATATTTCATGTTAGCAAATGATTGAAATGGTTATTTGGCTTTACATGCAAAGGTAATTAAAAATGATTCTAAATAAAATTCTAAAAGTTAATATTGACACCAACAGGACAATGGTCTGAGCCCATAACCTTGGGAAGTATAAATGCATCCGTAACCTTATCTGCAATGCTATTACTTACCATAAAGTAATCAATTCTCCATCCAATATTCCTTGCCCGAGCACTAAATCTATAACTCCACCAGCTATAGGCAACTTTTGTTGGGTATTTTGCCCTAAAAGTGTCAACAAAACCAGCATCTAAAAGGTTGTTAAATCCGTCAATTTCAACTTGAGTATATCCTGCTGTTTTGTTATAGTTATTTTTTGGATTTGAAAGATCCATGGGCTGGTGAGCAACATTAAGATCACCACACAATACAACAGGTTTGTTTTTCTCAAGGTCTTTAAGATATCTTAGAAAGTCTATATCCCATTGTTTTCTATAGTCGATGCGAACAAGTTCTGACCCCGAATTAGGCACATATACATTTACTAGATAGAAATGTTCGTACTCGGCTGTCAATACACGCCCTTCATTGTCATGATTTTCAATACCAATATCAGGTGTGGTATTTATTGGATTTGACTTACTCATAATTGCAGTTCCCGAATAACCCTTTCGTATTGCTGAGTTACTAGTAAAATCATATCCAGAATCGAATAATACTTCTCTTACCTGGTCATCTTGGGCCTTTGTTTCTTGAAGGCATAACACATCTGGGGCAAGATCTTTAACTATTTGGTCAAAACCTTTTTTATGGATAGCCCTTATACCATTGACATTCCATGAAATTATTTTTAGATTCATTATTTTAATGTTTAGATACAAAAATAGTTTTTATTGCTGAAGCTTTTCAAAGATGTGTTTTTGATGATATGACCTTAAGAATATGTTTGGATCTCAAGGAATATCCACAAACAAAGAAATTAGATGAATACTTAGATATTTTTAGAATAAGTATTTGAAAGCAATTATGAAGTTTCTTCCTGGAGATGTGATCCCAGAGGAGTATGTTCTGTATCTATAATTGAGAATATTATCTACACCAAAGGTAGTGAGGAAATTATTGTTGAATGCATAGCTACCTTTTAGGTTTAGTGTCCACCAAGCTGGTGAATAGGGGTTCCCATTTTTATCCTTAGCATATAAAAATTCTTTATCTCTCTCACCGGGTGCTAGTTGGTCAAAATCAATTTGTCCATTATATCTTGCACCTATCATAACTTTAAACTTTGATCTTTCAAATGTTAAGCTTGTGCTACCAAATAATGGTGGTGCATGTCGGAGCGTTTCTCCATCACTATCCTTACCATATGTTGCAGTTAGCACGCTTTTAAAAAGTAAATGTGGGAAAATCTTTAATTCGGCTATAATACTTGCTCCATAAATTACAGCACTACCAGTATTAACTATTGCCTGAACTTTACTTAGTTCTCCATCATAAATTATAGAGTCTTTGCCGTTTATTAAATAATCTCTACGAACCATTGCATCAATAAGGTAAGAGTAAAAGCCTGTAATTTCAATTTTCGCCCAATCATCATACTTTCTTATAATACCAACATCTAGGTTATATAAATATTCGGGTTTGAGGTTTTCGTTTGGTACAACCACATTCCCAGGTTCAGAGTCAAATATTTTTCCAACATCATCCAAATTAGGTGCTCTAAAACCAGAACTAATGTTAATGTTAAACTGCCAATCACCCGGATGATAGACAAATCCAACATTACCAGTAACAGCACTGTTATTAATGTCTATCTCATCATATGGTAGGTTATAAAAAGTGGTATCATTAAACTTTGAATCTAAACTTACAAAAGAGTATCTTGCTCCTGTTAAGAATGTTGCTGGGATATTCTGGAAATTCTTTTTATAACTCAAATAAGCACCTGTTTGAAAGAAATTAGTACCTCCATCTGGATATCTCGATGAAATTAGGTTTGTTTCATTTGTTTTTATGTTTTCTTCAATCCCATCACTATCAACTTTGTTATAAGTTAGTTCAATTCCATAATAAAGGAAATTTCCGTTTGAAAGTGTTTTATCAAAATCGGCATTTATTGAAAAAATATTTACTTGTTCTTTTCTTTTTCGGAGCCAGTCATTCTTAAATTTTCTATCATTCCTTCCTTCTTTTACATTCTGGTATGCAAGGATAAAAACAGCATTATCGTACCAGCTTGCATTATTGTGGATATTAATCATTAGATTATTCATCAGCCACTGCTGTGGTTCATAATTCCAGACTGCATATTTTAATTGATTATTTGACTCCTGTAGTAGACGATCGTATCTTGGAACTGCTGATGCACGAGTTAGATATAATCCATATACCCAATCAATATTTTCATTAAACTTATGTCCAAGCTTTGTGATAAAATTAGTTTGGTCGTATCCAGAAAATTTCTGGATTTCTGGATTATCATTATTTATAATACTATCATTACCATCAATAACAGCTACATACTTATTACGAAGATTATAATCATTGTGCATTCCTCCCATTCGTAGATCATCAAATTTTCCATATGAGATATTTGTTAAGAGTGCCCATCGATTATTTGAAATATTAATATTAGCACTTAGAGTTTTTTCAAAGTCAGCTGATGATATTCTAGCAAAGGCACTTCCAGTAGTAGTTACTTTTTCTTCAAGGCTGAATCTGGGATTAAGCGTATGGAAATCTATAACACCACCCAATGCATCACTTCCATATATGTTAGTGCCAGGTCCAAAAATTATTTCTGCACTTTCAAGGCTATTTACATCTGCTTGCAATACATTATGCAAATTGCCACTTCTGTATATGGCATTATTCATCCTTACACCATCAACAATAAATAGAATTTTGTTTGCTGCAAATCCTCTGATCATGGGGCTACCTCCACCCAGTTGGCTTTTTTGAACATATACCTCATTTCCTGATGCAATCATGTCTGCAGAGGTAGCCGGATTATTAAATACAATATCTTGCTGCTTTATTTTCTCAATTTTGTTGGGAATCTCATTTGCTTTTGTTTCCCATCTGCTGGCACTTACTATTACTTCATCAAGATTAATCAACTTTTCATTGAGGGGAACTTTATAATTTAGTTTTGCAATCGAACCCTTATCAATTATCAATAGATTAAAAGATGGGTGTTGGAAAATTACTTCCTCAGTACTGCCAAATACATCAATATTTGCTATGCCAATATCATTTGAAATTGATGTTAGGCTTTTATCAGTATTGTAAAGTGCTACATTACTTACTGGGTTTCCTGTTTGCTGGTTGTAAATAAAGATATTCTGTCCGGAACAAACATCTGAAATAATCAAAAGAATAAAACCAAGAAATATTGACTTTCCAAGCTTCATCAGATAGTGGGTTAAAGTTATAAATTCTAGCGTCTCTGATTCTGTCCCCTTTGTTTTGCCGCTTCCTCTAATCTTTTTTGGAATGCAGATTTTTTCTTTGGGGGTTTTTTCTTATTTTCCTCTATTTTCAGACGTAGTTTATTTTCATTAATTGCATATCTGAAAACAAACATCTGACCAAACGTAATAACATTTGCAAGGAAGTAATAATAGCTTAATCCTGATGCATAGCTATTAAATATACCTAAAAACATAATTGGCATCAAGTACATCATTGTCTTCATTCCAGGCATCTGATTTGTTTGACTTGCCATCATCTGATTATTCATGTAAGTATACATTATGGTTGATACTGTCATTAATAATGTGAATAAACTCACATGATCACCATAAAAGGGAATTGTGAATGGTAAGCTTGCAATGGAATCGTAACTGGATAAATCATGCGCCCAAAGGAAAGGCTGTTGTCGTAATTCAATTGATGCCGGAAAGAATCTGAACATGGCAAATAATATTGGCATTTGCAAAAGCATTGGCACACAACCTGCAGCAGGATTTGCGCCTGCTCGTTTATAAAGAGCCATAACTGCTTGTTGCTTTTTCATGGCATCTTCCTTCTTGGGGAATTTTTTCGATAATTCATCAACCTCTGGTTTTAAAACCCTCATTTTAGCAGATGAATAATATGTTTTGTATGCTATTGGGAATAAAAGCAACTTTAGCATGATAGTCAAAACAAGAATAACGATGCCATAATTCCATCCATAGCCACCTAGCCAGTCAAATGTTGGTATTACAATGAACTCATTAATCCAGGCTAAAATAAAAAGACCCCAACCAATTGGTATCTGTCGCTCCAAATCAAGGCCGTACGACTTTAATGTGTAAAATTTATTTGGTCCAAAATAAAATGACAAAGGAATACTTGCATCACCTCTTAGGTTAACTGGTAATTCAATATCCGTTTCCATGGTTTTAAGATACCTATCCGAACCAGGATTTTCTTTCTCATAAACTTTTAGATTACCATTATCAAATGCTTCCTTTGCAACCAATGAAGAAGTAAAAAATCTTTGCTTATATGATATCCATTTTAATTTAGTCGTTATTTGCTCCTCATCATTGTCGCTCTCTGACATATAATCAACTTCATCCTTGTAGAATTTATAGTAAATAGTTGATCCGTTAAATTGGTCAACCGTTTTTTCTTGTCTTCTCAGATCTGCGTACCAGTTTAAATCCATAAAACTGGAATTAGCAGAAATAATTCTATCCATTCCAACCATATTTATGGTGAAGTCAAACATATAGTTATTACCTTGAATGGTATAAAGGTATTCTATGTAACTGTCAGTTTTTAATGCTCCTTCTTCTCCGCCTGCGTATAACCTCATACTAATTTGGAGACTATTGTCTCCACTGACAACCATGTGACTTGTTACATTGTCGCTGGGCTGAAAGTAAAACTGTTCCGTATTAATTATTCTATTATTGGAAAAAAATGATAAACCAAATCGTGTAGTATTTGGGTCCAATAATATAACTGGAAGCGAGTCGTATGTTTTATAATCCTTTAGCTCAACAGTTTTAATATAGCCTCCCTTATTACTAAGTTCTAATTTTAGCAGGTCATTTTCAATAATAAAATTTTGTTCTTCTCCCGCAGCAGCATTAGCAAACTTGTCATATTTACTTTGTAAATCAGAATATTCAGGAGATTCTATAACTACACTTTCTTTTTCCAACACTTCAGCCTTTTCTTCTTCCTCAGCAGCCTTTGCCATCATCTCCATCTCAAGTATCCTTTGATTTTGTACTTGAGCAATTGAATCGGCAACAAACTGACGCTTAGCAAGCTCTTCTTCTGAAGGTGACATCCAGTAAGTATAGCCCACCATAATAGCAGCTATTAGAATGAAACCAATTATTGAGTTTTTATTCATGGAATGCTTTTTATCTAATTATTAAATCCCTGCCTGGGAAATTAAGGTTGCAAATATATTTAGAATTCTTCAATTAATGTCAAATAGTGTGCCAGCAATTATAAAGTGTAATTATAGACTTAGCATTAAATCCCTAACTCTAAATAGAAACTAACTTAATTAGGAAAATATATGCTGATATCTGTCCTAAACGGAAAATAAATATTAATGGATGGGATATTATACTTTCTTATCTATGGCAGCTTTTATAAAACCTGTAAATAAGGGGTGAGGTGCTTTTACTGTACTTTTGTATTCTGGGTGAAACTGAACACCAATAAACCAAGGGTGATCTTCTAACTCAATTATCTCAACCAGATTTTTTTCTTTGTTTATACCAGCTAGTATCATGCCATTATTTGTGAACTTATCTCTAAATTCATTGTTAAATTCATATCTGTGACGATGCCTTTCTTTAATATCTTTTTTGTTGTACTCTTTGTATGTTTTAGAATTTACATCAATTGAGCAATCATAAAGACCAAGTCTCATACTACCACCAAGATTAGTAACAGATTTTTGGTCTTCCATGAGATCAATCACAGGAAATTTGGTTTCCGAATCAATTTCAGTGGTGTTTGCTCCTTTGAGCCCTAAAATATTTCTAGAAAATTCAATGGCTGCGCACTGCATACCAAGGCATATCCCCAGAAATGGTATTTTATTCTCTCTGGCATATTTAACAGCCTCTATTTTTCCCTCTATTCCTCTACCTCCAAAACCCGGGGCAACAAGTATCCCATCAAGTGCCTTTAGTTGTTCATCTACATTGTCTATATTTAAGTGTTCGCTTTGAATACTTATTACATTTACTTTATATTGATTCTCAGTTCCGCCATGAACAAGTGCTTCATTTATTGATTTATAAGCGTCCTTTAATTCGACATATTTACCAACAAGCCCGATGTTTACTTCACCTTTTGGATTTTTTAAGCTATATACAAATTTCTCCCATTTGCTAAGATCTATTTTGTTGGGAATTTTTGTTCCAGTAACTTTTAGTACTTCAATGTCAAGTTTTTCTTCTCGCATTAAAAGCGGCACATCATAAATTGTTTCAGCATCTATTGACTCAATAACTGATGTGGGATTTACATTACAAAATTGGGCTATTTTTCGCTTTATACCCTCGTTTAGATGATGTTCGGTTCGACAAACAATTATATCAGGTTGAACTCCTTGTTCCAACATAGTTTTTACAGAATGTTGTGTTGGTTTTGTTTTTAATTCTCCGGCAGCACTTAAGAATGGAACAAGTGTTAAATGAACAACGGCACAATCTTTTCCCAATTCCCATTTCATTTGACGCACAGTCTCAATGAATGGAAATGACTCAATATCACCGACTGTTCCTCCAATTTCTGTGATTACAAAATCAAAATTATTAGTTTGGCTGAGTATTTTAACACTTCTCTTTATCTCGTCAGTGATATGCGGTACCACCTGAACTGTTGTCCCAAGATATTCACCTTTTCTCTCCTTGTTTATTACATATTGGTATATCCTACCAGTGGTAACGTTATTTGCCTGTGATGTTGGGGTGTTGGAAAATCTTTCGTAATGTCCAAGGTCTAGGTCTGTTTCAGCTCCATCATCGGTAACATAGCACTCACCATGTTCATATGGATTTAGTGTCCCAGGATCAATGTTTATGTAAGGGTCTAGTTTTTGAATGGTCACAGAAAAACCTCTCCCTTGCAATAGCTTTGCTAAAGATGCAGAGATTATTCCTTTTCCTAACGATGAAGAAACACCTCCAGTCACAAAAATGTATTTTACTTTTCTTTTCATTAAAAAATATTAAACCTTTCAAAATAAACACCTACCCTTCCTTTTTTTAAGGCTAGGAATAATAAAAAACGCAAATATAGCAATCAGGTAAATTTTGCAAAAAACTATTACCATAAAGTTTTTCACATGTATTGAATTAACATGTTGAAAACTAACTTATAAAAGAATAACCAAAGCTAATAAATATTTAATAACCTTTGGTATTAAACATCTATCGTTTTAAAAGGTTCTAGTAATAAGTTGGTCTTTTAACGTTTGCCATATTCTTTGCTACTCTGATTACTTGGAGAGCATAGCCAAATTCATTATCATACCACACATAGGCAACCAGACCTTTTTTATTGGGTGATACAATTGTTGCATGGCTATCAAACACTGAAGTAGATGGTTCACTCATAAAATCTGATGAAACTGCCTCAGCTGAGGTTGAGTATTTTATCTGGGCAACTAAATCTCCTGACAAGGATGTTTGGCGCATTAGCTCATTAATTTCATCCTTGCTAGTTTCTTTGGCAAGGGTTAATTTTAGAACTACCAATGATACGTTGGGGGTAGGCACACGTATTGCATTCCCAGTTAACTTCCCATCAAGGCTAGGCAGTATTTTGGTAACTGCTTTTGCAGCCCCTGTTTCCGTGATTACTAGATTTAGGGGTGCAGATCTTCCTCGCCTGGATTTTTTGTGCATATTATCCAATAGGTTCTGATCATTGGTATAAGAATGAACTGTTTCTAAATGTCCTTGAGTTATACCATATTCATTCTCTAATACCGATAATATTGGTGCTGCAGCATTTGTGGTGCATGATGCAGCAGATAGAATGGTTTCCTTTGTATAATCAACAGATTTATCATTTACACCAAAAACAATATTCGGGATGTCTCCTTTTCCAGGAGCAGTAAGAAGTACTTTACCAATGCCCTTAGCTTTTAAGTGTTGGCTTAATCCATCTCTATCTCTGAAGATACCAGTGTTGTCTATAAGTATTGCATTCTTAATTCCGTATTCTGAATAGTCAATATCATCTGGTTTATCTGCTTCTAGCATTAGAACCTTGTGGCCATTTATATAAATTGTTTTATCATCAAAGTCTTCAACTGCAACACCTCTGAAAGGTCCATGTACTGAATCATGACGGAATAATGATGCACGTTTAGTAATTGCGGTTTCATCATTTCCTCTGGTTACTATTGCTCTAACTCTTAACTGATGTCCGTTACCTTGTATAATTAGTTCGCGTGCAAGGAGTCTTCCAATACGTCCAAATCCATATAGAACAACATCAACAGGTTTCTTAGATATTTTTCCTGGCCCGAAGAAATCCTTTAGTTTAATTCTGATAAAATCCTCTGCATCTACGTAGTTTTCACGAGATTCTATCCATTCACCATTTAATTTACCAATGTCAATTTTTGATGGTCTAATGTTACAATGCAGGATAGCTTTTGCAAGTTTTAAAGAGTCCTTAATATTTAGCTTTTCATTGATGATATTCTCGGCATATGAATGTCTGTAAAGAATTAAGCTAGCAGATCTATCGATGAGCTGACTTCGAAATAATACCAGTTCTATGGATTTGTTGTAAAATAACTTTGATAAAACCGTAATAAATTCATTGGCAATCATTTCCTGTTTTGCCCAATCATTTAATGAGACTTCATAATTGCCATTTCCATTCTTTGATTTAGTCATTGTGATTTATTTGTTAGTTGATCGTGAAATAAACTTTGAGTTATTCGGCAAAATTAAAAAAAGAAGCCCACCAAAGTACAAAAGGTTTCTTCTTTTTGTCAGAGATGGATTTAAGTTGTCTGTAGTTTATTGCCCTAAATATGCCTTTAATAATCTAACACGCGCAGTGTGGCGTAGTTTTCTAATGGCTTTTTCTTTAATTTGTCTTACGCGTTCTCTTGTTAGATGAAACTGTGCACCTATTTCTTCTAGTGTTAAACTATAAGTAAGGCCAATACCATAATACATATTTATTATGTCACGTTCTTTATCCGTTAATAATTCAAGCGATCTTTGGATTTCATCTCCAAGTGATTCTTTCTCAAGATCTTCGTCGGTACTTTCAGAATTTTGTGGAACAAAAAAGTCCAAGAACTTTGTGTCTTCGTCACTTGAAATGGGAGCATCCATGGATACATACTTAGTAGCAATTTTCATTGTTGACTTTATCTTGTGACTGGACAATTCCATTTCTTCTGCTATCTCAGACTCTGATGGAACTCTTTCAAATTGTTGCTCAAGCTGAGATGTTACTTTCTTAATTTTATTTATTGCTCCTACTTGGTTTAATGGTAATCTAACTAACCTTGACTGCTCTGCAATTGCCTGTAAAATTGATTGACGTATCCACCACACTGCATATGAAATGAACTTGAAACCTCTAGTTTCATCAAATTTCTGAGCAGCTTTAATTAATCCTAAGTTACCTTCATTAATCATGTCGGGGAGACTCAGACCCTGATTCTGATACTGCTTTGATACCGAAACAACAAATCTTAGGTTTGCCTTTGTTAATCTCTCCAGTGCTTTTTTATCACCCGCCTTAATTCGTCTTGCCAATTCAACTTCTTGTTCAGCTGTAATCAACTCCTCACGACTAATATCCTGAAGATATTTATCAAGCGATGCCGAGTTACGGTTGGTTATTGATTTGGTGATTTTAAGTTGTCTCATTTTGAGTTATAAGAGATGATTCTGCCTGGAAAAAAGACATGCAATATATGAAAAATATCCTAATAAACAAATAGTTAGAGCATAAATTCATATGAAACTATCACACCATTGGGATAAATTCCTTTCATTCGAATAATATTTCTTTTAGTGTTATTTATGGCTGAAAGAAGCTCAGATTCAGTATCAACATCTGAATTGTTTATTTCTGTGATTATAAACCCTTCATTGATCCCCGCGCGACTCAGAATACCGTTTGTTATTTCCATTACTTTAAGCCCAGTTGAAATATTTAAGTCATCTTTTTCCTCATTTGAAAGTTGTTGCAAATCTGCACCAAGTAACTCGTTAAAAAAGACATCTGAGGATCTTATTGCTACCAATGTTCCATTTTTGTTTTTTAAGATTACTTCCTTACTCAGAATAACACCATTGCGCTCTAAATTTACCATAACAATAGTACCTGGATTATATTGACCTATTAAACCCAAGAGAGTTGATAGTGAATTGGTTTTTGTTTCGTTTACAGCTATGATAACATCGCCTTCTTTAATTCCTGCTTCATAAGCGCCACTATTTTTCATTACTGATGCAACATATATACCATTAGTGTTCTCAAGATTATTTGCGTTGGCAAATTCTGCATTAATATCTTGTATTTGAACTCCAAGATACCCTCGCTGGACTTCACCAAACTCGATTAAATCATTCACGACTTTTCTTACGATATTTACAGGGATGGCAAATGAGTACCCTTCATATACTCCTGTATGAGATGCTATAGCCGCATTTATGCCAACTAGATCACCAGTAGTATTTACTAGCGCTCCACCACTATTCCCTCTGTTCACTACTGCATCTGTTTGAATAAATGATTCTATAGCCGATTGTCCCCCTAAAATATTTATATTTCTAGCTTTTGCACTAACAATTCCTGCTGTAACTGTTGAATTCAAATCAAAAGGGTTACCAACTGCTAGTACCCATTCGCCTACCTTTACATTATCAGAATTTCCAAATGTAATAAAGGGAAGGTCTTTCTCTTCAACTTTGATTAATGCGAGGTCTGTGCTTGGATCAACACCAATTATTTCTGCATCTGTTTCTCTTTCATCGTTAAAAGTAATGGTTATTTTATCGGCTCCATCAATTACGTGATTGTTGGTTACGATATGTCCGTCCGATGAAATTATTACTCCTGAGCCAAATGCCACATAACTATTACTTCTTTGTGGGTATTGGTGAAAATACTCCTTAAACTGTCCAAAGAAATCATCGTAGGAATTTGTTCTTGAAATAATTTTAGTTTTGATATGAACTACCGCGTCAAGTGACTTTTCTGCTGCATAAGTTAGGTCTACACTTTGTTGCGGTGAAAATTTAGATTTGTGAATAGGAGGGATTTTATCAACTTTTTCACTTTGTTTATCTTCCAAAGTAATGTTGTCGGAAGTGTTATCTTTGTGCTGTGTGTAAAGAAATAATACGAGGATTACAATCAATGCACCTGCTACACCACTTAATGTACTTTTTATTATTGTTGTAGTTTTCATTGATATTAGATTATATATAAAGTTGATAACGCTATTTTAAATTGTAAATTTTTCTCCTAAGGTTAATATTTGTTAAATATATCTGACTATGCAATTTTCGAAATTTCAAGGCAATGGTAACGATTTCATAATCATAGATAATATTGATGGAAGACTTAATTTGACAAATAAGGAGGTACAATTTCTATGCAATAGAAGGCTTGGGATTGGTGCGGATGGTCTAATATTATTAAATTATTTTGAGTCAAGTGATTTTGAGATGGTTTATTATAATTCGGATGGTAATATTGGTAGTATGTGTGGCAATGGGGGAAGATGTATATCCGCTTTTGCGCACATGAATAATATTGCTGGCGAAAACCAATCATTTATTGCATTTGATGGATGTCATGAAGCTATTATTTTAGGGAAGAATAATACCAATATGGAGTGGGATGTAAAGCTTAAATTATCAAAAGTAACAGAAGTAGAAGAAAATCATGGCAATTATTTAATCAATACAGGGTCTCCCCACTATGTAGAGTTTGTAAAAAATATATCTGATATTGATGTAGAAGAAGAAGGTAGAAAAATAAGATATAGTAATATGTTTTCATCCGAAGGTACGAATGTCAATTTTGTAGAACTGGGTAGTGATAATATATTCGTTCGTACTTATGAGAGAGGTGTTGAAAAAGAAACCCTATCTTGTGGAACAGGTGTTGCTGCATCTGCGATTGCCAACTTTCTAGTTCATGGAATTTCAGATATAAGTGTTAATACCAAAGGTGGGGATTTTAATGTCAGTTTCAATCATAATAAAGAAGATGGTAAAAATATTTTTGATGAGATATGGCTTAGAGGACCTGTCAGATTTGTATTTAGCGGAGATATTAATATCTAAGAACTATGGATAAGCTAACAAAAGATAGTTGGCTACCAACTACAGCTAAGGAAGTTAAGGAAAGGGGATGGGAATATTTAGATGTAATTCTATTTTCAGGTGATGCCTACATTGATCATCCATCATTTGGAGTGCCTGTAATTGCAAGAGTACTTGAGAATCTTGGTCTTAGGGTGGCAATTGTGCCTCAACCAAATTGGAGAGATGATTTGCGCGATTTTAAAAAATTGGGGGAGCCTAGATTATTTTTTGGTGTTTCAGCTGGTGTTATGGATTCAATGGTAAACCATTATACTGCAAATCGCAGACTAAGATCCAACGACGCGTACACACCCGGCAATACGTCAGGATTCAGACCAGATTATCCCACAATAGTTTACACAGAAATATTAAAAAAACTTTATCCTGAAGTACCAGTTATCATAGGAGGTGTTGAAGGCTCTCTAAGAAGATTTACTCATTATGATTACTGGAATGATGAACTCAAGAAAAGTATGCTATGCATGTCGGGAGCCGATATGTTAGTATATGGTATGGGAGAAAAACCTATAACCCAGGTTGTAAAATTACTGCAAAGGGGAGTACCATTCGAAAAATTAAACACAATACCACAAACAGGTTATATTGTTGACTCAGAGGAAGATATTCCTGAGAATAAAAATTGGCATACGGAGTATCTTGCTTCACATGAGGATTGCATAAAAGATAAAATAACATTTGCCAGAAATTTCAAGATGATAGAGGTTGAGTCGAATCGAATTAACCAAAATAGGCTAATACAGAAGGTTGATGGCAAGTTCCTTATTATGAATCCTGCTTATCCATTTTTGGAAGAAAAGGAAATGGATGCTATTTATGATTTGCCCTATACAAGAATGCCTCATTATAAGTATAACAATAAAGGTAGTATTCCTGCTTATGAAATGATTAAACATTCTGTTAATGTGCATAGAGGTTGTTTTGGTGGATGTAGTTTCTGTACAATATCAGCACATCAGGGAAAGTTTGTGAGCTCAAGGTCAAAGAAGTCTATTCTAGAGGAGGTTAAAAAGGTTAGTAAGCTTCCTGACTTTAAGGGCTATTTGACAGATTTGGGAGGACCATCTGCGAATATGTATAAGATGAAAGGTATAGACTTTCCTATGTGTGAAAGATGCAAAAGGCCATCTTGTATATTTCCAAATATTTGTACCAATTTAAACACATCTCATCAACCATTACATGATATATATGAGAGTGTTGAGCAACTACCAGAAATAAAAAAGGTCACAATAGGAAGCGGAGTCAGGTATGATATGCTTAGCAAGGAAAGAAATAAAAATGGAGGTGAGGATTTAGATAGATATTTAAAAAGACTTGTTACTAAAAATGTAAGTGGGAGGTTGAAAATTGCTCCAGAGCATACCTCTGATGATGTTTTAAAAATAATGCGCAAACCCTCATTTGATTTATATGATTCTTTTAAGAAGAAGTTTAATAAAATATCAGAGGAGGCTGGTTTAAATCAGCAAATAATTCCTTATTTTATTTCCAGTCATCCGGGAAGTAAAGAAGAAGATATGGCAAAGCTTGCATCAGATACTAAGTCTGCTGGACTTCAGTTAGAGCAAGTACAAGGGTTTACTCCAACGCCCATGACCAATGCAACAGTTATGTATTACTCTGGGGTAAATCCATATAACCTCAAGCCAATATACTCAGCAAAAAGTAAGCAAGAAAAAGAGCGTCAACACATGTTTTTCTTTTGGTACAAACCTGAGTTTAGAAATAAAATAAAGTCTGTACTAAATAAACTGGGACGCCAGGATATATTAAATAACCTAATCAACAAGTAAGCTTTAGGATATAATAAAGCCAATGTGTTTTATAGCAATCTAGTTGTGATTATTTTCCAGTTGCTGGCTTAACAGGATACTTTGCCATAATTGCAGATACGGCTTTGGGAATAGACTTCTCTCTATTTGTTGGGTTAGAATCTACGGTTCCTTTTCCAACACCTTCCCAAATAAGTTTTTTCTCAGAAGCATCGAAAACATCACAAACTAAAGTTCCGACTGTGTAGTTGTAGTTGCTTATTGTTGTTACCGATGTTCCCATCATTGGTGCGCCCCAGCCCCAGCCAGGACCATAGCCATAATAACCACCATAACCCCAACCTGCATAGCCTCCCATGTTAGTTGTGTTTGCAACTTGCTCAGTTTTTTCTTGAGTAACAATAAACAGTGCTACAACTAGTTCACCATCTTCTTTAACAAGAGTAAGTCCGCGCTTGGCAAACTCATCTTTGAATGCGCTCTCAATTCTAGCCTTATCAAATGGATTTAATATTTTATCACTATCCTTTGCCCAACCATGGTAAGAGTAAGTTGTAAATTTTGAAAAATCTATGGACTTGTCATAGTCAGAAGTTACTTCAATACTTGAGCATGAACCCAATAAAAATATTATCGAAAGAAAAAGTACTTGTTTTAATTTTGACATATTGTTAATTTTAAAAGTTAATTATAATTACCACAAATATAACAATTACAAGATATCTATTTGTAATTTTGATTTAATGAAAACTAATCGCATTATACTAACAAAAGATGGATCGCACACTTTATATAACTGTGATATAGATGAGCATTATCATTCGTCATATGGTGCAGTGCAAGAATCTGAGCATATTTTTATAGCTGCTGGGTTGGGTGAGATAATAGAAAAAGGATTATCAACGGTTAATATATTGGAAATTGGAACTGGAACAGGATTAAATGTGTTGCTTACTCTTTCAAGATATTCCAATAGTGACGTACATATAAACTATGACGGTGTTGAATTAAGCCCTCCAGAAATAGGTGAGATTTCCCAATTGAATTATCCTGATTTATTGGGTATTGATAAAGATTTATTTTTACGTATTCATACGACCAAAGATAAAAGAATGGAATTAGCACATGACTTTATCTTTTCAAATAAAATAGAAAGTATCCATGAAATAACTCTAAATGACAAATATTATCATGTGATTTATTTTGATGCTTTTTCTCCAGAAACACAGCCTGATATCTGGGAAATAAATGTTTTCAAAAAACTATATAATAGTATTAAACCGGGTGGGATATTAACAACATATTCTTGTAAAGGGCAGGTAAAGAGGGTTTTAATGCAGGCAGGTTTTCGTATTGAGAAATTACCCGGGCCACCCGGAAAGAGAGAGTTTTTAAGAGCCTTTAGAGACTGATGTCATTTGATTAAACCAACTGAACAGGCCAATTGATAATGCGTGGGTTACATTAAGAGAGCTTATATTTCCAGGTATGGGAATGTATAGAGTTTCATCAGCAATTTCTAATGTGGAATTACTTATGCCTATTACCTCATTACCTACTACGAAAGCTGTTTTTTTAGGGAAGATAAAATCAAAGATGTTTTTGGAATATTGGGTTGTTTCCAATGCTACTACTTTATAATCCTTTGGTAGATAATTTAGAATCTCATCGGTGTTGATTACCTTCCAATCTATTTTATCGAAGGCACCTGACGATGTTCGTTTTATTTTGGATCCTTTAAAAGATATTTCATTATCGTAGGCGAATAAAGTTAGCACGGCTCCAACATTAGCAGCCAACCTCATTATCATACCAATATTCTCGGGAGTTCGGATATTTTCTGCTATTATTATAACTGGATGGATATTTTCCAGTGATTTAGCTATTTCCTTATTCCTGAATAGTTCAACGGATGAATGTGTCATAAAATCAAAATAAAAAAAAGCCTTGCATGCTAGCATGCAAGGCTTTTATAAATTTAAAACAATTTATTGAATTAGTACTTTTTGAGTTGTTGTTCCATTTTCTGTATCAACAGTAATGAAATAAACACCTCTTTCAAAATTGCTTATATCAATGCTATTTGCGCTAGTGTTATTATAAACAACTTGGCCAATTGTATTAACAAGAGTAACGTTTTTTACATCGCCATTTGAATTAATACTAAGCATTGTACTTGCAGGGTTTGGATAAACTGCAACGAATTCATTTTCGCCATTTTCACCAACTCCAACAATTACACCTAGTGTAACTGAGACTGCAACTTCTTCATTTGTTGGATCATTATTTCTAACAAGTAATTTACCTGAATAAGTGTTTGAAACAAGTCCACCAGCATCGATAGTTACATCAACATTAACAGACTCATCTTGCACTAAAAACCCACTTGTAGGATCTGCTGATAACCACTGTGTAATTGGATCACCGGTAAGGTTTGCACGAATATTCCAGTTAAAGTCCAATTCGGGATTGTCAGATAAATGACTCCATCCTGGTCCTGATGACATCCAGTCGCCATTTGGATCAGCAGGACCTGCATCACATCCAGGGGTAAAGCTACCCGCTGTTGATGATACCCAGTATCCTACCCATAGGTCTTGTCCATCAACATAAACAGGGTCATCAAGGTAGATGTAATTCCAAGCCGCTGGTTCAGCAAAAAATTCTTGTTCCATGAGTAAGTCTCCTGGTCCTGGAGTATTAAATGAACCCATGCCATAAACTTGAGCAAAGTATTGTATACCAGGATCATTTATGTAAACATGAATCTCATTTATTTCCATACCTATATAGGGTGCCAACATATCTGATGGAAACATTGCTGCAAGTCTCCATTCATAATCTCCACCTGTTGATCCTATCGCACTTGAATTATCCCCATCATAGTTTAGTACTTGATCACGTGTTGAATTGATATTATTGTTTGGGTTATATTTAGGGGCCTTAGTGATATCCTGATTAAGTACCTTTGGAGTATTGGCACCTGCTGGCTCATGCTGAAGTGCTTTACCGCTAAAAGGATAAATAGTTACAATATCATATACTAATTCCTCTTGCCCTGTATTTGAAATTGTAACCATCTCTGTAACGGACTGGCCTTCTTCTATAGTAAGGAATATTGAAGTAGGATCTACGTCTATTATTGGGTTACTTATACCTGGATCGAGAACTATGTATTCAATGTTATCGAAATAATAATCTGGAGTTTCACCGGTTGGTGCACCAGCATAAATATTAACACCACCAAGTTGCAGTGTTCCAGCATCTCCTTGAGCTTGTAAACTAAATTGCCATTCAGCAATCATTACATCATTAATGTAACAAGATGCTAAGTCTTCATCCAAATCAAATTCAAAAGAAATTGGGAACCATTGATCATGGGGAAATGTAAATGGAATTTCTGCTGGATCGCCTGCGTACATATACCCATTTTCATTACCACTGGCTGCACCAAAATAAACTTCACATGCCCACTCTATTCCTGGTGCTTCAAAATGTTGAATGTTGATATAACCACCAAATGTTGAAGGAATGTAGTAAGCTATATTTACCATATAAGCTCCGGATGTTTTGTTACCTAGTTTAAGTACAATGTCTGACGTTCCGTCAATATGTACTGAATTATCTGGACTAAGTGATTGTGCATCTGATATTAATGCATCCTCTGCAGTGCCAGGGCTACTTGTCCAAGTATCCCAAAATCCGGTTACATCGCTTTCAACAAGATAGTCTCCTACTGTCCAAGACTCAAAGTCATCTTGATAAATATATTCGTATCCTGCTTGGATTGAAACACCGTCAAGGCAAGCTAGGTCTCCGTCGTTACCTACATATTGCCATCCAATTTCAAAAGCGGAGCCTATGTAATCTGAAATATCCACAGAAACAAAATTCCATGCCCAGTCTGCAGCAGGGTCAATTTCGTCTATAGCATTCCAAAGTTCTTCAGATGTATTCCATCCATCGGTAGATATATGACAGATTAGAGTTGCACCTGTAAGCCATGGTCCACTTACACCTGCATAAAAATTAAGTGTTAGTGGTCCCTCATTTGCTACAATAACAGGAGTTTTTAACCATTCATCCTGGTCAGCTGCTACCCATGGTACCATTGCTGAAAATAAACTGTTAGGATCAATTGTATTAAAGTTATTACCAGTCTCATTCCCTTGTTGCCAAGTATAATCTGCGTTCAGAATATCTTGTGACCAACCTGTTGGAGGGAAATCTCCCTCAATGTCAAAACCCTCTTCTAAAAATACTGTTCTTGATGCCGTTTCGGTTGGCAAATTATAAACAGGTGTTGAGGATTTTAATCCTAGTGTTTGCGCTTTTGTCATAAAAGTATTTTGAGCAAATGACGATGTCACAGCAAATACCATTATAACAAGTAATGTAATAATTGAAGTAAATTTTTTCATAATAAATAAAAATTAGTGAATATGATCATTGTTATGTGTACAAAGTTAATTAATTATATTTTTAAACCAAGCAATACAAAACGATTTTTAATTTTCAATATTTCATGGCTACTAGACTAGTTATGTTGATTATAGCATGTGTTTAATACTATCAAATTTTCATTTATGAACTAATTCCTAATTATTGTAAAACCAAATAGTGCCTTTGTTTTGCAAATGTGGAATTGTTGACAATGTTACTTATTTGAGAAAGGTTGTTGAATTTACCATTTTGATCACGTTCGTTTATTATTGCCTTAGTAGTTGTGTAATCAAAATATGGATGCCTCAACAAATCCTTAAAGGATACTGTATTAATATTCAATTTATTTATCAAGGTGCTGTCAATCGTAATAAAATCTTGAATTTTAAAATAAATTGAGTCGCTTAACCCATAAACTTCTGAAAGTTGATATTTTATATAGAAACCTCCTAATAGATTTCGGAATTTCACTAATCTTTTTGCTAAATATTTTTGTATCCCCAGATTTTTTATCAGCTCAGATTCGTTTGCTGAATTTATTTCAGTTATAATAAGTTTATTTTTTACCTTGGTATTTCTTGCTTTTATAGGTTTTTTAAAAAATATGAAGGGTTCTAGTTGCATATATTCCTCAGCCTTTAGGGTATATATTTTTTTTAAATCATTTTTTGTTAAAAATTTACCACCCTTTGCTTCATAATTTTTAATGTTTTTGATTTGATACTCTTTTAACCCCATTTCTTTCCACTTATCAAAAGGTAAATCATTTGGGTCAAATGGGAAAGGTGTTAATACGTATTTTTCTTGGATTGTATTATCCGCAAGAAGATTCGTATTTAGCTTATCTATGGAATCTATAATTCTATTTTGCTCTTCTATGAATGAGAGCAATTCATTTTTGTTTTGGGCAAATTTTGGGTCAATCTTTGGCTTAAATATGTAAGGGACAATTACATTAAAACTATTAATTATCAATATTATGACAATCAAAATAATAATCCCTCTTTGTTCACTTTTTTTTAAGCTAAGAAATGACCTGAGCCACTTTTTTAGCTGAACTTTCATTATTTATATCTCTTGATCTCTCCTGCTTTTAGCTGTCGCCAATAATCATTAAGGTCGGTTAATATTTCAGGAGAAAGAATTAGCAGCCCAATAATATTTGGGAACGCCATTGCCAGAATCATCATATCTGAAAAGGCAATTACAGATCCCAAATTAGAACTTGAGCCAACAACTATAAAAAACAAAAATATAACAAAATATGTATACTTCCCAATATCTCTATTTCCAAAAACCTTTTCAAAAAAGTTACCCAATAAATAATCAAAACCTTTTAAACCGTAATAAGACCAGGATATCATAGTAGAAAATGCGAATAGAAAGATAGCAACCATTAAAACATATGGAAACCATGAAAATACCTTTGCAAATGCCATGGAAGTTAATTGAGCTCCCTCATGACCCATGGGGTTTTCGTATGTTCCGGTATATATTAAAACTAATGCGGTCATAGTGCAAATTACAACTGTGTCCACAAATGGTTCCAGAAGGGACACAAAACCTTCTGTTATTGGTTTATTTGTTTTTACAGCAGAATGTGCAATTGCAGCAGAACCAACTCCTGCTTCATTTGAAAAAGCAGCTCTTTGAAAACCAATAATAAGTACACCGATTAATCCACCTTTCATTGCATTGTCACCAAAAGCACCATCAATTATAAGGCGAAATGCATTTCCAGTATTTTCAATGTTCATTATAATAATTACCAATGCTGTAGCTACATATATAACAGCCATGAATGGCACAATTTTATCAGTTACTCGAGCTATACTTTTAATACCTCCAATAATTACAAACCCAACTAAAATAGCTAGGATAATTCCAAACCACATGCCATGATTTTCGATACTGGGAACTAAATAAGCGAGCTGCGAGAAGGCTTGGTTAGACTGAAACATATTACCACCACCAAGTGATCCGCCAATAACCAATATTGAGAATATAAATGAAAGAATCAGTCCAAGCCATTTCATATTCTTTTTTTTAAGGCCATCTCTTAGGTAATACATTGGACCTCCTGAAACTACACCATTCTTGTCGATTATTCTATATTTTACTCCTAAGGTACATTCAATAAATTTGGATGACATTCCCAACAAACCCGCAATTATCATCCAGAATGTTGCTCCAGGACCTCCTATGGATATAGCAATTGCCACACCAGCGATATTTCCAAGGCCTACGGTTGCCGACAGGGCTGTTGTTAAAGCCTGGAAATGAGAAACCTCACCTTTATGGTCTGGATCATCATAGACTCCTCTTACCAACATAATTGCATGTTTAAATCCTCTAAAGTTTATAAACCTCAGCAAGATTGTAAATGTAACAGCTCCAAATATTAGCCAAATAACAACTAACGGAATGGGGCTCTCTTTTTGGCTACCATCGGGTTCAAGGATAGGATTCCCATCTTCATCCTTTAGGTCAGAATCATGAAGGCCGAATGTTTCAAAGGGATCCCAAAAAAGTACAACCTCTAAACCATCTACAATTGGAGTAAAAGCTCTATCTATTTTCTGACTATATGTAATGTCCTCACTACCATAGTTGTTTTCTATTGCCTCGCCTTCCTGAAATACAAATAAAGTATCTGAAGAATTTGTCTGTGCGTTTGAAGATATAATGAGTATTACAAAGGTAATTGTGGTTAGTAGTCTTTTAATCATGTTGCAATTTTATAACGTAATCGCCGAGTAGGTTTTTTATAATAATTGCAAGTATAGTAAAAAAGATATTTTTTTTATTATATCTAATACTATTTTTATTAATATTTTTACAACTAATAACTAAATTTAAGCCCAAACATGAATGTTGCTATATTATTATTAAATGAGGGAAGAGGTAGTGGTGAGGTTGCCAGAGAACATGTACGTCATTTAATTAAACTTGGACACAAGGTTTATTTTTTGTTTCCTGGAAACACAGATGACATATTAGGTGCCATAAATATCAACATCAAAATTCATACCGACGTAATGCCTGTTCATGAATATCTTCCGTCTGCTGGCGAGCATCAAAAGCAAGTTGCCAGAATGGATCATATTGAGATGGATAAATACCTTACTGATTATAAACGGGCACTCGAAACTATAGCCCATGATGTTGATATTTTCATTGCTCATCATGCAAATCTAAGTTGCGTTGCTGTTCATTCCATTGCAAAAAAATATAAAAAGCCATATGTTGTTTTTGTTCATGGCACAGGAATAGAACCTCGCCATAATAATTTTTGGAATGATAAAAATTGGGAGCTCATTGAAAGGGCACTTCTCGAAGCAAATGGGTTAATTGTTACCACCAAGTATGTTAGGGATAAACTTGTTAAGCCATTGGTTGACCTAGATGATGACAAATTTCTAATTCTACCATGTGGTGTTGATTTGGAAAATTTTAGTCCAAATAACGTTGAAGGTATCAAAGAGAAATATAATCTTCCAGACACTTATGTGATATGTCCAGGCGCTTTAACAGAATCAAAAGGTCCTCAAAATATTGTAAAGGCATCATTGGAATATTCAGAATATGCTGAAACTATCTTTATTGGTGCAGGTGAGTTAAAGAACACTCTTGAAAATGACCTTAATAACAGAGGAAGGTTTCTTGGCTTTGTTTCATCGGAGGATAAAGCCAAACTTATAAACGCAGCAACTCTCCTTGTGGCAGCACCAGAAAAAAAAGAGCATTTTGGAATTATATATGCTGAAGCACTTGCTGGTGCAACTCCCTGCGTTGCCTATGAAGGCGGTGGGGTAGGGTCGATAATTACTTCCACAGAGGGAATTCTTACTGAAAGATCTCCACAAGTACTTGGAGATAAAATAAAATATCTTCTCCAAAATTCAGGTCTTAGAAGACAGATGGGAGTATCATGTAGAGTAAGAGCAGAAAAATTATATAATTATGATGAATTAGTTAAGGAATTAGTGGATTGGTTGTTACCAATGATTAACGCGTAATCCGTGCTCATTAGCCTTATTTCCTATGATTATCTGAAAGTAAAAACGCAGGGGATATAATTATTATTCCAATGCTTATTGTCGTAACTGCAACACCAGGGCCATAAAGGTCGGCTAACCAGCCAATGGAAGGTGCCAGAATAACTGCGAATAATGATTTTGCTTGTGATGTTATTGATAATGATGTTGCCATGGCCTTATCTTTTGATATGGTGGCTATAATACCTATACCTATAGGTTTTCTTAGGTTCTCGATTACCATGATTGTGAAAAAACATAATATTGATACAATTAATGCATCACCTTGTACAAATATTCCAACCATAACTCCCATTACAAGTCCGAATAAAAGAGTAAAATTCATGGGACGATAATAGTTCTTAAACAATGATTTGAATGTACCAGAATAGCTTGAGGCGATAGCTGTAATTAAAAACATAAAAAAGTAAATAATTCCAACGATTACTGCTATTTTTTGATTATCAGTGTAATTTGATAGAAGTGGAATGCTTATGGCTAGAATTGCAATAATAGGCTGAATATAATCTTTTATCACTCGGTTATATCCTGTAAAAATAGAAAGGTTTGTAAGAGTTGTAAAGTATATAAGGTTTTTTATGGTTTTCAGGGTTGCCAAATACACTTCCCTGAACTTTGAACTTACTTTATTAATGGATAAATAACTTATCTCACCTTCCAGATATCTTGGATAGGATAGAACTAAAATCATATCAATAATATAAGGTATAATCGATGCTAAAAAAATGATTCTGTAATCCAAATACCAAAAAACTAGAGATCCAGAGATTAATGCAGAAAATGCAGATCCTGCTTGAGACCAAGAGCGGGTTTTACCATAGTAACCTATCTTTTGATCACTCCAATTATTAATTTTCAAATATTGAAATATCATAGCTTTGTGGACTCCTGTTCTAAATGCATCTGCTATTGCAAAAAGACCCATTGCAAAAACAAATAATACATAAGTATTAGATAAGTAGAATATTATAAATGAAACTATGTAGATTAAAAATGATGAGGCAAGTGTTTTACGTCTTCCAAAGGCATCGGAGATGATTCCACTGGGGATTTCAAATACCATCAATACCAGTTCGCGAATTGAATACAATATTCCAATTTCAAGAAAATCAACTCCGTTATCCAAAAAGAATAAGATCAAAAAGGCATCGAAAAACCTCAGGTTTTTAAAGAAACCATATGAGCAGAATTTGTAATACTGTATATCCTTCTTATACTTGTTTTCCACCAAGTTTTATTTCAAAAATAAAGTAATTTGTGTATTGTTGCTCATATATTTTGCAGTTAATATTGTTTGTTATATTTACAATCGAGAAATTAAACAAAATCATGCTAGATAATTTTAAATACAAAAAACAATCCGTTAATGCTCTCATAGTTGTAGTATCATTTATAGTATTGGTATTAATACTTCAAATTATTGCGGGTAAAATCATTTCAAATAAGATAGAAAAGACCATTTTTATAGAAAATGAAAAGTACTATGATGTAAAGATCAACAGGGCAAGGGTTAACTTATTTAGAATGAGTGTTATCTTAAAGGGCCTGAAAGTTATTCCTGACAGTTTACTTTTAGCGGACCTTGGAAAACCAAAAATGCCTAATGTTGCTTTTGATATTGATATGAGGAAGCTTCAACTAAAGGGAATTGGAATTCTTGAATTTTTACGTAACAAGTATGTTGGTTTAGATAGCTTTATTATTGATGATACGAAGGTCAGTATTTATATGGCTGGAACTTCAGATAAAAATAAATCGTCGAGTAAGAGTGGGGGTATAAATTTGGATAGTTTATCCTTAAAAGGGATTTCCGGAGGTAATATTAATAATTTTCGTCTTGATGATATTGTAATTAATGTAGTAGATACAAAAAATAGGGATACTCTTTTTTCAGCTGGATATTTTGAAATGCTATTGCATGATATCACTCTATCAGAAAATAAGAACGACTCTTCATTCAAAGCTAACTGGGGTCATTTGAAAATAAAAATGACAAGTGAAAGAGCCATATTACCAGGAAATACTTATAATCTATCATTTGATGATTTAGAGTTTAGCACTGAAACACGAAAAATTACATTAACCGGATTAGGTATTAAGCCCAAATATAGTCTTTCTAAAATGGTTTCTTTTAGTAAATTCAATCATGAAATATACAATGTTAGCGTTGGTGATTTGGAAATAAATTCGGTTGATATTTATGATATAATAAGAGATTCAGGCATTTACCTTTCGTCCATAAATATTGATAAACTTAAGTTAGATATCTACAAAGATAAGCGGTTACCCTATGATACATCAAAAAGACCAAAGCTGCCTCAGCAACTTCTGAAGTCGATGAAAATAGACCTTAATATTGATAGCATAGATATTTCAAATAGTGAGTTGATATATTCCGAAAGACATGAACTTTCTGATAAACCCATGAGTGTAACTCTAGGAAGTTTAAACGTTAAGGTTAAAAATGTAACATCCGTTTTGGATAGTATAATCAATGGGGCTATGATGACCATCAACCTAAATGCTGAATTGCAAAATCATCTATACATGGGCGTTGACATCTATTTTCCATTGAATAGTGTTTCGGATACTTTTTCTTTCTCTGGACATCTTAAAGGAGGTGACTTGAAGCTTTTTAACCCAGTATTGAAACCAGTAATGGCAGTAAGTATTGAGAGTGGTACTTTAGATAAATTAACTTTTTCAGCTTCTGCAAACCCATATTGGTCAATTGGAAAGATGGATATGCAGTACCATAATTTAAAGGGAAATGTTATGAATCATGAAATGACTAGGTCAAAAAAATTATTGACCTGGATTGCTAACACTGTATTAATTCAGAATAATCCAATCAAAAATAATCATGTGAGAATTGAACCCATGTATTTTGATAGAGATATGTATAAAGGTCTAGGAAATTATCTATGGAAAACATTACAAAGTGGTATTACTGCAACCATAATTCCTACCATGAAATCAAAGGTAGAACATGAAATAAAAGAGAGGGTTGGCTCATCAAAGAAACGAAAGAAAAATTAAAGGAATAATTATACTTAAAGTTTGTTATATCTTTTTGTTCAAGATAGATTTTTAAATATAGGGTTGAACTAAGCCGCATTGTTCTTTTTACTGCAAATAATTACATTAACTTTCCTATTTTTGCCATCTTACACTTAATATGTAGCAAATATGGATATGCCCAGTAAATATAATCCGGTAAAAACTGAGGATAAGTGGTATGAGCATTGGATGAGTAAGAAATATTTTCATTCATTACCAGATGATAGGGAGCCTTACACAATAGTAATTCCACCACCAAACGTTACCGGTGTTTTGCACATGGGGCATATGCTGAATAATACCATACAGGATGTGCTAATAAGACGTGCTCGTATGCAAGGTAAAAATGCATGTTGGGTGCCAGGAACAGATCATGCTTCAATTGCAACTGAGGCAAAGGTTGTTAATAAACTCAAGCTTGATGGTATAAATAAGAAGGATCTATCTAGAGAAGAATTTTTGAATCATGCCTGGGAATGGACTGATAAACATGGAGGTATAATATTAGAACAACTCAAGAAACTGGGGGCATCATGTGATTGGGATCGTACGGCATTTACAATGAGTGAATCATTACATGATTCTGTAATTGATGTTTTTATAGATATGTACAAAAAAGGGTTGGTGTACAGAGGTGTAAGGATGATAAACTGGGATCCACAAGCAAAAACCGCCGTCAGTGATGAGGAGGTAATGCACAAGGAACTACAATCCAAACTATACTACCTAAAATATAAGATCGAAGGCCATGATGAATACCTAACAATTGCCACAACTCGTCCTGAAACGATATTGGGTGATACTGCTGTATGTGTTCATCCTGATGATGATAGATTTACTAAGTTTCATGGTAAAAAAGTTGTTGTACCATTAGTAAATCGCACTATACCAATAATCACAGATGAGTATGTTGATCGTGAATTTGGTACAGGCGCTCTTAAAATTACTCCTGCACACGATGTGAACGATTATGAAATTGGAATAAAACATAAACTTTCATCTATTGATATTTTTAATGATGATGGAACAATGAGTGAATCTGCCGAGCTGTATATAGGAATGGACAGGTTTGAAGTGCGTGACCAAATAATTATAGACCTTAAGAAAGCAGGGAACCTTGTAAAAGCTGAGGACTATACAAATAAAGTTGGCTTTTCAGAAAGAACGGATGTTATTATTGAACCAAAACTTAGCCAGCAGTGGTTCTTGAAAATGAGTGAGCTTGGAAAAGCCGCTCTGGATGTTGTTGAAAGTGGAGAAATAAATTTTCATCCCCCCATGTTTAAAAACATATATAGGCATTGGATGGAAAATTTGCGTGATTGGAATATATCACGTCAATTATGGTGGGGGCAGAGAATACCTGTTTTTTATCTTCCGGATGGAAATTATGTTGTTGCAAAAACTCAAGAAGAAGCTCTGGATATTGCAAGAGAAGAGTTCGGTAATACCAATATTTCAATTGATCAATTAAGGCAAGATGAAGACGTTTTTGATACTTGGTTTTCATCATGGTTATGGCCCATTTCAGTTTTTGATGGAATAAGAAATCCAGATAATGAAGAGGTTAATTATTATTATCCTACCAATGATTTGGTAACAGGACCAGATATTATTTTTTTCTGGGTTGCAAGAATGATAATGGCAGGGCTAGAGTACCGAAAAGATATTCCTTTTAAAAATGTTTATTTCACAGGGATAGTAAGAGATAAGATTGGACGAAAGATGTCTAAGACCTTAGGTAATTCCCCAGATCCTTTGGATTTAATCAAACAATTTGGTGCTGATGGTGTGCGGATTGGCATGCTATTAACGGCTCCTGCTGGAAATGACCTTCCATTTGACCCTGCATTATGTGAACAAGGAAGAAATTTCAGTAATAAAATTTGGAATGCATTGCGTCTAATTAAGGGGTGGGAAATTGATGATAAATTAGAGCAAACAGAAAATAATAGCCTTGGTATTAAGTGGTTTGATGCCAAATACAATAAAATATTCCGTGAAATTGAGGCTAATTTTTCTAAGTATCGAATTTCAGATTCATTAATGTCTATTTATAAACTAATATGGGATGACTTTTGTTCTTGGTACTTGGAAATTATTAAACCAGGATATCAAAAACCCATAGATAGACAAACCTATGAATCTACCCTTAACTTTTTTGAAAACTTGATGAAGGTATTGCATCCATTTATGCCATTTATTTCAGAAGAAGTTTGGCACCAACTTAGAAAAAGAGAAGAAGGAGATGACATTATCATATCCCAGCAACCTCAAGAGGCAATGTTTGATGAAAAAATAATTGATGGATTTGAAAAAGCAGAAAGTATAATAGTAGCGATTAGAAATATTCGAAAAGAAAAAAATATTCCTCAAAAAGAATCAATAGAGCTAATGGTGAAGGAAAATAATTCACCTAAGTTTGATTTTTATCCTCTCGTTGGCAAGCTATGTAATATATCTAACATTGAGTTTGTAAAGGAAAAACATGAAGGCTCATTCACATTTACGGTTGGAGCTCAAGAGTTTTATATCCCATTGAGTGAGGGAATTGATGTTGAATCAGAGATTGCAAAACTGGAGGAAGAACTTAAATACACAAGAGGATTTTTAAACACCGTAGCAAAAAAGCTTTCCAACGAAAGATTTGTAAACAATGCCCCTGAAGCCGTTGTGCAAAAAGAACGTCAAAAGCAGGCAGATTCAAAGGATAGAATTACTGTTATTGAGAAACAACTAGCAGATCTAAAATAACGTAGATTACTTAATCTGTGTAACCTTATTAAATTATCGCAATTTAAGTTTTGTGCCAACTTCAACTTGTATACCCTGGGGTAGGTTGTTAATTTTGTAGAGCCTTTTTAATCTAATCCCAAAATTTTGAGATATGCTATGCATTGTTTCACCATTTGTGACGGTATGGAATTCAAATTCCTTATCAGCTTTACGCCTTTTGCGTTCCAAATAGATTATCTCACCGATTTGTAAGGTATTATCCTTTTTTAAGTCATTATATTTTCTGACCTGCCAGCTATAAATCTCAAACTCCTCTGCCAATCCCCAATATGTATCTCCTTTTGTTATAATTATAAGTTTCTTGCCATTATTTTCATATATTTTTCTACCAGAGGACCAGGTATCAACATGTTTAAATTCAGAAACAGAAATAGCTGAAGAAGTACCTTTTTCAACTTGTTTTTTATTGGTTTTTGTTGCTCTTCCCTTATCGTATTGTTGTAAGTTATATTTTTCAATTATCTTTATTAGGAGTTGCGGATATTTAGGATTCGTTGCATAACCAGCTTTCTTTAAGCCATATGCCCAACTTTTATAATCGGTTATTTTATATTCAAAAAGGAATGAATATCTACCTCTTTGAGTCAGAAATTTGGAATGGTCTCTGTAGGAATCTTCAGCCTTTTTATATTTTCTAAAACATTCATCTGCCTCATCATCATCTATATGGAATGTTTTGCCATCCCAACCCTTGTGGCATTTTATTCCAAAGTGATTGTTTGCCTTTCTAGCAAGCGTGCTATTACCACTTCCTGATTCAAGAATTCCTTGCGCAAGAGTTATGGATGCAGGTATCTTATACTCCTTCTGTTTTTTAATGGCAATACTCTTGTAAATATTTATGTACTCTTCTGTGGTTATTCGGGTTTGACCTCTTAATGATGATGAAGCCAATGCCATTATCGACAGGTACAGAACCAAATATTTAAAGTTTATTCTATGCAATGTTCAAGATTGTAACAAAAACAAATGTATATGATTAACATTTCTGTAATTAATGTAAGCAACGCTTTTTTAAACAAATCATTGTTACTAATAGCAGCGTAGAGATATAATTAGGTATTTTTGAACACTAATTTAGCTTTATGGACCATAACTTAATTTTGAAATATTTCAATGACTTGTCAGATAGACAAATTGAACAGTTTACCCAATTGAAGGAACTATATGATTACTGGAATCAAAGAATAAATGTGATTTCTCGAAAGGACATGGATAATTTTTATCTCCATCATGTATTACATTCCTTGGCCATAGCAAAGGTTGTTTCTTTTAAGGCCTATACTGAAATTATGGACGCCGGAACAGGTGGAGGTTTTCCCGGTATTCCACTCGCGATATTATTTCCAGAGGCCAAATTCTACCTCGTTGATTCCATAGGGAAAAAGATAAAAGTTGTAAATGAAGTAACTAGTAGTCTAGGAATTAAAAATGTGGAAGCACACCAGCTTAGGATGGAGCAGGTAAAATTAAATTTTGATTTTGTAATTAGCAGGGCTGTTACTTCTCTGCCACTATTTATGAAATGGACATCTTATAAATTTCATGGTAAATCATTCAATGCCATTCCAAATGGAATACTTTACTTAAAAGGTGGGGATGTTCAGTCGGAACTGATGTCATTAAAAAAATTTAAAAAGTCTACATATAAAATCCCAGATTTTTTTGATGAGGAGTACTTTGAGACAAAAAAAGTAATTCATGTTTTTAGATAGGGGTTAAAAATTTACTTGGGTATTGGTTGTCAATTATATATATGTATAAGCATCACCTTTGTAATGCCTACGTTACTTAGACAAAATATAATAAAGCAAACCACATAATCTTAAAAAGTTTAGACTTCATAAATAATTTATCTTAAATTCGCCCATTCATTAAAAAATGCAATACAATTTAGAGTTCTACTTTTAATCAAACATAAATCAATCGTATATGGAACAAGATGATAGTCTAAAAGACAAAGTTGCAAACCAAGCAGAAGGCGGATTTAAAGGACACCCAAGGGGGTTAATGACACTTTTCTTCTCGGAAATGTGGGAAAGATTCTGTTACTATGGTATGCGGGTCCTACTTACACTTTATTTGGTTAAATCCCTTTTGATGGGCGATGCTGAAGCTAGTTTAATGTACGGAGCATATACAGCATTAATATATGCTGCTCCGGTACTTGGAGGAAAACTAGCCGATAAATATTTAGGTTACAGATATGCAATATTGCTAGGAGCTGTACTTATGGCAATTGGCGAATTTCTTATTCTAGGCGGAAACCAAGCATTCCTGTTAATTGGTATGGGCGCTTTAATTGTAGGGAATGGATACTTTAAAGCAAATATATCTACAATAGTAGGTAAACTTTATAAAGATGATGACCCTAGAAGAGACTCAGGATTTACCATCTTTTATATAGGAATCAATATCGGAGCACTTCTTGCTACAACTGTTGTTGCATATGTTGGAGAGACCTATGGATTTAAATATGGCTTTGGATTGGCTGGTTTAGGTATGCTTGCAGGATTAATTATATTCTATACTGGTAGAGCACAGTATGCTGCTGCACCAGGGTTAGATTTTCGCGAAGCTGGACTAACAATAAAATGGGGAATGAAGACTTATCAGTTAATCACCCTCGGATCCTTGCTACTTATTCCTCTATGCTACATATTAATACTTAATAACACTTTTGAAATCTATGTTGGTGGAAATGGTTTCACTTTTCCACTTATGACCGTGCTATTAATCGGGCTATTCATTTATGTAGCCATGAGCTTAATTAAAGCAGGTGTTGCTGTGAGTAAGACCTATAGGGATAGAATGGTAGCACTTGTTATATTCATGGTTATTAACATCATTTTCTGGGCTTGTTTTGAACAAGCAGGAACATCACTTACACTTTTCGCAGACAGAAATGTAGATCGTGAAATATTTGGATGGATTATGCCAGCTTCCATGACTCAGTTTTTTAACCCATTTTTTATCGTAATATTTGGGTCAATATTCTCAATAATGTGGGTAAAACTTGATAAGATAGGTAAAAATCCAAGTATTCCAATGAAATTCTCTCTTGGAATTTTTCAATTGGGATTAGGGTTTTTAGTAACTCTATTAGGTTTAGAATTTGTTGATTCAAACTATATGGTACCATTGCTAACGCTTGTATTTTTATACATGCTTCATACATCAGGAGAGTTATTCATATCTCCAATTGGCCTCTCCATGGTTACTAAGTTAGCTCCAAAGAATATTTCTGGAACAGCCATGGGTGGATGGTTTCTTAGTTTCGCCATAGCAAATTATGCAGGTGGTTTAATTGCCACACTAACTGGTGGACATGGTGGTGGTGAAGGAGAAGCTACTGCTGCAAGTGGACTTATTCAATACACAGATGTTTTCTCTACAATTGGATTTGTTTTGATTGCATTTGCAGTATTAATTGCTTTTCTTGCTAAGCCTCTTAATAAGCTTATGCACGGAGTTAAGTAATTTAATTCATTTTAAAGAATTTGAAAGGCACCTTTGGGTGCCTTTTTATTTTGTGTCAAATTTAGATTTACACATAAATAAATTGCAATTGGGCATATCATATATCAATAATTACAAATAGAAATAAGAGTAGATATCGACTTAATATATTGATAGTAATTGAAAGCTTGAATACATAAACAAAGAAATCCAACATTAGAAATTGATTAGTTTACTTTGTGATTGCAGGGAACCTAGTAATTTGTTTAAAGTTCCCATGCCACAAGTTGAAAATGGTTAGAAAGAAAATGTATTTTTGCTTCCTGTAACTTAGAAACAATTTTAAAACTTAAACTATTATGGGTAAGGATATTCTAAAACTCAAACCTGAATCTGTATGGCGAAATTTCTATGAGCTAACTCAGATTCCTCGTCCTTCAAAGAAGGAAAAGAAAGCAATAAAATACCTCAAGAAATTTGGTGAGAATTTAGGTTTAGAGACCATAGTTGATGAGATAGGCAATGTAATTATTAAAAAGCCAGCAACAGATGGAATGGAAGACCGAAAAGGTATTATTTTGCAGGCTCATATTGATATGGTTCCACAAAAAAATGCTGATACAGAACATGATTTTGAAAAGCACCCAATTGATGCATACATAGATGGTGACTGGGTTACAGCTAGAGGAACTACCTTAGGGGCAGACAATGGTATGGGAGTAGCTGCTGCTATGTCTGTACTTGAAGCAAAAGATATTGAACATGGCCCCATTGAAGTACTTATCACAATGGATGAAGAAACTGGCATGACAGGTGCTGAGAACCTAAAAGCTGGTATGCTTGACGGGGATATACTTGTTAATTTGGATTCAGAAGACGAAGGAGAATTATACATAGGATGTGCCGGAGGAATTGATACTACTGGGGAATTTAAATTTAAAGCAGAAGATGTTCCTGAGGGGATGATAGCATTTAAATTAGCCGTTAAAGGACTAAGAGGAGGTCATTCTGGTTTGGATATAAACCTAGGAAGAGGAAATGCAAATAAAATAATGAATATTCTCCTGCTCAAAGGAAGCGAAAAATATGGACTCAGACTTTCTGAAATAAATGGAGGTAGTCTAAGGAATGCAATTCCACGTGAATCATTTGTAGTAGCAACTGTACCAGAAGTCAATAAGGGTGATTTTACACAATTTGTAAAGGAGTTTGAGGATATTGTTAAAGATGAATTCAAAGATACTGATGCAGGTGTGGTTGTATTAGCTGAGGAGACGGAAATGCCCAAAAAACTGATTGATGATAAAACAGCACAGAACTTATATGCTGCAGTTGCAGGTTGTCCAAATGGAGTGATTGCCATGAGTGAGAGCGTTAAAGGTATAACGGAAACATCATCAAATCTTGCTATAGTACAATCCACAGGTAAAAAAATAGAGCTGGCATCATTACAAAGGAGCCTTTCTAATGAGGATAAAGATAAGCTAGGTGCTGAAATGTGTAAGGTTTTTGAGGCAGCTGGGGCAAAAGCAAACAGCTCAGGTTCATATCCTGGTTGGAAGCCCAATCCTGATTCTCCAATTCTAAAGGAAATGAAAGAAGTATACAAGAATAAATTTGGTAAGGTTCCAGAAGTAAAAGTAATACATGCAGGTTTGGAATGTGGTATTTTAGGAGCTACCTATCCAAACTGGGATATGATTTCTTTTGGTCCAACAATACGAAACCCTCATTCACCCGATGAAATGGTTAATATTGAAACCGTAAAATTGTTTTGGGAATTTCTTGTAGAAACACTTAAATATGTTCCCAAGAAATAATTGAGCTTTTGTTGTGGGTTTAGCATTGGAATTTAAATCCATACCAATTTTAATTTTTTACTAAAAAAGTTTGAGATATTAAATAAATTTCTAATTTTGCACCTCCAAAAGAAAATATAAGAGCGATGACAAAAAGAACATTTCAACCATCGGTAAGAAAGAGAAAGAATAAACACGGATTCCGCGAGAGAATGTCAAGTGTTAATGGAAGAAAAGTACTCAAAAGAAGAAGATCCAAAGGAAGAAAGAAACTTACTGTTTCTGACGAAGTGCGCTAATAAGGCGATACGCATATAAATTATACTAATTGGGAGGTGTGAATTCATACCTCCCTTTTTAGTTTAATAACTTTTAACTTCAACAATATCCAAACTTATACTAAATTCGCATCACTTATATACTGATTAAATTGGAAGCATTATTAAGACTCATATTCATTGTAATTATTATTTATTACGGATTTCGCTTGTTTTTCCGTTATGCTATGCCATGGTTATTGGCAAGGTTTATGAGAAAGCAGCAAGAGAAATATTCAAATATGGCAGGTTTCGGTAAACAGCAACAAAACTCCAAGTCAGGAGATGTTAATTTCAAAGAAGCTTCAGGTAATAAAAATAATAATGATAAAGATTTTGGAGAATATGTGGACTTTGAAGAGGTTGAAGATTAGTTAGCCATTCATCTACAAATACAAAAGCTGAAATTATGGATAATTTGAAGAAGAATAAGTTTAATTTATTTGGAGAAAATACTGTGGTTATTATGGCTGCAATATTTATTTTTCTCGCCATAACCATAGCCTATTTTTCACCTGTGCTTGAGGGAAAGAAGCTAAAGCAGCATGATATTGCCATGTTCAAGGGGATGTCCAAGGAGATAGTTGATCACAGGGAGGCAACGGGAGAGGAGCCCTTATGGACTAACTCCATGTTTGGTGGAATGCCTGCATGGCAGATTAGTGTTAAGTATGATGGTAACCTGATGTCATACATCGATAAAGTCGTTACACTATGGTTGCCCTATCCTGCAAGTTATGTATTTCTATACTTCTTTGGATTTTTCATATTAATGCTAGTTCTAAAGGTTGATCCATGGATTGGAATTATTGGGGCAATAGCTTTTGCCATGTCGTCCTACTTTTTTATAATATTGGGTGCAGGACACACATCAAAGGCACATGCAATTGGTTATATGGCACCTGTTTTAGCTGGAATTATATTGGCTTTTAGAGGGAAATATTGGCAGGGTGGTTTGTTAACAGCCATAGCATTGTCACTTGAAATCTATTCAGGACATCTTCAAATAACATATTACCTCTTGATAATTGTTATTATTTATGGAATATTTCAGATTGTTGAAACAATAAAGACAGGTAACTACTCCCATTTTCTGAAGGCGGCTGGAATATTAATTGCTGGTGCCATATTAGCTGTTCTTACATACTCAACCAACCTATGGGCTACATATGATTATGGAAAGGATACAATGAGGGGAGAACCTGAGTTAACAAAGAATGCAAATGTTAAATCTTCAGGTCTTGATAAGGATTACATAACCCATTGGAGTTATGGAGTAGGTGAATCATGGTCTCTAATAATTCCAAATGTAAAAGGCGGAGCATCCGGGGTTTTAGGTGATGTTGATGCCATTGAAAAAGCAGACGACGCGTATAGAAGTGCAATCTCACAGCAAACAAATGCTTACTGGGGCGATCAGCCAGGGGTTTCGGGCCCCGTATATGTTGGAATTATTGTTGCATTCTTATTTATTCTGGGAATGTTCCTTGTAAAAGGCAGGTTGAAATGGACATTATTTACCATAACAATCATATCAATATTCCTAGCATGGGGGAAAAACTGGATGCCGTTTACCGATTTTTTCATTGATTATATTCCTGGTTATAATAAATTTAGAGCCGTTTCAATGACTCTAGTTATAGCAGAGTTAGCGATACCAATTCTTGCATTCCTTACATTGGGAAAAATAGTTGAAGATCCTTCCATATTGAAAAGAAATAGAAATGCATTATTTATTTCCTTTGGCTTAACAGGAGGTTTAGCATTATTATTTTACCTCGCACCTGCGACGTTTTTTAGCTTTATGAGTGGTGGTGAAAAGTTGCAATTTGCCCAATTATTGGAGACGAACGATGCTGCGCAGGTAAATCAATACCTTGATAGTCTTAAAAGGGTAAGAATAGAGATATTTAAGGCAGATGCCATTAGAGGTTTCTTCTTTGTTTTAGCTGCTGCTGGATTGGTATATTTATTTTCAATGCAGAAAGTTAAAAGATCGTGGCTTATTATAGGTGTTGGTGTTTTAATATTAATGGACATGTCATCTGTTAACCGCAGATATCTCAACAATGAAAACTTTATAAGAGCACGAGAATTTGATAACCCCTTTACTGCAAGCTCCGCTGACAATTATATACTAAATGATAATAGCGATTTTAGAGTTCTAGATATCAGTAAAAGTACATTTAACGATGCAAGTACTTCATATTTTCATAAGAGTATAGGCGGTTATCATGGCGCCAAACTCCAGAGATATCAAGATTTGATTGATTATAATATACAGGGGGAGATAGAAAAGGTAATTAATGAGCTTCAAACAGGATCAACGTTGCAGAGGATAAATGAGGTTTTTGATAATTTGGATGTACTTAACATGCTAAATACAAAATATGTTATTTATAATCCTGATGGCATGCCTCTTTTAAATAATTCCACATTCGGAAGTGCGTGGTTTGTTAATGAAATTATTACAGTGGCTAATCCCGATGAGGAAATTGCAGAATTAAATAATTATGATCTTGGAACAACGGCAATTGTTGACAATAAGTTCTCTCAAATTACTTCAAAAATTAATATTTCGGATGACTCATCTGCAACAATAGTTCAAAATTCATATGCACCGAATCATTTGGTTTATTCGTCCAAATCCAATAGCAATCAGGTAGCAGTATTTTCAGAAATATATTACGATAAGGGATGGAATGCATATATAGATGGACAGAAAGTAGATTATTTTAGAGCCAATTATGTTCTTAGAGCATTGGAGATACCTTCTGGAGAGCATACCATTGAATTTAGATTTGAACCACAGGTTTTTAAGATAGGAGAACGTATATCTTTTGCTAGCTCATTGCTTCTAATTTTACTTTTACTCGGAGGTATATATGTTGAAGGCAAAAAATATTTTATTAATTAGATTTAACAAATAAAAGTTCACTTGAAGAAAGTACTCATAATAACCTATTATTGGCCTCCAAGCGGTGGAGGGGGAGTTCAAAGGTGGGTCAAGTTTGTTAAGTATCTAAGAAAATATAACTGGGAACCAATTGTTTTCACGCCTGAAAATCCAGAAATTCCATCCTATGATGAATCCTTGATTAAGGATATACCGCATGACATAACCATCTTGAAGAATAAGATTTGGGAACCATATTCATTTTATAAAAAATTTACTGGAAAAAATAAGAAGGACAGAATTCAAACTGCATTTCTGAGTGAGAAGAAGACCAAATCTAGCTTTCTGGAAAACATGTCAGTGTGGATTCGAGGTAATCTTTTTATACCTGATGCCAGAAGATATTGGATAGCACCATCGGTAAGGTTTATTAGAAACTATATGGCATCTAATAAAATTGATGCAGTAATTACAACAGGACCTCCCCATAGTACCCATTTAATTGGCATAAAACTTAAAAACCATACTGGAATACCATGGCTTGCTGATTTCAGAGATCCATGGACTAACATTGATTTTTATCACGACCTAAAGTTATCTAAATTTGCAGATAGGTTACACCATAAACTTGAGAAGAAAGTTTTAAAAGAAGCAGATGCAGTTTCTGTTATAAGCCCAGGTATGGTAACTGATTTTTCTAAAATATATGCAAGAAAGTACCATATTATACCCAACGGGTTTGATGAGGATGATATTAGGAATATAGAAGTTACAAAAACCAAAAAATTTAGTTTGGCTCACATAGGGTCCTTAACTAAATCTAGAAACCCAGAAAACCTTTGGAAAGCCATATCTATTCTTATAGAAAAAACTCCAGGATTCTCCAATGATATTGAAATATTGATAATTGGTAAAATTGATATCTCAGCAATTGAATCGCTAAGGAAATATAATCTAGAACAATATTTGCGACAAATTGATTACATGCCTCATGATGAGGTTATAGCAGAACAAAGAAAAGCATCTCTACTGCTATTGCTAATTAATAATACTCCCAGTGCTAAATTAATTCTTACGGGTAAAATATTTGAATATTTAATTTCTAATACACCTATTATTTGTATAGGGCCTAATGATGGAGATGCAGCAAAGGTTGTCATTGATACAAATAGTGGCTCTGTGTATGATTTTAATAATGAGAGTGAATTATTGTCTGGTATTGCTGGCTATTACAATGATTATAAGCAAGGAAATCTCGTTTCAAAAAGTAATAACCTTGAAAAATATGAAAGGAAAAGACTTACTGGCGAGATGAGTTCACTTCTTGATAGTATGACTTAAATATCTAAGATTTTATATCCTGGTAATATTATTTACAAAGTTATTAATGTCGTAGTCTTCATCATTGAACACCTTGTATAATTCTTTGAGCATTAAATTTTTAGTTTTTACTCCTCTTTTTTTTGCTATTTCTTCAACGAATACATTAACCGCTACTTTTCCTTCTAAAACTACTTTCTCGCTTATGTAGTCTGTAAAGAAACCTTTGCCAATGAGAAGTCCAAGGGTTCTGTTACGAGATAGGTCATTTAGAGCTGTCAAGGTGAAATCACCAAATCCACAATAATTAAACATTGTATATTCTTCACCTCCAAACTTGGAAATTATAACCCTCATTTCATTTATTGCCTTGGTTAGAATTAATGATCTAAGGTTTGGTGAATCAAAGTTCGCATCCACAATACCAACTATTATTGCATAAATGTTTTTTAATATGCTGGCAAGCTCAACGCCCATAACATCCGTTGTATAGTCCATCTGAACAGATGTGTTCTCAAAAATAGAATCGAATAGTTTAAAATGCTTATCTTTTTTTGATGCTAAAGTAAATGCTGTAGGGAGATTGTTGATTATCTCTCTTGCAAAGGAAGGCCCTTTCATGCCAAATATTTGATTGGGAATTTCTTTACTTAGAGATTGTGGTATCGTTTTTTGACCTTCGCCAAAACCCTTTGCCAGATTTACAATAAGAGAATCTTCATTGATAAATTGCTTATTGTCCCTTATGTATGGAACTATAATACTTGATGGGATACCAAGGAAAATAATATCTGATTCAGTAAGTATGGTTTTATCAAAAGTAGCCTTCAGAGACTTATCCAAATCTATATTTGGAAAATATTTACGATTTATGTGTTCATTACTTATGGAGTCAACAACATCTTGTTCCACTGATAATAGATAAACATCATACTTATGCTTCTGGGCAAGAACATTGCCCATAGCTGTGGATATAGCTCCACTTCCAATAAAACATATTTTTAATAGTTTCTCCATATTTTAATGCTTAGAATCTTATAAAACTTTAATTGTGTCTAAACAACCTTTCAAAAATTACTTCAATTTTATTATTAATATCTTCTGATATTTTGAAATAGTAAACGGGAATTATAAATAGCACACCGATGATAGAACTTCTAACGATGATATCAACCAAATAGTTTGACATGACAGGTATAAGTAGTGAAATTGAATATACAGTAATTCCAATTAAATAGAGTAATACGATTTTCCATGTAAATGGTTGCAGTCTAAATTTCCTATACAAAAAGATGAATTTTATGCAGTTATAAATAAACTTTGAGATAAGAGTTGCAATTGCGGCACCTATTATACCATAGATAGGTATTAGCAAAATGTTTGAAACTACAATTAGAACAGCAAATATTAGTAAGAAATAGGATAAATATCTATAATATTTTGAGTTTACAATTATATGCGGACTAACTCCCATTGCAATATCAGTTAGGTTTGCCAGACCTATTATTAATATTACATATTTTCCTGGCAAGTATTCATTGGTAATTATATGAAACACATTATCAATATTTCCCCAAATACCAATTAGTAGTAGCAGGCCAACAATGCTGAGGCTTATACTGCTTTTTTTGTATATATTATTTATAACGGCAATATCATTATTTTTCCAAGCATCAGAAATAACCACCGAACTTATTTTTCCCATTGTTCTCATTGGCACAAGAATAAGGGTTCCGAAGAAAAATGTAATTGAGTAAATTCCCGTTGCACTCAATCCCATTATCCTTTCCACCATAATGGAATCTATTGTCATAACCAGCACACCGGAAAAGCTAGCAACTATACCAAAGAAGCCAACCTTAACCATATCTTTTGCAAAATTTTTGTCAATTATGCTGAGGTCAGGCTTTATGTGTAGTTTTCGATTATAAACAAGAGATGCAAACAGTAATACCCCTGGTGATATTAACGCCAGAGTATATAAAATTACTGTTTGATGAAAATCAAACACTTCAAAATAAAAGGGTATAATTACTGCTAAAACAAGAGTTCTTTGGATAACTTCCTTATAGATTATTCCTTTCACAGCATTGTATAATACTCTGTAATATGTATCAAATACATTGAACAATAGGGTAAAAACAATAAGTGGAATTACATAATAAAAATAACTTGTAAATAGCTGGCTACCATCTTTAGCATTATCCAAAATAACGGGCTTAAATAATAAATAGGCAAGTATGGCTAATACTAAACCTACCAGTGAAACTATTAAGGCAAGGCCAAGATAGCCATGATGGTTTTTACCCTCATTTCTGAAATAAGGAAATAACTTAACAGTTATGGTGTTGATTCCAAGTCCAGCGAATTGGGCAAATAATATGGAGTAGGAAACAAGAATTCGGAATAACCCAACCTCCTCAGTTGTGAAGAAGTGTGTGAATAGCAATGCTGTGGTAATAAAACCCAATATAACCCCTACATAGGAATATATTGTACCCGATATGCTCTGCCTTTGAATTATACCCATCAATTAAACAAAATTATGAAATTATCTTTTTACCATGAGAACGAATAACCAATATGGTTTTTTTGGAGAAATAACCGCATTGATTGTATCTATAAATGAAGAAATAATATTGAACTTATAATTATTTGTAAACTCATATTCACAGCTTGGACATATTGTTTTTCTATTGCTTTTGCCTATCCAAAAATATGGAACCCATGCACTTGATGGTGTTACTGAAGTTTTAATGTTAAGCAATAAAGGGTTGTAGTATCTTACCTTCTTGCCAAATGTGAATGATTTTAGCACTTTGTATTCTGAAAATATTTCAGATATATTATCCATATTAAAACTTCTAAGGTGATTGGGACGGTTATATTTGTATCCACATTTCTTGCATTTTATTTGAAGTTTATCTGGATTCTCATCATTGGGCACTGTTATAAGAACATATTTTTTTGAAAGTCGTTTAATTTCTTCAACGGTACCGGCCAAAGTCTTATCATCCAAATGTTCAAGTAGTTCACTTGAAAAAACCATATCAAATTGATAACTAGGTAAAGGAATACTGTCGGCACTAGCCAATACCTTTTTTGCGTTTACGAATTCAAGTGCTTTTGCACTTCTATCAACAGCAGTAACATCATACTCTTTATTTAAGGCATTTGTAATAACTCCATTTCCACATCCAATATCTGCAATTGTATTAACATCATCCGGAATAATATCAAACACTTTAATAATCTTATCAGCAAGATCCTTATGCTTCAGATTACTCCAGTCAAAATTTTCGTAAACTTCCTTATTATCCACTGTATAGTTGATTTAGAACCTTGGAATCTATTTCCCAAGAATAGTCTTTTAGAACTTTATTTTTCCCAGAATTAATGAGGTTTAACTTTAAATCCTCATCAGAAATAATACTTGAAACAGCTTTTGCAAACTCTTTCGGATTATTGTACTCATAAATTAAACCACTCTTTGTTGTATTTATTATGCGTTTTATGGGTAGGCAATCTGATGCAATTATTGGCTTGCCAGCGTACATATATTGAAAGATCTTATGAGGAATGGTAGAGTTTGTGTGATCATTTTTAACATGTGGTATAAGGCATACATCAGCTTTTCCCACATAATTTATCATTTCTTTATAAGGTTTCCAGCCGGTGAATTCAACAATTTCTTCAACTCCTTCATCTTTTGCTAATTTCCTAAGGGTAGGTAAATAGGAGCCATCGCCTAGTATTTGTAAACGTACCTTTGGGGTAGTGTTTTTAAGATGTTTAAGACCCATTATGACATATTGTAAACCCCTATGTAAGTTAATACCACCAGCATATAACAAGGTAAAGAACTCAGGGTTGGGCATGTGATTTGTCAGATCAAAGTGTTTTGTATTTAAAGTATTAGATACAACGGATATTTTATCCTCCTCAACCCCCAAGTTAATTAGACGATCTTTGGCCTCCTCCACAACTACTATAACATTGTCTGCTAGTTTACAATACTTGATTTCGTATTTAATCCATTCCTTATCATTGGATAAGAACTGTCCTAATATGGATTGCGTGTGTGTAGCAATTCTGAGAAGTGCAGGCCAGTTCTCATGTAAGTCAAGGGTTAGTTTTATGTTGTGTTTTTTTGCAAATTCATAACCTACCTTTGCAAGAGGAAGGTCATGGATATGAATTGCATCAAACTTTTCAGTTTTGAAAATATCTGCAATGAAAGATCTCCAAAAATTAAAATAGAACGGAAACTTTATAGCACCAACACTTGTTTTGTGGGTTAATTTGGAAATAGACCTTCTATGTATAGTTGCTGAGTCATATGAATCAGTTAAATCATATCCTTTCATGGTATAACATGCAATATGAATTTCATTACCGTTTTCAGTAAGTGCTTCAATCTCATTTTCAACCCTTATATCAGGTGGAAACTCATGATCGAGTACCATTAGAATTTTCATTGGCTGAAAAGTTTGTCGTGAATAATTTTTGTAATTCTAACGGATGCATTACCATCCCATAAATCTGGGATACTTCCTGATTTAACCTCTCCAGAAAGTATACTAATTGAAGCATCAACAACTTTGTTGAAATCAGTACCAATCATATGATTTGTTCCTATCTCACTAGTAATAGGCCTTTCGGTATTATCTCTAACTGTTATACATTGTACACCAAGATATGTAGTTTCTTCTTGAATACCACCACTGTCTGTAACAACTAATTCAGCATTTTTAGATAGTGATAAGAAATCGATATATCCTATGGGTTCTAGTACTATAATATTGTCATTTAGTTTATCAAATAACCCATATTTTTTTAGGTTATTCATTGTGCGAGGATGTATTGGGAAAACAACCTCTCTAACTTTGCTAATATTATTAAGTGCATTTATTAGTTGTGTAAGGTTTTTTTCATCATCAACATTTGAAGGCCTATGAAAAGTAGCTAAAACGTAATTTTTCTTATTAACTCCAATTTTTTCTATGAACATAGATTTATCTATAAAAGGCATAAAATTAACTAGGCTATCTATCATCACATTACCCGTAAAATAAACCTTTGCATCACTCACTCCTTCCTTTTTTAGATTAGTGATACCACTTTTCTCAGTAACGAATAAATAATCTGATATGTGATCTGTGAGAACCCTGTTAACCTCCTCGGGCATTTTTTTATCAAAACTTCTTAATCCAGCCTCAACATGTGCTACTGGGATATGTAATTTTGAAGAAACAAGACTTGCTGCAATGGTTGAGTTAACATCACCTGGCACTATAACCAAATCAGGCTTCTCATCCAATAATATCTTTTCAAATTCAACCATTATTCTGGATGTTTGAAGAGCATGGCTTCCACCCCCCAATCCGAGATAAAAATCAGGTTTTGGCATTTGCAATTCATCAAAGAAAACTTTAGACATTTTTTCATCAAAGTGTTGTCCAGTATGACAAATAAGATGGTTAATATCTGATTTATACTTTTGAAATGATCTGTGGATTGGAGCTATTTTAATGAAATTTGGTCTTGCTCCAACTACTGATATTATTTTTTTCATTCAATAAATTTGACACAAAATTATTATTTTAAACTAGAACTTATACATAATACCCAATTAATTGAACTGCCCATGAATACATTAACATTAACTTCATGAGAGTCCATTTATATTGCTTGTATTTATGACTATCAGGTGAAAACTTTCAACTATAAGATGTTTACTTCCATTTCAAGCTCAATATTGAATTTTTTCGAAATACTATTCTTAATTGAGTCTGCCAGCTGTTTTATTTCATTACCCGAAGCTTTACCATATTTAACTATTACCAATGCTTGCTTTTCGTGAACTCCAATGTTACCTTGTCTTTTACCTTTCCATCCACATTGCTCTATGAGCCATGCAGCAGGAACTTTATAGTCGCCATTAACAAGAGGATAATTTGGAATATCAGGATAACTTAGCTTAATCTCATTGAATTTATCTTTTGAAACAACGGGGTTTTTGAAGAAACTTCCAGCATTTTTAAGATTATCTGGATTTGGTAACTTGGAGGCTCTTATTTTTGCGACCTCACTACTAACATCAGCTATGGTAATATCATCTATATTTTTATCTCTAAATGCTTCAAATAGGGGTTTATAGCTTATGTTTAAGCTATGTTGTTTTGAAAGTTTAAATGTAACACTTGTTATGAAGTATTTATGTTTAAACTCTGTCTTGAAAATACTGGTTCGATAGCTAAATTTACAATCCTTATTTGAAAAGGTTTCTACCTCTCCACTATCAAGGTTAAAAGCCTCCAGACTTTCCATTACATCTTTAATCTCAGCACCATAGGCACCTATATTTTGAATTGGTGCTGCACCCACTTTGCCTGGAATATCGGTCATGTTTTCCAGACCTCCCCAACCATTTTCAACTGCATACTCAACCAAACTGGGCCAAAATTCACCCGCGTTTACTTTTAGATAGATGTACTGGGCTGTTTCTTTAATAATTTCCTTACCCCACATTTGATTTAGTAAAACTAAACCGTCAAAATTTTTTGTAAACAAGATATTACTCCCTTTGCTAAGAACAAGTACCCTACCTTTTAGTTTACCAGCCTTATGGAGTTGTTCAAGGTTGCTAATATTTGTGATTATCGAGAGATTGTATGCAAGAACCTCAATACCAAAGGTATTAAAGGGAGCTAGGCAGAAATTTTCCTTAATTATCACAACAATCAAATGTAATCATTTTTTTCAAAAATAATGTGTGCAAATGTTGTTAATAAAACATTGTGATTTTAAACAATTTATATTCTGTTACAATGTTATATTTTTGTTAAAACTATTTTTGCAATCTTGTAATTTATTTAGTGAAAAAAAAGGTAATAGTATCTGTAATAAACGACTTAGTAACTGATCAGAGGGTTAAAAAGGTTTGTGAAACTCTAGAGGAAATGAATCTAGAAATAACTCTTGTGGGAAGAAAACTTAGCGATAGTCCAAGAATGGATGAGAGAAGCTATAAGGTTCACAGAATGAAACTCATATTTGCTAAGGGACCTTTGTTTTATGCCGAGTTTAATATTAGACTTACCTTATATCTACTATTTAAAAAGGTTGACATTCTAGTCTCAAATGATTTGGACACCCTTCTTCCCAACTACTTGATAAGTAAGTTGAAGAATGTGCCAATAGTTTATGATACTCACGAATACTTTACTGGAGTTCCTGAGCTTGATAACAGAAAATGTACTCAAAAAGTATGGAAGAATATTGAAGGTAGTATTTTCCCCAACCTTGAGGATATTATAACGGTTAATGAGTCAATAGCAAAGCTATATGAGGATCAATATGGCATTAAATTATCGGTGGTCAGAAATATACCTAGAAAGCCTAAGATTTTAAATAAAAAGTCGAGAGAGGAATTGGCGTTGCCAACTGATAAAAATATAATAATACTTCAGGGATCAGGGATAAATATTGATAGGGGTGCAGAAGAATTGGTTGAGGCAATGCAGCATGTGAACGGAACATTATTATTGATTATTGGGGGTGGAGATGTTATTGATAAACTTAAAGACATGGTTACAAACATGAGGTTGTCTGAAAAGGTAAAATTTAAGCCACGTATGCCCTATAAAAGTCTTATGGATTATACATCAGTTGCAGACTTAGGTGTAACATTTGATAAGTCTAGTAATATTAATTACAGGTTAAGTCTACCAAATAAACTATTTGATTATATCCAGGCAGGTGTTCCAGTGTTATCATCTCGTCTTCCTGAAATTGAAAAGGTAATTAATAAATATGATGTAGGGACATTCATTGAAAATCATAATCCAGAATCAATAGCTGCAAGTATCAATGATATTCTTGGTGACCAAGTCCAGCTAATGAAATGGAAAAAAAACTGTAATTTTGCCGCACAGGAATTGACCTGGGAAAATGAAGAAGTAACCCTGAGAAATATCTATTCAAAACATGTCTGATTTACACATACATATCATTTCTTTCGATATACCTTTTCCAGCAAATTATGGAGGAGTTATTGATGTGTTTTACAAGGCTAAGGCCCTAACAGATAGTGGAGTAAAGGTGCATATGCATTGTTTCCAATATGGAAGGGAACACTACCCGATAATGAAGGATACTTTTCATGAAGTTAAATACTACAAGCGAGACATCTCAAAGAAACATCTTTTTAAAAGTATTCCATATATTGTTAGCACTCGATCATCAGATAAATTAATTGAAAACTTACTTAAGGATGATTATCCCATATTAATGGAAGGGCTTCATACTTCATTAATTTTAGAAGATAACCGCTTTAAAACTCGAAGAAAACTGGTTAGAGCTCATAACATTGAGCACGAATATTATCAAAACCTAGGTAAGGTTGAAAATGATATTTTTAAAAAGTATTATTTCTACAATGAATCCGTTAAACTTAAGCGCTATGAGAAAGTACTTGAGAAGGCAGATAGTATATTGGCTATTTCTGAGAGTGATAGGAAATATTTTAACAATGAATTTAGCAGGGTAGAGCATATTCCAGCATTCCATCCTTTTAAGGAGGTAAAAAGTAAGTTAGGGAAGGGAAATTATGCATTATATCACGGAAATCTATCCGTAGCTGAAAATGAGAATGCAGTAATTTATTTAATTGATAATGTATTTGTTGGTAGTGATATACCTTTGAAAATTGCTGGGTTAAATCCTAATAAAAGCTTGAAAAGTAGGATAGAAAATTATCCAAATATGGAACTAATAGCTAATCCTAATAATGATATGCTGCAGGATTTAATTGAGAATGCACACGTTAACATTTCAATTACAGCTCAAAAAACTGGTCTAAAACTTAAATTGCTAAACAATTTATACAATGGTAGATTTGCATTGGTAAACGATAAAATGCTAAGCGGAAGTAGCTTGGATAAATTATGTGAGGTTGCTAATAATCACATATCTCTTAACAGAAGGCTGAATATATTATTTAACAAAGAGTTTACTCAGGCTAATATCGAAGAAAGGAAGAAAGGTCTTGCAAAAGTTTACTGCAATGGAAAGAACGTTAATAAATTAATTAACTTATTGAAGTAATCACTCTAGTATTGTTCCGTCTTCGCACTTTAAAACTCTTCCTGGAAACTTATGAATTATATTGTAATTATGTGTTGCCATAATAACTGTTTTCCCCAAATCTCTAATTCCAAATAGTATTTTCATAATGCCATTCGATGTTTCGGGATCCAAATTACCCGTAGGCTCATCGGCTAGTATTATTTCTGGTTCATTCAGCAAGGCTCTAGCAATCACTATTCTTTGCTGTTCGCCTCCTGATAACTGATGAGGCAAAACATTTAGTTTATCTATCAAGTCAACATCCTCTAGTACTTTAAGTATGCGGTTATCAATTAGCGATGAATCTCTCCAACCTGTTGCTTTTAAAACAAATTCTAGATTTTGTTTGACCGATCTATCCTCTAAAAGTTGAAAATCCTGAAAAACAATTCCCAATTTTCTTCTAAGATAGGGAAGATCTTTTTTCTTTATTTTATTTAGACTGTAACCACAAATACTTGCTTCACCATCTTCAATTGGTAGGTCTGCATAAAGGATTCTCATTAAACTAGATTTGCCACTACCAGTTTTACCAATCATATATAAGAACTCGCCTTGCATAACTTCAAGATTAACATTGGTTAGAACCAACTTGTTTTTTTGAAATACTGAGAGGTTTGAAAGGGTTATTACTGAGGAATTATCCATTAATGCTTTTCTTTTGCTCCAAAGATAACCAATTTGAATAATTATCTCAGCAGGTATTTAAGCAATGTAAAATACAATTATTGGTGACTAGTTTACTAATTTATATTTGATGCAGAATTAAATTAGTAAAATGAATAAATTATATGAAAACCAAACTTATACCAACCCTGTAAACCCAAAGAATGAAAGTGCAAGAATTCCTGCAACAACCAGAGCTATAGGCACACCCTTCATTTCTTTTGGTACCTCCATAAGATCTAAATGCTCTCGTATTCCCGCAAATAGCACTATTGCAAGAGTAAACCCAACAGCATTAGCAATTGCAAACACTACACCTTCCATAAGATTAAATTCCTTTTGGATTGTTAATATGGCAACACCCAAAACAGCGCAGTTTGTGGTTATGAGTGGCAAGAATACTCCCAATGCTGAATATAATGATGGACTAACTTTCTTTAGAATTATTTCTACCATTTGTACTAAAGATGCAATAACCAATATAAATACTATTGTTTGCATAAAACCTAACCCATAAGGATTTAGAACATAATATTGAAGAATCCAGGTGGACATTGTTGCGAGTGTCATTACGAATAAAACAGCACCTCCCATTCCAAGAGATGTAGACACTTTACCTGATACTCCAACGAAAGGACATATACCAAGAAATTGAGCAAGAACAATGTTGCTGACAAATATTGACCCAATAACAATTACAAAATATTCCATAACAAAAGGTTTATGCTTTATTAAATTTATTGGTTAATGCCACAAGATATCCGAGAGCAATAAAAGCACCCGGAGCGAGAATGAACACCAACATAAGATCTCCTTCCATGAGTTTAAATCCAAAAATAGCTCCTGCGCCAAGTAGTTCCCTTACTGCACCAAGAAGGGTAAGAGCAAATGAAAACCCTGCACCCATACCAAAACCATCGATTAGTGATGATAAGATGTTATTCTTTGATGCAAATGCTTCAGCTCTCCCAAGAACCAAACAGTTTACAACTATAAGCGGAATGAAAATTCCAAGAGCATCAAATAAACTTGGGAGATATGCTTGCATTGTTAACTCAACTATAGTTACAAAAGATGCAATAATTAAAATGAATGAAGGTATTCTAACCTTATCTGGTATAAAATTTTTAATCATTGATATTACAAGGTTTGACATAACTAATACAAATGTTGTAGCTAATCCCATACCCAATCCATTTATTGCAGATGTAGTTACTCCTAGTGTTGGACATAGCCCCAGTAGTAGAACAAAAACAGGATTTTCTTTAATAAAACCCTTTGTGAAATTTTGTAATTGATTCATCTTATGTTGTTTTTATGTCTTTAGAAATAAATATTAATCTTAATATCACTTTATTTCGCTCATAACCAATGGCTCTTCACTTTCATATGAGTCATAGGCTCTTTTAAGTGCATCACAAAATGCCCTAGAAGTTATAGTTGCTGCTGTAATAGCATCCACATCACCTCCATCTTTGGTAACTGCAAGTTTGAAATAGGCAGGGTTCTTACCTTTAAATTGTAGTGGAAAATTAGATTTTGAAATTTCAATCTTATCACCCAAGCCTGGAGTTTCCTTTTGAAAAACAACAGCAGTATTGTAAATATCACCATCCGGAAGGAACCCAACCATAATTTCTATTTTTCCGCTAAACCCTTTATTTGAATATGTTTTAATAGCTGTTCCTATTACCGTATCATGATTTGATGCTATATAGTAAACCAGTGAATCACCATCACCGATACCTACCTTTAATGTTGTGATACTATCAAATTCCGGAAGAACAATTTTAATGGCTGCTTCTAGCTTCTTTTTCTTTGCAATAGCAATTGGTTCTTTGGTAAGATTATAAACAGCACCTAGAGCCAATGCAGCAATGGCTGATACCATAAATAATGTAACAACCATATTAATAAAACTCGATTCTTTTTTACTGGCCATTTTCCTAATTTTATTATTTGGTTAATACTACTCCAGGTTTGGCGCCAAATCTTCGTGGCTTAAACCCTCTGTTAATTAATGGAACAGTTGCATTCATAATTAATATGGCAAATGATACGCCTTCTGGATAAGCACCCCAGATCCGAATTAGTATTGTCAGTAAGCCAACTCCAAATCCAAAAATTAATTGACCACCTTTTGTCATTGGTGATGTTACCATGTCTGTAGCCATGTAAATGGCACCTAGTAACATACCGCCTGTTAGAACATGAAATAGAGGGTCAGCATAATGTTCAGGATCTAACCCCCAGAAAATGCCCGAAAATATAGAAACAGTTAGTAATATGGAAACAGGTATGTGCCAGGTAATAATCTTCTTCCAGATCATATAAAAACCACCAAGTATTAGGGCAAGAGCTGAAACTTCACCAAGAGACCCACCCATATTACCCAAAAATTCTTGGGAATAAGAAGGTAGTTCAGATGACATATCAGAAATGGTTTTATTACCATCAAGTCCTTCTTTTACAATTGCAAGCGGAGTTGGACCCGTTGTAACATCAGCAAGACCTTCCGTAATTGGTTTTGGTATTGGCCATGATGTCATTTCAACTGGGAATGATACCAAAAGAAAAACTCTCGCTACTAGAGCAGGATTAAAAATATTTTTACCAAGACCTCCAAAGGACATTTTTGCCATACCGATTGCAACAAGTGCACCAACTATTACCATCCATGTTGGTAAATTAGATGGGAGATTGAGAGCTAATAATATACCCGTAACAAGAGCCGAACCATCAGTAATTGTTTCGTGGCCTTTTATTAAATATTTTTGGATAGTCCACTCAAAGAAAATGCATGCAATTACAGCTGTAATAACTACTCTAATTGCATCAATACCGAAAAAATAAATAGAAACCAATACTGCAGGTAGCATTGCAATAAAAACTCCATACATAATTTTTTTGGTAGATTCGTCTCCTTGAATATGAGGTGATCCTGATACTTTGAGATGATTCATTTATTTTTAATTTAACTAGTTATTAAGCCTTTGTTATGCGGATATAATTGGCAAGTAGCAGATTAATTTTTTCTACTCCTCATTATTTGTCCTACTTTTATTTTCCCAAGTCTAAGATAGTCAACCAGAGGGATTGCTGCAGGACATCCATATTGGCATGACCCACATTCTATGCAATCCATTATAGATTCATTTTCCGCCAACTCAAAATTTCCCAATTTAGCTGCTTTTGATATTAAAAATGGTTCAAGACCCATTGGACATACATATGTACATTTGGAGCATCTTATGCAAGGACCTTCAACTTTCCTAGATGATTCTTCTTTCTCTAAAAGTAGTATGCCAGATGTTCCTTTAACAACAGGCATATCAAGAGAGGTAATTGATTTACCCATCATTGGGCCACCATTTATTATCTTACCCGTATTATCAGGAAGACCTTCAGCCGCTTCTATTAAAACATTTATTGGAGTACCAATTCTAACCCTAAAATTAGATGGCTTTTTTACTGCTTTTCCTGTAACAGTAACCACTCTTTCTATTAATGGTTTATTCTTTTGCACAGCTTCATAAACAGCAAATGCAGTTCCAACATTTTGTACAACACATCCAACTTCTATGGGTAGTTTACCTGATGGAACCTCTCTATTTACGGATGCTTTTATTAACTGTTTCTCTCCACCTTGTGGATACTGAACCTTTAGTGGCTGAACCTGGATATCATCATTTTCTCTCACAAGCTCTCTCATGTGGCTAATGGCATCGGGTTTATTGTTTTCAATCCCTATAAATGCTTTATTTACGTTTAGCGCTTTCATCAGTATTTTGATGCCAATAACTATTTCTCGACCTTTTTCAAGCATCATGCGATGGTCGGAAGTAAGATATGGCTCACATTCAACACCATTGATAATTAAGTATTCTGCAGTTTTACCAGGGGGAGGCATAAGTTTAACATAGGTAGGAAAAGTTGCACCACCCATTCCAACTATTCCTGCATTTTTTATTCTTTCTATTATTTCTTTTGATTCAATATTTATATCAGATATAAGATCTTTTGTTGTATCAACACTCTCGTCCCATTCATCTCCATCAACATTAATTATTATGCATGGCCTTCTAAACCCTGATGCATCCATGGAATTATCGATTTTAAATACTTTACCTGAGACAGGTGAATGGATATTTGTTGAGATGAAGCCACCTGCTTCTGCAATTAGCTGACCTACTTTAACATCATCACCTTTTTTAACAATAGGTTTTGATGGCGCTCCCAAATTCTGTCCCAATGGTACTATTGCTTGCTTGGGAACAGGAATCTCTTCAATGGCAGCATTAGATGAAAGCTTATTTTCATCTGGATGAATTCCGCCCAATGCAAATGTTCGTAATATTCCCATATTAACAGATTTATTCTTTAGTTTCTATAATTTCAATTCCTTTTGCTATTACACTCTTATCAGGTTTAACTTTACCTGATTCCATTGAAGGTACTGTATTTTGTGAATTATCTGATACGGATGTTGTTACTTTTGGCTTTTCAGGACGAGGTTTTCTTGGCTTGAAATTCACCTCATGAATTGCAGATGTTGGACAAACTTCAACACATTTTCTACATAATGTACATTTTTCAAAGTCTATATAAGCTAAGAAGCTAGTAATTGTAATAGCATCAAAATTACATACCTTATCACATTTGGCGCAACCTATGCACGCTACTGAGCAATTCTTTTTAGCTGGCGCGCCCTTTTCTTGATTAATACATGATACAAAAATTCGCTTGTCTTTCGGCCCACGTTTTCTCAGCTCAATTATGTCTCTTGGGCAAGCAGTCACACATGCACCGCATGCCGTACATTTGTCGTTTACCACAGGTAATCCCGTATCAGGGTTCATATGAATCGCGTCAAAGTCGCATGCGTCAACACAGTCGCCCAACCCCAAACAACTATACATACACCCACCTTCACCTGCATAAAGTGCATGCGCAAATGCACAAGATGTGGCACCTTCATAGTTAACTTTTTTGGGTGAGTTTGTGGGTGATCCATTACATCTCACAACCGCAATCATTGGATCCTGATCTTCAACCTCCAAGCCAAGTATTCGACCTAACTCCTGGCCCACATCATTTCCGCCTACAGGACAATTAAGTCCATTAATATTACCGTGCTCTTTTTCAGAATTAACAGCTGCCTCAGCATAGGCCCTACATCCAGGAAAACCACATCCTCCGCAGTTTGCAGATGGAAGTGCTTCTTCAACTTCATCAATCTTTGGATCCTCAAATACCTTAAATTTATTAGCAATAAAATAAAGTATTATTGCCATTATAAGTCCGAGTCCACCAAGTCCGCCAATTGCAATTATTATTATATTATCCACGGCACTTTCCATTTAATTATTGATGTGATTCCATACCGCAAAAGTATAATAAATCGAGGTATTGTTAAAAACGGAATAGTATTACAAAAAGGTGCTATAATATTGAAAAAGAGGCATGTATATCATTGCAGCTTTTGTATGGTAAAATAGTGTGTAAATTACATGCCTGATAATCAGGGTCTTTTGGTCGTTGATTAGAAAGACTCTAAATTAGCATCAAATTTTAACTTAATGGAATCATGCTCTTATGTCGTAATTAAACTTGGAGCCGATATAGTTACGAAAGGAATAAATTACTAAGTAATAGGGTATTAATAGTGATAATGAAATTAAGCCTGCGATGCCCTGATCAAGTTCTGTATTTGTGAGTATTATAAGGCTTGAAACCACAAGCAGAAATGGAAAAACGTATCCAAGGAGAACGGCCCATGTTCCAAGGGATTGTTTCATCTCAATTATGACCGAATCATTAATACTGAACATGGAAGGATCCGTTACGGTAACCAAAACAGATTTCTTATCTGCCTCACTTACTGAACATGATCCTTTTATCTCACAAGATGAGCATCCAGAGCTTACAACAATTGTAACATTAATTTGGTTTCCAATTATTTCATTAACAATTCCAGGATGGGTTACAACTTTATGTTTCATAGATTTTAAAAGTATGCAACAAAAATATTGAAAAATTAGATGGCTTATGGTGTAGATATGGAAACTGGTAAAATTTTTCCGTTGAAAAACTTGTGACCATTAAGAGCAAATTCCATAATAAACTCAGCCATTTGCTTTGGTTGCAGGGGCGCTTCGTATCCAGGAAATGCATTAGCAAGCATTTCTGTTTGTACTGCACCTAGTGCCAAAGCATTTGATTTTATGCCATATTCTTTTAACTCTTCTGCCATGGTTTCTGATAAAATAGCCAGTGCTCCTTTGCTGGAGCTATATAAGGAAAGTCCAGGAAATTTTGCGCTACCTTGAAATCCTCCCATGGAGGTAATATTCAGTATATGAGCACCTTCGTTTATGTGTGGAAGAAGTTCCCGTACTAATTTGAATGGTCCTTTTACATTTATATTAAAGCTATTATCAAAGTCATCGTCCGTTAGCTCAGTGAATGGTTTGTTGATTAATATTCCAGCATTATTTATGATAATATCAATACCACTAAATTCTTTTAGTACAATTGGAATAATGGAATCACTAAAGTTAGTTTTGCTAATATCTGCTTTAACATGAAAGAACCTAGATGTATTAAACATGTTATTTAGATTCAGAAAATCAGAAGTTCTTGAAATGCATATGATTTTATTGTTATTATCAGCTATGAGCATCTTTGCTACTTCCAAACCGATACCTTTGCTAGCTCCAGTAATAATTATATTCATGATAATGACCTTATTTTTGTTAAAATATTCATTTTTGTCAAATGTATAAAAACAAGTGCTTACAATATAATTTAATTATTGTTACATCTTTCTTTTACTATCTTTGATATAATATTGACCGTTATTTTATAAATATTTTGAAAAAAGTAATAGATAAATTGAATCTGAGGATTAATGATATTTCCCAGTCCATTGGAAAAAAACTGAAAGTAGTCGTATTACCAGGATTTGATGGTATGCCATTATATTATGTTTTAGTGTTTTTTTTAAGAGGTATTTCCAAGGGAGTTTTAGGATATAGAGCTGCTGCAATAGCATACCATTTCTTTTTAGCCCTAGTTCCTTTGATACTATTTCTATTCACCCTCATACCATATGTAACAAGCAAAAATTATCAAAATGAGCTTTTGGGCTTACTTTATGACTTGATTCCATCGAATATCTACTCAATGGTTGAATCTACGCTAGTTGAAATTATAAGTAGGCCAAAAAGTGGCTTGTTATCACTGGGCTTTGTAATGGCAGCCTATTTTGCAACAAATGGCGTGGATGCTATTTTGGAGGGTTTCAACCAAAGTTATCATAGAATTAAGACCTGGCCATGGTGGAAGCAAAAATTTTATGCATTTATAATGATGGTTGTCATGTCTTTTTTGGGATTTATATCAATGCTTTTACTCACCTCAGGTAAGCTTATAATCAATACCATGGGCGAATATGAATTGATAACAGGTGAAGTAACAATTTATATGCTTACGTTGGTTCAATGGATTGTAATAATTGGAAACTTATTGCTCATAGTTTCCATGCTTTATTACTATGGTCAAAAGAAAGACATAAAAGAACATTATAGGTTTTTCTCCGCAGGTTCAGTTCTTTCAACAGGATTATTTATAGTTGGTGGCTTATTACTTAAATCCTACTTTGAAAATTTCTCTAACTATAACCTTCTTTATGGTTCAATTGGTTCATTGATCATACTGCTTGTATGGTTGTTTTACAACTCATTGATAATACTCATTGGTTTTGAACTTAATACAAGTATAAGGAGGTCAAAGGAAATGCAAACATATAAGCAATCACATCAAAGTGATAAGAATCTCCATACCCAAAACTCATAATATACCCAGTAAGACTGATATTCTTCGGAAGTCAATTATTTGTTGGAAACCAGTTAGTTGTTTTTTTTCTTATTAAACTTAGGGTTAAAATTTTTTCTTTTGTGCCCCTTATTGTTGAACTTCTTTTTGAAGTTTTCTCTAACATTCCATTCCGGACCATCTCCCAAATCAATGGGGAGTGGTATTTTCGTAACCTCATTTTCTATTAGGTCCTCAATACGTTTGAACTTAAACATATCATCCTCATTAACCAAGGTTAGAGCAATTCCAGTTGATTTAGCCCGTGCAGTTCTGCCAATTCTGTGAACATAATCTTCGGCATCGTTTGGAACGTCATAGTTTATCACAAGGTCAATATCCTTAATGTCAATTCCTCTACTTAGTACATCTGTTGCTACTAAAATTCTAGTATTTTTTGCTCTGTATTGCGATAGTACCTCCTCGCGCTTAGCCTGCTCCAATGCAGAAGAAATTCCGTGAATATTTTTTTCAGTTTTTCTTAAACCATTAACAATTTCATTTACTTTTAATTTAGTAGATGTAAATATTAAGATGCTTTTAAGGTCAGGTTTATCTTTTACCAAACTTGTTATAAGAGGTGTTTTTTGTGTATCGTATACTAAGTATGCCGCCTGTAGCACTCCTTCGGCAGGTTTAGATATTTCTATGGTAACTTCTTTAGGGTTTATTAATATCTTAGATGCAAGGTGCTTTATTTTGGATGGCATGGTAGCACTAAACATCAGAGTTTGTTTTTTCTTGGGTAAATATTTTATTATTTTTAGAATATCATCATAAAAACCTATGTCAAGCATTCTGTCGGCTTCATCAAGAATAAGATGTTTTATACTGTCAAATTTCACATAACCCATATTAAGGTGAGATATAAGTCTTCCGGGAGTAGCTACAATTATATCGGCACCGGATGTTAGAGCCTTTTTTTCAGTATCCCAATCACTACCACCTCCACCTCCATATACAGGAATAGATTCAACAGGTGTAAAATAAGTAAAGCCTTGTATGGCCTGATCAATTTGAATGGCAAGCTCCCTTGTTGGTACTATGATTAAAACACTTGTTTCATGCTTATGATCTGCTGTTAGATTATTCAGCACAGGTAATACAAATGCAGCTGTTTTCCCAGTACCTGTTTGAGCACATGCGATTAAGTCATCTCCTCTGAGTATGGCAGGAATGGCAAGTTCTTGAACGGGTGTTGCTTTATCAAAGCCCATAAAAGAAATAGCTTCGAGCATTTGTTCATTTAATCCTAATTCTTTAAATGTCATTATTTTATTTTCTGCAGCGAAGTTAGAAATTTTTAATTCAGTTGCAGTTAAATATGTTTGTTTGTTGGATATACACGAAATCTAAGGTATGGAGCTAGTTAACATTACTTCCTTCCAATAAAGAAACCTGGGGTAACTTCGATTACATAACGTTTATAGGTTGATAGAACAGTTGATTTGTCAATTACAATCCCAGCAAGGGGCATGAGGCTTTGGTTTTGTCCAAGATGTAGCACCTGAACAAAAATAATCACAATTATCAACATTTTTAACATCCCAATTACTTAAATCTTGGTTAAAAGAAGTAGCGTTTTCAAACATTCTTGGCCTATAATATAAAACCCTCACGCGAGGGGTTAATTTGGGTTACAGTTAGTAAAATTAGGCTTTGGTTTTGTATAAACAGTAGTACTACCCTCACTAAAACCATTACACTCTGTAACACCTGAAACATTCCAAGAACTTAAATCTTGGTTAAATGCATAAACCCAATAAAACATATAACCCATACGAGTCACATTACTAACATCCCAAGAACTAATATCTTGGTTAAAAACTTCAGTAGTCGCAAACATATAAAACATATCAGTCACATTACTAACATTCCAATCTCCGATAGGCTTGTTAAAAACAAAAGCTCCATCAAACATAACACTCATATCAGTCACATTACTCACATCCCAAGAACTTATATCTTGATTAAAAGAGCGAGCTTCATTAAACATACCTCCCATATTAGTCACATTACTAACATTCCAATCTCCGATAGGTGTGTTAAAATCTTCAGCAAGATTAAACATATAACTCATATCAGTCACATTACTAACATCCCAAGAACCAATATTTTGGTTAAATGATAAGTCATTTTTAAACATACCACCCATATCAGTCACATTACTCACATCCCAAGAACTAATATCTTGATTAAAAGCAGTAGCACCATTAAACATATCCCTCATATTAGTGATTTTACTCACATCCCAAGAACTAATATCTTGATTAAAAGCAGTAGCACCATTAAACATATCCCTCATATTAGTGACATTACTCACATCCCAAGAACTAATATCTTGGTTAAAAGCAGTAGCACCATTAAACATATAACTCATAATAGTCACATTACTCACATCCCAAATACTAATATTTTGGTTAAAATCAGAGGCACCATTAAACATACCACTCATATTAGTCACATTACTCACATCCCAAGAACTAATATCACCATTTAAATTAGTCCCAGCAAATATACCACTCATATCAGTCACTAAAGTAGTAACCACTGTGCTTAAATCCCTTCCTGCTTCGATAGCAAATATCAATTCTGCTCTGTCTACTACGTGGTACGTCCAGCCATTTAAATTTCCTGTATATCCTGCTTCCACACCCGCACTTACTTTAACGGTTATTAATCCATTTTTCTCAGTATAATAAATTGGATTGGTACTACCACCAGTATCCACAAATAAACTAGCATCATCAAAGGTTTCATTGTTTGTTAAGCTAGTATTATCAATGGTATATGTAATGTTACTTCCATCAAAAGTTGCATCTGTAATAACAACTTCCAACTCTTTAATCTCTTCACCATCTACATAGGTTAATACTGCATTGGGTGGGTCTAACTTAAAACTATTTACATCATCATAATCATTCCAGTAGGATGCAAATTCATCTCCGCTTATATACTTTGATTTACGATTTGGTCTATCGGTGAAACCAAAAATATCATCAGTTACTGGCATAACAAAGGTTGTGCTACTAGTTGCTATGCCTTGAGAGGCAATATGCGCATATAACCATTGCTCTGTTTGTGGTTGCACATCATCATCAGTATTACAAGTAACCATTAATAATGTAAATAATACGAGACTTAAAATTTTTAATGCTTTCATTTTGCTTGTTTTAGATTAGACCAAATATAAGAATAAACCTTTAAGGTGTAAAAACATAGGTGATACTTTTAATATAATACCCTTACAATTAATGCAATGGTTTATAATCTATTAATTGGATTAGAGTTAAGGACTACAGTTCGTGAAGTTAGGGGTGTTTGCTTCTGTTAGAGGTGAATTTTCACTAAAATCAACACAATTTGTAACATTATCTACAGTCCAATTAGCGATATATTGATTGAAAGCAGTAGCGTCATTAAACATATAACCCATATCCGTTACATTACTTACATCCCAACCTAATAGAGCTTGATTAAAATCAGTGACACCTGTAAACATACTGTTCATTGTAATAACATTACTCACATCCCAATTATCAATTGGTTGGTTGAAAGCACCAGCAACAGCAAACATATAACTCATATCAGTTACTTGACTCACATCCCAAGAACTTATATCTTGATTGAAAGTAGAACCATAAAACATAGTACTCATATCAGTAACACTACTCACATCCCAATTACTTATATCTTGGTTAAAAGAAGATTCATAAAACATATCAGACATATCAGTCACACTACTCACATCCCAAGAATTGATGTCTTGATTAAAAGCAGAATAATTGAACATACCACCCATAGAAGTAACATTACTCACATCCCAAGAACTGATGTTTTGGTTAAAAGCAGTATTACCACCAAACATATAACCCATATCAGTCACACTACTCACATCCCAAGAATTGATGCCTTGATTAAAAGCAGAAGTATTGAACATCTGATACATATTAGTAACACTACTAACATCCCAAGAACTTATATCTTGGTTAAAAGAAGTATTAGTAGAAAACATATTTCCCATAGAAGTAACACTACTCACATCCCAAGAACTTATATCTTGGTTAAAAGAAGATTCATAAAACATTAATTCCATATTAGTAACATTACTTACATCCCAAGTATTAATATCTTGGTTAAAAGAAGAATTTCTAAACATGTCAGTCATATCAGTAACATTACTCACATCCCAAGAACTGATGTCTTGGTTGAAAGCAGAATAAGAAAACAAAGCATTCATATCATTTATTAAAGAAGTACACACTCTGGTAACATCATCTTGAGCAGCAATCATACCATTAAGGATTGTTAGGTCTACAATAACGTAACCAATACCATTTAATAGACCTTCACTACCCACCGAAGCACCAGCACTTGCTTTAATAGTGACTCCATTAGATGCTAAATACACATTATTACTACTCCCATTTCCATCTACAAATAAACTAGCATCATCAAAGGCTTCATTGTTTGTTAAGCTAGTATTATCAATGGTATATGTAATGTTACTATTATCAAAAGTTGCATCTGTAATAACAACCTCCAACTCTTTAATCTCTTCACCATCTACATAGGTTAATACTGCATTGGGGGGGTCTAGTTTAAAACTATTTACATCATCATAATCATTCCAGTAGGATGCAAATTCATCTCCGCTTATATACTTTGATTTACGATTTGGCCTATCGGTGAAACCAAAAATATCATCAGTTACTGGCATAACAAAGGTTGTGCTACTGGTTGCTATGCCTTGAGAGGCAGTATGCGCATATAACCATTGCTCTGTTTGTGGTTGCACATCATCATCAGTATTACAAGTAACCATTAATAATGTAAATAATAACAGACTTAAAATTTTTAATGCTTTCATTTTGCTTGTTTTAGATTAGACCAAATATAAGAGTAATTTATTTGTAACAAAATAGGTCTTTTAATATTTGGATAATATTGAACTAATAAATCAAGGTGGTTCTATTTTTTTATTGGGGAATTATATACCTCATAATTAGCTTAAACATATCTTTAACGATAAGATCTCTATTTTATCACTACATGACTTATACTTTGATACCTTTGCGGTTAATTAGATATTTTCCTATAGTAATATGAAAAAAATTGCCATACTCACTTGTGCAGAGATGCCCGAGATGCTTCCATATGATCAGGCGGTGCAAAAGATATTGATCAAAAGAGGTTTTATAACTGATGTTTTAATTTGGGACGAAGTTCTAAAATTATCAAGAACCCATTTAAAACAATATGATTTGGTTTTAATAAGAACTATCTGGGATTATTATAAAAAAACAGATGAGTTTAATGACTTTTTGGTAAGATTAGAAGATGAAAATATTAACGTCTTGAACCCCGTTGATATAATAAGATGGAATATGGATAAGAAATATCTGATGCAATTGGAATCAGAGGGCTATGACATTATTCCAACCATATTTAATTTTGCAGGTGAAGATTCTTTTTCTTTGGCTTTGGATAAAGGGTGGGAGAAGGCTGTGCTAAAGCCTATGATTAGCGCAGGTTCATATGATACCTTTGTGTTAGATATGTGCCAAAAGGCTAAATTTGATGGATTAATTGAGCAATACTTCCAAAATAGACCATATATGCTTCAGGAGTTTGTTTCTGAGATTGCATTAGGAGAAATTTCTACTATTACTTTTACAGAGCCAGGTAAAGGTTCTGATGTGGTTTTGTCATATTCAATAAAAAAAGTTCCCAAAGAGGGCGATTATAGGGTTCAAAATGATTTTGGAGGAGTTTATTCGCTACATGAAGTGGATGCTAAGATTAAGCAATTAAGCCATAAAATTACTACTAGATTCAACGATAGATTATTATATCAGCGTCTTGATGGTATTTGGCGAAATGGTAAGTTTTTAATAATGGAATTGGAATTAGTAGAGCCAGACCTATATTTAAACTTTAGCAAGCAAGCGCTTAATCAATGGGTTGGTATTCTGGAGAGAATTCTTAATAAAAATTAGAACATTACTGGAGCAAAATAAATTTTATAAAAAAAGGGGCTGATTTTAAAACCAACCCCTTTTTTGGTGTGCTAAATAAACTATTTTATTTCGCTTACATTTCTTTTTACAAAGTCATTTAACTCTTTCCCAACCAAAAGATTCTTGGCAAGTCTGGCTAAATCATATAGTTGTTTAACAATAATATCCTGTTTATCAGCTTTCTTTTCATTCATAATTTTTGTGATAACCGGATTGTTTGTATTAACAATGAGTTCATAAGTATCTGGCATGTTACCCATTCCCATCATCATACCTCCACCTCCTACTTTTTCCATGTCTTTCATGCGACGCATGAACTCATTTTGAGTAATTGTAACTGGCATATCAGATTCACTCATATTTTCAAACACAATATTGAATGTTTCTTTGCTAATGTTTCTCTCAATTACTTCTTTTAAACTTTCTTTTTGTTTATCATCAAGTTTTGATGGTGCTTCATCGTCTTTTACAATGATCTTATCAATGGTATTTGAATCAACACGTGCAAAAGTTGAGTCTTTTAATTTCTGCTCAAGACTATTTATAAAATGATTGTCCAATACTCCGTCCATTATAAGAACATCATACCCTCTGTTGGTAGCACTTTCAATGTAGCTATATTGCTCTTCTTGATTTGTAGCATATAGGTAAACAAGTTTCTTTTCCTTGTTTTTCTGAGTCTTCTCTATGTGCTTTTGATATTCGTCAAGAGTAAAGTATTTACCTTCTACATTCTTCAGTAATGCAAATTTCTCTGCTTTTTCATAGAACTTCTCTTCGGATATCATTCCGTATTCAATGAATATTTTAATGTCATCCCATTTCTTTTCAAATCCTTCACGGTCCTTCTTGAATAATTCTTCAAGTTTATCAGCTACTTTTTTAGTGATGTAATTCGATATTTTCTTCACATTACCATCACTCTGAAGGTAAGACCTACTTACGTTTAGTGGAATGTCTGGAGAATCAATAACCCCATGTAGTAATGTTAGAAAATCAGGAACAATGCCTTCAACCGAGTCAGTAACAAAAACTTGATTACTATATAGCTGGATTTTGTTCTTCTGCATTTCATAATCCTTCTTTACCTTAGGGAAATATAATATTCCAGTTAGGTTGAAAGGGTAGTCAACATTTAAGTGGATATGAAACAATGGCTCTTCAAACGTATAAGGATATAGTTCTTTGTAGAAATTCTTATAATCTTCGTCCGTTGCTTCGCTTGGTTTCTTTTTCCATAAAGGATTTGGATTATTAATTATTTTAGGTCTTTCGACTTCTTTTGTCTCTTGGTTGCCATCTTTGTCTTTTTTACCTTCTACTGGTTCTTGTATTTTCTCCATTCCAAACTGTATTGGAACAGGTAAAAATTTACAATATTTATTAAGCAACTCATTTATTTTATGATCTTCAAGAAATTCCTTATTTTCATCATCGATGTATAGTATTACATCCGTTCCGCGATCATCTTTTTCGATTTCCTCAAGTTGATAATTTGGGCTTCCATCACATTCCCATCTTACAGCTTTCGTAGACCCACCTTTTTTGTATGTCTTTGTTCTAATCTCAACTTTGTCACTTACCATAAATGCTGAGTAGAAACCAAGCCCAAAATGTCCAATTATAGCATTATGCTCAGCCTCACTTTTAGTTTTGAATTTCTTCACAAACTCTTCCGCACTTGAAAATGCTATTTGGTTAATATATTTTTTTACTTCATCACCTGTCATTCCTATTCCACGGTCTTTTATGGTGATGGTTTTCTTTTTCTTATCTACTACAATGTGAATAGTTAAATCACCCAATTCACCACTAAACTTACCCAATGATGCGAGTGTTTTTAATTTTTGCGTTGCATCTGTTGCATTTGAGATTAACTCACGCAGAAATATTTCATGATCTGAATAGAGGAATTTTTTTATAATTGGAAAAATATCCTCCGTTTTAATATCTATTTTACCTTTCTCTGTACTCATACTTCTTGTGTTTTAATTATGATTCCATAATAATCAAAGTATGTGCCATTGGCATGAATGTGACAATTTGTCTACAACGTAAATAATTTGGCTGATATAACCCTTGTTATATTAATGTCTCATGCCATTATATTGATTTGCATATTTTTTACCCATTAATTATTCCATTTTCATGATTTTAACCATAGTGTCAACCCTTATTTAAAAAGTATATATACATTACAATTTATTTATATTCGCAAGATTATGGAAGGTACATTTGTAAACATAATAGCAATTATAGCGGGAACTTCCTTGGGGATGTTATTAAATAGGCGGTTACCCGAAAGATATATAAAAATATTCTTTCAAGTAATAGGATTGTTTACTATTTTTCTTGGAATATCCATGGCATTGGAAACAACTCATATATTACACATGGTAATTGCTTTAATTACAGGTGGTATAGTTGGAGAATACTTAAACATTCAGAAGCGAGTGGAGTTTTTTGGTGATTACTTAAAAAAACGCTTCAAAATTGGTAACGAAAGGTTCTCAGAGGGTTTGGTTACAGCATTTTTACTCTATTGTATAGGCTCTTTAACAATTATTGGTGCCATAGAGGCAGGATTAACGGGTAATCAAAATTTAATACTTATCAAATCAATAATGGATGGAGTTTCTTCAGTCGCTCTTGCATCAGCCTTAGGTATAGGAGTTATGTTTTCGGTTATCCCACTATTCATATTTCAAGGGGGCATAACCCTAATGGCGATGTATTTTGGAGATTTTTTTCCAGAAATTATGATTTTGGAGATGTCGGCTGTGGGAGGTGTGCTTCTCATAGGGCTTGGCATTGATATTTTAGGCATAAAAAAAATGTCAGTGCTTAATATCCTTCCAGCACTTGGAATGATTGTAATACTCATATGGTTATTCCCTGATTTTGGAATGGTTTAATAAAAACTGATCCTCTCATCATACTTCATATTATCCTAATGTCTTGTTAGGTCCTATTGGTTTTATCAAAGTTGTAAATATTATCACGAAAATAGATGCATTCAAAGATATTTTGCATAAATTTGTTAAGTAGATTGAATCACATGAGCACCAAAGAAAAAACATCTGTAACCCCCGAAGTTGTTGAAAAAGAAGCTGACTTAAAAAATCTTATTCTTTACAATGATGATTATAATACATTTGATTTTATAATAGACTCACTAGTGGAGGTATGTGGTCATGATCACAATCAAGCTGAGAATTGTGCAATTATCGCTCATTATAAAGGTAAGTGCCATATTAAAAAGGGTAACTTGGATGTTATCAGGCCAATCTATGTTGAAATGACCAATAGGCAAATAACAGTTGAAATTGTTTAAAGTATAAAACTATGTGGACGGTAATATCAGTTTTAATTCTAATAGGTTTGCTAATGATGATCATGGAGGTCCTTGTGATCCCAGGTTCAGGATTTGCAGGTCTTATAGGTCTTGTATTAATGGCAGCAGGAGTATGGTTAGCATATTCAAAGGAAGGTATAATGGCAGGACATATTACTTTAGCTTCAACCCTTGCAATTAACTTACTTGGTTTGATTATTATACTAAGGAGTAAAACATGGAAAAAAGCATCTCTAAAGGCTGTGAATACTGGTAGGGTAAATCAGATAGATAAAAAAAACTTAAAAATTGGTGAAAAGGGTGTAACAATATCAAGATGTGCTCCCATGGGAAAAGCGAAGTTTAAGACAGCCTATTATGAAGTAAGCACATTATCTGATTTCATAGATCAGGAAGAAAATGTAGAAATTATTAGAATATCAGGAAATAAAATATTTATAAAGAAAATAGAAAGTTAATCATGGAAAATATTTATGTACTCATAGCAACAGGTATTGGAGCAATATTTTTACTCTGGCTACTCTTGTACTTTGTTCCAGTCGGGTTATGGTTCACAGCCCTAGTCTCCAATGTAAGAATATCACTTCTACAACTCGTTTTAATGCGTTGGAGGAAGGTTCCGCCAAGGATAATTGTGAATAGTTTAATTGCATCAACCAAGGCAGGTTTGAAATTAGCACGTGATGATATGGAAGCCCACTTTTTGGCAGGTGGTAATGTTCAGTTGGTTGTAAATGCATTAATTAGCGCAGAAAAAGCAAATATTAAACTTGATTTCAAAACTGCAACAGCAATTGACCTTGCTGGACGTGATGTGCTTGAGGCTGTTCAAATGTCAGTAAACCCAAAGGTTATTGATACGAAAAAAGTTGCTGCTGTTGCCAAGGATGGTATTCAGCTAATTGCCATGGCAAGGGTAACAGTTCGTGCTAATATTGATCAACTAGTTGGTGGAGCGGGAGAGGAGACCGTACTTGCAAGAGTTGGTGAGGGAATAGTATCATCAATTGGTTCTGCTGATTCTCATAAGGCAGTGCTTGAAAACCCAGATAGTATATCAAAGGTTGTTCTTAGTAAGGGCCTAGATTCTGGAACTGCTTTTGAGATTCTATCGATTGACATCGCAGATATTGACATAGGAAAGAATATTGGAGCTGAGCTTCAAATGGATCAAGCAAATGCAGACAAGAATATTGCCCAAGCAAAGGCAGAAGAGCGAAGAGCAATGGCGGTTGCTGCAGAGCAAGAAATGAAAGCTAAATCTCAGGAGGCAAGTGCCAATGTAATACAGGCAGAAGCTGAAATACCTAAATCCATTGCGGAGGCCTTTAGAACTGGTAATCTAGGTATAATGGATTATTACAGGTATAAAAATATTCAGGCTGATACAAATATGAGAGATTCAATTGCAGGAAACCCTTCCGTTGAACCTGAGGATGAAAAGTAATATAAACTTGAGTTCTAGATTGAATTACGGCATCCTAATTATGCCGTAATTCAATATTTTACTGCACAATTTTGACTATCTTGCCACAAAATTATTTATATGAAGTTTAGTGCAAAACAGATTGCAGAAGTACTTAATGGTAAAGTAGATGGAAACCCCAACATTGAGGTTAACAATCTAAGTAAAATTGAGGAAGGTAAACCTGGTACACTCAGCTTTCTTGCCAATCCAAAATACACCAGTTATATATACGATACCAAAGCTTCAATTGTTATTGTAAATAATGATTTTGTTCCTGAAAAAGAAATAAGTGCAACCTTAGTAAGGGTAGAAAATGCCTATGCCTCTTTTGCTAGTCTATTGGAAATGTATGAGCAAACTAAGCCCAAAAGGACTGGCATATCATCAAAAGCTAGTATTTCTGAAACAGCTAACATAGGTGAGAATGTATTCATTGGAGATTTTGTATCCATAGGAGATAACACAAAAATCGGAGATAACTGCGCGATATATCCCAACACAACAGTGGGAATGAACTGTGCTCTTGGTAAGGATACAATATTATATTCCGGTGTTAATGTTTATGATGAATGTAAAATTGGCAATGAATGTACAATTCATGCTGGTGCAGTAATTGGTGCCGACGGTTTTGGATTTGCACCACAAGACGATAATAATTATCGTAAGATTCCGCAGATTGGTAATGTAGTTATGGAGGATCGAGTAGAGATTGGAGCTAACACTACAATTGATAGAGCTACCATAGGTTCAACAGTAATCAAAAGAGGGGTAAAAATTGATAATTTAATACAAATAGCTCATAATGTTGTTGTGGGAGAAAATACTGTTATAGCTGCTCAAACTGGAATATCAGGGTCAACTAAAATTGGTAAAAACTGTATGATAGGAGGTCAAGTAGGTATAATAGGTCACCTTGAAATAGCTGATGGTGTTATGATTGCTGCCCAAAGTGGAATTGGAAAAAGTATTAAAGAAGAAAAATCTGTTCATGAAGGATCTCCTGCTTTTGGGTATCGTGATTTCCAAAGATCCTACATACATTTTCGCAGATTTGACTCGATAGTTAAAAGAGTAAACGACATAGAATTCAAACTGAAGGGAAAAGATTAACCACAACTTCCTGCCCTAAAACACCGTTATTAATTTTGTTGATTAAATGTGTTAATTGTTACTTTTCATAAAGTTGATATCACAATTGTATTGTGGTAAAATTGATTATTTTTGCGAAATTCTGTGTTACATAAGCTTAAATGGGTTAAAGTTTTAGATGGTTGATAAACAAAAAACAATAGATAAATCAGTAACGGTAAGTGGCACTGGTTTGCATACTGGACAGCTTGGACAAATAACAATGCACAGTGCTCCAGAAAATCATGGCATAAAGTTCAGAAGAGTTGACATTGAATCAAAACCAATTATTGATGCAGATATCAACCTTGTTGTGAGCACAGATAGGGGTACTACGCTTTCCAAAAATGGCTACAGCTTGTATACTATTGAACATTTATTGGCTGCTTTTATGGGCCTAGGTGTTGATAATGTGATGATTGATGTGGATATGGAAGAGATTCCTATTAAAGATGGGTCCTCAATACATTTCATAAATGCAATTAAAGAAGCTGGAATTGTTGAACAAAAAGCAAATAGGAAGTATATTGAGATTACAGAACCAATATCCTATATAATACCTGATAAGAATATAGAGATGCTAATTGAACCTGCTGAAAAATTCTCAGCTACAGTAACAATTGACTTTGAGGCTGAAATATTAGGTAAACAAATAGCAACCCTGGATGATATAAATAAATTTGAATCAGAGATTGCCCCATGTAGAACCTTTGTGTTTCTGCATGAGCTTGAATTTCTCTTGAAAAATAATCTTATTAAAGGTGGAGACCTTAACAATGCCATAGTATTTATTAATAGAGCAATATCTCAGGAGGAGCTAGATAATCTTGCTGAACTTTTTAATAAACCTAAGGTTAAAGTAAAACCAAATGGTATCTTGAATAATCTTGATATGCATTTTTCAAATGAACCAGCTCGTCATAAGTTGCTTGATGTAATTGGTGATTTGGCATTATTAGGTAAGCCACTTAAAGGAAAAATAACAGCTTCTAGGCCAGGTCATAAGGCAAATACTGAATTTGGTCAAAAAATATTTAATGAATTAAATAAAACACTCATGTTAAAGAAACCACCCTTTGATATATATGCAGAGCCATATTACGACATAAACCAAATCAAGAAAATATTGCCTCATAGGCCTCCATTTCTTCTTGTGGACAAGGTTCTAGTATTAACAGACGACCACATTGTTGCAATGAAATCAGTAACTTTAAATGAGCCTTATTTTGTTGGTCATTTTCCAGATGAACCAATCATGCCTGGAGTACTTCAAGTTGAAGCAATGGCTCAAGCTGGTGGTATTTTTGTTCTTAATTCAGTTGATGAGCCGGAGCTTTATTCTACATACTTCTTAAAAATAGATGAAGTACGTTTTCGCTCTAAAGTGGGTCCAGGAGATGTGCTAATTTTTTCAATTGAACTTACTGGCCCCATCAAACGAGGCATATGCTCAATGATTGGAAAAGCCTATGTAGGTGATAAAGTTGTTATGGAAGGTAAACTTGTTGCTCAGATTGCTAAGAATAAATAAAATAAAAAGAAATGAATCAACCTTTAGCATATGTTCATCCACAGGCCAAAATTGCACCAAATGTTGTAATAGAACCTTTTGTTAACATTGAAAAAAATGTGATAATCGACGAGGGTACATGGATTGGCTCAAACGTTACCATAATGGAAGGAGCTAGAATTGGGAAAAACTGCCGTATTTTCCCTGGTGCTGTAATATCAGCAGTTCCTCAGGATCTCAAGTTTGATGGAGAAGAAACCATTGTTAAGATTGGCAACAATGTTACAATTAGGGAGTTCGTAACCATCAACAGAGGCACTAAAGCAAATAATGAAACTGTAATAGGTAATAATTGTTTACTCATGGCTTATGTTCATGTTGCTCATGATTGTATTCTTGGCAACAATGTAATATTAGCAAATGCTGCAACTTTGGCAGGTCATATTGAAATTGGCGACTGGGCTATAATTGGAGGGTTAGCTGCCATACATCAATTTGTGCACATTGGTGAGCACTCAATGATAGCAGGTGGCTCTATGGTGCCAAAAGATGTTCCTCCTTATGCCAAGGCTGGTCGTGAACCATTGGCTTTCGTAGGAGTTAATTCAATTGGTTTAAGAAGAAGAGGTTTCCCCAATGAATTGATTAACTATATCCAGGAAATATACAGAATATTATTCTTGAAAGGTAACAATGTAACACAGGCTGTAAAATATATTGAGCGAAATATTAGTGCAAGTGACGAAAGGGATATTATTTTAAGTTTTATCTCAAAATCGCAGCGTGGTATTATGAAAGGTTTTACTCGTACAAGAGATAAAAGGGGTTAATTAATAGTGTAAATTGTAAAAATTATGGCTTCAACAGCAGATTTTAGAAACGGACTTTGTATACTGCATAACGGAGAACTATATACCATTGCAGAGTTTCAGCATGTCAAACCAGGTAAAGGGCCTGCATTTGTGCGTACAAAACTTAGAAATGTTAAAACAGGAAGGATATTAACCAATACATTTACCTCGGGAGTAAAAATAGAAATTCAAAGAGTTGAGAGGCGTCAATATCAATACCTTTATAGTGATGGAGATATCTTCCATTTTATGAACTCTGAGAATTTTGAACAAACATTTTTGGATAAGTCTTTAATACCTGCTCCGGATTTACTCAAGGAAGGTCAAGAAGTTACCATCGCCTATCATGGCGAAACAGATTCACCAATTTTATGTGATATGCCTGCATATGTTGTGCTGGAAATTACTTATACTGAGCCTGGAGAAAGAGGGAACACCGCTACAAATACTTTTAAGGATGCTACTGTTGAAACAAACGCAACTGTTAAAGTACCACTATTTATAAATACAGGAGACAAAATTAAAATTGATACCAGAACGGGTGCTTATTCTGAACGCGTTAAGTCATAACTATTATGGATTTTCAAAATTCAATTACTTTAGGTGAGATAGCAAAATTAATCGATGGAAAGGTTATCGGTGATTCAAATGCCATTGTGATTGGCCTTAATGAAATACATGTTGTTAGAAATGGTGATATTACTTTTGTGGATCACCCTAAATATTACAAGAAAGTTCTTGAATCCGATGCTTCCTTTGTTATCATAAACAAAGAAGTAGATGCTCCAGATGGCAAGTCGTTAATAATTCACGATGCTCCCATGGATGCATTTAACAAACTCATTAACCATTCAAACCCATTCTTATCATCGGAAAAGATGATTAGTGATAGTGCCCAGGTAGGGGATGGTACTGTTATTCAACCTGGTGTATTTATTGGTAATAATGTTAAAATTGGGGGTAATTGTATTATTCATGCTAATGTAAGTATCTATGATGGATGTGAGATTGGAGATAATGTTATAATACACTCGAATTCAGTGCTTGGAGGTGACGCATATTATTTTCAAAAGAGAAATGAGGATTATGTGAAATTCTTATCTGCAGGTAAAGTAGTTATAGAGAGCGATGTGGAAATAGGAGCTTCATGTTCAATAGATAAAGGAGTTACAGGAAATACTATAATAGGTAGGGGTACAAAACTAGATAATCAGTGTCAGGTAGGTCATGATACTGTAATTGGAAAGCATTGTTTAATTGGAGCTTTTGCTGCAATTGCTGGTGTTACAACAATTGAAGATGAAGTTGTTATTTGGGCTCGTGTTGCAATTAACAAGGATATTGTAATTGGTAAAAAAGCGGTAATACTCGCCACATCTGCTGTGGATAAATCCATTGAAGGAGGTAAGGTTTATATGGGATCTCCTGTTATGGAGGTTAGACAGTACTGGAGATACCTTGCTTCCCTAAAAAAAATACCAGATTTGATTCGTAAACTAAATGTTTAGGAGGGATTATCCATCAATTGATGATGGATTATCCTTGGGTTTGTGATATATGTCGAGTGCCACTATTATGGCAATAAACCCCCATACTGGAACTGAAAGCTTATCAGTATCCAAGAAATTATTCAGAAATCCGTGAGTAAAATATGTTATGAGCCCTAATAGGGTAATCATACACAAGAATTTTATTTCATTGGTTCCATTTTTGTATACTCTTAACCCTGTTATTATAAAATACACAATGAGAAGGATTATAAGAGCAGAGCCTAATACACCCATTTCCGATAATGGCCCTAAGTACTCACTATGCGCATTTCCTTTGTCACCAAGATTTGTACTGATTATTGTTTTTTCCTGAGAGCTTTGAAATGGGGAGTAGACAAATTGGTAAGTACCAGGTCCCCAACCTAGAAATGGCCGTTCGTTATATAACCTAATTGCAGCTTGCCAACGGTTAATTCTTTCCAGATTTGAAGCATCTGAAGATATATTGGTAATTGACTGAATATGTTCTACAAAATTTGCTGATGAGTCTTGTTTATTCTTGGATAACTTGTCCAAGATTTGATGCTGAAAAATAAAGAAAGTTCCAACAAATAGCATGAATGTGGCTGCAATAATGTAAAATTTAATCCTTAATAAAATTAATATGAAAACAATAAAAGCAACAATAATACTAATCCATGCAGCACGTCCATATGAAAAAATTATCCCTACTATCAATATTGCAGAGAGAATCAATGCGAGTAATCTAGAACTCTTTGTTGCTCCTGGATAAAAAATAAATCCAAATGCAGCTGGTATGAACATTGCAAGTGCTGCACCATAGGCGGTGTGGTCATTATAAAATGGTGACATTACCCAGTGCCCTGCCTCTTCCTCAAACCCATACTTTGCATGCTGAATAAGAGTGTATATAATAACTCCACACAAGGATATCATATATAGCCAAATGAATTTCTTGATGTTAGATGTCTTTTTAAACATAAGAGCTGCTACAAAATAAAATGGAATTACAAACCACAGTCTTGAAAGCAGATATTTGAAAGACACAACGGGCAACTCACTTGCAGCTGCTGTAATTAACATCCATAAAAGAGATGCATATATAATATAGGAAACAGGATGATTTGATACTCGTTTATCGTATCTCTGCTCAAATATTAAGTTTGCTATAAATAGTAGAAGAACTCCGAACATTAATGGTTCTGTTGGCAGTGATAAGCCAATCCCTCCCTCTATATCACGAAGTTCAATAGCAATGGGTGTTAGAAATGTGATGAATAATATAATCTTATCCAGAGATACTAAATAATAAACAAGTGTCACTAATACCACGGGTAATAAAAACAACCAAAAACTGCTTTTATCTATTATCAGGTAAAAGTTCATAGCCAGAAAAACAGCTGTAATAAGGTAAACCCACAATATTTTAGATCTCTCGGTCAATTTCAAGAATTAACTTTTTTACTAATCCTTATTCTTATCAAGAAAAAAGATAATAATCAGGGACATGATAAATGTTCCTATGGTACAGATAGCTACTATTAACCACCTTATTGGATATGCTTTCTTGTCAGATGGGAATGGTGAGCTAACGACATTACTGTATGTTAACTCCGAATGGTAGAATCTTTCAGCCATTTCATAGTCTAATTTAACTTCAACATAGGAAGCAGCCTCAAATTCTATCATCTGAACAACTTCGATCAATTGACCGCTACCTTTTTCCATATTCTTTCTAAGCTTATCTACCTCTTTCTTATTTATTCTATTTTGATTACTTCCATCAACCGTCCCTAAATAACCTTTCATTATTTCTTGAGATTGGGATTCATATTCCAATAAACCTTCTTCAGTACCCAATCTGTGGAGTTCATTTTTCAGGGAATCAAGACCTTGTCGCTTTTGCTTTAATTGCCTCTCATACATTTTTATAACCTCCAAAGATTTGGTTTTATGCATTATGGATATTTTTAGGTCATAAAAATCAAGTAATGTATTTACCATCATTGAGGCAGTATCAGGATTTCTGTCTCTAGCTTCTATCCTAACAGACTCATATGGTGTTTTTAAAATATTAACGTGCTCATGGTATGTATCATAAAGAGCAGCTTTAAAATATTTATATTCAGGATTTATCTCATAGTGCTTTGCGAGGTCGAATCTTTGCACCATACTATCTATGATATCCTGAGAATTCAATATTTGAATCATTTGCTCTGTTTCACTTTCATCAGAATATGGTTCAACATTCGCTGGATACACGATTGCATAAGACTCATAAAGAGGAGTTATAAATGTAGGCCCAGATAAAATCGTACTAAGAACTGCAGCTACAACCACTATTGTTAGTAAGTGGTATCTCCATTTCCCAATAAGTTTTACCAGATGCGAACTGTTAAATAATTTATCCATGTCTAATTTATTAATGTCCCAATTGTAATCTTCATCGCCTACTTTTTTTAGCGACTTAGATTGTATGGTATATTCTTCTTCATTATTCTCTTTCTCTAAAAACCTATATCTTAAATTTAAAGATGGTAATACAATATTTAATTCTCTCGATTCAATTCTTGGTCCAAATTTTTTTTTTTGATATTTACACCCAATTTTCCTGAGAATAAGTCCATAATACTAAAAACTATAATTGCTAGTAGAAGTGATGTAAATGTTGATATTAGAACTATTAACCATCTTATTGGATATGACTTCTTTTCAGCCTTATAAGCTGTGTTTATAACAAATGTGTGCGGAAGACTTTCCATAGCATCTACCTTAGCCTCTTCGTATTTTGCTTTCAACTGACTTAATTGCTTTTTATCATGTTCAAGGGCATCACGCAAGGATACATATGGACCACCATATTTAGCAAGTACTTCTAGCTTTTTTTCCAACCTAACTACACTTGTTTGGTTATTTTTGGCCATTTCGATTGCCAACTGCCTGTTGAACATCTCCGACTGACTTTCATAGTCATGAACTCCATATTCCCTCAAAACAGTCAGCGAGTCTTCTTTGGCCCTTATTTCACCCTTTAAATGATTATATTCATCCTCAACAATTTTATATGCTTTTAGGGCTATTTTCTTTTGCATATCATTTATCGTTGAATCAACTAATTCAGCAACATCATTTGCCATATAAGCAGCAAGCTGTGGGTCTTTGTCAAAAACAGTTATCTGAACTGCCATATATTCAGTCCTCCTAAAAATAAAGTTGTTTTCATACCTCTTGAATAATTGAGTAACTTTATATTTTGAGTCATTATCAATATTGTAATGATTCAGAAGGTTATACTTACTGATAATTCGATCTCTAATCTTATTTGAGTTTAGAACCTGCAGCATCTGCTCAGTTTGTTCAATTTCTCCAAATTCCAGTATATCTTTTGTGTTGTTGAAATTATCACTTAATAGTATCTTTGATATTGAATTACTAGCAGTGGGGTAAAGAATAACTGTTGATTTGAAGAGGGGAGTTATAAAATAGGGGCCTGAGAAAATTACTGATAAAATAATTGCTAAAGCAGCAATTATTGTTAAATGCTTCTTATAAGCATATACAACTTGCATCAGTACGCCAGATAGAAAAGGTTTGTGAAATTGGTTTTGAGAACTCATTATCTTCTATAATTTTCGCTTCCAAAAATACTAAATAATATATAGAATACAACCCAAAGATATATTAACATAGTTTATATCATTAAACATAATCATTTTAGTACATTAAGGATTGTCATAGTTTATGATTTCAATAAATTCTCTGATATGGATTAGCTTGAGTACCATTGTAACAATTACACCAAATGCAATCATAATCATTATTGATATTTCCCATCTAAGGTCTAGATGATTGTTGATTATGAACCCACACACTAATAGTGCAATTGTTAATGTAATCAGATTGATAATGAGTCTTAAATTTATCTTGAAGGTAAATTCTTTTTGAACAATAAAAAGCTGAGCAATTGCTGTTATAACTTGTGTTACTAAACTTGCCCAGGCTGATCCTACAGACATATACTGCGGTATTAATATAAAGTTAAGGGTAAGGTTTATTACAAGTCCACAGAATGCAACTATATTTAGTTGTTTCAGATTATTATTTGCAGTGAGTAATGTTCCAAAAATATAGTTAGATGCAATCGCAACAAAGCTAAACATAAGCAGTCTAAATATGAGTGCCGATTGATTTATTCTAGAATCAAACTGGGCTTGTGTTTCTCCCGCAAACGGATAATACATCAAATTCATCAGGTCATCTGCATAGAATTGTGATGTTATAGCAATTATAAGAACTCCAGATATTATTATTGAAAAACTCAATTTAACTAGTTTTTCAGTTGACTCATTGTGCTTAATCATTTTTGAGAATAGCGGCAATAGAAGAACAGCAAAAAGATAAGCAAAGTTTTGTCCCGCATCAAGAAGCCTAAATGCTTGTGCATATATACCTGATTGTTTTTCTCCAATTGTTTCTGGTAGTAACCTTTCAATTAACACTGGATCTATCCTGTTGTAGAAGCTCATAAGTAGTACAAGTAGAGCAAATGGAAGACTTTTCTTTATGATAAGTATGAAAAACGGATAATTCCAGTTGAACTGAAGGCTACCTGATTTTCTTAGTAATGCAATAAGTGCTATAATCAAGGTGATTAGATATGCAGCTGTTTGTGCATAAACAAACCAATGAATGGTAAACATTCCATCAAAAAAATTAAACCACAATAGAAAACCACAAATAAATATCATCAACAGCCTGTCCAGTACTGATAAGAAAGAATCTGTTTTGAATAGCAGTAATCCCGATAGATTTGACCTTATGTAAAGAATCAACGAAAGAATAAACTGATTAAACCCAACCCAAGCCAAGAGATATAGGTGTTCACCTCTGTAACCTATTAAAAACCCAACTAAAAAAATAATAATTCCATAGACAAAACCAAGTATTAACTTAAGCATTGTTATTCCCGGAAGGTGCTTGTTAAGAAGTTGATTGTTCTGAGCAATATTTCTGTTATTGAAATTTGTTATGCCCAAGTCAAGAAATATATAGAATAGAAACGAAAAGTTGAAAATTGTGAAGTATAAACCATATTCTTCTGGGCCTACCACATTTTGAACTTGCCTATCTATTCCCAGAATCCAAAAGGGTTTAACGAGCAAGTTAAGAAAGAGGAGTAGTCCCAGGTTTTTTAAAAACTTCTTTCGCATCAATGCAAAATTAAACGATTTAACCATTAATTCATTGTTTCATATAAATTGTTTTAATGCCACATGTGTAATCATACAAGGCAACATTTAGCTTATCTTTGTCTTGATTTAAATTAATTATGAGTATGAAGAATTTTGTTGAAGAGCTTAGATGGAGAGGAATGATACATGATATTACTCCTGGTGCAGAAGAACAATTGTTAAAGGAAATGGTTTCTGGTTATGTTGGTATTGATCCAACTGCAGATTCATTGCACATAGGTCATTTAGTGGGTGTTATGATGCTAGTTCATTTGCAAAGATCTGGACATAGACCCATAGCTCTGGTTGGAGGAGCCACTGGTATGATTGGCGATCCATCAGGTAAATCACAGGAACGTAATCTATTATCCGAAAAAGTACTACGTGATAATGAGAACGGCTTGAAAAAGCAACTTGCAAAATTTCTCGATTTTAAAAATGGTGATAATAAAGCTCTATTGGTTAATAATTACGATTGGATGAAAGATTATACATTTCTTGATTTTATTCGAGAAATTGGGAAGCATCTAACTGTTAATTATATGATGGCAAAGGACTCTGTTAAGAAAAGAATTAGCACGGATAGTAAATCTGGTATGTCGTTTACAGAGTTCTCCTATCAACTGGTTCAAGGAACAGATTTTCTACACCTTTACCAAAATAATAATTGTAAACTACAAATGGGCGGCTCTGATCAGTGGGGTAATATTATAACTGGTACCGAGTTAATAAGAAGAAAGCTGGGTCATGAACATAATGTATATGCTATTACATGTCCCCTAATTACAAAGGCAGATGGATCAAAGTTTGGTAAAACAGAAAGTGGAAATGTTTGGTTAGATCCTGAGAAAACATCACCCTATGAATTCTATCAGTTTTGGCTAAATGTAAGCGATGAAGATGCTGAGAAGTACATAAAAATATTTACTCTTTTTTCAGAAAGTGATATAGAAGCAATGATTGAGGAACATAAGAATGCCCCTCATCTTAGGTACTTGCAAAATGAACTCGCAAAAGATATAACATGCAGGGTGCATGGTACGGAGGACTACAATAAAGCCATTGAAGCCTCTCAGATACTATTTGGTAAAGGGACAACGGAAATGTTAATGAAGATTGATGAAAAAACTTTGTTAAGTATATTTAAGGGGGTTCCTCAAAGTGAGATCTCAAAAGAGGAATTTGAGATGGGAATAGGATTGCTTGATTTTCTGTCAATTAAGGCGGGAGCCTTTAAATCAAATGGAGAAGCCCGAAGGATGATAAAAGATAATGCAGTTTCCATAAATAAATCAAAAATAAATGAGGGCTATGAGTTAAACTCTCAATCATTGATTAATAATAAATATATACTAGTTCAAAAGGGAAAGAAAAACTATTTTTTAGTTAAAGTGGTATAAATTATACCCCTACACTGATTACATGTACCTAGTCATTTTTTACATAACCCTTCATTTGCCACATCCGAGCAGCTTGTAAACAGCAGAATTTCAGTTTAATAGGCATTTTAGTTACTAACACTTACATGTGATTAATTATATACTTCAATACCTGTACATGCAGTAATATCATTTACTTTTAATGCATTGTATACGGATATTACATGATAAAAGTTGATGAAATAAAGGAACTAGATGCTTTGGTTAGTTTAATTGATGAACCAAATGAAGATATGTTCAGTCAAATTCGCAACAAGGTTCTAGCATATGGAAACCAGGCAATACCTGTTTTGGAAGAGGCATGGGTTAATACTTTGGGAGATTCAGATTCGGTAAGAATTGAGTCCCTTATTGAAGATATTAGAATAAATGCCATGATAAGCGATTATTCTTATTGGAAAGATGAGCAAGATCCAAAGATAATTGATGGATATTTAATTCTCATGAAATATATTAATCCAAAGATCGATGGTGATGAGTTTGGGCTATATTTTGAAAAAATATTTAAGGAGATATGGTTGGAGCTAAATGATAACCTTACTGCACTCGAAAAAATAAAAGTTATTAATCATGTGTTATATAGCGTTAACAAGGTTAACACAATTTCTAAATTACCAGCCAAGTCAGACGGGTTTTCTCTTAATAATCTAACTGAAAAACAGAATGGGAATGCATACCTGCTAGGAACATTTTATATATCCATTGCACAAAAATTAAATATTCCTGTTTATGGAGTTGATTTACCTGGGCATTTTATTCTAGTTTACATGGATGATGTGGGTAAACAAAAAAACATATCTAGCTATAGCGGTGAGGATGTTATGTTTTACATTAACCCTGCAAATGCTGGAGCAGTTTTCACACATAACGAAGTACGCCATTACATTAACCAGATGAATCTAAAACTCATGCCAGATTATTTTCTACCAACATCTAATGTAAATATTATAAGCAGAATTATAAAAGAACTTATAACGGCATACAAACTTGAAAATAATCAATCTAAGTTAGATGGCCTTCAATCATTGCTTGCTATATCCTAACAAATGGCAGAATCTAGGTTCTTGCTACCGAATAGTCCTTACCAGCTTTGAGTGCCCTTAGATTCATCTCAACTATTTCATCACCTTTTTTGCCAAAAATTAATTTGATAGCATTTTCAAGTGACTCATATTTAATCCCAAGGTAGGATGCTGCTGCTCCAAGAACTACTATGTTTGCAGTTTTTACTGACCCCAGTTCTCGTGATACCTTATTTGAATCAATGGTGACATTTCTGGGAATATCCCAAATAGTTTGTAAAACATCTTCTATGGGAGGATAATCACAAATATTTTTTAAGGGATTCATACTTGTTACAAGCCATCCCTCCGAAGTATTTAACATCTTTAAATATCTAAGTGATTCCATTGGCTCAACACTTAATATTAAATCTGCTTTACCCTCGGGTATTAGGTCAGAAGCAATATAATCTGATGATATTCTTAAGTTTGACTGAACATCACCACCACGTTGACTCATTCCATGAACTTCTGCCTGCTTTAATTTTAAGCCTTCCTCCAATGCTGCTGTGCCAATAATCGTAGCTATTGTTAATATACCTTGTCCTCCAACTCCGGCTATAATTATATCCTTTTTCATGTGTCTGCTTTTAACTTGTTTTTATGGTTTCACTTCTTTGTCTTGCCTTTAATTTCATTCTTCTTCCTAATGTTTGAACACATTCGCGTCGCGATATAATAACAGATACACCGATATAATTTAATTCCTCAAGAATTATTTTAATATTTTCCTCGTTGTATCGTCTCAGAGGTTTTAAAAATCTTATGTGGTTTTCCTCAACTCCTATACCTCTGCAAATATCCTCTACTTTCTCAAATGCTGATGAATCTTGTCCACCGGTCATACCAGTGGTGGAGTTATCATTAATAATTACTGTTATGGGAGATTTTGTATTGACAGCATCAAGTAATCCTGTAATACCAGAATGAGTAAATGTTGAGTCTCCTATTGCTGCAACGGAAGGAAATAAACCCGCATCTGCTGCTCCTATTGCCATCGTAATTGATGCTCCCATATCTACGCATGAATTAATTGATTCCAGTGGTGCCAATGCACTTAAAGTATAGCAACCTATATCTGAGAATACTCTGCCTGGCCCAAAGTGATTCATAGCTTCATTCAAGGCAGTAAAAGTGTCAGTATGAGAACATCCATCACAAAGTTTTGGTGGACGACCTCTTACAATATCAGGAGTGTTATGAACTTTTTCAACCTTTAATTTGAGAGCAATGGCAACTTTTTTGGGTGTAAGTTCCCCTGCCATTGGAATTGTGCCATCCATTCTTCCCTTTATTTTTTTACCCTTATTAAGCATTCCTCTCAATAATTCTTCAATAATCGGATACCCTTCCTCAAGTACCAAAATCTCATCAACAGATTCATATAGTTTATTTAAAAGATTTCTAGGGACTGGATATTGCCCTATTTTCAGGATGGAATATGGAATTTTATCATCTTTATAGTTTTCTTCTAAATAATTATATGAAATTCCACAGGATATTATTCCCAAGGATTTATCTTCACCAACATACAATTTATTAAACCCTGACTCAGATGAGTCATCTTTAAATGCTACTTGTTTTCCCAGAAGCATATCATAACGTTTTCTGGCAATTGCAGGTAAAAGGATGAATTGTTTTAGATCTGTTGGTAGCTTAATTTTGTTCTGATTTCTTAACGCTACTCTCTGAACCCCTGCTCTAGAGTGAGCAAGTCGAGTCGTTACTCTAATCAGTACAGGAGTTTCGTATTTTTCGCTTAAATCAAAGGCATAACGTGTCATATCATAGGCCTCTTGTTGATTAGATGGTTCCATTGTTGGAATCATAGTAAATTTGCCATAAAACCTTGAATCTTGCTCATTTTGACTTGAATGCATAGATGGATCATCTGCAGAGAGCACAACTAAACCTCCGTTTGCTCCAGTTATTCCTGAATTTATGAAAGCATCTGCGGCCACATTTAACCCCACATGCTTCATGCATACAAGCGATTTCTTACCGGCGTATGACATGCCAAGGGCACTTTCCATAGCTGTTTTTTCATTTGCTGACCACTTGCTTCTTATTTGCCTTTTATTAGCCTCCTCTGATCTTTGAATATATTCTGTTATTTCTGTTGATGGGGTTCCAGGATAAGCATAAACACCAGAAATTCCAGCATCTATGGCCCCCTGGGCTATGGCTTCATCACCAAGTAATAATAGCTTTTTCATATTGATATTTTGAGTTAGTTTTTTTGATTTTTATGGTAACAAAATTATCAAATTTAAAGCTTTACATTTACTGTAAATACTAATATATATTCATTATAAATTGATTATTTTTGGGTAATTTTTTAAGGGATGAATTACTTGGCACATGCGCACCTTTCGAGTGATAATAATGATATCATTTTTGGAAACTTTATAGCAGATTCGGTAAAGGGAAAGTCTTATCAAAGATATAGAAAGGATATAGTAACAGGTATTTTGCTCCATAGGAAAATAGACTCATTCACAGACAACCATAGCATATTTAAAAGTAGCAGGGAAATTATAAGTAGCGATTTTGGAAAGTTCTCCGGGATAGTCATAGACATCTATTATGACCACTTTTTGGCCACTAATTGGTCACTATTTGATAACAGAGAATTAAGTGCTTTTATTTCTCATGTATATGGTATTCTGGCAAATAGATTTGGGATTCTGCCCACCAGAGTAAAAAAAATGTTGCCATTTATGATTGGTCAAAATTGGCTTTTGAGTTACTCAAACTTAAGTGATCTTGAGCGAGTATTTAGAGGTATGAATAGACGAACTAACTATCTTTCAGGAATGGACAAAGCAGTTGAAGTCTTACTTGACAACTATGAGGAAATCAAATCTCATTTTATGCTTTTTTATCCAGAATTAGAAAAATTCTCACATGAATCATTGATACAGATTCAGAATGAAAATCATGTAATAAATAAAAAATAGTAGTAAAAGGGCTATCTATTGCATATGGATTTGAAATTGCAGTATTCACACCTATTCTTTTCGGTAGTTTGAATAAAGTCTTTTGTTGGATCCCCTATCTCGCTGATAAGTTCATAAACGGATTCGCCAAATTCATCAAAGTAATCTTTTAAATCATCGTACTCTGTTAGCTGCAATGACATAAACCCGTTGGATATTTTGCGCATGGAAATTATACCCGCTTCAATATCTTTATCCGTATTGAGAATACTATAAATCCAAGCATAATAAGTTATCTGAAATGCCTTTGAATATTTTGGATCCATGAACAAATCATCCACATTCTTCACTTTCAATTCGTTGGGCATAACCACACCTGTTTTGTAGTCAATTATCCTCGTTTTTCCGCTACTTAAATCAAAATCAACCCTATCAATATATCCTTTAATATTGACATTGCTATCCTTGGGTAACTTGGTTATATGTTTACCCTCAGTACTTTCTATTAATGATGGATGTTGTTGCTGATTATTTTTATCCCACAATAGAAACCTATCAATATATGATTTTGCAACTTCTAGCAGCAAAAGATTCTTCCCCGAGTTCAAAACTGTTCCAGGGTTAAGCTTTTCAAATTCTTCGCTTAACATTTTTGAGGTATTGCCAACATAACCAGCAAGTTTATTCTGATCAACTTTAGAGCCTTTAAATAGCTTATATATATTATCTAAAACCCCGTGTATAGCTAAACCAAATGTATTTGCTTCAATATTCTTTTCTAATGGTGATTTAGAGTCCACCCTTAATATGTATTGAAAGTAAAATTTAAGTGGACATGTAATATAACTAATTAGCGAAGATGCACTATATCCTATTTCTGACAGTTCTGTAATCTTAGCTTGTATTACTGTATTTTTTTTAATTACTATTTCTGATAGATCTTTGCCATTGTTATTGATATTGCTCGTAAGCATTTCATTTGATAATGTAATATTTGTATTAGCTAGGGATAGTTCATTCTCAATTTGTTGGATGAACCTGCTTTTTTCACCACCGCCGAGTTTATCAGAATCTGTGCTATATAGTAGCGTTATGTTTTTGCTTCTTTGTAGTAACCTATAAAAATGATAAGCATAAACACCAGATTTATATGATGGTAGAGGTAGTTTTTGTTCCCTCCTAATATCAAAGGGTATAAAGGAATCAATGGAACTAGTTTTTGGAAGCACACCTTCATTAACAGATAGTATATAGATATTTTCAAAGTCAAGGGTTCTGGTCTCAAGCATTCCCATAATCTGGGTTCCTGCTAGTGGCTCTCCGATGAGATTTATGTTGCTTAACATAAATAATTGCTTAATTATTTTTTTAAGTGTTTGATATTGTCCAACATCCTTATAGGATGTGATTAGTCCTTCAACTTTTATAATAATCGTGATCAGCGATTGAACTTCTTCTCTTACTAAAATATTAGATGAAAATATATCATTGACACAATCTATGAGAAGGTTTTTTAATTGATTAAGAAAATAACCTAAATCACCTTTTTTAAAGGTTAATAATACTATTGATAGGATATTTTGATTTCTATTTTTTAACTGGTCTGAAATAGATTGAACATCTTCAATCTTTACATAATAATTCCCAACATCAGCAAGGTTGTTAATCCATTTATTGCATAACTTATTTCCTAATAATAATTTCGTAATACTATTCGATAAAAGGTTTAATAATACTGATGTCTCCAACTTGGTTTTGCTACCTTGTTGAGATTCTAAAACATCGAAAAGACTTGAAATAAATAGTTCGGCAGGACTATTACTAAGGGGGTATCCAAGTGTAACATTATACTTGTTGTTGTCATAATTTGGAAGAGAATGAATTAGGGGAACTATTAGTCTTTCATCACTTAATACAATCGCTGTATTAGAATTATTTATTGAATTGCTATTCAGTAGTTCTTGACCAATAAATTTTACTTGACCAATATTTTTTGGTACTCCAATTATACGAATCCTTTTGGATTCATTTCTAAGATAATTATATATTTTATCCGGCGTTTTAAGCTTTAACCTATCAATATTATACCTTATGTATTTTCCAGCTTCATTGTTGATTTTATTGTTGGAATCATTAAAATAATAATCATCAATATCCCATAGAAATTCAACATTGAAATTATCATTGAGATATTTAAATATCATTATTTCCGATTCCGTTAGAGCATTTATTCCCACTATCAGGAACTTGCGCCAAGGGATATTTTTTTCTTGAATATTCTCAGCAAGATACCTATTTATAAACCCTTGATATCCACAGCCTTTGGAGATCATGCTCTCTCTCAGAGAAGTATAATATTTATACATTGAGTTAAAGAATCTCAAATATTTTTGTTGTAGCTGAGTAAGTTTTTCTTCTCCTGGACTCCATTGTTCAATTGCTTTAACTGATGAGAGGTCTTCATATAATGTTTTGGCATCAGCCATTGCATTGTCAATATCATTGAAATCGTTAAAAATGACTGGAGTCCATGTTAGAAATTCATCTAATGACTTTGCATCATCACCTTCTAGTTTGCCATAAATTTCAAATAAATCAAGAGCTAAAGAGATATTATCAGCTTTTTTTAATTCGGATATTCTTTGAATAAAAACATCTATAGGAAAGAAATCTGGAAGCCATATTTCAGAATCATTAATTGATTTTATTTCTTTTTTAAGAAAAACTTCAGATCTTCTGTTGGGAAGTATTACAATGGATTCTGGCCCATTGATTTTATCTTTTATTATCTTCTCGGCTACTCTATTAAGAAATGTTCTCACGATCTATAATATTTTTCTCTGCAGTTTTTATTCTTTCAATTGTTCCAAGATCAAACCAAGATGGGCTATCATCTAAGTAACCCATAATTTTTTCCTTTTTTGCCATTCGTAACCATGCATCAATAATTGAAAAACTACCATTCATATCAAGTTTATCTACAAAGGATGGGCTAATTATATAAACCCCACTAAATGCAAGTGGTGACGATTCCTTATGATTTTTATCTACCCATCTAAATTTACCAATAGTTGAATTTTTCCAACCTTTTAATTGCATATTAGCATCGAACAAAAGATATCTGCTTGTTTTTCTATCTCTTACACAGAGTGTGGCAGTATTATTGTTTTTTAAATGAAATGCTTCCAGGTCATTTATATTAATGTTGGATATAATATCAACATTATGAACAATAATGGACTCATCTCCGTTTATAAAGCTTTTGGCTTTCAAAATAGCACCACCAGTATCTAGAAGTCTATCCCTTTCATCTGAAATAACAATGTTAACACCAAAATCATTTTTACTCCTTAAAAAATCAATTATTTTCTCACCTTTATGGTGGATGTTTATGAGAAAGCTATTTATTCCTTGATTTTTTAAATTGTTCAAGGTTATTTCAAGCATTGGAATATGATTCACCTCAACAAGAGCTTTAGGTGTATCATTTGTGATTTGATTCAATCTTGAACCCATACCCGCTGCCAGAATAATTGCTTTCATTAAGGTTTCTATTGATTTAATTCGTTGTGCTTTAATGTAACTGAAATATTCGGATACTTATCTTCCAAGAGCTTACGTGTTAGGTTAGCAGAATAAACAGACCTGTGTCTGCCTCCGGTGCATCCAAAGTTTATTTGAAGGTGTGCAAATCCTCTTAATATGTAATTATCTATACTCTGAAGAATCATTCCGTGAGCGTTTTTTAAAAAAGAATCAACCTCTTTTTGTTTCTCAAGATATTGGATTATGGGTTCCTCAAGGCCTGTAAAATCCCTTAAGTCAGCTATTCTTCCTGGATTAGGCAAGCTTCTACAGTCGAAAACATGACCTCCTCCATTCCCAGTTATATCTATTGGCATGCCTTTCATTTTATACGAAAAGCTATTAATACTTACATTTAAAACAGTATTGGGTTTAACAGTTGAGTAGCAATCTATTTTTATTATTTGCTTAAATATGTTATTCAACTCCTTCATATCTTCATCAAAGGGAGATTCTTCAAGTAGATTCTTTAATGATTTTATTGATGGTAATAAGCTTTGTAGGAAGTGTGCCTTTTTTTGGACTATACCTCTAAAACCGTAAGCTCCCATAACCTGCATCAAACGAAAATATTCATAATCATGGTAATATTTTTCAAACATTTCAACTTTACCTGGTAATTTCTTATTTAGCTTACTCAAATAATGTTTGTAAATGATTTTCTTTTCACTACTGCTTAACTTTGCATTAACCTGATTAAGTAGAGATACAAGATCATATTGTAGAGGCCCCATTCTGCCACCTTGAAAATCAATGTACCACGGCTTTTTCTCGTGGATCATTATATTTCTGGATTGAAAGTCTCTGTAATTAAAATATTTAGATTCGCTAAGAAGGAGTTTCTCTGTAAATTTTTCAAAATCTATTTCGAGAAGGTTTTCGTTGAAGCTAATATTATGGGTTTTTAAAAAATAATATTTGAAATAATTCAGATCCCACATAACCGATCTTTGATTGAAATATTTTACTGGATAGGCCACCTCTAAATTAAGGCCCTTTATTCCTTCAACCTGTATTTCTACCAAATCACTTACAACCTTCATATAATACTCTATGGCTTCTTTGGGCTTGTGTCTGTTAAGATCAAAAAGTGCAGTTTTTCCCAAGTCTTGAATCAGGAAATATTTGTTTGATCCATCTCTGGCTATAATTTTCGGAACATTTATGCCGATATTTATAAAGTGTTTAGTAAAGGAATTATGTGCAATATTCTCATTTACATCATCATTGAATGATGCTATCATTGTATCCTTTTCTTTACCCCTGTTTATCGCTCGAAAATATAGTCTGTTCGATCCGGATATTGGAAGTGGTATAATATCATAATCACCTTTAAAACCAGAGGCTTTGATCAACAGCCTTATGTTATTTATATGTTGGTTTGCCATTTTGCAGCATCAATTTTTAACTAAGATAGTTTAATTGTTACAAATATATGTCTTCAATAGATAAAGTAAATGTCTACAAATAAAAATTATACAATAATCATACTTTAATCATAACTATGATTATCAAAAGCTGATTATGTTTTTAAAAATTCTAAATTTGTAGCAGCGATATCTTTAATAGCAACTGTTTTTTTGTTAGTTTTAGGATCATCGTAACCAATTAATAAAAGATTTTAAAAATGAAAGAGAAGAACACCGCAATTGATGCATTGAAAACGGCGATATTGCTTGAGCGGAGAGGTAAGGCTTTTTACACTCAAGCTGCCAAACAGACCGAGAGCAAATCGGCAAAAAAGATTTTTGAGATAATGGCTGAAGAGGAGGGTGCTCACATAGAGTTTCTGGTTAAGCAATTTAAGACCTATGCTGATACTAATCAGTTTAGTGAGATTGATGAATTTTCGGAAGAAGAAGATGATGCAGTTATTGAAATCTTGACCGAACAAGTAAAAAATGAGATTTCAGCTGCTGGATTCGAGGCATCAGCTATTTCTGCAGCGATTGATTTTGAGAATAGAGCCATTGAAGTATATTCAAGTCGTGCCAAAGAATCATTAGACCCAAATGAAAAAAAGATGTACCAAATGCTTGCTGATTGGGAGAAAACGCATCATCATTTGCTATACAGGCTAAATGAAGATCTGAAGGAACAGGTATGGAATGATAATAATTTTTGGCCCTTCTAAACGAATAATATATGAGCATGTTAAATGATTTGGTGGCTCACATAAAACGATATGAAACACATTTTATAACACAAGCAATTTTAAAATAATAATATGAATAAGAAAAATACCGGTTTTAATTCAAAATTAGTCCATGCTGGAACAATACCCGATGATAAAGGAAGTGCGGTTACTCCAATTTATCAAACTTCCACATTTCAATTTAGGGATGCGGATCATGGAGCAAGGTGCTTTTCAGGTGAGGAGAAGGGATACATTTATACAAGATTGGGTAATCCAAATACTGATGAGTTGGAGGTTGCAGTTGCTGAACTTGAGAAAGGTTTTGGAGGAATATCTGCATCATCGGGAATGGCAGCAGTTAATATAGTATATCTCACCATATTATCTCAGGGAGATCATATGATAGGTCATGATGCATTATATGGTCCTTCAAGGGGGATTATGGAAAAATTGTATCCAAAATTTGGTATTGAGTCTGATTTTGTTGATTGCACTAATGTGGAAAATATAAAAAAGGCTATCAAGCCCAATACTAAATTATTATACCTTGAAACACCAGCGAATCCAACAGTTGGAATAACAGATTTGAAAGCTGCTTGTGACATTGCCAAGGAACATAATTTAATAGTGTGTGTTGACAATACATTTTGTAGTCCATATTTGCAAAGACCAATTGAATTTGGTGCAGACATTGTTTTACATTCAATGACAAAGTTTATTAATGGCCATGCTGATATAGTAGCTGGAATGCTTGTTGCAAAGGACGAAGCTATGTATCATGAGCTAAAGTATGTAATGATAAATGGGGGGTTCAACATGGATCCGCATCAGGCATGGTTGGTTCGTCGTGGTCTAAAAACGCTTTCTATTAGGATGGATAAGGCCCAGGAAAATTCCATAAAGGTGGCCGAATTTCTTGAAGCACATCCAAAAGTTGACTGGGTTCTATACCCAGGGTTGAAATCTCATCCTCAGTATGAGCTAGCAGAAGCGCAGATGGACGGCCCAGGAGCAATGATTTCCTTCGAATTAAAAGGTGGAATACAAGCTGGAAAAACCATGATGAATAATGTTGATTTGGCATTACTTGCAGTATCATTGGGAGGAATAGAGACCCTCATCCAACACCCCGCCTCAATGACACATTCAAAACTATCCGCCAAAGCAAGAGAAAATGCAGGAATTACGGATGGCCTTGTACGTTTATCAGTGGGGATTGAAGATTTAGATGATATCATTAGTGATATGAGTAATGCTCTATCAAAGGTATAATTAGCAGATTATATAATTAAAGCCTGTCGAACAGGCTTTTTTTTGGCCTAATTTTACTTAATTTCGTGATTTAAGCTTGAAGAATTATATTTCCTATAATGTATTAATGCATAAGAAAGTTCTATATATAATTTTAGTTTGGTGTTATATTTTAACACCATTTTTAGGGCATGCTCAAACCGTGGCTCTTGTTTTAAGTGGGGGCGGAGCAAAGGCATACTCACACATAGGAGTTCTAAAAGCAATAGAAGAGGCAAACATTGAGGTTGATTATATAGTTGGTAATTCTATGGGTGCATTGATAGGTGCATTTTATTCTTCTGGATATTCTCCCAGTGAAATTGAGAGTATTCTTACCAATCCCGACTTTTTATCTTTTACACGTGAAAACACAGATAAAACTGCATGCTATTACCAGAATGTTGAATCAGATGCATCATTTGTCAACTTTACGTTTGATGTTGAAAAAGGATTCAATATTCAAATTCCACTTAATGTTTATGACATGAAAACCATAGATTATCAGCTTATGGTCTATTTCGCATATGCATATGCTGCTTCTGATGGAAATTTTGATAACTTAATGATTCCTTTTAGGTGCGTAGCCTCTGATATAGACTCAAGCCGATTAGTTGTTTTTAGAGATGGTAATATAGCTAAAGCAGTTAGAGCTTCCATAACGTTTCCATTCTTTGTGAGGCCAATAGAGATTGATGAAACTTTATTTTTTGACGGAGGCATGTACGATAATTTCCCTGTTGATATTGCGATTGATGAATTTAATCCAGATCTAATAATTGGGAGTAAAGCAGTTAATAATTATGAATCTCCAGATGCCGAAGATGCAATATCACTTATGCAGAGTATGCTAATGACAAAAGCAGACTTTGAAATAGATTCTACCATGGGTATTGTTATAGAAAGTAATACTGGTGAGGGATCAATTTTTCAGTACTCAAAGGTAAAACAATATATAGATAGCGGATACATCGCTGCAAGAAGTCAGATGGAAAGCATTAAAAAGAGGCTATTAAATAAAAAGGAAGGTAATATATCAGAAAAACGCAAAGAATTTGATCATAGAGTTCCTTATGTCGATATTAATAATATTACCATATCTGGCCTTAATATTAAACAGCAAGAGTATTTTTATAGGTTGACTGGTGATAATGATAGGTTTAACTCACCCAATGATTTCAAGAAATTTTATGATTGCTTAATTGATAATGAGAATATTGTAAATGTTTATCCAGAGATCATACCTGATACTAACTCAAATTCGTTCTCCATCAATTTATTAATGAAAAGGTCTGAACCATTTAGTCTTGGTATTGGAGGATATATATCTTCAAATGGAGTTAATGAAGCATTTATAGGATTTGGGTACAATAATTTTGGTAAGGTTGCCAAGAATATCCAAATTGGTGCCTATTTTGGAACTTTTTACAATAGCGTTAATGGTATTGCGAAAGTTGAGTTTCCTAGTCTTGTTCCTATTACCTTAAAGTTAAAGATGCTTATTTCTAGGAAAAATTATTTTAGTAATGCACGTTATTTTTTCGAAGATAATTTTCCAGCTTACATTATCTCCGATGAGAACTACCTCGATTTCTCCGTAGGAATACCACTGGTAGATAATAGCCTTCTTCATACTGGCATAAGTAATATTAACGCTAATTTCCAGTATTATCAAGATAATTATTTCTCAAGGACAGATACTGCGGATGTATCCAATTATTATTTTCTTTCCCCATGGATATCTTATGAATCAAGAACTCTCAACAAAAAGCTATATTCTACCAAAGGTCATTTCTTTCATGCAGGATTTAGTTACTACTCAGGTAATGAGAAGTATACGGAAGGCTCCGGAAAATCATCAATACAGAGTTTAGAAGATCAAATTCAATACATTAGCTTTACGCTTAAGTATCATAAATATTTTCGGATGGCACAAAATTTTTCCATAGGAATCAAAATGGATGCCGGATACTCGGATAAGCCAATGTCAAGTAATTATGTATCAACTTTACTTTTAGCAACCCCATATGAGCCTTTGCCTTTTATGAAATCGCTATTTTTAGAAAATTATCGTGCAAATATTTATGGTGCAATTGGAACGGTTTTCGACTATAATTTCATTAAAAATTTTCACCTAAGAGTGGATGGATACTATTATGTTCCCTATGAAAAAATACTTGTTGATGATAATAATATGGCATATAAAAGTGGTCCATTTGAGTATAATTATTTTGCGGGCTCGGCTAGACTTGTTTTTAATCCTCCCATTGGTGTTGTAAGTGCTTCTGTAAACTACGTTGATAAACCAGGTAGTAAATTTGGATTTTTGTTAAACATAGGTTATATGATTTTTAACAAATCAGAATTGAATCGGTAATTGATTAATATATTAGCGAGGTCTTCAATATAGTAACTATACTGAACCAAATATAGCTACGATATCATCTTAATTTATCGCTCCTTCAGATTATTAACTAGAACATACATTGCTACAATTTTGGCAGTAATCTTAGGTATAATGCACATTTATTATTAAATTTGTTGGCGCTATCAGTAAGAGATAGGCAAAAGAGAATCTATGAACCGTAGCCTCTATTATGGCATATCGGACGAATGAAAATTTATAATAATGGATAAGAACGAACAGCCAGATCAGAATCCTGAACCAGTTAAAAAGAAAAAGGTTCAGGAGGAGAAGCCCAAAACAACTAAGTCTAAAGTTGAATCGAAAGCAAAGAAAAAGAAGGCAATTACCAAGTCTAAAACTGCTAATGCTGAAAAGAAACCTAGTGCAGATACACCAGCTAAGGTAGAAGTAGATACAAGTAAAAAAGCCGACAAAAAAACGGTTGCTGTTGATTCAGAAGATAGTAAGCCAAAGCCTAAAACCAAAAGAAAAGTAAAGAGTAAAACATCTGATGTGCCTTTGTCATCTGAAAAGCAGATTAGTGATGAAGAAAAAGAAAGCATTATTTTGATGCTTCATGAGAAGACTGGTGACGAACCTGATGACATTTACAAGGATGTTGATATTGAGCATCTCAATAAGCAGGAATTGGTTGAAATAATGGAGGATGTTGTTAAGGAAAAAGACATATCACTCATAAAAGGACAGGTATCAAAAATAAATGCCACTTTTTATCAATTCACCAAGGAAGAAACTGATGCTGCCTTGCGAAATTTCATTTCCTCTGGTGGCAAAGAAGAGGATTTTGAGCATAAGCCTGACCCTTTGCAAGTAAGGTTCGATGCAGCATTGTCCATATATAGACACAACAAATCAAAATTTTCACAGGATCTTGAGAAGCAAAAGAAAGTAAACCTTCAACTTAAACATGATCTTCTTGAAGAATTAAAGAATCTAGTAAACTCTGAAGAAACTTTGAAGAAAACATATGATGAGTTTAGATCTCTTCAGGATAGATGGAAAAAAATTGGGATGGTTCCTGCCTCTGATTTAAGGAATTTATGGCAAAGCTATCATTTTCTTGTGGAGAAATTTTTTGATAAGGTTAGGATAAATAGAGAGTTACGCGACCTTGACCTTAAAAAGAACTTGGAAGCTAAGGTTGTTTTATGTGAGAATGCAGAAAAACTATTAGTGGAAAAATCCATATTAAAATCATTTAAATTACTACAGCATTATCATGATAAATGGCGTGAAATAGGACCGGTACCTTCTGATGTAAAAGAAGATATTTGGGAGAGATTCAAAGCTACCACCGAAAAGATTAACCAAAGACGTAAGGAATACTACAAAGAATTACAAGATCAGCAGCAGGGTAATTACACTGCAAAGCTTGCATTGTGTGATAGAGCAAAAGAAATTGCAGGCGAACCGGTTGAAACTCTAAAAGGATGGCAATCATCAACTGATAAGATGAATGAACTCCTAAAGCTCTGGAAAACAATTGGCAGGGCTCCAAAAGCTAAAAATGATGAGGTATGGAATACGTTCAAAGGTAATCTTGATACATTTTTTGGCTCCAAGCGAGAGTATTTAAGCGAGCTTAAGGAACAACAGCTAAACAATTATAATTTAAAACTAGAAATAATCACAAAGGCTGAGGAATTTAAGGATAGTAGCGATTGGGGTAAGGCAACAAAAGAGCTAATTAATTTGCAAAAGGAATGGAAAACCATAGGCCCGGTACCTAGAAAATATTCTGATAAAATTTGGAAAAGATTTAGAGCAATCTGTGATGAATTTTTCAACCGTAAGTCTTCACATTTTAAGGGAATTCATGCTTCAGAGGATGATAATCTTAAAAAGAAAAAGGATCTGATTAAGAAAATAGGTGGCTTCAAGGTTAAAAAAGATAAAGATTCAAACCTTTCAGCTTTAAAAGAGTTTCAAAAACAATGGATGGAAATAGGGTTTGTTCCCTTCAAGGATAAAGAGAAAGTTCAAAATGAATATAGATCAGTAATTGATGATCTTATTGCTAAGATGGATGTAAATAAAGCTGAACTATCCGCAAGCGACTTCAAGAATAAAGTTGATTTACTTAAATCAAGTCCAGATTCTGGTAAAAGATTATCCAAGGAAAGAGCATTTATTTCTGGAAAAATCAGAAAGATGAAAGAAGATCTTGATGTTTGGGAAAATAATATTGGGTTCTTTTCATCCTCAAAACAATCCAATAAACTTAAGGAAGAGTTTGAAAGAAAAATACAAAAAGCCAAAGGAGAAATAGATTCGTTAAAAGATCGTTTAAGAATGATAGATGCGGAGTAATTTACTACTATCAACTACTTAATTGCAATATTGATACAATAATAAATCGCTTCTAATCTGCCAATGCTATAAAAGGAAACTATTTTACTATCACTTTTGAATAACAATTATTTGAATACTTAAAAACCTAATCAATGGCAGGTAATATATTCGGAAGGAACCTAACTCTTACAACCTTTGGAGAATCTCATGGAAAGGCAATTGGCGGAATATTAGATGGACTGCCTGCAGGCCTAGGCATAGATTTTGATTTCATAAATGGAGAACTTGCTCGACGACGACCTGGCCAGTCTAAATTAGTTTCATCTCGTAATGAACCAGACCAGGTTGAGTTTCTATCCGGTTTAAAAGATGGCATTTCTCTTGGTACTCCAATAGCATTCATGGTTCGGAATAAGGATTTTAGACCCGAGGATTATAAATCAATTGAAAATACTTACCGCCCCTCGCATGCTGACTATACCTGGGATGCTAAATACGGAATAAGAGATGCATCAGGAGGTGGCAGGTCTTCAGCTCGAGAAACCCTCTCTAGAGTCGTCGGAGGTGCAATTGCAAAACTTTTCCTAAACAAGGTGGGAATTACTATGACAGCATTTGTAAATAGAATAGGAAGTATTTATTTGCAAGAAGAATATTCATGTTATGATTTGAATAGTACTGAGAACTCAGAGGTAAGGTGTCCAGACAATAAGACCAGTGAAAAGATGATTAGTTTAATTACAGAAACTGGTGAAAAAGGAGATACTCTGGGTGGAGAAATTACATGTATTATTAAAAACCTACCTCCAGGGCTAGGGGAGCCTGTATTTAACAAATTGAATGCTGATTTGGGACATGCTATTTTGGGTATCAATGCTGTTAAGGGGTTTGACATTGGAAGTGGTTTTAAATCTTCAGAAATGTATGGCTCAGAATTGAATGATGAATTTTACTTTGCTGATGGTAGGATTCGTACAAAGACGAATAATTCGGGCGGTATACAAGGAGGCATATCAAATGGTGAGGATATTTACTTTAGAGCTGCTTTTAAGCCAGTGGCATCGATTATGTTGGATCAGGAAACTGTAGATAAGTCTGGTCAGAAATCGATTATAAACCCCAAAGGTCGACATGATGTATGTGTTGTTCCAAGAGCTGTGCCTATTGTAGAAGCCATGGCAGCGCTCGTATTGGCAGATCATCTAATACAGAATTCATCCTCTAAGCTTGAGAATTTCCTATAGATGAGAATACTATTCTCTGGAAATTGAATAATTCCATATTTTATTTCCATCGCCATCAAAATATGTAATATCTATAATTCTTTCTTCAATTATACCCGAAAGTTTTAATTCTGCAAAATTTCTCTCAATAATTACAGATTCATCAATCCGTAGGGTATTATTTTTTTCCTTGGCTTTTGTATTAACTCCTGAGTTCAATGGCGAACTTGTTATATCCCATATGGTTGGCATACCTTTCTTCCTTAAAACAGCCACTTCCGAAAAATGAACATCTCCGGTAAGAAATACAACATTTTTTATGTTCTCCTCGTAGATATAATTTATTATTCTTTTCCTTTCTTTATCAAAACCATAGTTTGTATAGGACTCATAAGTAGGAGAAGTTGATAAAAATTGGCCTCCCATAACGACAAATTTAAAGGTACCTTGGCTAGAACTTAAGTTGTCAAAAAGCCATTGTAGTTGATCTTCGCCTAACTGTGTCTTTTCCCCTGTTTTTCTTTTATCTGGGCTTCTGTAGGTTCTATTATCAAGTAGGAAGAAATCTGCATCTCCCCATTGAAAAGATGTAATAGCACCATTTATATCTCCTACACCATAGGATGGATTAGCCCAGAATAATTCAAATGCTTTCAAAGTTTCGTTTTTATTCCAAAAACCTCTGTCGCTATCATTTGGACCAAAGTCATGGTCATCTAATATAGCATAGTTGTGCGTTGATGCAAGAAATGCTTGCATTTCAGGTGTAGATCTGGAATGGGTATA
>Ga0209449_1000069_pt1 | contig 89613 bp, 89 predicted proteins | sample SaaInlV_100m_DNA_5_FD_184671 | JGI IMG/M metagenome (GOLD analysis project Ga0209449, IMG submission 184671) | Marine microbial communities from expanding oxygen minimum zones in the Saanich Inlet - Saanich Inlet SI073_LV_200m_DNA (SPAdes) (version 2) | ecosystem: Environmental > Aquatic >...
TTTCTAGAACGATCCATATTAATTGATCTTTTGATGCAACGGTCTAAAAGCAAAGGCGTAATCGATTGGACGCCTAATTCAGTCGCCTTTTCTAAAGCCAGTTCAAAACGATCTCGTTTAATGATTCCCATGGCAAGATGAATTTGAGCGGGATTTTCTCCTAACGAAGGAATCCTTTTATTAATCTTTCCCGAAACACGCTTCCCTAACGTTTGAATTTCTCCCACATATCCTGTTCCAACTCCATCCAAGAGTGAAATTTCATCTCCGAGGTTCATTCGTAATACTTTTGATAGATGGTGCGATTCTTCTTTATCTAAGGTAAATAAACCCTCTACAATGCTTGAGGGCGAAATATAAAATGCGTGATCTGGATTCATTTTTTGGGACGATTGAATGCAATATGAATTAGAAATCCGCCCAAGTGCGTATCTCCATCAATATTGCGATTTAAAGGCAAAAAATCAAATCCCAAATTCACGGAAATTGATCCTTGGGTCATCATTTTAAAATCCACACCCACGCCAACGAAAAGGCCATAGGTCCAAAAGGTTTCTGCTTTTCTCCATCTTTCCTTAAATGTCAACGCTTCTTTTCCATCCAAAACAAAAACAGGACCACCCAAAATGGTCACAAAAGGTGAGAAATTATTATCTATTTTTCCCGCAAAAGGAAACCATTTTCCGCCACCATAAATCGGACTAAGGATTAAGCTTCTTTTTCCCACCGTCTCATATTGATTCGCATAATAATTGTAAACATAGGTCTCATCATTTCCTTTAATATCATACAATCTCCATTCGGCAATAAAACCATATTTTTCATTTTCATGCTGCCAAGAGCGATTCAAAAAAATGCCTGATCCTCTTGTGCCAATATCCAATCCAAATGCGTTGTGCACGGTGGAAAATTGTCCAAAGATGAGAACAGGAAATAAGGTTATTATCCATTTTTTCATTGAGATCGCCTTTCTTTGATTTTTTGGAAATCATCTTCATTCGCAAGTAAGGATTCAATGGCATTATCACCTAATACAGATTCCGTAAATATCTCTTCTATATTTGCATCTTTTACATTCAAATACCAAAATTCATTGGGATAAATCACCATGGCTGGACCCTTTTCACACGCATCTAAACAGCCAGATTTATTGATGCGCACTTTCCCTCTCAAGCCATTTTTATTCACAAGATTTACCAATTTTATTCGCAAATCTTTACCCCCACATCGAGCACAATCATTTCGTTCACTCTCTGTCGGTCGCTCATTGACACATACAAACACGTGTTTTTGATAACGCTTATTCATGTGAAACCGACAAAACAACCTTTCCAAATTGTTTTCCTGCTTCCAAATATTCATGGGCTTCTTGAATATTTTCTAAGGGAAAAACACGATCAATGACTGGCTTTATCTTTTTTTTCATCAATAATTTTGTCACTTCTTTCATGGCGTTGACCGACCCCATGGTGCTTCCTAGAATGGACAATTGTTTATAAAAAATGTGCGTTAAATCAATCTGAGCTTTTGGCCCTGTCGTTGCGCCACAGGTAACAACCCGACCTCCTTTTCTCAAAACTTTCATGGATGTTTCCCACGTCGCCTGCCCTACATGTTCAAACACCAGATCTACGCCGAATCCGTCCGTTAAATCCATTACTTTTTCATAGACTGATTCGTTCTGATAATGAATGGTTTCATCAGCTCCTAATTTTTTTATTTTCAACAATTTTTCTTCACTACCTGAAATGGCAATTACATGACAATCCAAAGCTTTCGCAATTTGAACCGCCATAGATCCCACGCCAGAACTTGCTCCCCAAATCATCACTGTTTCACCTTTTTGGATTTGTGCTTTCTGGACTAACATTTCGTAGGCCGTTTGCCCGACCAATGAAAAAGCAGATGCTTCTTCAAAAGATAAATGTCCGGGTTTTGGGATAATATTTTGTTCATTTACTGCAATATATTGTGCATTGGTTCCATCACAGGTTTCACCCAAAAGACCAAATGATGTGCACAAATTTTCTTGATTTCGCTGGCAATATGAACATTCACCACAATAAAGCAAAGGTTGTATCATCACTTCATCGCCACATTTAATAGTGGAAATGTCTTCGCCGATTTCTTCCAGAATCCCCGAGCCATCACTACCCAAAATCATGGGAAGTTTTATGCCAGGAATGCCTTTACGAACCCAAATGTCTAAATGGTTGAGAGCGACCGCTTTAATTCGCACCAAAACTTGATCCGATTGAATTTCCGGCTTAGGCAGAGATTCCAATTGAAGCGTATTTGAATCCCCATGTTGATGGATTCTTATCGCTTTCATTTTCTACTATTCCAAAGAAATCTATCAATACTATATGCACCAGATCCTGCTAAAAATAGAGCCAAATAGATTACAAGATATAAGAAGGCAGATTCAGGGGATTCGCCACGCCCTAGATGGAAAATCCCTGCCACACCCATGGTCATGATAAGCAAAAATGATGCAAATCGTGTAAGGAATCCAAATGCGACAAAAACAGTGCAAACGCCTTCGCTAAAAGCGGCCATAAATCCAAAAAATAAATGTCCAAATGAAATGCCTAATCCGCCCAAACCTAAGGCACCTAATTTCATCCATTTTTCTGGTCCGGCCGAAATTTTATCAAACCCATGATTCATGAATAAAAAATATCCTGCCACGATTCTCAAGATAAGCAAAGCCCAATGACGAAATTGTGGGAATGCTTTTTTGTCCAATAAAAAAAGCGTGATTTTTTTTCTCATTCTTCTGACTCCTTGTATTCCGCATCTTGAATATCCATTTTTGAAACCTTTTGCCTAAAATTTTGCTTCTCTTCTTTTACCTTTGATTGCTTTGTGAAACTTTTGATTTTCATGATAAAAGAAATCACATTGAAAGCTAAATATCCAAAAAAGGCTAAAAAGAGAATCTTAAACATTTTAATTAAAAATCTTGAGCGGGATTAAAGAATTTTGTGCCGGTCACAGGTTGTCGGATGTACCGAATTACTTCATCAAGGTCGTTTTTATTATGGACAAAATCGATGTTATTTGTATTGATTATCACAAGAGGTGTATCTTGATATCTAAAGAAAAATTCCGTATAAACTTGGTTCAATGCGTCAATATATTCGTAAGTAATATTTTTTTCCATATCGCGCCCTCTTTTGGCGATATTTTGCATCAAAGTATTTGTATCCGCTTGAAGATAAATCACCAAATCAGGATTAATTACATTTCGTTCCAAAAGGTTCGCAACCGTGTCATACAATTCCATCTCTTTTTCGTTCAAATTCAAGGACGCAAAAAGACGATCCTTTACGAACATATAATCTGTGACCAATTGCTTTTGGAACATATTGACTTGCCGTAAATCTTGTTGTTGTCGATAGCGTTGTAAAAGAAAAAATAATTGTGTCTGAAAAGCATTTCGTTCGGGATCTACATAAAACTCGGATAAAAATGGATTTTCATCAAATTCTTCCATCACCAAACGTGCTCCAATTTCTTCTGATAACAATTTGGCAAGACTGCTCTTCCCAACGCCAATTGGACCTTCAATTGCGATATAATACAAATGTCTCAAGCTTGTGTCTCCATCATATGTTTTACCACTTGGGATGTATCTTGCGTTACGCCAAGACATTCCGATGCGGTCATTTTTAGAACTGGAATTTCAAAGTTTGGGGCGATTTCTTCCAGTGGTATTAATATAAATTTTCGATTGATAATTTCAGGATGAGGTAAAATCAATTCCGCCGTTTCAATCACTGCTGTTCCGTGAGAAATTATATCAATATCAATGGTTCTGGGAAGGTTTTTCTCTCTCGATTTTGGCCGCCCCAACATGACTTCAACTTGATGAACGGTATCAAGTAATTCAAATGGAGAAAAATCAGTTTCACAAGAAAAAACCATATTTAAAAAACTAGGTTGGTTTTGATTTAGCAACGGCTCCGTTTCATAGTAAGACGAAGATTCTATTTTTCTGATTTGATAATAAGTGTCTAATGCACTTGTGGCGCTGGCCAAATTGGCTTCTCGATCCCCAATATTTGAACCTAAGGAAAGATATGCTTTCTCAGGCATAATCTTCTGCCGATCTTAAGAGCTCAATTTCCACCGTATCTAAAATTGCATCCATGGGTGCGTGAGGTTTTCGAATACGAATGATTACTTTTTCTAAATCAAATTGTTGAAACAAGGATTCACAAATCGTCTCTCCAACAGCTTCGATTAACTTGTATGATTTCTGGGTAAATATTTTTGTGACTAGATTATAAATTGATGCATAATCGACGGTTTGGGCTAAGTCATCAGCGCGACCCGCTTTCCTTAAATCTGTGAAACATTCCAAGTCAATTTCAAACTGACCGCCTAGCTCATTTTCACCTTGATGCACGCCATGTCGGGCATAAATTAGAATGTTCTTTAAACGAATAATGTCCATAAGTAGCTTGAATTTATACTCTTAAGTCCTAAGCCAAAAGCTGTAAGTTTTCCCCGAATCCATATCTCATACCTGTCCAAAATATTTGAAATTGTTCCAATAAATAAACAGTTTGTCATACCTGAAATTTTGTTTACATCTTTCTTTGTATAAATTCAATATTAGTATAAGAGATTATCAGGTATCCACTTATCCCATTGATAAATTAAAGCATGGATTCCTGATATCCGTTCCACTTCGTCAGGAATGACAAGTTCATTTTTTGGGATGTAAAACTCAAATTTTACAACAATGTGTCATCTCTTTTTTGTGAAAGGGCTTGGTTTTATAAGAAGTGGAATATTCTCTCCAAAACCAAAGGTTCTCGTCGAGACTGATGGCAACTATATGAAAAATATGAAAAATCTAGTTTATTTTGGATAGCACTGTCCTTATCTGAATCTTTTATATTTTTTTTGTATCTTCTAACAAGATAATAGGTATTTACACCCATGACAAAACCCAGACGCATATACTCAATTGATGTTTTTCGCGGTATGACCATTGCCCTCATGATTTTGGTCAACAATCCTGGCAGTTGGTCACATGTTTATGCGCCGCTACTTCATGCAAAATGGCATGGCTGCACCTTAACAGATTTGGTTTTTCCCTTCTTCCTTTTTATTGTGGGCGCTTCCATGAGATTTGCTTTTGTTCGCTGGCATCATTACGGATCAAAAGAATTTTATATCCACGTTTTTTGGCGAACATTTTCCATTTTTATGGCAGGACTTCTTTTAAACGCATTCCCTTTTATTCGGCAAAATTGGGATTGGACCACCTTTCGTATTATGGGCGTATTACAACGAATTGCCCTGGCTTACGGTTTGGCTTCCATCATTGCAATTCGCTTTGATTTTAAACAAATTATCCAAATCATTTCTGGGATTTTATTGGCGTATTGGGCTCTATTATGGTTCGGAAGTTCAGGCAATCCTTATGAAGTAGAATCAAATTTTGTTCGCATATTTGACATGTGGATTTTGGGGGAGAATCATCTATGGAGCGGCTTCGGTTTACAGTTTGACCCAGAAGGTTTGTTAAGCACATTTCCCTCAGTTGGCACTGTATTATTGGGCTATTTAGCTGGGGGCATGATTCAAACATCAAAACAATATTCTGACTGTGCAAAACGGATGGCAATTTTTGGTTTTGGACTCACAATTATTGGTTTTATTTGGGGATTTATTTTTCCAATCAACAAAGCTTTGTGGACCAGTTCTTATGTTTTATTTACAGGCGGAATTGCATTGCTAGTTTTATCTGCCCTCACATGGATAATCGACGGAAAACAATGGAAAAAACCCTTTTGGATATTTGAAGTTTTTGGAACCAATTCGCTTTTTATCTTTGTGGGCTCCGGACTCTGGGCTAAAACCATTTTAAAAATTAAATTTACTTTAGAAGAAAACACCATTTCTGGATATGGCTATTTGTATCAAACAATTTTTCAGCCTTTCGCCGGTGATTTGAATGGGTCACTCCTATTTGCCCTGAGTCATGTTTTGGGCTGGTGGTTCATTTTGTATTGGCTTTATCGGAAAAAGATTTTTATCAAACTTTAGTAAGGACATAAAAAATGATGAATGTTTTTATCACAGGCGTATCTTCAGGGATTGGCAAATCACTTGCATACTTTTACGCAGAACAAGGCGCGACCGTTGGCATCTGTGCTCGACGACAAAATCGCTTGCAAATTGTTGAAGAAAAAATAAAATCTTTAGGTGGGGAAGCTATTCCTTTTATCTTAGATGTGGCGGACCAAGAGGCTTGCCAAATGGCGATTGAGCAATTTTTGGCAGAAACCGAAAGCATTGATATTGTCATTGCTAATGCTGGAATTGGTGGCGTGGACGACATTTCGTCTGGCTCTCCATCCACCATGAACAAGATACTCTCCATTAATATATTAGGCGTAACAAATACGATTACTCCCTTTATCCCAATCATGAAAAAACAAAAGTTTGGACGCATTTGTATCATCAGTTCTGTCGCTGGGACCCGTGGAATGGTAGCGCATGGTGCGTATTCTGCTTCGAAAGCTGCGGTAAGAATTTTGGGCGATAGCTGGGATTATAGTTTATCTCGACATAAAATTTCTACTACAGTTATTTTCCCAGGATGGATCGCAACTGAAATGACGGAAAATCACAAATTCAAGATGCCCTTTCTTATGACTTCTGATACGGCTGCAAAAAAAATTGCAAACGTGATTCAAAAAGGGAAGCGGACTTATATTCTTCCTTGGCAATGGAACATCATCGTTCCTATTTTCCGCATTCTACCTCGCTGGATCATAAAACTTTTTTCTGTATAATGATTCAGGACATCCATATTCGATTTGCCATAGAATCTGATTTTGAATATCTTCATTGGCAATATCCCTTAAAAGATGAAATATTGCTTCATCAAATTCGATCGCGATATATCATGATTGCTGAATTAAAAGGACAACAAGTTGGACATATACGGTATGAGCTTCTGTGGGGGCATCTTCCCTTTTTATCTTTAATCATGGTTAAAAGTAAATTCCGAAAACAAGGTATTGGAAAAGAATTGCTGTCCTTTTTGGAAGATGTGCTTAGACTTCATGAACACCCTTACTACATTAGTTCATCTGTCGAGAATGAACCCGCCCCTCAAAAGTGGCATCGACACATGAAATTCCAGGAAGTTGGATTATTATCTGATATCAACGATAATGGTGATGGCGAAATCTTTTTTCGTAAATCTTTATAAAAAATGGTTCTTCGGAAAATGTGTGGAAAGTGTTAACAAGAATTTTAAACATCAAAAAAACAATGTCTTTCTGAGCGAAAAATCCAAGAGTTATAATTCTTGGAAAAAACAACTCCAGCGAAGAATCTCTTTTTTTGGATTGCTTTAACCGCGTTAAAGCGTCATCAACACGGTTGATGAACTCCATATTTTTTCCCTTTCTTTATGGAGTGAATTGTCTGTGACAATTCATTCATCGACATAGTCGATGGACTCCTAAAGTTTATTTAATGTATGTCCGCCGAAGAGTAGCGTAGGAGAAAAATCCACTTGAGGTTTGACCGAAAATTCATTAGATGGATTCCGCATCTCGTGCGGGCTTTGCGAAGGATTCTATAAAATATAGCTTGCTAAAATTTATCCGTTTATTTCTGATCCAAAATCAACTCATCTACGAGCTTTGCCATTTGAATACATTGAGGTGTAACGCCCCCTTGATCGTGGGATGTATAGCTGACTTTCACGCGACACCATCCAATTTCTAAATCAGGATGATGATTCACTTCTTCCGCTTTTTTCGCCAAGAGATTCACAAAATCAATGCCTGCCATGTAAGAATCAAACTTGAATTCTCGAGATAAAGTTTCATCTTGATATACCCAGTGCTCTAAGTCATTCAAAGCAGATTGGATTTCTTTTGGGCTTGCTAAAGACATTTATTTCTCCGGTAGAGGTTGAACGGTTTTTCGAAGAACTGTTCGCAACCAAGTGAGGCTAATGCTTGCGGCAATAAAGGTAGAAATAACCATGGAATACCAAACAAATTGGACTGGTTTATCCAAAATAAAAGTAAAATATAAAGATAAGAGTGATGAAACCAATAAAACGCGAATTGTTGTGATGATGAGCATGGGAATCCCTTTTCCCAATCCTTGCATAATGCGTCCACTTGTCATGCCAATCGCAATAAATGGATAAGCAAAAGCCATGATGCGTAAATATTGAATGGCAATTGTTTGAATCGCAGGATCCGGCGTGAAAGAACGAATAAAAAATGGAGCAAAAATATACACAAGTGTTGAACTTCCAATCGTCACAAGCACGGCTCTGGTTACGCCATATCGAATAATGGCTTTCAATTTATCCACTTCCTGTGCACCAAAAAACATTCCGACTAAAGTTGTGAGCCCATGAGCAATAGCCATAATGGGGAGAAAAACGAGCATATCTAATCGGCCAGCGACTTGATATGCGGCAACTGATTCTGCATTATAATGAATTAAAATTCTATTAAACACGGCTTGTCCCATGGCCATAATCACCATGGACATAGATGCAGGAAGTCCAATTTTAATAATTTCACCTAGAATTTTTCGCGAGAACGTAAAGTCTCTTAAGCGAAACGTAACATACGCGTGGTCTTTGAAAAATAGCATATAAACAAAAATGATAAAAACGATTCCCTGACTTAAGATGGTCGCAATCGCAGCACCCGCTACACCATAATCAAGCACGAAAATAAATATGGGATCAAAAATTATATTTAAGACCGTTCCCAGTCCTGCGACCATCATGGGGAATTTCATGTCTCCTTCTCCCGCCAGAATAGATCTAAAAAATGCAGAAAAAACCATGAAAGGTAATCCCATACAAATAATTTTTAGATAAGACCAAGATAAATGGACAATGGCATCCGTGGCGCCCAAGTTTTGAAGCATTGTTTGTCCATATAAAAAACCAAGCGTAGTCAGAATCGTGGAAATAAATAATCCAATGAGAATGGCATGTTCAGCACTATTATCTGCGTTGACCTTATCCTTTGCCCCAATGTAGCGCGCAATTGTGGCAGAAACACCCGAGCCCAATCCCATGGTAAGCCCCAAAACCAGAAAGAAAAGTGGCATATTAAATGCAACTGCAGCAATGGAATCTCCACCCAAGCGTCCAATGAAAATCATGTCCACAATGGAATAAAGCGTTTGAATTCCCATTCCAGCCATTACGGGAATCGCCAGAGTCCACAAGGCTTTTGAAGGTTCGTGGAGAAATGACTCTAAACGGGATTGTTTTGGCGCTTTCATAAGCCTCGAATTTAACCGTAAAACGATAGGCTCTTTATAAAAATATCAAAGGAGAAGGAATTTTATCTCCCCCCAAATGTCCTATTTCAGCAACACACCTTTTTGACTATTTCCATAAACATACTCCCCATTATCTTGTATCAGAAAAGACGAAAATATATAAACACCTGAAGCAACATTTCCTCCTAATGCATTTTTGCCATCCCACATTATTTGCCCCAAACCTGCTTGATGATATTTTTTTTCAATATTTTTATACACCAACCTTGAATATTATGAATTTGAATAATTAACTCACCTGGTACTGTAATATCCACTTCAATTTTTGTGTTTGAATTAAACTTTGGCATCATTCAATAGCAGATTCTTTGCTGGGTTTGTGTTCCCTCCAGGAACCAAGGAGATTACGTCGTCACGTTGTTCCTCGTAATGACTTGTTCTTTTTAAATGTCATTCTGAAAAAGCGACCTGTATTGAGCGGAGTCGAAATAAGCGAATGAAGAATCTCCTATCGCAACTTTAGATTATTTTTTAACTGAAATTCAGGTGTTATGCAAAGGCGATTCTTCGTCGTAACCTCCTCAGAATGACAGCGTTTTGTGTTTTGTTTAAAATCTGGCGTGATTCAAAACAGATTCTTCGCTGAGTTTGTGTTCTTCAAGAATCGCTAATCTGGGTTATACGCTCAGAATGACACACTTATTTTAGAACCAGTTTTCAGCTAAATCATCCCAATTTGGATTATCATCTTCAATCAATTTTATCTTTTTTATTCTTATCCATCCTTTGATACGCTTTTCCCATTCGATAGCAATATTCGGGTCATTTGTATCACCATACCACACTAAGCGATTCACATTATATTTTTTAGTAAAATTACTGCCTTGATTATTTTTATGTTGCCAAACCCGTTGTTCGAGTTGGCTAGAAACACCCGTATAAATAACTTTGGATAAACTTGCCAGGATATAAACATAATATGTTTTTTCCATATTCGAAATTATAAGAAACTTATTTGTAATACCAAAAAATAAGTCATTCTGAAAGAGCGACCTGTATTGAGCGGAGTCGAAATAAGCGAATGAAGAATCTGCTATTGAAACTTTAGATTATTTTTTAACTGAAATTCAGGTGTCATTCAAAGAAGATTCTTCGTCGTAAACTCCTCAGAATGACAGTGTTTTGTGTTTTGTTTAAAATCTGGTGTCATTCAAAGAAAATTCTTCGCTGAATTTGGTTTTCCCAAGAATCATCAATCTGGGTTATATACTCAGAATGACTGTGTTTTTTTGAATTTCCGGCATGACAAAAGTTTTACCGTAAACCATGTCTATGGTAAGACACTTACCTATAAAAATATCAACTGAATCTGCAACTGCAGGTTTTAGCTTGCTCAGGAAAACCCTGAGGAAGGATTACAGCCAGGAGAAGCTGTAGGTGGTGCACCATTCACAGCAATAGCTGGTGCGGAAAACAATCGTTTTGCCTTTTTCTCTTTACAATGAGGACATTCAATTTCGGAATCAGCTGTATCCCTTGATGAGACCAAATCATCAAATATCTTCCCACATGCTTCACATTTATAATCAAACATTGGCATTTGTTTTCTCCAGGTCTAAGTTTTGTTTTTCCACAGCTTCTTCTTTTTCTTCACACGGAAGAATAGGCACTTGTCATGTAGGCACGCCCATTTTCGGTAATAATACTTTGTTTAAAAAATACCATAATCCAATAAAGAAAATGATGGATAAAAAATCACTCATGCGGAATCAATTGCTTTTTGAAGTAATTTATTAATCTGATTTGCCATTTCTTCCATATCATCTCTGCCTGTGACTGTTAGCATGACCTTTGCATCAATGGCGGCAACAGTTGCCGTTTTATCATCATTTTCCCACACTACCACATTGCAGGGTAACAATAAGCCAATTTCGGTTTCTTCCGACAAAGCCTGAAATGCAATTGACGGATTACACGCGCCTAAAATTTTGTATTTTCGAAATGATTTTCCCAATTTCTCTTTCATAGCTTTTTGCACATTTATTTCCGTAAGCACGCCAAAACCCACTTCTTGTAAGCTTGCTCTTACCCCTTTTTCTAAATCCTCAACTGAGCGATTTACTGTTTTTGAATATCCATACTTCATGATTTATTTTGTCCTTTTCTTAACAGGCCACATCCACACAAATCCCATAAGTGCGCCATAACTTGTACTAATAATTGGATTCCCCGTGATGGCACAGGTCCCAGTATTACACCCAATAAAATAATAATAGGCAAATCCAAGACTTGCACCCACAACGCTCCCTAATGCAAATTTTGGTAATCGAGCTTTAAACTTTTCCATCATGATCGTTTATTCCAGGCTTTCATGCCACCCAGCATATTAATCGCTTCATATCCAGCATTCATCAAAATCATCGTTCCGGTTCGGCTTCTATTTCCACTGCGACAGACAACAATGATTTCTTTGTCTTTGTAAGATTCAAGTTCAGAAACTCTCGATGCTAAGGATTGGACTGGAATCAAAATCGAATTTTCTATATGCCCTAACTTCCCTGTGTATTCTCCATGCGTTCTTACATCTAAAATCAAAATATTTTCTTTTTTCTCAATTTTATTCACCACATCTTTAACTGAAATATTTGCAATATCTTGTATGGAGTATTTTTGCCCATCATCGTTTCCAGCGCCTCTTTCTCTAAATATAAATGTGGCAGATCCAATTAAAATAAATATGATTAATACTATTTTCGTCACTTTTCGTTTTCCTCCTTTGTTGAATTATTTTTTAATTCTAACACTTTAAATAATCGTTCAGAGACGCCTGAAGGCATCTCATTTACTGCATTATTTTTTCTATAAAATTTAACGGTCTCCTCAATGCTATCCACATAAACTTTACAATCAGGACATTCAGAAATATGTTTTTTTAATTCACCCTTCGCTTCCACGCCCAAGTCACGCCCAAGGTGTTTTTGAATCATTGATATCATTTTCTCCGAATGATTATGTCCAATCATGATGCCTGAATCACTTCCACGCATTGCATATTTTCCGCCAAACGATCTCTCATGTAAAGGCGCGCTCGCATTAATCTTACTTTTACATTTGATTCAGAAATCGCCAATAGTTTGGCTGTTTCTCGTGTGGAATGTTTTTCCATATCACGGAGGACAAAAACAGATCGATAAGATTCAGGCAATTTTGAAATCGCATGCTCAAGACAGGTCGTCATCACAGATTGATCCTGTTCCGCTTCCATGGGATTTTTCCAATTTTGAATATCTTTCCCTAAATATGAAGCCTCACTTACATTCTGAATATCTTCCTCAGATTTTACAATCTTTTTCCTTCGTAGTTTTCCCAATGCAAGATTGGTCGCAATCCTGTAAAGCCAAGTGTACAAACTAGACTTCCCTGCAAATGTATTCAATTTTTTTATCATAATCATAAAGGTTTCTTGCAAGATATCTTCCGCATCTTCTTCATTTCGCATGAGTTTTATGGCTAAACTATAAATGCGGTCAGAATGGGTTTCGACCAAAATCGCCATGGATTTTTGATCCCCATCCAACGCTTTTTGCACTAATATTTTTTCGTCTAAGTGATTATTCATTAGATAAAATATAAGCGATTTGGTTACACTTTATTTTATAGAGCAACGAGCGGCCAAATTTTTGGAATGACTAAAGTCGCTAAAAGCCAAAGTGTAATCGCCAATGGAAACCCAACGCGCATGTAATCGGAAAATTTATATCCACCGGGACCATAGACCATCAAATTGGTCTGATAGCCCACAGGCGTGATGAAAGAGGCAGAAGCTGCAAAACAAACAGCAAAAATATAAGGCCGTGCTTCCAAACCCATATTTGCTGTAATCGCCATGGCAATTGGCGCCATGATAATTGCGGTGGCCGCATTCGAAGAAATTTCCGTCAGAATCATTGTAATCAGATAAATCAATGCTAATAAAAATATAGGCTGATAATCTAATGGCACAAGATGAACCATATCGATAACAGAGCTTCCAATCCAAGCTGCTGTGCCTGTGCTTTGCATCACTTTTCCCAAAGGAATTAAAGCGGCAATCATAACAATAACTTGCCAATGAATGGCTTGGTAGGCTTCATTTGGCGTAATAATTCGAAGCACAAAGAGACAAACAACGCCCAAAATAACGCCCTTCAGAATTGGGACAAATCCAAAAGCAGCTGAAAGAATAACCACAAGGATAACGAGACTTGTTACCCACCATAGTTTTTTCTTTTGCAATGATGTATCATATTCTTCCAAAACGATAATATCGCCACTTTGTCCCATGGCATGGATTTTATCTTTTGGACCATAAACCAACAAGGCATCAAATGAATGCAAGACTAAATGAGCAATTTTTTTACGAATCAAGGCACCTTCTCGACGAACGGCCAAAACGAAACTTCCGAATTTACGCCTAAAGTTCAGCTCCATTAGACTCCGTCCCACTAAGTCAGATCTGTCTGTTAAAATACATTCGATTAATATGTTATCTTCTTGCTCTAGTTCCTTTTGTGTCAATTTTTCATCCGTTAATAAATTGATTTTCTCCACTTCTTTCATGCGAAGGAAATTCTCTAATGAGCCACGAACAAAGAGCACATCTCCCTCTTGAAGTTTTGTATTTCTAATATTGCTTGTAATGAGTTTCTCATCTCGTTGAATGTCCAATACCATAACATCATAATTTTGATTAAGGCCTCTTTCTAAACAAGATTTCCCGACCAAAGGTGAATCTTTTATGATCATCATTTCTGTTAAATAACCGCCCATGTGATAATTTTTAGTCAAACTCGAAGTTACGGTTCTTGAAGGCAATAATTTTGGTGCAACCCAAGTCAAATAGGCTAAACCTACGATTACATTAATCCAGCCAAATTTAGCAAATTCAAACATGCCTAAAGGTTCATTCCCCCCTGAAGATAAAAAAACAGCATTTACAATCAAATTGGTTGAGGTCCCGACCAAAGTGAGTGTTCCCCCAAATATCGCCGCATAACTTAATGGAATCAATACTTTTGATGGACTGAGTTTATATCGTCCAGCCAAACGAATGCTTACGGGCATAAAAATCGCGACGATCGCTGTATTGTTCACCACGGCAGAAGCAAGCGCTATTGAAAGCAAATAAACGGTGAGCCCCAAAGAAAGAGAATGCTGAACCAAACGATTTATTTTTACAACAAAATATTCTAATACGCCGGATTTCTGCAAAGCATGGCTTAAAATAAATAAACAACCAATCACAAGCACGGCTGGATTTGAGAATCCTTCGATGGCTTCATTTGGCGTGATAAAACCTAAAATCAACATGGCCGAAAGAATCAATAATGCTGTAACTTCAATCTGGAATATTTCCGTCACAAATAGGACAAATGTGCCCAAAAGTAGCGTTAATACAAGACCAATCTCAACTGTCATCAGACTTCTCTATAAACTATTGTTAATTGGGGAGTAAATCGATTTCATTCACGGTATCAATCTGAGATTCATTTACATATTGTTTCGCATATTTTTTATAAATCCCTTCTGTAACAAATATCTCAAATAAATCTGGATCAATATGGGAATCATTTCGCATAAATCCCATGATTCGCATGGCTTGGGAAAGTTTTTTGCCGTCTTTATAGGGACGATCTTCTGCTGTTAATGCTTCAAAAATATCAGCAATTGCCATCATTTTTGCTTGGACAGACATATCCTCGTCTTTCAATCCTTTTGGATAGCCGGTTCCATCTAATTTTTCATGATGTCCCCCAGCAAATTCAGGAACGTTTTTCAATTGTTTGGGATAAGGCAATTTTTCTAACATGTCAATGGTGATGACAATATGATCATTAATAATGGTCCGTTCTTCCTCAGTAAGTGTGCCTTTTTTGATATTGAGATTTTCTATTTCTTCTTCGCTTAAAAATGGAATTTTACTTCCTTTTTCTGTATAAGGATATTTTGAAATTTGAACGACCCTATCTTGCAATCCTTGTTCCATGAATTCACCGCCAATATTAATTCTTTCAATAAAAGCTTGATCCTCATTTAATTGCTTTAATTGATTTTTATACGTTGATTCAATTTTTTCACTTTCCGCTTTTGATGCATCTTTTCCTGCCAAACGTTCTTTTAAATACGAAATTTCTGCATCTCTACGTAAAACTTCAAATCGTGTGTTGACCAATCCGATGCGATCATAAATTGTTTCTAATTTTGTTGATTTATCAACCACATGTGGCGGCGTAGCTACCTTTCCACAATCATGTAACCAAGCCGCTATATTCAATTCATAGCGTTCTTCATCCGTCATGGAAAAATCTTTATATTTCCCTGTTTTCTTCTCTTGAACTGCGTCTGCCAACATCATGGTAATGACAGGCACACGCTCACAATGACCGCCTGTATAAGGGGACTTTTTATCAATCGCCACCGCAATCAATTTGATAAATGCTTCAAATAAAATCTTTAATTCTTCCACCAATCTTTTATTGGTTAAGGCCACAGCACCCTGAGAAGCAATAGACTCCACTTGATTCTGCATTTCATCAGAAAATGGAATAATGTTCCCATCCGAATCTCGCGCATTGATAAGTTGCATTACGCCAATAATATCATTTTCGTGATTTTTCAATGGAACGTTTAAAAAAGACTTAGAACGATATCCCGATTTTTCATCAAAAGCTTTCGTGCCAGAGAAGTCAAATCCCTCTTCTGTATATGCATCCTCTATATGAACAATTTCACCCGTAAGTGCCACATGTGCAGATACATTTGTATGGTTTTCTGATCCATCTGGCAAATGAAGTTTTACAGGGTAAAATGAGATTTCCACGCTCGAAGTTCCGCCCATATGGGTTTCCATTGTATCATTTAGTAAAATTTTAAAATCTAAATTCCCCTCAGAGTTTTTCATGTATAGGGTTCGTCCATCTGCATTGGTGATGGTTTTCCCTGATTCAAGAATCATTTCGAATAATTTATCGGTATTTTTTTCAGAGGAAAGGGCAACACCAATTTCATTTAATTGGACGATGCGACCTTGTAAAATTTTAATTTTTTGATTTAGTTGATCAATATCTGACATTATTGGTTTCACTGTGCTTCTCCTGGTAATTCATACCGAATGGAACATGGATAAATTTAGGACACTTCATGGAAGAGGCAATTGCATTTTTTATGAAGATTCTAATAGGGCTTTCATTTTCAACTTTGGCATATTGAAATACGAACCGTGTATAAGAACTTGCTAAAGTTGTTTTAAAGGGAATCTAAATAAAACAATATGCTTTTTGGGGAAATCGAAATAGATTCAGTTACTATAGAAGATCCTTCATTCGCTTCGCTTTTTCAGGATGACATTTTTTCTCTAAGCTTTGGGCGATTATTTTCCATCCGGACCTTTAAAGGTTAATAGATCGCAAACAACACAATTCTTAACTTCGCCAGATTAATAGCTGTTCCAATCACAATGGATAAATCAATTATTCTTTTTAAGTTCAAGAGATGGAATTAAAACCAATAAAGATTAATTTGAGTCTCTTTCAACAAATTGACCCTGAAGATGTAAATCCAAGCACGATTATAGAATTAGCTAAACAATTGCTCTCAGGTAGCTATAATCAAAGTGAAATCTATACTTTCCTGGATGATTGTCACCATTCATCTGTGGCTCAACTTTTTACGAATGAATCGCTACGAGAAGATTGGTTTCACCTTTTGGTGGCTCTCATCCGTAAGAGCGACTTTCACCTTGGGAAAATGATTTTTCAACGGATTCAAACATATGGTGATAAACCGCTGTTACAGTATGTTGAAAAAAATCGTTTACGCACATTGAGCTACACCCAATCGTGGGAACAAATTTGCCATATAAGTAAAGCGATTGATGCCCTTTCAAATCATCCCATCGTGATTGGTATTTTTTCTCCAAATCAAGTCAAAACAGCCTTGGTAGATTTGGCCTGTCTTAGCACACATGTGATGGTCGTTCCCCTTCCCGTCAATCTCACCCAGGAAGATTTATCTTATACGCTCAATCATTCTGGCATTACTCACTTATTTATCAGCGGAGAAAGTGCAGCGCAAAAGTGGAATGCGATTTGCACCGAACACCATTCTGTGGAAATCATCACTATTTCCCAAAAGGAACAATTTATTCATACAAAATACCACTGGGATGATTTCCTTGATTTGGTGCCATACCCCGATCCGATTAGAACGATGGATGAATTAAAGAAAATAAATGTGGATGAACCAGTGACAATCCTCTACACTTCTGGAACCACGGACCATCCAAAGGGTGTTTCTTTTTCGCATGTGAACATGGTTTCCAAAAGATTTGCGAGAGCTTTAGCCTTGCCTGAAATTGGAAATAATGACGATTTTTTATGTTATCTTCCCTTATTCCATACTTTTGGTCGATTCTTTGAGTTAATGGGCGCCATCTTCTGGGGAGCGACCTATACTTTCTGTGCTTCACCTGCTTTCAATTCTGTTTTGCAAGGATTTCGTCTGGCTAAACCAAGTGTTTTAATCAGTATTCCAAAACGTTGGGTGCAAATCTATGATATGATTGAGGCGCAAAGAGAATCTAAAGCTCTGGACGATATTGCTATCAAAAATCTTTTACTGGATATTACGGGCGGAAATCTAAAATGGGGTTTAGCGGGAGCAGGCTATTTAGATCCAGATATTTTTCTCTTTTTCATAGAAAAAGGGATTCACTTAATGAGCGGATATGGCATGACGGAAGCGTCCGGTGGCATATCCATGACGCCCCCAAACGATTATGCGGAAGATTCATTAGGTAAACCTCTCCCTGGCATGGAAATGGCATTAGCAGAAGACAAAGAACTCTTGCTCCGAAGCGAATATATTTCCGTAGGATATTTTGGTGAAGAAAGCAAAGACTTACTCGTAGATGGCTGGTTTCCAACCGGTGATATTTTTGAAAAACGGAATGGCCATTTTTTTATTGTTGATCGGAAAAAAGATATATACAAAAATAGCCGTGGACAAACCATTGCACCGCAAAAAATTGAAAATCTTTTTCAAGATTTCGAATCTATTCAATCTATTTTTCTGGTGGGGGATGGAAAAAGTTTTAATACGGTCCTGATTTACCCTGATTTTAAAAATACTGTTTTTAATTTTGAAACTGCCGACAAAACAGAAATACAAAATTATTATTCATCTTTAATTCTGTCTGTTAATAGTTTTCTTTCCTCTTTTGAGCGCATCGTCAATTTTGCCATCATTGATCGTGATTTCAATAAAGAATCTGGTGAAATCACAAACAAAAATACATTTAACCGAAAAATCGTTTTGGAACATTTTTCTGATGTGATTTCTCCCATGTATCGCAAAAATCATATTACCCTTTACGATGAAAATAATGAAATCCAAATTCCTATTTGGTTTTTAAGAGAATTAGGCATTCCAAAAACACATATTTCTTGGGATGGAAAAGCTTTATTTACTCAATCAGATCAAAAATATTTATCTTTTCAATGGGAAGGTAATCAATTACAGATTGGTGATTTTTCTTACGAAATAGAAACGGAGTTTTTTGACTTCCAAGCCTTTATTAAAAGTCCCCACTTGTGGCTTGGGAACGAATCGCTCGTTACTTTTTGTGGAGATTTATTATTCAGAGTCAAAGAATTTGATCCCTATCAAGATATTAAAATTGTGGCAAATTCATCCTTATTTGAAACCAATGCCACTTCCCCTTCTGAAATGGATAAGGGACTGCCAGCTTTAAAAGAATTTCATTTATTCATGGTTCATTTTTTGAAGGGAGATAAAACGTGTTTTGATGCTTTAAAAGCTATGGTTGATCATGCTGAACCACAATGGCAACAACTCATTCGGGAAACGTGTATTCAATTTTTCAAACATCCACTCCCAAAATTCCGAATTGATCTGCTTGAATCGCTCCTTCCTTTACTATCAGGCGATATGTTTTTTCAATTGTTCCAAGATGCTTTTTATGCGTTTCGGAAAATGAATCCCCACAAAGGATTTTCATTGCCATTAAGACGGATGAAAGAGACTCACCACAAAAGCATTATCCATGGCTTGAATCAGACACGAAATCGATTAAATGAATTAGACGATTTGGGGAAAGGATTTATTCAAACACTACTATTGATTGTTTCGGAATTTGGCATTCAGCATCCAACAGGATTTTCTTGGGCTCGAGCTGAATTGTCTTGGTGGCAAATCGCTGACGTGCCAAGTGCCATCAAATCCACCGCTCAAAAATCCCACTTTGCTTTGATAAAAGGATTCCGCTCTTGGTTGGGATTCGTTTCGAAAGTATCGGTAGATTCAAATACTGGCTTGGAATACTCATGGGAAGATGTTCTAGATTTTGATGAAAATGTACGAGACAAGCACCGCATTCATTTATTACGCACTTTATCCGACACCACTTTACTCAGAGAAGCTCTATTTTTATTTTCAAATCATTGCTTGATTCAATTAGATGATATTATTCTAAAGGGATTGTGGGTAACCCATCTTGGGACGCGACATGGGAAAAGTGTATTTCGCGTTTTGGTGCGAACCCGGACCTTAGGCATCCATAATTTTGTTATCAATGTAAATGAACAACTAGATCGGCGTTTTTTAGAAAACGAAACCCAATGGCTTATCCTGATGGGCACGGCGTATAAAGGTGATAAACTGGTAGAAGATTTTGGTGGATATTGGCCTGAATTTAATATTTATACAGAGGAATATATTCCTGGTGAAACCCTCAATCAATATTTAGAAAGAAACCGAAAAGAAATTCAAAGAAAAGAAGCGGAAGATCGATGGCAAATGCGATGGCTCCATTTCATGTGGAATGGCATATATACATACCTGGAATTTTGGAGTCGATCCAATTACACCCTAAATATCCAAAACCCTTCGCCAAACAATCTCATCATTCCCGAACATGATTATTCTCGAGGACGGAGATTGATTTCTATTTCTGATCGTCAGGATGAAACCTCTATTGCCACTCTATTTTCAAATCTTTACCAGCAATTTATATTAGCAACTGAAAGCAAATTTCCTGGCTTAAAACGTATGGCAGACTGGGAAATTATTTTTACATGTATGCTTCGGGTTGCTACAGTTAAAAAAGGGCTAATCATGCTAGAAGACTTTGCGAACACCTTGAAAAAGAAGCCGTTTAAATCGTCTTTCCAAAACTTAGATTGTGACTCAAATCGAGTTTTAAAATTTATCCAAGAAACAAAAGAATTGGGTGTGCTTACCAAACCAGTCGTTTTCGCTTCCTTAAGATTTGAACGATGGCTTGAACTTAACCCAGATGCCACGCGCAATGCTCGATCTGCGATTTTGGAAGAATTATATCAAGATTATCATTTGGATACTCTGATCGAAGATTACCCAGAAACGCGGGTGCGATTTTTTATGATGACTTGCTTTAAAAGTGCTTCAGATAAATTACAACAATCTTTTATAGAAATCATTCAAGACTTGCGGCAAAATAAAATTGATCAAATTTCAATTGCTAAACGAATTCAATTCATAAAATCAGAGATTGATTTGAGCAAAGATGATGAATTTTTCTTGGCGAAAATACTATACAAAAATTTAGATGCTGCTGATTATGTTGAAATGGTTGCTTATGATATGGGTGAAACAGAAAAATTAGATTTGGTTATTCAAGTTGAAGATAATGCGCAGCAACTTTATCGTGTTCGTCCTCCTTTTAAACCAAAGGAAATCGCCAAATATCATTCCCTTTTGTTAGAAGCAGATTTGAATGCAGTTTTTCATGCTAATCATGAATTTTTATTGATATTTGATAAACAAAATAAATTAGCCGGTGGCATTTTTTGGAAAAACTTGACGTCTAAACATGTGCACATTGAATGGGTTCTCATTAAACAATCTTTACGAAAACAAGGCTTAAGTCAAAAACTCATGGATCAATTATTTAATCGATTAAATGCGAGAGGCATTGATCATGCAACGGTGGGGTTTTTTCACGAAAAATTCTTTTATAAAATGGGTTTCCAAATTGATCCTGAATTTGGTGGCTTGGTGAAGTATATCAATATTTAAATGTAAAAACGACAAAAACCTTTTCCTTTTTGAACTCATTTTAATACCATTGCTTGCGTGAGAAGATTCTTCATTCGCTTCGCTTTTTCAGAATGACAAAAACTTTTTCTTTTTTCAGGGTGGGGTCATAGAAATAGGAAATATGGCACGAGAATCCCTTCTCGTGTAATCTCCACGAATAAGGATATTCGTGGCACTTTGGTTTTCTGGAGTGATTTTCATTTAATATAACATAACATAAATCACCACACCCGTTATGGACACATACACCCAAATGGGTAATGTAATTTTTGCAATATATTTGTGCTTCGTCAACTGATTATTCCATCCTCGATATAGTGTAATGAGTGCCATGGGAATAATCACGGTGGCCAATAAAATATGACTAAATAAAATAATGTAATAAAGTGTGGTAAAATCGCCCTCATATAATTTTGGACCACTTTTAAACCAATGATAAATCACATAAGAAACAAGGAAAGCAGTGGATGAAGCAAAGGCAGATAACATCATGTTTCTATGTTTTGTAAATTGTTTTTGTCGAATAAAATAAAAGGCCATCAGTAAAAATATAAATGTCAATCCATTGAAAAGGACATTTACTTTTGGAAGCCCCGAAACATCAATGACATTATTGAGACCTTCAGGTCTTGGTCCTAAAATCAAAAAAGCGACAGCGAGCGTTAGAATGGCTGAAAAAATATAAATTATTTTAAGCCAAAATGAATCTTTCTTTGTCATGGTTTAATTATTGAGTCCAATCCGCAAAGGGGTTAAAACCCCTAATCTCTTTGGTTTTGCCTTAGACCCCGACCTAAAGGACGGGGTTAGCAATTCCTTGTCTCTCATGATATTCTAATAATTACCCCATGCTTTAGCTTGGGGGTAATTATTCTGAAAATATGAGACTTCTCGCCTGCCACCTCTGGTAATGATAAAAAGTGGCGGGCAGGTAGCCCGAAATGACCTTTCCGGAGTGGACTCATTTATTTCTGTCTTTCATTTAATTTTTCTAATACATAAACGTCTTTATATGCATCCTGATTTTCATGAGCCAAATAACGAATAAATAATAAATTTCCAGTCAAAGCGAAGACAACTATTTTATTACGAATAAATAAATTATATTGTTTTCGTTTTGCATATATTCTAATTGTGCTATAATTATCATTCAAAGACCAGAACCCTATAAACTCCCAATTCTCTTTATTCAATAACTCTTTTTTTCTTAACAATAGGATAGTATGAGGAATACCAATGATATAGTTATCAACAGCAATTTTATTATTAAAAATATTTTTAATAGAATCTTGATTTGAAATAAAAATTTGATCTTGAAAATTAAAATTAGCCATTTCCATTTCATAATTGAGGGGTAATGGTTTCACCGCTTGTTTCTCAAAGATTAAACATCCATTTATAATCAGCTGTAATGATAATATTAATAGTAATTTTAATATTTATCGTCTTTCGTGTTTTTCATTGAAAGACATCTCTTTAATAAGATAAATCAAGAATGATAAGCGCAAATAAAGCGGGAAGATAAATAACGGAAATTTTCAATAAAAATTTTGCTCGCGCCATTTGATCTTTTTGAAACAAAGGTAACCCCGCCAATAAATATGCAATACTAAGCATACCAGCTCCCACAAAATAAAGAGATCCTGAAACATTTAAAACGGATGGTAAAACAGAGATGGGAATAAGCAAGAATGAATGCCACAAAATCTGCCTTTGAGTACGTTTTAAAGAGTTCTCCAAAGCAGGCAACATTTGTAAGCCTGCTCTGGTGTAGTCATCCTTACACAATTGAGCAATGGCATAAAAATGAGGGTGCTGCCATAAATACATGATGGCAAATAAAACCCAAGCTACTTGGTCTAATTCTCCCGTTGCTGCTGCCCAACCGCCCAAAGGAGGAATAGCACCAGGAATGGCACCAATCGATGTATTTAACCATGTAATTTTTTTAAGCGGTGTATAAATAAAAATGTATAAAAATGCGGTCAACAACGCTAAAAAGGCGGTCAGCAAATTCGTAAGAAATAATAGGACAAAAACCCCTAAGAATATGAGAAGAAAGCCAAACCAAAAAACCGTTTCTTCCTTGAGAATCCCTGCAGGTAAGGGTCTGTTTCGTGTCCGAATCATCAACTTATCAGTTTCCCGTTCCATATAATGATTCATTGCACCAGATCCAGCTGAGACCAGTGCCGTGCCACACAACAGCGCCACCAAAGTAAATATGGAATCAAATCCTCTTGCACCTAAATAATAGCCAAAAGCACTTGTTATTACCACCAGAGACGTAATTCGGGGTTTTGTTAATTCAACAAATGCGCTGAATTGAGTTGGGGCTGGTTTATATTCTTTTTCCATTAGGATTTTAAATCTTTCAATAATCGATTAATATGAGATTGCAAAATAGCCATACTTGCTTTTTCCAAACCATCATAATATTGACGAATACGCCCTTTTTCATCAATCAACACAAATTTGATAGCGTGCCCCACGGGAAGTTCTTTCGCATATAACTTAAATCCATCTTGACTCAAAGCAGCCACTTTCGGTGTTTCTGAACGAAGGAACAACCAGCGTTCATCTTTAACGCCATGGGCATCCGCATACGCAGATAAGACATCTATATGATCATGATTTGGATCCACTGTAAACGAAATAAATTGAACATCCTTTATCTTCGCATATTGCTCATAAAGCGATTTCATATTAGATGACATTGTAGGGCAAGGTCCTGTGCATTGGGTAAACATGAAATCGGCAATGGTAATTTTTCCAAGCAAATCTTGTTCTGTAAAGGGTTGATTCACATGGCTTGTGGCAACAAAGTTTGGCACCGAATGTAAAACAGGAATGGTTTGTGCTTCTGTCGCCTGCCTCACAACCCAAGTCGCCCCAATAATCATCAATCCCAAAACCATCAAAACGGATAGAATAATCGTTTCTTTTTTCATTTTAAATCCTTTGAACGTTTCCATGCGCCATAAGTAACGATTAACAATCCTAAAACCCACGTTGCACTCCACATATGAAATAATTGGTAAATTGGGCTAACACTTGAAAAGACCATCAACTCTCCCACAAGAATTTGAATCATAACCAAGACAAGTATTCCCAAACTTGTTCGTTTTACAAGTAGGGATGGATTATCACTTTTGTTCGCAAAGAAATACCAAATCCAGCCCGATAACCCTGCTAAAGCCACGCCTAAAATAGTATGGATATATTTAAAGGGACCTATCATTTTTAAGAGCAAAATACTTTCTACCAATGGATTGTCTTTCCGCACCATTTCTAAACCTGCTCTTAATTCTGTTCCTAAAATAATTTCTATAAACAAGACCAAAGCCATCGCCCAAAAAGCCATTTTCATTTTACAGGGATAATAGGTCTCTTTTTCTACCTGTGGATTTACAAAATAATAGGCATTTTGCGTTCCCATTATCAATGAAGAAACAGCCAATAATGCTAAAACCATATGTAAAGAAACAGTGAGCGGATTTAAAACAGATGCCACCACTTGGCTTCCCTGCCAACCCACAAGACCCACCATGAGAAAGGCGAATAAAATCGGTCTAAATATTTGCTTCTCATTTTTAAAATAACGATACGCTAAAATCAACGTTATTGTAATCATTAAACCAATGACTACGCCCACCAATCTATTGGAGTATTCAATCCAAGCCAAAACAATATTAAACTGAGCGGGATCGATATCTGCTGGAAGCTGATCTAAACGGGTTGGGGGAATCCAGCGACCAAAACATTTTGGCCAATCTGGGCATCCCATACCAGCGCCAGAGACACGAACCAATCCGCCTACAAAAATTAAGATGTAAGTTAATAAAGTTGTAAAGATAGCAAATCTTGAAAATGATTTCATAATGAGACCTTTAGTTTAAGCTATTTTTCTGATTATAATCCACAAGCAGAATAAGTGAAATTATTTTTCCATTTAACCATTTATTTCAATAGCTTCAGCGTCAGTTATTTTAAACAATCCAATACATTAATAAAAAAATATGAGTTTACATCAGGTTGAATTAGGGACATCCTGCAAAGTGCTTTCCACTGGAAAAGAAGGCACCCTAAAGAAAATATTTCATTTTCCAACTCGATTTGAAATCGAAATGCCCGATGGGAAAACTACGCATCTCACTTCTTATGAACTTGAATTTGCAAATATCTCCCGCCTTGTTCCTCAATATAACAGAACGTCAATATTACCATCACCTGAAACCAATTACGCAGTTTCTTCCTTTTCACCTTTCTGTGCCGAAAGTGTCAGTCAACAATTTTTTTCGACCACGCCAGATATTCTTTGGAAAACGCTGACTTCTTTGAATCTTCTCAATGTATGGATGCCTCATGTGCAACGCGCTTTACCCATTGTGGATGTGGACAGATATGTAAGCCGATTCTCTTTTGATCGCATTGCTTTAAAAGCCGGAACGACATTCAAAATCCGTCCCTTTTCATTATCCAAGTATTTTACCTGTAAAATCATATCTATCGAATCCCAAAAAGAATGGGTTTTGGAAATGCGCTACAGCCCATTGTTCAAAGAGACACTTACCTTCTCATTAGAATCTTTAGACAAAGGTGTGATTCTAAAATGTGCGAAAAAAAGTGAAGGCCTCTTCTCTTTCTTATCTAATTTCAGATTTTACAGTCAAGATGCCTTAGCCTTAAAACAATTGGAAACGATTGTTCCAAAAGTTGATTTTACTCAAACTACGGATGGAGAAACATCTCAAGATGACGCCTCCTCTAAATGGGACGGGTTCGCTTCACGAGAAAATTTTATTGCTTATGCCATAAATATGGGCATCCAAGGAAACATGGATGTGATAAACGCCATCCCTGAAAAACCAACGAGAGGGTTAGCTAAAGCAGGCTTGGTTAAAGCGAAACGAACCGGCGTTACCCCTCCCATGCCAGAAAAGCCTGAAGGCGGGGTTGCTCAAGCAAGTCCAAGCGCAGGAACCCTGAGCAAAGAAGACGTAATTGCTTTTGCTGTGAATAAAGCGTTGGATGGTGATAAAGAGCCGATCAATAGTATTGAGGATAAAGCTAGTCGTGGAAAAGCAAAAGCGCTTGTGGTCAAAATTAATCGAGGAAAAGCTGAACGTCCAGCCATGCCTGAAATGGCCACGACTTCTGCCCCGAAAGAAAACACGGCTTCTACTGAATCTGAAACAGATTTGATTCAACGATTAGTCGCCCAAGGACTTGAAGGTAATATGGATGAAATCAATGCACTTGAAAGTCGTGTACTTCGTGGCAAAATCAAATCTGCTGTAGTTAAAACCAAACGGACAAAATCTTAAAAGTGGCTAGCGAAAACCCAAATCCTAAAATCAGTCGTGCCCAGTGGATGTCTATGATTGCGTGCACCTTTTTACTCCTTATATACATTACATTGGTTTATTGGGTCTTATAAGTGAATTTTGATTGGTTTACGTTGTCTTGGCTTATGGATCACATGGATTGGGCCGTCGGAATTTTACTTCTCGGCATTGCTATCCTTTTCTTCTTCCCACTTTTATTGGGGTTACAATTAAAGAATAATTCAAATAAAAAGTCAATTGAGAAATGAGTGCACTTCCATATATTAGTATTTTATCTCTATCTTTTGCTTTATTAATAGCACGTGAGATTTTTACACTCAAAAGAAAAGTGAGAAAACTGGAGAAGCAACTTAATATTATTGTAAAAAACACTGATTCTAAATAAAATAATAAATAAATTGCAAATCTGTATTTAACGCATTCATGAATGATAAAGATAAAATAACAGCCAAAGAAAACAGTAGGGTTTACGTCCTATTCTATTCCTTTTTCTTGGTACCCTTTATGATTGCCATATTTGGTGCTGTTTTTTTCCTTTTATTTAAGTTTATTACGTTTGAATCAAACAACGCGTATGATTATCTCAATGATATACGTTCAGGCTCTGCATCCAAAAGATGGCAGTCCGCTTACGAGTTATCGAAAATATTATCCCAGCCAGATTTAATTCCGCTGGAGCGCGATTTTGATAATCAAATGATTTCAGCCTATGATAAATCAGTTCATGATAATCCCAAAGTTAGAACATACCTTGCCTTAGCCATGGGACAAAGTCGACATGCCACTTTTGGCCCCTCTTTATTAGCAGGCATGAAAGATGAAGATCGTATTTCTAGATTAGCGGCTATTCAAGCAATTGGTATGATTCAATATGAACCAGCTGTTCCTTCCCTCAGTCAAGTTATAAGCAAATCTGAAATAGTAGAAGAACGATTGGCCTCCACAATCGCTTTAGGGAAGATTGGGAGTAAGGCATCTATTCCAACGCTCAAATTACTTTTGGACGATCCAGAAGCAAATATCCGATGGGATGCCGCTATTGCTTTAGGAAAAATGGGAGATAAATCAGGTGCAAACATTATTGCTCAACTCTTGGACAGAGATTTTTTTACGTCCTACCCAGAAGTCGATGAGCAGGAAAAGATACAAGCCATACTTGTGGCAATCAATATGGCCGCCATGCTTCCAGACTCACAATTTGAGAATCAATTAGTCAAGCTCGCATCATCCGAACCTAATTTGATGATTCGTGATGCAGCCATTAAATCTTTAAAATCAGCATACGAATAGGGTTATTTAAATGACGAATGAAGATAAAAAAACAATACCAGCCGCTTCTGTAAATCCAGAAGAAATGGATAAAAATGGATTAGGTCGTCGCGGTTTTTTTCGTTGGATCACAGTGGGTTGGATAGCATTTTCTGCAGCAACAGGAGGATTTTTCACGCTCATTATTCGGTTCCTTTTTCCGAATGTTTTGTTTGAGCCGCCTCAAACTTTTAAAGCTGGCTTTCCAAATGATTACGCTTCAAATACTGTAGATACGCGATACAAGAAAAAATTTAATGTGTGGATGGTTCGAGATGAAGGATCAATCTTTGCCCTCTCCACAGTCTGTACTCACCTGGGTTGCACACCCAATTGGTTAGGTACAGAAAATAAATTCAAATGCCCTTGTCACGGAAGTGGATTTCGTATGACGGGGATTAATTTTGAAGGTCCAGCGCCTCGTCCTCTTGAAAGATTCAAAATTTCAATTGCAACCGACGGAAAAATTCTGGTCGATAAGACCAAGAGTTTCAAGTGGGAAAAAGGTGAATGGGAACAATCTGAATCTTTTTTAAAAGTTTAATACACAACCGAAAGTCCTATGGAAAAAAATAAAAACAAAAAATCATTTTTAGAACGAATGGGAGAATCCCAAGTGTGGAAATCGATTATCCGTTCTGGTGTACCTCGATCACGGCGACAAAGAATGCAGGCCGTTTTAGGCAGTGTATTCCTTCATTTACATCCAGCACGTTTACCAAAACATGCTGTTAAAGTAGGCTATACTTGGTGTATGGGCGGATTATCTTTCTTTCTATTTGTGGTCTTGACGATTACAGGTATTTTGCTCATGTTTTATTATCGTCCAACGGTAGAATATGCTTATACTGACATTATCGACATGGCAGAACAAGTTCCTCTAGGAATTATGCGTGAACTTCATCGTTGGGGCGCACATGCCATGGTATTAACGGTTTGGCTTCATATGCTCCGGGTTTTCATGACAGGATCTTACAAACCTCCTCGCGAGTTCAATTGGGGCGTGGGTGTTTTATTGATGACCTTAACCATGTTTTTATCTTTCACAGGATACTTGCTTCCATGGGATCAGCTCGCCATTTGGGCCATTACAGTTGGAACAAATATGGCACGTGCTCATCCATTTATTGGACATGAAGGACCAGGTGCATCTCTGCTCGCTATTGGTGATATTAATTTAGTTCATGCTGGCTCTGATGTGCGGTTTGCTTTACTGGGTGGACGATTTGTGGGTGAAGCATCGCTCTTACGATTTTATGTATTACATTGTATTGGCGTCCCTTTCATTGTGATGATTTTGATGGCTGTTCATTTCTGGAGAATCCGGAAAGACGGCGGTATTTCAGGTCCACTCTAAACTTAAATTACGAGGATTCTTGTGCTGCAAACATTTAAAGATATAATTGATATTCTTTCTGTCCCTACCATCAGCTTTACTTTTTTGACGGTAGCATTCCCTTTCATCTTTCCCCCGAGCGATTGGTTTGAAAAAGTCCATCGTAAGTTGGGGATTTGGCGACTTTGGACAAAGCCAGGTTTTTATGGTGGAATGATTGCCATTACGGGATTTTTTGTGATTGGCTATTTTGATCCTAATTTCCATATTACCTTAACAAAGGCCGATAATTTCCCCATTGTCTTAATGGTTTATTCTATGTTCATCACCATTTGGTGGAGCATGTATCAAGCATACGAAAATGATGCTCGTTTGGAAAAAGGCTTAAAACCGATGGAATATAATGACCCAGATGATAAGGTTTTAGTTTGGCCAGACTTAGTTTACATCGAATTTATTGCCCTTATTTTATTTATGGTTTTTTTAATTGTATGGTCTATTTTAGTTGCTGCACCTTTAGAAGAACCTGCAAATCCGGCCTCTACGCCCAACCCATCAAAAGCACCTTGGTATTTCTTAGGCTTACAGGAAATGCTCGTTTATTTTGATCCATGGATTGCAGGAATTGTCTTCCCTATGTTCATTATCATTGGTATGATGGCTATTCCTTATATGGATGTGAATAAAAAAGGAGATGGATATTATTCATTTAAAGAGAGACGTATTGGCATGTTCATCTTTATGTATGGCTGGCTTGTTTTGTGGCTATTTCTCATTGTGATAGGCACGTTCTTCCGTGGCCCCAACTGGAACTTTTTTGGTCCATTTGAATTTTGGGATCCACATAAAGTTGTTCCACTTAATAATGTAAATCTTTCAGAATATGTTTGGGTGAAATTATTAGGTCAAGGAATGCCCGCAAATATTCTCTTACGAGAAAGCATCGGTTTTCTTGCACTTGTAGGCTATATGGGTTTTCTACCCATCCTGTTGGCAAAAACGTGGCTCAAAAATTATTTTCAGGAAATTGGACCTGTGCGCTATACTTTTTTAATGATGTTTGGGCTATCTATGTTAGCCCTTCCCATTAAAATGTATATGCGATGGTTATTCAATCTTAAATATATTATTGCCATTCCTGAATGGTTCTTCAACATTTAGTTCGAGTGAAATATGTTTAAAAACGACGAAAGATATTGGAATATTCATCAATTAAATAAATGGTTCGCTATTTCAAGCGTTTTGTTTGTTGCTGCTTTTGTATGGATGTTTATTGATGATAATGACGATGAATACAAAGTGTACCAACGAAATTTCCGACAGTTAGAAATTCAAATGGCTGAAGCAGAGCTTGCGGAAGAACTTGAGATTGTCAAATCTGAACGTATTGATTATGAGGCAAAAGTTCAAAAAGCTCAAGCTCATTTGGACGCACAAACAAGTTTAGCGGATTCATTGCAAAACAGATTAATCTTTTTGAAAGGTGTCTTTTATAAAGACAATATGAATTTTCAAGGACAAAAATCACAGATTGATGCGTTGAAATACTTGGTTGAAAGAGATAATACACATGAAACAGATCATGGAAAAGATCACTCGGCAGAAAATCGTAAAATATATGATGATGCCAACGCTCTTTTACATGAATACAAACTTAAAAAAGAAACGACTGAAACCGATATTGCAGATACAGAATCACTCATTAATGCCATAAATCAAGAATCAAAGCACGCTTCCGATGAATTGAATAAAGTTTTGAGAGATGTTTTATTGGTGGAAAATAAATTAGCTAAAATTGACAGAGAACGCATGTCCTTTATGAATAAAATGGGCGATTTGGTGCGTGATCTCCCTATTTTGGATTTTATGAATCCTTATTATAAAGTCAAACAGTATGTCATACGAGATATCAAATACAATGTAAACTTTACTCAAGTGCCTTCGGTTGATCGATGCACTTCTTGTCATTTAGGAATGACAAATCCTGATTTTATAGATGCGGAACAACCCTATCGCACACATCCAAATTTGGACACCTATTTAAGCCCAGCCTCATCCCATCCTGTAGAAGAATTTGGTTGCACTGGCTGTCATGCTGGACGTGACCGTGGCACCTCTTTTGTTTCCGCTGTGCACATGCCCGATTCAGAAGAAGAAAAAGTAGAATGGGAAGAAAAATATGATTGGGAACAAATGCATCACTGGCTTAAACCAATGCTCCCTTCAAAATATACAGAAGCCAGTTGTTTTAAATGTCATCAAAATGAAGCCTATATCAAAGATGCAGATCAGTTGACCTTAGGATTATCCTTAATCGAAAAAAGTGGTTGTAATGGGTGCCATCTGATTCAACGTTATGATTCAAGGCGAAAAGCTGGACCCGATTTAGCCAAGATTGCTGAAAAGCTAGATAAAGGCTGGACGATTAAATGGATTGAATCTCCGCGCTCTTTCCGTCACAATACACGCATGCCTCACTTCTTTGAACAAGATAATAATTCAAGCCCAGAAATGCGTAAACGTAATGAGACTGAAATCTTGACCATGGTGGATTATCTTTTTGCTGATGGCAAGGAAGCTTCCACGAAAAATGATCATCGTTTTATGGGTGACGCTGTAAACGGTGAAACACTTTTTAATGCGGTTGGCTGTCGTGGATGTCATATTGTTGAACCTAATATGAACAACATGAGCGATGAAATTTCAATTGAATCTATCTTAAAAGATCATGGACCGAATTTGATTGGACTCGGGTCAAAAGGTTCGGCAGAATGGATATATAATTGGATTAAAAATCCCAGTGAATATTGGTCAGAAACACGCATGCCGAATTTGCGTTTATCGGATCAAGAAGCAAAAGACATTACGGCTTATCTAAGGTCTTTTACCAATCCAGAATTTGAAGCTATCTCTCATAAAAATATTGATGAAATTGATAGAGATGAACTAGAGAATATTGCCTTTGGTTGGCTTTCTAAAATGAACTCTGAAGCCTATGCTAAAATGCAATTAGCTAAAATGGATCATGAAGAAACCATGGGCTATGTAGCGGATAAAAGTTTTCGTTATTATGGGTGTTTTGGCTGTCATAATATTCCTGGCTATGAAGACGCAAAGCCGATTGGAACAGAATTGACTTTCGAAGGCTCTAAGCCAGTGGACAAACTTGATTTTGGATACATCCATGATTTGGATCATGTGAATTACGCATGGTTTACACGCAAATTAGGAAATCCACGTATTTTCGATCATGGAAAAGAATCACCTGCTGAAGATAAATTGAGAATGCCCAACTTTAATTTTTCACCGAAAGAAGTGGATGCTTTAGTCACAGCCATATTGAGCTTCAATGAAGATGAAGTGAGCGAAACGATGCTTGCGGATCATTATATAAAAGATGCCCTCGTTTATGAAGGTCGAAAACTCATCAAAGAATATAATTGCCAAGGCTGTCATATTATTGATGATTTTGGTGGCCAAATTGTAGATGTGATTGGCGCAACAGAGTTTTCACCACCGAATCTCAATACACAAGGACGTAAAACTCAGCCTGATTGGCTATTTAAATTTTTTAATGACCCCACAACGATTCGCCCAAATCTTCAGGTGAGAATGCCTTCTTTTGATATGGAAGATGAAGAATGGAATTCTATCATTCGTTCTTTCCAATTTGGAGATAATCAATTACTTGCTTATGAAACGGATCATATTGTTGCAATGAATGCCAAATTAAAAGCAGGGAAAAAATTGGCCAGCACTGATTTTGGAGCCTGTAATAATTGTCATTTTTATGGGTCCACATTTCCGATTCAAGATGCGCAAGCTTGGGCACCCAACTTAGCCATGGCAAAAGATCGTTTACGTGCTGATTGGATTGTAGATTGGTTAAAAGATCCAATGGTTATTATGCCTGGAACAAAAATGCCTGCCCCTTTCCTTCCTACAAGCGATTTATTTGAAGAAGAAAATGCGAACGCTATCTATGGAAATGCACTCATTTCTCTTGATGGCGATAGTACCGCTATGCTTGAAGGTATTCGTGATTTCATTTGGAATATGAAGGGCCAAAAAGATATCACAAGTATTGTTAAAAAATACTTCGATGAAAATGGCTATAAATTTGGTGAAGAAGAAAGTGATGACGAAGAAGATGAATGGGGCGATGACGACTGGTAAGGACAAGTCAGGTCGGTTTGGACAAATTTTTTGGCTTACATTCCTCGTGGTGTCACTCGCATACGCATGGTATTCCTTCTATGCTCCGCCCAACCGCATTGCCTGGATTGACAAATACTCGATGGCGAAACAGCAAGCTGTCGAATCGGACAAACCCATTATTATCTTTTTCACAGGGAAATGGTGTTCCCCTTGCCAAATCATGAAACGCCAAGTTTGGGCAGACGAGCAAGTGATGCGCATCGTCAATGATGCGTTTATCCCAGTAGAGATTGACGTAGCCAACTCTGACGCAACCGCAACATTGAGCCGTTTCGGTATTAACTCCACGCCAACAACCATCATCACAGACTCAGATGGGAAGGTCCTCCAACATCAACCGGGGCGGATGAACAAAACGGAGTTCCTTGAATTATTAAACCAGCAATAAAAATTCGCCTTCCTGTGCAACGGCAAACAGGTAAAATTAATATATTTTCATCATTTGATTTAAATCCTCTTTAATCTCTTTCCCTTTCCACTGGTCTCCTACATAGGTTTTAAGCCAGCGACGATCTGGATCTAAAATAATACTTCTGAGATTATGCCCAATTTGGTTTTGCTCAACACCCCAAAATTCAAATCCGATTTGCTTTGCCAACCACATCATATCAGCAGAATGATCCTGACTTGACCACACATGCCAATTGGAAAATCCACTGGTAGCCGGGCCATATTTTTCTATCAGCACTTTAGGCGAATCATACACATAGTCAAAACTGATCATCATAAGCTCAACTTGGTCATTGTCTTTAAAGGCGCTGGCTAAATATTGATTTTTAAATACAACGGCTGGACACATATTTGGCATGGGACAGCGCGAAAATATAAACGATATAATTCTAAACTTTCCATCTGAATCTGAGAGGCGAATATCCTTCCCTTCTTCATCTAAAAAAGTACCATCATCAATTTTTGCGCCTAAGTCTTTTTGGTAATCTTCTTCTTCCCAAAAAGCATCTTCTTCAAGCGTTTTTCCTTTTCCAACAATAATAAAATGTTCCGCATAGTGAGGATCTTCCTGCCAAACAAAATCAAAGTGGACACTATCGCCTGGAGATAAATCCTGAATTTCTTTATTATCCAATACCTTAAAAGGCATGGTCATCGCCATCATCAATCCTGGAATAGAATCATGTCGAACGATAACGGTCTTTTCTTTCAGTTGCACTTCTTTTACTGTGCCCACAACAGCATATTTTGTTGATTTAGTGCAAGAAGATATGAGCACAATTATCAAAAGACTCAATAGGATTTGGCTGGCGATTAAGGGTTTTTTCATATCAAAAATTAAAACGAAAATGGTCAATAAATTCCATGATCTTTTTTATCCATTTTTACCTTATTTTATTCGAAATTCCCCACTCTAATTCAAAGGAAAACGATTCATATGTGGATTTTTTTAATTTCAGCTTACATACTCATGGGCATGTCCAGTATCGCCTTGTTGGTCACGGCCTACGCTGGCTATACACAAGATTTACTTTTTGGCGTAAATCACCCAAGAATTGCAACTGTTACTATCCTTACTTTATCTTTCACAGAAACACTTGTAATGTATTTTTTTATCGCCACTGGAAAAGCGTATAAATCTCTGATTAAAGACACAGAGAAAGAAACATCATTCCAATTAAAAATGGCACAAATTAAAAGTCCCATTTATAAACATGTAAGTCTTACTATTCTGTTATTTGGTATCGTTTTTATTTTAGGGGGTGCCGCCGACAATAACTTCTCAATTGGATGGCTACACGGACAACTTTTCTTGGTGAGTATTCTTTATTACTTCTGGGCGTTAAAAATCAAAAATACCGCTTTTCAAAAGCAAGTAGAACTTATTGGTGAAATGGATAAAGCGATATCATGTACTACTTAGCAAAAGGATTAGAAATATGTGGGATGACCGTTATTGGGGTTGGCTTTATTATCAAATTTCCAGCGCTGATGGATCCTAAAATGCTCTTAGCTGGTGGTATTATCTTTGCCTGTGGCTGGATTATAGAACATTACCTCTTAGATTAAAAGTTACACTGGGATACTTGCAGTTACGGTCAATCCTTTGTCTATATTATTTTCGAATCTAAGCTTTCCGCCATGGGCTTCTGCAACCCACTGAACAATGGACAGCCCTAAACCACTTCCAGCAATTTTATTGGCAGGCTCTGATCTATAAAATCGTTGTGTAATTAATTCAACTTCATGCTCAAGGATTCCAGGACCTTCATCAGAAAACACCAAATGGAAATAGCGATTGTTCTCTTCGATAATTTGAACGGTAACCGTAGAATTTCTAGGTGAAAATTTGATACCATTATCTAATATATTAGACACCAATACCTGCATCCAATGGGCATCGGCTTGAATTGAAACAGAAGGCAAATCGATAGGTTTTAAACAAATATTTTTTTGATTTGCAGTATGTCGGTAACGCTCAATTTCATCATGGATAATGTCATTTAACCACACTGCTTTTTTTGAAAGAATAATTTGATGCGTATCCGCTTTGGCTAAAGTCGATAAATCGTCAATCAATTTTGCCATTCGATTTAATTCTATTTTTGTCCTTTCTAAAGAGGGTTTATCCATTGACGTTGGATTTGATTTTTGATACTGTTCTAATTCTGCTTGCACAATAGATAAAGGGATTTTTAATTCGTGAGAGGCATTGGCGGTGAATTGGCGAATAGTTTTAAAACTTTTTCTTAATCTTTCTAAGAGGTCATTAATGGTGTCCGCCAAATGAGCAATTTCGTCCTTAGTCTCTAATTCTGGCAATGTTTTATCCAAATTACGCGCATGAATGTTCCGCACTGTTTCAGAAATATCCAAAACGGGCGCCATGGCTTTTCGTGCAATGACCGAACTGCCCAAAAATGCAATAATCATGGCCAAAGGGAAAATAACTGCATAGACACCAATAATCACAGATTGGACATGATTTAAACTTTCGAATGTCATTCCTGTAATCGCCCATCCTCGATGCTTCCCTGCTAGGCGTATGGGCATGATGGAAAAACGAATATTTTGTTCGTCAATCAATTGCGTATCGAAACGAGTATTAAGACTATCATAGTTAAACGTAGATAAAGGAGATGTTTTTCCTATATAGTTTTTGGAGCGACCTAATTCTATTTTTTGAATATCTGTATATAAAATATAGACCGCATCTTCTTCCGAAGTATGATGGGGTTCCTCCCATTCAAAGGGATGGATGATTTGAATTTTTCCATCAATAAAATCGAAAGTATGAATGATTTCTTCCGTTTCAGATGCTAGGCGACGATCAATATCTTTTCGCAATTTATTCCGAATCAATAATATGGATTCGATGCTAAAAACAAGAAGAATGATGCCCACGACCGAAGTGGACCAAAATACGATTTTTGTGTGAAGCGATTGTTTACGAATCTTCATTAAATTGATATCCATAACCACGAACGGTCTTGATATGAGATGCTTTCTTTTTATCTCCATCAATTTTTTTCCGGACATAGTTGATATATACGTCCACCACATTGGAGTCGGTTCCAGGTTTCTCTTCCCAAACATGATCAAATATCTGTGAGCGAGTCAATGGTTTTCCTTCATGATGCATGAGATATTGGAGAAGCATAAATTCTCTATTAGAAAGCGAGATTGATTCACCATTCACTTTCACGGTTCTTTTGATAGGATCTAATTCCACATCGCCGATTTGAAGGGTTGGTTTCCGTTGAAACGTAATCCTACGAACGACAGCATTCAAACGTGCAATCAATTCATCTGCCGAAAAAGGTTTGGTGATATAATCATCGGCCCCTGCATCTAAACCTTCGATTTTTTGTTCAACATCCGCCATGGCAGTCAGCATAATAATGGGCGTGCTAATGGCATGATGGCGTATTTTTTTACATATATCTAATCCATCTAAATCAGGCAATCTCCGGTCTAATACAATGCAATCATAGACATCCACAATCGCTGATTCTAGTCCATTTTCTCCTTTTTGGAACCAAACACAAGAAAATCCCCGTTCTTCCAAAGAAGATTTGATATGTTCGCCAATAAATTTTTCGTCTTCAATAATCAGTATTTTCATATTACTCTAATGTGAGGTGAGTAAATTCTTTTATGAATATACATCGAAGCATTATCCTCTTGCTTTCTCTCATGACAGTTGGATTTGTCATTTGGATTGTAATGAACACAGGAAACTACTACGCGGATTCTCTACTGGACCGTCCACACAACCCTCTGCATAGAGAATGGAAACCAGGTGGATTTATGGGACACGGACTTGGTATTGTGGGCTCTTTAATGATGGTGATAATGTTTGTCTATTCTCTACGGAAACGGGTTCGTTTTTTCCGAAATTTGGGCAAACTTCCTACTTGGCTCAATTATCATATTTTTTTAGGAATCGCAGGGCCGATTCTCGTGACTTTCCATACAGCCTTTAAGTTTGGTGGACTGGTTTCTATCTCTTACTGGTCCATGGTGGCGGTGGCTTCTAGCGGATTTATAGGACGATATATTTACATCAAAATTCCTCACCGTGTCAGCGGTAAAGAATTATCCAGAGATGAATTTAAGGACAAATTCTCTGACATGATTCATTCATTCAAGAAAGAATTTCATTTATCGGATGAGATCATTGAGCAAATTGAAGATTTATCTGGCGCGAGCAAAATTGAATCTCGTGGTCTATGGGGAATTTTTACTATCTTTTTTATGGATATTACGTCTTGGTTTAAATGGAATAAAATCAAAAAAAAGCTACAAATATCTGCGCATCTTTCTCCCGATAAAATGAAATCCTTTCAAAAATCCGTTCGACAAATTGTAAAGATGGATAGACAAATTGCGTTTTGGAATGCGGCTCATTCTCTATTTCATTATTGGCACGTGATACATAAACCTTTCGCCTACACCATGATTGTGATTATGATTGTTCATATTACGGTTGTTGTGGCCATGGGTTATACCTGGATTTTCTGATGAATACAGAACTACTATATTCATGGGGAATTGGCATTATCATCATGCTTACTTTCCTTGTTCCTTATATTTCCTCCATGAAAAAAAAGGACGCACTGACACGAAAAAGACTGGAAGAAACTCGAGCCAAAAGGCAGGATAAAGCCCTACTTCAACATCCTATTATTAATCAATCTCTTTGCATCGGGTGTGGCATTTGCGTGGATGCTTGTCCAGAAGGAACTGTTTTAGGGCTAATCGATGGAAAAGCGACCATTATTCATGGAAGCCATTGTGTAGGGCATGGAAAATGTGCAGAGGCTTGCCCTGTTTCTGGCATCGAAATTGGGCTAGGCGACATTAGTCAAAGAGAAGATATCCCCCAATTATCTGAGCATTTTGAAAGCAATATTCCCGGGCTATATATCATTGGAGAGTTGAGTGGATTAGCCTTGATTAAAAATGCAATTACGCATGGTGTTACTGCCATCAATCATATCCATGAAAATCAGACTCAAAAAGATAAGGGAGAATTTGATGTGGTGATTATTGGTGCTGGACCTGCTGGGTTATCTGCTGGATTGCGTGCCAAAGAATTGGAATTAAATTATTTGATTTTAGATCAAGATAAACCTGGTGGAACCATACTGCAATATCCACGGCGAAAATTGGTTTTGGTTCAACCTGTAGAATTGCCTCTATTCGGTTCTTTGAAAAAGGGCGAATATGAAAAAGAGGACTTACTCGCCATTTGGGAAAAAGTGATTTCAGAACAGAAAGTAAAACTCTTATCTGGACACCAACTGAAAGGTATTAGTGGAGAACACGGAAATTTCACCATAGAAACAAGCTCGGGTCCCGCTTCCGCTTCTCGTGTTATTTTGGCATTAGGAAGGCGAGGCACGCCACGAAAACTTGGAATTCCCGGTGAATCTTTGAGCAAAGTCATGTATAAACTGATGGATGCTGAAACGTATAAGCACAAAAAATTATTGGTGGTTGGTGGTGGCGATTCTGCCATCGAAGCGGCGTTGGGCTTAGCCCATCAAGAAGGAAATGAAGTGACTCTCTCCTATCGAAAAGAAAACTTTTTTAGAATCAAAGCGCGGAACGAAAAAAATATCGAAAAAGCCATTGAGGATCAATTATTGAATGTGGTTTTTGAATCCAATCCAAGTCAGATTACAGAATCAAACGTCACATTAAAAACCGCGGATACAGAAATGGTATTAGACAATGATTTTACATTCATTTTTGCAGGCGGTGAACTCCCCTTCCCCTTATTGAATTCAATTGGCATTGAATTTGGAAAAAAGATTGAAGCGAAGACATAGACGTTTATCTCTTACTAAATAATACAAAAGGCAAAATCCAATGAGCGCAAATCGTAAGAAAATCAAAAAACTAGAGGTCATGGTGGCTGATGTCATCCAAGAAACCCCTGATACGACAACGCTCATTCTCTTTACAGGCAATGATTTGTTGGACTATAAGCCCGGTCATTTCGTTACTATTGATCCTCATCAGTTTGTAGCTTTGGAAAGATGGACTGCTTATCTCGAATTTAAAAAAGGGAAGAAAGAACTCCCACGAGCGTATTCACTTTCCAGTTCTCCAGATGAAAAATATTTAGCCATTACGGTCAAAGAAGAAATGTATTTCCCGGGAAAATCCAAATATCCGCCTCTACTTTCACCTATCCTTTCCATGAGAACACGAAAAGGATCAAAAATGGTGATTACGGGATTTACAGGTCCTTATACCTTACCCAAGGATGGAAATATGCCAAAAGAAATTCTTCATATTTGCGCAGGCAGTGGCGTGGTGCCCAATTTTAGTATATTAAAATATACCTTAAAAAATTACCCAGAAATAAAACACCATTTTATGTATAGCAATCAATCTTGGGAAAACACTATTTTTGGGAAAGAATTAATTGATTTACAAATGGACTTTCCAAATCAATTAACGGTAGATTTTCTGTTTACACGCAAAGCACCTGAAGACTTCCAAGTTCCATTTCAAACAGGAAGAATCAGCACTGAAATGATCGAAAATATATTTAATAAAATGGAACAAGCCCAGATTTATATTTGCGGGCCGGGTGTTTCGAAATACGAAAAAATCGCAGCGCGAAAAGAAGGCGTGACTCCTGCACCAAGATTTTTAGAATCTGTCTTACAATCTCTGAACGATTTGGGGATTGATAAAAGTCAAATCACCCATGAGAGTTATGGTTAAAAAATAATGGTTTTCAAATTGAAAAATTATATCGTAACACTTCTGGTGATTGCATCCTTTGCCTTCGGACAATTTTCGCCTGGTCCTCTATCAAAATATCATGCTGAATTGGAAGGAACATCTAATTGTATCGAATGCCACGAACTGGGTAAAAAAGAAATCTCTAATGGCTGTATCGAATGCCATACACCTTTAAAATTGCAAATTGATAAAAATAAAGGATATCATATAGGTGAGCGAAAAAAAGATTGTGGCATGTGTCATTCTGACCACAATGGTGAAGCATTTGAGTTGGTATTTTGGCCCAAGGATATGAAAAAGTTTGATCATAAAGAAGCAGGCTATCGATTAGAAGGAAAGCATAAAGATTTGAAATGTGGAAAATGCCATACACGAGAAAATATTGTATGGGAACCGATTATCACTTGGGCAAAAAAAAATACACAGTTTCCTGTTTTGGATCGAACCTTCATGGGACTTTCACCTAGCTGTCAAACCTGCCATACGGACGTGCATAAAGGAGAAGTTGGAAACGATTGTGCTTCCTGTCACAGCACTAAATCTTGGATTGATGCCGAATTGACTTTTAATCACGATAAGGCAAAATATCTCTTGAAAGGAGCGCACCAAAAAGTCGATTGTGAAAAATGTCATAAAAAACATAGTGCTTGGGATCCTCCAGTAAGACAGCTCACTGGCTTGGATTATGCATCTTGCGCCTCTTGTCATAATGATTTTCACAAAGGGAGTTATGGCAATAAATGTGAATCGTGTCACAACACACAAAACTGGAAAGAAACCACAGATTTTGACCATTCTAAAACCAAATATCCTTTAGAGGGAAAACATTCAAACGTGAAGTGTATGGATTGTCATAATCAATCCTTGGCGGGTGCTTTGCCCTTATATCTTTCCTGCCAAGCTTGTCATAGCGATTACCACGAAGGACAATTTTCTCAAAGAAAAGATGGCGGTGATTGTGAAGCGTGCCATACGGTCAATGGATTTAAACCTACTACTTTTTCCTTTCCTATGCATTTGATAACGCGGTTCGTTTTAGATGGAGGGCACATGGCCGTTCCTTGCAATCAATGCCACAAACCCTATCAATCAAAATCTGGAAAAACCCAAATCCAATTTACCTGGAAAAACCCCGAATGTAAAATTTGTCATGATGATGAGCATCGTAATCAATTTGCATTCCATTACGAAAATAAATGTGAATCTTGCCATATTTCTTCTTCATTTAAATCACTAATTTTTGAACATGATAAAACCGAATTTCCCTTAGATCGGAAACATATCAATGTGCCTTGTAAAGATTGTCATAACAAAGAACGAGATACAAACGGTGTCTATACCCGCTATCGTCCCGTCCCAAATCGATGTGTAGATTGCCATAAACTCACAGGAGATATTCGATGAAAAAATTGATTTTAATGCTCATGCTTTTTCAGTGGATCTTTCCATTTCAAAATCCAGAACTCACGGTTGCAGGGATGGATTGTGAAGATTGCCACGGCGGTGGAGACTGGACCACCATCAGCCTGAAGGGATTTTCCCATCAGACAACGAATTTTCCATTAGCCGGAAGTCATCGCATTCAAAATTGTTCTGATTGTCATCAAGGAAACACGGTTCAAGAAAAACATCAATTCACTTTGGAAGAAAACGAATGTGCTTCCTGCCATTTGGATATACACAAAAATAAATTGGGCAACGATTGTGCACAATGTCATGGCAATGATTCATGGCAAGTTACTTCCCGAACCTTTAACCATGAACTCACACAATTTTCATTGTTAGGGTCTCATAGACTAACCCGTTGCCAAGAATGTCATACTGAAACACCCATGACAAATTTTGATTTAACACCCACAGATTGTTATGATTGTCATCGGATGGATTATGATCAATCAACAAATCCTGCTCATTTAGAAGCTCAATTAGACACAGACTGTGAAATCTGTCACGCCACTCAACAAAGTGCTTGGATGCCATCCACTTTTGTTCATAATCTTGCAACAAGCTTCGTTTTGGACGGGGCACATAAAACCACAACTTGCGTTCAATGCCATTCTGGTGGAAATTATGATCTTCCCTTAGATTGTGCCGGATGTCATATTGAGAGTGGGTTAGCTAACAGCAATGCTCTCCAATCGGATTATGATCATGACACCCATCAAATTAATGCAAGCTGCGAAAATTGTCATGTGGGAACAAATTGGGCGGAACTCATTTTTGATCATGTCAATTTTACTAGTATTGATTGCAGGACCTGCCATATTCCAGAACAAATAAATTCAATCAATCCGCCTCATGCTGACGGAAATGTTTCTTCAGATTGCGAAGTGTGTCACTCCACTACAGCATCATGGACAATTTCGTCTTTTGATCATACAGCATCTCAAACAGAGTATCTTTTGACTGGCGCCCATCTTTCTGCCGATTGCGAATCCTGTCATGTGAATGAAATCTTTAACAACACGCCGAACGATTGTTGGTCTTGCCATGAACAGGAATATTCAGAAACAGGTACTTCAACTTTTCCTGATTCCCCCTCTCATATCGAAGATCAATACAGTCAAAATTGTGAAGTCTGTCATAGCACGAGCACATGGGAAGGGGCAGAAATTGATCATGCCCTTACCAATTTCCCTCTCAATGGTGCGCATGCAACAGTGGATTGTGCTCAATGTCATGGCGATGGAAATTATGATTTGCCCTTAGATTGTGCCGGATGTCATATCGAGGGTGCAGTGGCTAGCACAAATTCATCTACATCAAACTACGATCATGAAACGCATAACATAAACGTTAATTGCGAAAATTGTCATGTGGATGTCAATTGGACTGAACTCATTTTTGATCATATCAACTTTACTGAAACGATATGTTCTGAATGTCACACACCGGAACACGAAAACAGTACCGATCCACCTCACGGAAACACTAATATTGGTAGCGATTGTGTGCTTTGCCATACCAGCGCTACTGAATGGACGATTGATCCTTTCCCCCATTCTAGCGAGCAAACATCTTTTGTTTTACTCGGGCTTCATTTAACTACAGACTGTAGTGATTGCCATATCGATCAAGTTATGAATAATACGCCTAATACTTGTCAAGATGGTCAATGCCATTTGGGTGATTTCGATGATGCGACCAATCCAAATCATACCACTGTAGGTTATACCATTGAATATTGTGAAGAATGTCACAATTCTTTGGGCTGGTCACCAGATATTTATGCCCATAATCTAAATGCCCCTTGTGCCACGTGTCATTTTGTGGATTATCAAAATACGACTAATCCAAACCATACGACAGGACAAGGATTTTCAGAAACCTGTGAAAATTGTCATACAAGCACGGATACGTGGGAAGGCGCTTCTTTCGATCATACGGATGTGACTTCTGGCTGTGCAGATTGTCACATGGATGACTTTGCTACGGAGCATGATGAGGGATTTCCTACCGAATGTGAACAATGTCATATATCCACAAGCGATTGGGAAGACGTTGATTTTAGCCATACTTCAATTGTGGATGGCTGTGTGGATTGCCACATGGATGATTTTTATGATGAACATAGCGATGGAGATCCAACCGACTGTGAAACGTGTCACACAACGGAAGATTGGGATGATGTGACGTTTAACCATGATGCTGATTATTTCCCCATTTACTCTGGTGAGCATGAAGGCGAGTGGTCAACTTGCTCGGCTGAATGTCATGTGAATACCGATGATTATACTGTTTTTTCTTGCGGACTGAATGGCGTTTGTCACGAACATAATCAAAGTGATATGGATAGTGAACATGACGAAGAATCAGATTATATCTATGAAAGTTCGGCCTGTTATAACTGTCATCCCAATGGGGAAAAAGATGATGATGATGATGACGATTTATTACGGAAATGGTTGAAACCATTCAAACAAAAAATATCAAACAAAAGATTCGAATGATTTTGTTTATGATTATTTTATTTTCAAGCGTGACGCTAAGTCAAAATCAAACTCTAAGCACAATGGATTGTTTAGAATGCCACAATGATGATGCTTGGTTTCCTTTAGATGAGACCCCTATCTTTAAGCACAATCAAACGCTTTTTCAATTGTTAGGCCAACACCAATACGCCGAGTGTAATCAGTGCCATTTAGGCGAAACGGTGGAAGAAAAGCATCAATTCTCCTTTGACTCAATTGATTGCAGTGACTGTCATTTTGATATTCATTTTGAATCCAATGGAAGCGATTGCGATAGATGTCATAGTCCCATATCTTGGGACACAAATGTATCAGGATTTAATCATGATTTGACTTTATTCCCTTTGGCTGGCGTTCATTTTAATTTACAATGTCAAACATGCCATCAAACTGAATCCCGAGAATGGACATCATGGATTCCCACCGAGTGTGAAGGCTGTCATCAGAATCAAATTAATGCCCAAATCCAAAGTGGGCTTCATCCAGACAATACGGATTGTATTCTTTGCCATAATACTTGGTCTTGGTTGCCGATTGATATGTCTCACCATGATATTATTTTTCCCATTTATTCTGGCGAACATCGTAATGAGTGGACGTCTTGTAATGCAGAATGCCATGTCAATCCAAATGATTATACGGAATTTTCTTGCGGACTCAATGGCGTGTGTCACGAACATTCTCAAAGTGAAATGGATGACGAACACGATGATGAATCTGGCTATAGATACGAGAGCTATGCTTGCTATCAATGTCACCCAAATGGAGAGAAAGATGACTAACTATTTAAAGATGACACTACTATTGGATCCCTCTTTCATTCTCTCTTATTATAGAGGAGAGCAAAATATTACCGTGGCGAGGGTTAATCGTAATTTTAATTTTCTTTCATTTTTTATTAACCCCCATAAATCCCCCTCTAAAAGTGGGATATTCAAGGTAAGAAAATCAAAATTACTTACGACTATAATTCGCCAGATTAATAGATTCCTTATATTTGTTTTATTATTTGTGTTAAGCATTTGCTACGGACAGACATACGAAACAGTTTCAGGGCAAGGAAAAGTCACCTATCTTACGGCAGACCAAGTCTATTGTGATATTGGCACTTCGCAAGGAATTGTTGTGGGAGATACGCTTCAAATTTTTCGTAGAACGGAAGTTTTAGGCGATCTTGTTATTTCACATTCTGCTAAAAATTCGTCCGTTTGCACGCCTCTTATTCCCATGGAAAACATTCAAATGGGCGATCGGGTTCAATTTGAAAAAAGAATAGAAATCATTACGGAACTTCCAAGTGAAACTAAGATCGAGGAAGCGCCAAAGGAGAAAAAAGAAAAGCTCAATCTTAAGCATTCAGGGAATGTGTCTGTTCGTTCCACTTTTCAATCTTTACCTGGGGGTGTAAAAGATCAAACAGGAATCGGAACCTTACAATATGGATTGACAATTCCAAAATATAAATCAATGAAGATTTCCATATATGGACGGAGTGATATGGCAAGCAAATCATTTACCCTGTATCAAGCGCGTGCCAGTTTTGGGAAGAAAAATAAAGGCACTTTTCTTCAATTGGGGCGTGTTTTTGCTTCCGAACTTTCAGGAATTGGCGCAACGGACGGTCTCTTCCTCTCTCGCCCATTCTCAAAACAAATCAGTCTTGGTGGGTTGGCTGGATTCCAACCTGATCCGAAATCTTATCAACTCAATCTTGATATAAAAAAAATTGGCATCTTTACAAAATTTAAAATCCCCATTAAAAAACTATCAGGAAATATTGCGTTCGTTGGCCAATATGCTGGATCTGAGATTGATAGAGAATTTATCTATTCAAAATTATCCTATTCTCCTCTCAAGCAAATTTCAATTCAAGCTTACCAAACTGTAGATTTATATAGAAATGTATCTCTTTACAATCGTAAGAATGCAGAAGCAACTTTTACACAGCTTTCCATGCGATTTAAAATAAACAAAAATATATCGTTTCGCTCCAGGTTTACGTCTAGACAAGAAATTATCTATCAACAATCCCAAACCCTTGTCCCTGATTCTTTATTCCAAGCCGAATTAAAAAATGGATGGTATAACTCTCTTAAATTGCGTGGAAATACTTGGGGGACAATTCAAGTTGGGGCCAATATCAGGAAACAATCTGAAAGCGATCAATTCTCTTCTGTCTTGAGTCTTTACTACCGCACATTATCATCGAAAAGGGGAATATCATTGGATTGGAACAGCATCCTGATTCAGAACACCTTATTAACTGGGATTCAGAATAAGTTCGGTTTTTCCATGCCTTTTTGGAAAAATGGATTTTTCAATGCAGAGTATGAGCTCTATGCTTTTGGATTTGGTCAAAATTGGAATGAGTATTTTCAGCACACGCTCTCTGGAAGTCTTTCAAAAAAGATGGGGAAGAAATTTCACGCTTACGCTAGTCTCGATATTTCTTTAGATACTGAATTCACCCGAACTTTTGCTTATTTGGGGCTATCCTATCGATTTTAAAAAATCATTTTGAAATAAGTTTAAAAAATAAATGATTACTATCAGTACTGATGTAAATTCCTCGCTCTAAACCGAGAATATTTATGGCTATTTACAATCACTTCAAAGGCATTCCAGAATTACCGGAAGTGCCTAATCTAAAAAAGAAGCGCCCAAAAGTTATGGCGATTGTGGACGAAGACAATTGCACAGGCTGTCAGGCTTGCGTGCCTTTTTGTCCTGTAGATTGCATTGAGCCTGTTCCCCTATCTAAATATGGAAGCCCGATTCCACCTGTCCAAGTTCGTTTCGATGAATGTATCGGTTGTCAAGTTTGTGCACGCGTTTGCACAAAACTCACTTGGGACGCAATTCGAATTATGAAAACGGATTTGTTCGAAGAACTCTACAATATCAAAATTGATTAGAGCCAGTAAACTTTTTTTAAAAAATTTAATTACCCGCTTCCTCCTCTATATACTACATTCAATCCCTTTAAAGATTAGAAACTTCTAATCTTCCTTTAATCTTACTCTAATAATTCTTTATTACATTTTTTCATCAATAGTGGACTCATTTTGTCCATTTTAATTATCAAGGAGAATTTAAGGGAAATATTTATGGGAATTAGTAAAGCTTGCGATTATGCAATTTTAGTGGTGACGTATTTCGCTTCTAACCCAGAAGACGCTCTAAAAAGTAAGCATGAAATTGCCCAAGCTTTACATTTACCCGAAGAGTTCCTTTCTAAAATTTTACAACGTCTTGTTAAAGCCAATATTGTGGAATCAATCCGCGGAACCCATGGCGGTTATAAACTAATTGAACAACCAAGTGACATTTCGCTGAAATCAGTTATAGAAGTATTTGAGGGTGAAATGCATATGATCGATTGTAATAAAAGTAATTTTAAAGATTGTGGAAGACAAAACAACTGTGGTCCACTTCAACATGTCATGTTTCAAGTAGAAGATGAAATTAATCATATACTTAGTAATGTCTCTTTTAGAGAATTAGCCCTGAAAGGATAAAATGGATTCATTCAAAAGAACACTAATTGTTATAAGCCTATTTGCTCAGACTTTAATTTTTGGGGATAGCACTATTCCAGATATATCAAAAGGAGAACGCATTTATCAATCAAATTGTAGTGGATGCCACGGCATGTCTGGAAGAGGAAATGGTCCCGCCTCAAAGGTACTTAATCCTCTACCCCGAAATTTCACTGATGGAAAATACTTATTTAGAACCACGCCTTCTGGCTCTCTTCCTACAGATGAAAACATCCATAAAACCATTCGTAATGGCGTCATTCGAACATCTATGCCATCTTGGGAAGGCATTTTGAATGACAGTGATATTGCAGATGTCACCTCCTATATCAAGACATTTGCTAAAAAATTTACAATCCAAACACCAGCGCCTGAAGTAGAGCTACCAAGCACCGCACCAGAAAAAACAGATGCATTGGTGGAAGATGGAAAAATGCTATATCGTTTGATGGAATGTTTTAATTGTCATGGATCTGAGGGTAGAGCAGACGGCTCTTCTTCGAACGAATTGGAAAATGACTGGGGTGAGCCTATTGTACCTCCTGACTTCGCTCACGATTCTTTTAAAGGGGGAAATGATCCCGTTGATATCTATCGCACTTTTTCCACTGGATTAACAGGCACACCTATGCCAGCTTATGATGATGATATTTTTGGATTTTCGAGAGAAGATATTGTCGGTGATTATAGCAATCTTGAAATGGATTATACTAAAGATGAAATCAAAGCTTTTGATACTTGGGCAAAAAATTCGATTTCCGGCGACGAGCTCTATAATAAAACAGAAGATGAAATGTATGCATATTTTCGTATGCGCAAATGGGCTCTCGTTTATTATGTCCTGGATCAACGTGAAAAAGAAAGCTTGATTTTCAAATTATTTAAAAAAGATTATGAGTTGACACAATGAAATTTGATATAAGACTAACAAAACTATTTTCTCTTACAATGATTGTCTTACTTTGGATGGCTTGTGGCGGTGATGACTGGCGAGACCCACTTGGTATTTCCCAAGCAGGTGATGGATCTTTATTAAAACCAGATGGTGCGCCTTTTGTTCCTCAGGCGGGACATTTGGATATTTCTTTAAGTTCTTTAGAAGATATTCCTTTCAAAGAAGGCGGTGAAGAACTGAAAATTGTGACTGTATTAAAAAATATGGGCACCGAACCTCTTTCAATCAATGGGATTAGCTTGACGGGCAACATTGTATCTATTGAAGGCATTTCTGAAGGAGATGAAATATTGGGATCTGATTCACTGGTCGTTTGGGTTGAATTTGATGGAGAAAATGGCGCAAATGGACAAGTGGATTTCATCTGGAGTAGTTTAGAAAATCCCGATTCTATCATATCTTTCTCAAATAGTTTAGATATAGGTGACGAGTCAGCTTGGGATAAAATATATGACAAAATCATCGATGCAAATTGCTCTTGCCATTTAACCTCAAGTGGAGCAGGTGAACTATTATTGAATACACAAAATGTTGCTTACGAACAACTTGTAGATTTTTCAGCTTTTGAAGTTCCTGAGCTAAAACGAGTTGAACCTTGGAATACAGGAAATAGTTACTTAGTCAAAAAAATAATTGGCATTGATATTGAAGGCGATAGAATGCCGAGAGATGGCCCCCTCTTCTTGTCAAATAAAAGAATTGAGCAAATTAAAACTTGGATAAGTATTGGAGCACCTGAATAAATGAAAAAAATTACGACACTTATAATCATTCTATTTGGAATCACTTTTCTTTCGGCTGAGCCCTATATCGCGGTGCGTACCGGATATAAGTGTTCTCAATGCCATGTCAATAAAACAGGTGGAGGGAAACGAACTGGATTCGGCTTTACTTACTCACAAACAAACCTACCTACATTTCAAGCAAAATCTCAGGATAAAAGTGGTCTCTTTACCAATATGATTAATGAATATTTTTCTATTGGAACCAATTTCCGCGTAGCCAATAAAACGATTATTGGTGATGATTCAACGCGATATATTGTTGGACAAGATGGCGACCCTCGTTATAATAATTCCATTATTATGCCCGAAGCAAATGTGTATTTAGAAATATCAGCCATTCGAGACCGTATGCTTTTTTACATTGATGAGAATTTTGCTCCTGGGGCATCCAACCGTTTTTTACAGAAGGAAGCATGTGGTTTGAAGGAAGCACACAATGTGTAGAATGCCATTTTGCCAACATTGAAGAATCCTTCCACGTAATGGATTTAAGTAGTTTTACTGGTATGATCCGTGGAGCAGATTATAATCTTGACGATGGAACTGGCATGTCTCTCTTTAGTGACGGCATGACAAGTAGCATGAAAATGTGGGGAATGAGCCGTATTAAAAAACGTCTCCGTGACAATCGTATGCCTCCTAATTCTCCTTTTCTATTGAGTGAAGATAATAGAGATGGCCCGGATGTATGGGATGCCATTGAAGGTGAAATGACAACAGCCGTTGAATTAATTGGTCGTTGGCTAGGTTCAGGTGCTCCTCACTAATGACTATAAAAAACTAAAAGAGCAGGGCTATTTTCAATCCTGCTCTTTTAGTTTTAGTTTTTTCCAATTCATTCATTAACTTTCGCCGTTGTATTCATAATAAAATCTTGGAGGATTCATTGAAAACACTATTTATAACAAGCCTTTGCCTAATCTTAAATGTCAGTCATCTTATGGGTGGCGATGTATCAGGAAAAATTTCTTTTGATGGTAAAGCACCAAAAATGAAAGCTTTAAAAATTGCAGCTGACCCCGTATGTGTCGCAAATAACACTTCTGCCCCAACCAAAGAATGGCTCATTGTTGATGCAAATGGTGGTGTGAAAAATGTTTTAGTCTATATTTCAGAGGGTGTATCTGCATCAAAAGAAGCACCAACAAACCACGTTGTCATTGATCAAAAAGGGTGTGTTTACACACCGCATGTGATCGGTGTTCAAGTTGGGCAGCCTTTAGATATTTTAAACAATGATGGCACATTACATAACATCCATGCTTTACCAAAATTGAACCGTGAATTCAACAAAGCTATGCCAAAATTCAAGAAAAAAATGACAACGCAATTTGATAAAGCTGAAGATCCATTTAAAATTAAGTGCGATGTTCATCCTTGGATGGGTGCTTATATTGGTGTATTTGATCATCCATACTTTGCCGTTTCTGGTAACGATGGGTCATATACAATCTCGGGTTTAAATCCTGGAACATATACCATTACAGCCTGGCATGAAAAGCTTAAAACAAAGACCATCACAGTAAAAGTAGGTGATGGTTCAACTACAGCTGATTTCACTTTTTCAAAACCACAGAAGAAAAAATAACAACTCCAATTATTATAGGGTTAAGCGAAGCCTAGTAAAAGCTTTTTTACTTTTGATTCGATTAACTTTATTTTTTGAGCTTTAAATATGACTAATAAGGTCATATTTGGATTATTATAAAACAACAAAGGATATTTATGAGCGGACATACAGATACGCACCACGAAGAATCATTTTGGAGAAAATATATATTTTCCATTGACCATAAGGTTATTGGACTCCAATATGGAATCACTGCCTTGATATTTTTATTTTTTGGCTTTTGCCTCATGATGATGATGCGATGGCAATTAGCTTACCCTGAACAAGCCATGCCTTTGTTAGGTTGGATGTTTGGCGAAGAGGGTGTTATGTTGCCTGAGATGTATAATTCTCTCGGCGCGATGCACGGCACTATTATGATTTTCTTAGGTGTTGTTCCTCTTGCTGTTGGTGCTTTTGGTAACTATTTTGTTCCTCTTCAAATTGGAGCACCAGATATGGCTTTTCCAAAATTAAATATGTCCAGCTATTGGTGCTATTTCGCAGGTGGCATTGTCATGATGGTTGGATTTTTTGTACCTGGTGGCGCAGCCAATTCTGGCTGGACATCTTATCCTCCTCTCTCTGATATTGCCACAACAGGACAAACCGTTTGGCTTTTCGGAATGGTTTTGCTCATTACATCTTCTCTATTAGGTTCGGTCAATACCATAACGACTATTATTCAACTAAGAGCAAAAGGCTTAACGTGGATGCGACTTCCCTTTTTTGTATGGACGCAATTTATTACAGCTTTTTTATTGCTTTTAGCTTTCCCACCATTGGAAGCAGCTGGCGTTCTTCAATTGATGGATCGCTTAGTTGGAACCAGTTTTTTCCTTCCATCTGGATTAGTGGTCTCAGGACAAATATTAGAAGTGAGCGGTGGCGGAAGCCCATTATTGTGGCAACATCTTTTTTGGTTCTTAGCCCATCCTGAAGTTTATGTTCTTATTTTACCTGCGATGGGAATTGTTGCAGAAATTCTTGCGAATAATACTCGAAAACCATTATGGGGTTATAAATCAATTGTATATGCCTCTTCTTTTCTAGGCTTTATGTCTTTCGTCGTCTGGGCTCATCACATGTTTATGACAGGAATGGGTTCAACCATCTCTGCATTTTTCCAAACGACAACTATGATAATTTCTATTCCTTCAGTTGTGATTTTAACTGCTATGTTTATTTCACTTTGGGGTGGATCGATTCGATATAATACCGCTATGCTTTTTGCCTTGGGTTTCTTGCCTATGTTTGGCATTGGTGGCTTAACAGGATTGCCCTTAGGCATTGCCGCTTCAGATATTCATCTTCACGATACCTATTATGTAATTGGGCACTTTCATTATGTTGTTGCGCCTGGAACAATTTTTGCTCTATTTGCAGGAATCTATTATTGGTTCCCAAAAATGACAGGGAAATTGTTGAACGAGCGATTGGGGAAAATTCACTTTTGGACCTCTATGATTTTTATTAATGGAATTTTTATGCCTATGTTTATTCAAGGACTTGCTGGTATTTCAAGAAGATTATATGATGGTGGATTAACCTATGCTCATGCAACTGATACGTTTTATCTCAACGAAATGATGTCAACCTCTGCTTGGCTTTTAGGCTTAGCACAAATTCCCTTTATCGTCAATTTGATTATAAGTTTAAAGTCTGGTGAAAAAGCAAACGATAATCATTGGGAAGCAACTACGCTTGAGTGGACAGATGCACCTTCTCCACCCCTCCCTCATCGAAATTTTGAAGTTATACCTGAAGTTCATCGTGGACCTTATGAATACAGCGTCCCTGGAGCTAAAAAAGGTTTTATTCCACAATCAGAAGCATAAGAAAGGATTATTATGGAAATTCCATATAATGTTGAAGAGAGACCAGACACGGGTATGTATAATGCCAAATTAGGTATTTGGTTGTTTCTTGCATCAGAAGTCATGTTGTTTGGTGGATTGTTTTCTGCCTATGTTTTTTTACGAATGGGTGATATCACAGGCACATTTGCCACGGGTTCAAGTGAATTGAATGTTCCTATGGCGACATTTAATACGCTAGTGCTAATCTCCTCCAGTGTCACAATGATTATGTCTTGGGTTTCATTAAAACTGGGTGAAAATAAAAAGTTTAAAACATATTTAGGATCAACGATCTTATTAGCTGGGGTATTTTTAGTTGTAAAATATTTTGAATATTCAGCCAAGTTTCACCATGGTATTTATCCTGATACATCAACTTTTTTCTCAATCTATTTCACCCTAACTGGATTGCATATGGTTCATATATTGGGTGGCATGGTCGTCCTTTTTTATTTTTTGGTTCCTGGATCAAAAATGATGAAAACTGAACCTGAACGATTTACAAATAGAATTGAAACGGTTGGACTTTATTGGCATTTTGTTGATTTAGTCTGGATTTTCCTTTTCCCAATTTTATACTTACTATAGGAGATTAATAATGAGTGGACATAGTGTAGATGATATTAAAAAAAGTGTCAAAATATATATTGGTGTCTTTGCAACTTTAGCTGTTTTAACAGTAGTAACCGTTGCTGCATCTTACTTGAACTTGAGTAATGGGGAAGCTTTTTTCCTGGCTATGATTATTGCTTCTGTGAAAGGAACATTAGTTGCTGGATATTTTATGCATTTATTTTCTGAACGAACAACTATATTAGCCGTTTTAGGCTTAACGTTTTTCTTTTTGATAACCCTGCTATTTTTGCCTTATATCACCTTTATCGATCATGCGGTGATATAATGCTGAGTCTTAAATCCTTTCATATTTTTTTCATCGTTATTTCAATTATTGTCACGGCTGGATACGGAGTATGGCAACTTCAAACCTTAACTGTTAATTCAGGGTTTTCAACTGCGTTGGGTGTTTTAGGCATTCTCCTCGGTATTGGATTGACCATTTATCTTCAGAAAGTCATTCGGAAATTTAAAACCCTATGATTCATTTTTTAATCGCAATTGGACTTAGCTTAATTCCTGGCATAACCCAGGCTTGTTCTACATGCTACGGTGCATCAGATGCGCCTGCTACTCAAGGAATGAATTGGGCAATAATTACATTATTGGGCGTTACAGGTGGAATGCTCGCTAGTGTGGGCACTATGATAATTCGGTTAAAGAATCGGGCAAAAAACCTTACATCAAAACATAAAGAACTCTAGGAGGAATACCCTATGTTAGACATATTACGAAAATTAGGATTACCTATTAATGCATCTGTCCATGGTGGAGCTGTTGATGAAGTCATGAGTTTATTTCATTGGCTCATGCTTTTTCTTTTCGTAGGCTGGGGACTATTTTTCCTATACACTTTATACCGTTTTAGAGCATCAAAAAATCCAAAGGCGGATTATGTAGGTGTCAAAAGTCATTTTTCTTCAGGACTTGAGGTTGCTGTCGCGTTGATCGAATTTGTCATTCTAATTGGATTTGCCCTTCCTATTTGGGCCAATCGTGTCAATGCTGTTCCTAACAAAGCTGATGGTGCTGAAGAAATTCGTATTGTTGCACAACAATTTGCATGGAATATCCATTACCCCGGCGCAGATGGGATTTTTGGCGCAAGAGATGTGAAACTTGTAGATGAAGAATCTAACCCCATTGGACTAGATAAAAGTGACCCTAATGCAATGGATGACTTTATAACAATTAATCAACTTCATATCCCTGTCAATACACCAATACGAATTGATTTATCATCAAAAGATGTGATTCATAGTCTTTTCTTGCCTGAATTTCGTGTTAAGCAAGATGCCATTCCTGGAATGGTAATACCCGTTTGGTTCGAAGCGACTATGACGTCTAATCAATATTTAGAAACGCTTGTTGGTACAGCTCGTGAAGGCAAAGGATTTGAAATTGCTTGTGCGCAATTATGTGGCCTAGGCCACTATCGCATGCAAGGATTTATGACGGTTCATTCTGAAGAAAGTTATACAGCTTGGTTAGACGAACAAGCTCAGATATTATTGGAAGAGGGTGAAGATGATGAATGGGGTGATGACGAATGGTAATAAATTTTTTAATCGTTTAAACCTGCAATTTCTGACAAACGAATAGAGTCGAGAACAATCGTTTTCCGTTTCTCTGTTCTTATAATTCCCTCTTCTAGAAATCCTGTCAATGTTCTGACCAGTGTTTCCACCGATGTCCCAGCCAAATCTGCTAAATCTTCTCTGGATAATTGAATATCAATAAAGATTGCGCCTTCATAATCTTTCCCATATTTTTCTTTTAAGAGTAATAATAAACTCGCAACTCTTTCCGTAACAGAATGATGAGCCATTCGCGTAGTATCATGATGAGCTTCAATTAAATCTACTGATAATTTTTTAACGATTTCCCAACTAATATCTTTTTCATTTGATAAAGTGGGGAATATTAAGTTGCGATCAATAAAACAAATCGTTGTGTCCTCTAATGCTTCTGCTGTTCCTGCATAAGGTTGACCAGAGAATTACAGATATAACTAATACAAAATTATAAAAGAAGCATCATAAGAATGAAAGAAGATGGGAAATCATCACGGGAGATTCAACCTCTATTACTGATTTAATCCAAAATGGGTTTCATATTCCTTTAAACAAAAAGATAAAAGCAAATCGATTTATTCTGGTAGATAATAATGGTCAAATTCGTGGTTATTATAAATCCTCCAATCAAGAAGATATTTCTCGCATTGCTATAGACATTGATGGTTTGATGCGTATTTCTTAAACATTACAATTTCAAAAAAAGGCGATAACTACGTAGTTGTCGCCTTTTTTTTGGTACCGCGGAAAGGGCTCGAACCTTCACATCCAAAGGATACCAGATCCTAAATCTGGCGTGTCTACCAATTCCACCACCGCGGCATAATTACCTTAATGAAAATTACAAAAAAAGGGCAAGTTTCCCTGCCCTTTTTCGTCTTAATTATATTTATATTATTTCATGAAGACCATTTTACGATTAGATAGAAAATCTCCAGCTCTTAGTTGATAAATATAGACACCTGCACTTACAGCTTGTCCCATATTATCGCGTCCATCCCACACAGCTATCTGTTTTCCAGCAGATTGATTCAGGTGAACCAAGGTGCGGATTTCTCTTCCCATTAAATCATAAATGATTAAATCCACATTTGATTGTTTTGCTAAATCATAAGCAATGATTGTTGTTGGGTTAAATGGATTAGGGTAGTTCGCATGCAGTGCAAATTCACCAGGTATGGAAAGTTCATTCTCATTACTTACTGTTCCACCTGTAAATTGACCAAAACCTATAGAATGGGAGCTAATACCAGAAAATGTGGCATCAGCAGAAAAAGTTTCTTTTAATAAAATAACCAGTGAGTTCGTATTTATCGTTTGTGAAAAGGTCACATCAACCGAAATAATAGCACCATCTCCAGCTGCAATACCTGTAGCAAAATCATATCCAGAAAAGTCATAAGCCCCACCTTCTCCTTCGCCTGGGTTATCAATGACACCATTAACAAATCGACCCATACCGGTCATTTCATTAATAATCATATCATTGGGAATATCGACCAAACTGAATTCAGAAACAAAAACCGCTTCTGTATTGGCTAAATGGATTTCAAAAGTCCCTGTTCCTCCTGGCGCCAAATTACCACTCACGTTTTCGATACTATATAAAGCAGGGGGCGTTCCAACATAAACAGCTGAAGCATTTGCTTCTGCATGCATAGGAATTGCATTAATATCAGATAGAACCATATTCCCCACCGTCACTTCAACAACTTGCCCATCAGGAGCAGAACTACTCACAGAATAACTCACATCACCTAAATGGTAAAGACCTGCTGAAATTGGATTTTGCAAAGTATTATCATTCATTAAAATACGGTAATTATTTCCAATTTGTTCTCCTTCAATGGACCAATCACTAAAATCAAAATCACTCGATTCTGAAAATGAAATCCCCGTTAACATGGGTGGATAATTGGCTAAATCAAATTGGATGCCATAAATATCTTGAGTGTTCTGTAAGATGACAGAAACATCAGCTGTTCCACCTGCTAAACCTTGTCCATCCGTAATGGTCAAGTACTGAGTTTCAATTGTTACATCAAAAAACCCTGGGCTTGATGTCCAGTTCAATGGAATCGAATTCATATCTTGTATGCTACTTGCATTTGAGAACGTAAGCATGGCTGTTGTTGCTTGGTCTGCCACAGGATAAACAATCACACGACAGACAGGACCATCACCTTCAATTAAGGGTGTTCCAAAAGTAAATCCAGTAACCGCCATAGCTCCGCTAGGCAAATCGACCACATCAATACTCCACCCATCAGTTCTATCGGTCGTGAGTGCGGCATATGACTCTATGACATTTGGATTATCCATAATTTCAAAATAGAATAAACCAATATCTGTTTCATTACTGATAAAAATATCTAAAGTGTCAGTTTGTCCCGATAAAGCAGAACCACTACTTATAGAAATTTCAACCCATTCAACGGGTGTAGCAGAGACAGTATTAGTTGGTCCAGATTCTACGCCAGAAGGATACATAGCTGTCACATAATAATAATAGGTCACACTATTATCCACATCCAAATCTGTATATTCCGTTACCGTCCCATCCACAACGCTTAAATCTTCGAAATTTTGATCATTCCCAACTGAGCGATAAATATGATATTCATCAATCTCTATTTCACGTATATTTTGAACATTTGGTTCAGAAACTTCGAAATACCCACTTTCCATAAAGATGGGATGACTCAAAGAATAATCCGTTCTAACAGATTCAATACCACTTTCTTTTTCATAAGGCATGTCTGTTAAATAAACATGTTGAATCCGATTGTAACGACCATCATTGGTATTAAAGGTTACGCTTTCATCTGAAGCAAACTCTCCACCCGATGCGAATTCTACCCCATCTAAAATCAATCTATAATTTCCTACACCATAAGCACAACAAATCCCATCTCCGAAGGTATCATAAATAGTAAAAATGTAAGCTCCACTGGGGATTTCTAAATCCCATGTATATTCTGTCGCTGCGTCTGTTAAGTCACCCGAAGCAATACTTGCAACAAGCGTATCGCCGTCCATATGACGTAAATCCCAAGAAGTTTCACCAGGAAAGTTATCCGTTAAAATTTCGATGGTAAATGGAACGGTTGGCGGAATTGGCCCAACAGGTGCTTCCCAAGAAAGCTCCACGCGGTTATCTAATCCCGACTCAGCCACTAAATTGCCTGGCTCTTCAATATAGCCTGGAAAAACAGTCACAACGCCTGTATCTGCACTCGCAATCCAATATTCGCCACCAAAAGAATCCGTCACAATAACATTTTCATAATTGAGAACAGCATCTCCGGCATAGGCATTTTCATGAATAAAAAACTGTCCCGTCAAAATAGGTCCATCTCCGGGAGCGATATCTGCATTATCTTCACTTAAAAGAATAACCCTAACACCCTCTCCAATTTCTGAGAAGGAAACGTTGAATCCAGCTGTTCTATCTGTCGTTGTAAAACTAGTCGCATCTACATAATCGGGTGTATCAAAAAGATCAAATTGGACGCCACCAACACTCCCATCATTCGTGAGAGAGAAAGAAAGCTCCACCGTTTCATTTACATCGCCCGTTGCATTGGACATACTTAAAGAAGCAACATCGCCAATCGTAATCGTTCCATTCGTGGCTGTCGTCGTGAGCGTTTGTCCATCAATGGCACTGACAATCACATCACTCATTTCCAAAACGAGTAGCGCGGACAAAACATTTGTCCCATCAAAATGGAGGTTTAGCACAATACCCGAACCTCCTGCAGAAATACCGTCAGGTGCAGATTGATTATACATTAAAACACGGCTGCTCCCATCTAAAAAATTAGTAAAATCAGCCACAAATCCAGTCAAGCTACTCTCAGGGTCAACACCCGACACTGAAACCATAGATGGCGAAATGGCTAAGTCAAATTGAATACCACCAACGGCATGATTTGCATTTTCCATACTAACAGGGACAACAATATCCTGCGTATATCCATCAACATCTACTTCAGCGATATCAAGTGTGACCTCTTGCGCTATCAATGGCATAGCAAAAAAGATTAAATAGAGTGTTTGTTTTATTGCTTTCATTAAGTTCATTATTCCTCCAACAATTTGTGTAAATCTGTTATTTCTAATGAGAACCCTAAAAATAAAATTACGGGTTGTTCTGAATTTGACTATATGCTTATGCTATCTTCCGCTGAAAATAACAATTTTATGTTAATAAATCACATATATTTTTTTGTCTATAAAGCCTGTCTTAAATCCTGCTTCAAGTCAGCTTTATTCTCAATACCCACGGACAATCGAAGCAAGGTTGTCGTTATGCCCATTTCATGCTTCATCGCTTTTGGCACCGAACCATGGGTCATATCATAAGGCACACACACCAAACTTTCTACACCACCTAAACTTTCAGCAAAAGTGAAAATTTCTATATTTTTAACGAAAGTATTAACCGCCTCTTCAGATTTTAATCGGATGGAAATGAGACTCCCAAAAATGGAATTTCCTTCTGGATTAACTTGCTGTTTTTTGGCTAATTCGTGTTGAGGATGAGATTTCAATCCAGGATAAATCACCTCATCAACAGCTGAGTGAGTCTCTAACCATTCGGCTATAAATTGCGCATTATCTGCAGATTTTTGAACGCGCAAACTCAATGTTTTTGTTGAACGTAGCAAAAGCCAACAATCAAATGGTGATGGGATGGCACCTACAGATTTTTGAATAAAATAGAGTGAATCTGCCAAAGCATCGTTTGAAGTAATGAGTAAACCACTCACAATATCACTGTGTCCTCCAATATGTTTTGTGCCACTATGCATCACAATATCTGCACCAAATGAAAGAGGACTTTGACCATAAGGACTCATGAATGTGTTATCAACAGCCAGTAGGATATTATGTTTTTTACATAATTCTGAAATTGCAGCAATATCTGAAACTTCCAATAAGGGATTTGTAGGCGTTTCAATAAAAATAATTTTTGTTTCAGGTCGGATGTGTGCTTCGATTAAATTCATATCTCTTGTATCCACAAAATCAAAAGTGAGTCCATGACGCGATAAAACTTCATCAATCACTCGATAGGTTCCACCATACACATTCTGAGAAACAACAATATGGTCTCCTTGACTTAAGGTTTGAAATAAAGCGGTTGTTGCGGCCATACCACTGGAAAATGAAATAGCATATTTCCCATTTTCCAAGGAAGCGATATTTTCCTCAAATCGATTTCGTGTCGGATTTACGGCACGAGAATAATCAAACCCACGGTCTTTCCCAATCCCATCTTGCTCAAAGGTGGACGTTAGGTGAATTGCAGGAGAAACAGAACCTGTTCTTGCATTAGATTTATTCCCTACATGAATTGCTCGTGTTTCAAATTTGCCCTGAGACTTTTTCGTCATATTTGGGTAAAACCTTTATTCAGATAATGTGCTAATTTTTTATTTTTAATCTCAACAACTTCGCCATTGGGACTTTTCATGCGAACCTTCTCATTGCGACCCACTTTTTTATCAGTAACGATGGGCGCTTGCTTCGCCTGTTGCGGTTTATTCTTAGAGGCTTCTGGTTGACCCAAAAACCCCATTCCTGTAGTTTCTTGGTGCTCTGTTTGCACATTCCGAACTTGACGTTGCGGTGCCATTTCTGGCGCTTCCATACCTTGTATTTGTGTTCGAAATAAACGCATCACCGTTTCACTATTTAAGTCTGCCATGATTTCTTGAAAAAGCTTAAATCCTTCAGATTTATACTCTAACAATGGATCTTTTTGTCCATAGGCTCTAAGATTTATTCCCTCACGGAGTTGATCCATGGCGTACAAATGGTCTTTCCATTTTTCATCAATAGTCCTCAAAATCACCCAACGTTCAAAACCGCGAATCACTTCTTCCTGCAATAAGGATTCTCGTGCCGTATAGACACTATCTGCCTCACTTAAGACGAAATCTGTCACATCTTCAATTGTCAAATCATCTTGGCCCGTTTTACTGCAAATCGTTTCAAAAGAAGCATCAATCATTAAATGAGAAGCAAAATTTTGTTTCAAATAATCCCATTCCCAAACATCCGGACTTCCCTGCTGAGAATCAATTTCATCTAAAACATATTCTTCAATATTTTGACGAACCGTTTCTCGCATATCTTCGCCCGATAACGCCATATTCCGAATATCATAGACCACTTTCCGTTGCTGATTCATCACATCATCATATTCAAGCAAATGTTTTCGCACACCATAATTTCGTGTTTCTACTTTTTTCTGTGCATTGGAAATCGCTCGCGTTACCATTTTTGCAGAGATGACTTCTCCTTCTTCTATACCCATTTTATCCATAATCACCGCCACCCGATCTGAGCCAAAAAGGCGCATTAAATCATCTTCTAAAGAGAGATAAAATCGAGATGAGCCAGGATCTCCTTGTCGCCCAGATCGTCCTCTCAACTGAAGATCAATTCGTCGAGATTCATGACGTTCCGTTCCAATGATATGTAAACCACCCAAAGCGATAACACCTTCGCCCAATTTAATATCTGTTCCACGACCCGCCATATTGGTAGCGATTGTTATGGCGCCTGGCTGACCCGCCCGAGAAACGATATCTGCTTCATGTTGGTGTTGTTTCGCATTCAATACGTTATGAGGAATCTTCTTCCGCTTCAACATGCGCGATAATAATTCGGATACTTCTACGGTTACAGTTCCAACTAAAACTGGCTGGCCACTTTCAAAGCATTCAGATAATTCTTGAATCACTGCATTATATTTTTCACGTCGTGTCTTATAAACCAAATCTTCCCGATCATCTCTCACAATTGGTCTGTGCGTAGGAATCACCGTTACATCCAATTTGTAAATCGACCCCAATTCTTCTGATTCTGTTTCAGCTGTTCCTGTCATTCCAGACAATTTATCATAAAGACGAAAATAATTCTGGATGGTGATTGTGGCTAAGGTTTGTGTTTCTCTTTCAATTGAAACATTTTCCTTTGATTCAAGCGCTTGATGTAATCCATCACTATATCGACGTCCAGGTAAAACGCGACCCGTAAATTCATCCACGATCATGACTTTTCCATCTTGGAGCACATATTCCACATCTTTTTCATACATGGTGTAAGCACGGAGCAATTGATTAAAATTGTGGATTGTTCCACTCCGTTTCGCATGCAGTTGGTGGACTTTTTCTTTTTCTTGCTCCATCTCTAAAGCCGATAAAGTATCATTTTGCTCAATATCCGTGAGCATTTCACCTAAATCTGGAATAATAAATGTTTCAGGATTGTCTGGTGCTAAAAAATTTCGTCCCTTATCGGTCATGTCTATAATGTGCGATTTTTCATCAATAGAAAAATATAAATCATCATCCACTTCGTGTAATTTTTTATCACGAATAAAGTTAGATTCAACGTCATGCGCTAATTTAATCATACCGGTTTCTTGGAAGATTTTCATGACTTGACGATGTTTGGGCATGCCTCGTTGCGCTTGGAGTAATTTTAATCCAGCTTCTTCTTCCTTATCTTCAGACAAAAATTGCTGTGCTTCCTTCACAAGATCTGTCACCAATACGGATTGTTTTTTCACCAATCTTTGCACGTCTGGACGCAATTCAACAAAGGTCGTATCTACAGGCGCATCAATTTGTCCTGAAATAATCAAAGGCGTTCGCGCCTCATCAATCAAGACGGAATCGACTTCATCAACGACAGCAAACGCATGATCACGTTGCACTTGACTTTCTGGCGAATGCGCCATGTTATCTCTAAGATAGTCAAAACCAAATTCATTATTTGTGCCATACGTAATATCGCATTCATACATTTCACGACGTTTTTCATTGTTCATCGTATTTAAAATCGAACCAACTGTTAATCCTAAACGCTTATATACTTCGCCCATCCATTCCGAATCTCGTTGCGCTAAATAATCATTAACCGTTACCACATGAACGCCACGCCCTGTGAGCGCATTTAAGAAAATAGGCATAGTAGCCACAAGTGTTTTCCCTTCACCTGTTTTCATTTCTGCCACTTTCCCTTGGTGAAGAATAATCGCTCCAATCAATTGCACATCATACGGCACCATTTCCCATGTGACATCATTACCCAACATGCGATAAGAATTTCCAACCATTCTGCGACAGGTCTCTTTCACAATGGCAAACGCTTCTGGCATAATAATATCTAATTGGCTTTGTTCTGCTTTGAGGATTGCCTCCGCGCGCTCCGTTTTATCCATCGCATCTGGCAGAGAATCTTCTTTGTCTTTTCGCGCTGAAATTACACCTTCACGTAATTCGACTGTACGATTTACCAAATCTTCATCAGATTTATTTTCTAAAGTGGAAAACACCTGATTGATTTCATCAACCAGCGGACCCAGTTTTTTAATTTCCCGGTCTGATTTTGTCCCAAATAATTTTGCTAACATTTAATTATTGTCTTTCGTTGTTTTCGCTTCTTCTTTCAAATATTTTTTGTAAATCGAATCTAGAATTCCATTTACAAATCCAGAACTATCGCCAGTACTATATACTTTTGCAATTTCAACGGCTTCGCTGATTGATACCTTCGGCGGTACATCCTCCATAAAATAAATCTCACAAATCCCCATACGCAAAAGAATTTGGTCCACAGTCGCAACGCGACTAAACTCCCAATTCTGAAGACAATCTTTTATATGTTGATTAGCCCAATTTTGATTCTCATAAACATAAGTATATAATGTTTTCATAAATTCCATATCCAAATCTTTATGATTTGAAAAGGACGCTAAGGTTGATTTGAGAATCTTTTCAGGTGCTTCTTGTGAAATATCATAAGCATATAAGGCTTTTAGGACGCATTCACGCGCCAAACGATTTGGATGCATTTAGAATTGATCCCTTTTGCCCATCACATTTTTCCGTGGCAAATGGATATCCTTCAATTTTGATACTTCTTTCATGCGATATTCTGCTACTATTGCTGCCGCTTCTTGATTGCCAATCCCTTCATTTTCTGCTAAATCATAAATGGTCATCAAGGTATCATAAATGCCTTCAGCTTGACTAAAAGCACGTTCGCGATTATATCCATCAATCTCGTTGGCAACATTAATCAACCCACCCGCATTGATGGCGTAATCTGGAGCATACAAAATGCCTTTTTCACGAATCATTCTGTCGTGAGAAGATTCACTTTCCAATTGATTATTTGCTGCCCCAGCAATCACAGACGCTTTGATGCGCGGAATCGTATCACTATTTAAAGTTGCCCCCATGGCGCAAGGTGCATAAACATCCATATCCGCATCATAAATATCATCAACGCCCACCACTTCTGCATTAAACTCATCCACAACTCGCTTGACAGAAGGTTCATATAAATCGGCAACAATGAGTTTTGCGCCTGCTTCATTCAGGTATTTACACAAATAATATCCCACATGACCTAAACCTTGAACACCGACTTTTAATCCAGCCAAACTCTCTTTACCTAATTGTTTTTTGACCGTGGCTTTCATTCCCACATACACACCGCGTGCCGTTACGGGAGATGGGTCACCCGAACCGCCCAACGCACGAGAAATTCCCGTTACATAATCTGTCTCCATTCGCACCCATTCCATGTCTTTTACGCTAGTCCCCACGTCTTCTGCTGTAATATAGCGTCCGCCTAATCCTTCGATAAACCGACCAAAAGAGCGAAAGAGCATTTCACTTTTATCAGTTTTGGAATTGCCGATGATAACTGATTTTCCTCCACCTAAATTCAAATTTGCAATCGCCGCTTTGTAGCTCATACCACGAGATAATCGCAATACGTCTTTCAACGCTTCTTCATCTGTGGCATAATCCCACATTCTACATCCACCCAAAGCAGGGCCGATAGTGGTGTCGTGTATCGCTACAATCGCTTTCAGACCTGTATCTGAATCGCGAAAAAATGCCACTTGTTCATGATCCTTTTCTTCCATTGCTGTAAATACTGACATCATTGGCTCCTTTTAATCTTTTAATAAATCTCTGGCTATTACCAGTTGTTGTATTTCTGAAGTTCCTTCGTAAATCTGTGTGATTTTAGCGTCTCGCATGAGTCGCTCAATGCCATATTCTTGCATGTAGCCCACGCCACCAAAAATCTGAACCGCCTCTGTGCTACTACGCATGGCAACGCCAGAAGCATATAATTTTGCCATAGATGCTTCTTTCATATACGGTCTATTTTTATCTTTTAATTTTGCTGCTCGCCAAATCAATAAACGTGCCGCATCCACTTCTGTCGCCATATTGGCTAATTTTTCTTGAATGGCACCAAACTGTCCAATGGGCTTTCCAAATTGTTCTCGTTCTTTGGCATACTCAATAGATTTTTCCAGTGATGCCCTGGCAATGCCCAAAGCTTGAGACGCAATCCCAATACGACCACCACCCAACGTTTTGAGGGCAATGGTAAATCCTTTTCCTTCTTCTCCGAGTAAATTGTCCACTGGGATACGGCAATCCTCAAAATAAAGCTCACAGGTATCAGAACCTCGAATGCCCAATTTGTCTTCTTTCTTTCCTGTAGAGAATCCTGCCGTTCCTTTTTCTACTATAAAAGCAGAAATACCTTTATATCCCACACCCTTTTCTGTCAAACAAAAGACTAAAACCAAATCACTACTAATGCCCGAAGTCACCCAATTTTTGGTTCCATTCAAAACATATTGATCGCCATCTTTTTTGGCCGTGGTGCGCAGATTACTGGCATCAGAACCTGATTGAGGTTCGCTTAAAGAATATGCTCCCAGTTTTTCTCCAGACGCTAAAGGCTTAAGATATTTTTCTTTTTGGTCTTTCGTTCCCCAATCCAAGAGAAGCTGGCAAACTAAGGAATTATTCACGGACATGACCACCGCAACAGAGGCATCCACCGCTGCAATTTCTTCCATGGCTAACACATAACTCAAAGCATCCATTTCTGCTCCACCCCATTTTTCAGGAATCATCATACCCATAAACCCTAATTCGCCCATCATTTTAATTTGTTCTGTCGGAAATATTTCTTTTTCATCTCGCTCAATCACGCCAGGCGCTAAATGTTCGATGGCAAATTCTCGGGCTGTCTTTTGCACAAGGGCCTGTTCTTCTGTTAAACTAAAGTCAATCATATTCTCTCCACAATCAATGCTGACGCCTCTCCACCTCCAATACACAAAGTCGCAAGACCTCGTTTCGCATTAACACGCTCCATTGCATGAATCAGCGTTGTTAATATTCGCGCACCAGAAGCACCAATTGGATGTCCAATTGCAATCGCACCACCGTGGATATTCACATTTTCATGAGATAAATTAAAATCGTCCATCGCCGCCATGGCAACAGGCGCAAAAGCTTCATTGATTTCCCATAAATCGATATCCTCCGCTGTGAGTCCTGTTTTTTCTAATACTTTTGATATGGCTTTTCCTGGAGCGGTCGTAAACCATTCTGGCGCGTGGGCTGCGGATGCTTGACCCACAATCCGAACTTTTGGACTTAATCCCAATTCAGTCGCTTTTTCTTCAGACATCATAAGAACGGCGGCTGCGCCATCATTTATTTTTGAAGCATTCGCCGCAGTGATGGTGCCATCCTTTTCAAAGGCAGGACGCAAATGTGGGATTTTATCAAATTTTACCCGTGTCGGTTCTTCATCTCGATTGATGATAAATGGATCGCCTTTTCGATTTGGAATTTCTACCGAAACCAGCTCGTTTCTAAACCAAGATTTGGACTCAGCTTTTTGAGCACGTTTATAAGATTCAATGGCAAAAGCATCTTGCGCTTCTCTTGAATAATTTCGATCTCGCGCACAAATTTCAGCACAATTTCCCATGTGTTTATCATTGTAGGCATCCCACAATCCATCATGAATAATGCTATCTAAAGTTTGTCCATGACCCAGACGAAAACCATTTCTCGCTTTGGGCAAAAGATAGGGCGCATTGGACATACTTTCCATTCCCCCAGCAATGATGACGCCCGCATCGCCAGATTTGATGATTTGCTCTCCCAACATCACTGCCTTCAAACCTGAGCCACACATTTTGTTGATAGTTAGACACTCAACAGAATTGGGCAAACCAGCATAAAGGGCAGATTGTCGTGCTGGTGCTTGACCTAAGCCAGCACTTAAAACATTCCCCATAATCACTTCATCCACTTGGTCGCTTTCAATGGAAGCTGAAGCCAAAAGGTCTTTGATAACCATGGCGCCTAATTTTGTTGAAGATACGGGTGAGAGTTCACCTTGGAATGCGCCGACAGGCGTTCTTTTTGCTTCTATAATGACAACATGTTTCACAACGAAATATCCTTATATACAGAATAGAAATTAGCCATTTTTAATGAAATATTTGGCGATTTTTTATAGTGTCTTTAGCCACCATCAAACCGGGAGATGTGAAATAATTCGGAAGCGTCTCCTTTCCCGTTCACCATGACTTGAGCTGTTAATTCTCCAATGGCCGAAGCAAAACCCAATCCGTGCCCCGTAAAACCGCCACAGACAAAGCAATGAGGCATTTTTGTATTTCCCACAATAGGAAGTCCATCTTTACTAAATCCCATGGTTCCAGACCAAGCATGAGAAATGGGAACGCGCTCCACCTTTGGGAATAATTGGTAAAAATAATCATATAAGCCATGAATGAGTTCTGAATTTACTTCTGTCGAAAAGCCCTCCCCCTTTTGTCCATCTTTCTCACGAAAACCACCAATCATCAATCGACCATCCCGTAATTGTCGCCAGTATTCAAACCCATAATTAGCATAAACCACTTCATCAAATATGGAACTTGGAAAAGGCTCAGTCACAAAAGCTTGACCTTGAAAAGGAAAAATCAAATCATCAAATCCTGAGATAACTTGGCTCGTATAAGCATTCGTCGCCAAGACGGCCATGGCGCAATCAACCGTCCCTCCTTCAGTCACAATTTGAAGAGAATTGGATTCATATTCACAGATATCAAGAACTGGCGAATTTTCATAAATTTTAATATTCCGAGAAGACAGTATTTTGGATAAAGCATTGACCAGTTTCACTGGCTGAATACCTGCGCCCACCTTTGTTTTGAGTGCTCCAAAAAATTGATCAGACTTGAATTTTTTCTCAAGTTCAGAAGACGTAAGTAAATCAACTTGGATTCCTGATGCGGATAAATGGACAAATGATTCTTTTAATTCTATGTCTTCTTGTTTGGAACTGGCGACAATAAGACTTCCATTCTCCTGCAGATCGCAATCAATACTTTCATCTTTTATTATGCCGAGCATTTGGTCAAAATTGCGTTCTGTAAATTTCCAAATTGCTAATGCCTTTTCTTTGCCATGTAAAGTCATAGATCGGTTAAAATGTTCAACAGTCCCTGGCAAAATAAATCCTGTATTTCTCCCAGAAGAACCTGAGGCTAATAAATCTTTTTCCAATAAAACGACGGAAATTCCCATTTCAGAAAGCCAATAGGCAATAAAATTTCCAATCAAACCGCCACCAACCACGCAAATATCCACAGTTTCTTTGGAATCCAATTGGGGAAATTGTCGCGATTGTTCAAAACCCAATGAAGACTTTGTTAACCAGAAGGGCTTATTAATCATGATTTGAACGTTTTTACTCATTATTTTTCTTATCGTAGGCTTTGATGATTTCTCGCACCAATGGATGACGCACAACATCCGAATCGCTGAGATGGACAAATCCAATCCCTTCAACATTCTTTAATATTTTTGCTACTTGAATTAGCCCTGAATTGGATAGACTGGGTAAATCAACTTGTGTAACATCGCCTGTAATAATAGCACGAGAATTGATACCTAATCGAGTGAGAAACATTTTCATTTGCATCACAGTCGCGTTTTGCGCTTCATCTAAAATCATAAATGCATTGTCTAAGGTTCTGCCTCGCATATAAGCCAAAGGGACAATCTCAATCACTTTCCGTTCTAACAATGGTTTTAGTTTTGTTCTAGAATACATAAACCCTAAGGCATCGTATAATGGCGCCAAATACGGATCTACTTTTTCTTTGAGATCACCAGGAAGGAAACCCAAACTTTCTCCCGCTTCTACCGCAGGACGAGATAAGACAATGCGGTCTACTTCGTTATTTTCTAAAGCAGCGACTGCAAAAGCGACTGCCATAAATGTTTTTCCTGTCCCTGCAGGGCCAATGGAGAAAACAACATCATTATCTTCGACAGCTTCGATATATTTCTCCTGCCCTTCGGTTCGTGCAGAAACAGCCCCTTTTTTTCCATAGAATACGACAGAATTTTTAGGAGATTCTCCCTGTCCATTTTCAGCTTTAACCAAGGTAATCAGTTGTTGCACGTTTTTAATATTTAGACTCCCTTGCCCCGTGAGGGTTTGAATCATTTCATGAAAGACATCATAAACAAGAGTCACTTCTTTCTCATCTCCTTTTATTTTGATGATTTCTCCTCGGGCAACAATGCTAGCGGATGATATTTTTTCTACCAATTTTAAGTGAGCATCACCCACGCCTAATAAAGATGTAGTGTCAATTGTTTTTAAATCTATTTGTTTTTCCATTTGATGAAACCTCAGTAATTTTAAGGCATTCAATTTACACATAACAAACTTTGATTCACATGCAGTCCCAAAACTTTCTTAAACATTTACCCATCATTTTCTCTGGATTACTCATGCTCTTCTTAAGCGGATGCGCATCATCACCTGTGAATATTTCCCATGAACCCAGTCAACAAAATCTTTCCTTCCTTATCAAAAAAGGAAACGAACACTGGGATAAAAGAAATGATATCAATGACGCCAAAAAAGCTTGTTTTTATTATGCTCAAGCCTTGAAGGGTGACGCTAATAATAGCGATTTATGCATTAAAATGAGTCGCGCTTTATACTTTCAAGCCATGTTCATCGAAAAAGATCCATTTGTAAAAGACAGTTTGTATTTCCAAGGATATCAAGTCGCCATAAAGTCTTTGAAAAATCGTCCAAAGTTTGATGAATTATTCTCACAGGCAGAGGGAGACAGCTTACAGCGCTGGCTGAGCTTAATTTCTGAAGCGCCAAAAGAATGGGTTCCTGCACTTTTTTGGTGGGCTGTAAATGAAGCACGATACCTAAACACCAAACCTGTTTTAGCCCGTTTAGAAAAACGTGAGTTATTAGAAGTCATTATGCATCGTATTATTTCCCTAGAACCAGGGTATTATTATGGAGGTCCGTATCGATTCTTTGGTGCTTTCTATACACGCATTCCTGGTATTGAGTTAAGCCAAGCCCAATCATACTTCGAACAAGCAATTTCTGCTTTTCCGCTCTATTTAGGTTCACACGTATATATGGCTGAATTTTATCATCAGAAAGCAGGGAATCGGGAACAATTTCATGAGATACTTGATAAAGTCATCTCTACTGACTTATCTCTCCTCACTGAAAACATCCCTGAAAATATCTATTATCAAAAAAGAGCAATTTTTTTACTCGAACAAGAATCGGTATTATTTGAATAGAAACAAAATATTCTCCACTCCATATCAGGGATTATGAGTAAGTTTACCAAGATAACAATGGATTAATAATGAAATCAAAATTCACAGCTCAAGACTTTATGTCAAAAGATCTCGTCACGTTTAAACCTGACACCCAAATGGAATTTGCAATTTCCACCTTACTTGAACATAAAATTTCTGGCGCTCCCGTTGTAGATGAAACAGGTGGATTAGTGGGAATGCTCTCAGAAAAAGATTGCCTAAATACCTTATTTGAATCCACTTATTACAACAATCCCGGAGGACATGTATCCGACCATATGACCACAACCCTTTCTACCGTAGATTGTGAAATGAGTTTAGCAGACGTTGCTAAATTATTTATGGAAACACGCTTTCGTCGATATCCCGTTTTGTGTGAGGGAAAACTGGTTGGACAAATTAGTAGAAGAGATATTTTGAAAGCCATTAATCACATGACTAAAAACCAATAGGCATTATATGAAAACTCTTATATCATCCATCCTTTTTTGTTCTTTTCTTTTGGCGCAAAATAATGATTTAGATCCAACCTTTTCTGCTATGAATCAAGGAAATTACGGGAAGGCGCTAGAAAGTTTGAACCTTGTCATTACGACCGATTCAAAAAATGCTGAATTATATCGCCTCAAGGCCATGTTACATGAATCCTTAGCTGAGACTCAAGAAGCACTCAGTGCTTGGCGTATGTGCAAAAAATTATCTAAAAATAATTCACTCACCCTTGAAGCAAATAATCATATTCAGCTTTTAAGACAAAGTAAATGAAGTCCCGTTATTTTTTTATTTTCTCCCTATTTCTCGGCTGTTGGCAAGCCCCCGCATTAGATGAATCCTACCCATTTTCAGATGTAGGCTCGATATATCTTCAAGCCATTCATGATTATAAACACTTTACAGGTTCAGGAGAAATTCTTAGAAATAGCATCACTCACTCCTTCATGAAAATGGGTTATGATGTAATTGAACCGCAAGAAGGTGAGACGAAAATCATCGTAGGTAATGGCAATAAGCAACTAGGTTTTACCTGTATTATCTCTGATTATACGGATAGAGAAGTGATGGTGATTCCATATCGTTCAGAAGATAGAGGTTATGCAGAAACGACTATGACGCAAAGTAGCGAAACTAAAAAAGATGAAACGTCTAAAACACAAGTTTCTTCTTCCAGCACAAGCCATGGTGGTGCCGTTCAAGCTGGAAGTCGTTTAGAATATATTCGAGCACGAGTCGGGATTATGCTTAAACTACATGATCCCTCAACAGGACAATTGGTTTGGTCTCATCATTATGGATATAGCGGATTAGATCTTGCTCAAACAGCTGATATGTGCGCTAGGCTTGCTTTGCATGAATTTAGAAAAATATTTTGAAGTAAAGCCCTTCGTCTCGAAGTCATTCTGAATGGAGTAAAAAATCTACTCATGCAACATTCAAACTTTTGGTATGACAATGATTCTATTTGATATTCTCTAAAGATAAACTCATATAAATCCACACATCACTTGAATTTAGAGTACCTTCACGCCCTTAATAAACACGGAAGATTATGAACTTATTTGAAAATCTTGGCTTAGACAAATCTCTCTTGAAAGCTGTTCAAGAATTAGGTTTCGAGAAGCCAACTCCCATACAAGAAAAAACGATACCTCACTTACTCACAGGCAAAGGAGATTTCATTGCTTCTGCCCAAACAGGAACGGGAAAGACCGCCGCTTTTGGTTTACCTTCTATTCAATTAACGGATATCGGTCAAAAACAGACTCAAACACTTATCTTATCTCCCACAAGAGAGCTCTGTATTCAAATCGCAAAAGATTTGACTCAATATGCAAAATATATAAAAGGCCTTAATGTTGTGGCTATTTATGGTGGCGCAAGCATGGAAACACAAATGAGAGCACTAAAAAAAGGCGCTCATATTGTCGTTGGAACACCTGGTCGAACCAAAGACATGATTAAGCGGAAAAAATTACAAATCGGGAATGTAAACCGCATGATTCTTGACGAAGCGGACGAAATGCTTTCCATGGGATTTAAAGACGATTTGGAGGCAATTTTAGCTAAAACGCCCGAAGAAAAACAGACCTTACTTTTCTCCGCGACTATGCCTGAAAAAATTGTTTCCATTACAAAAAAATACATGAACAATCCTGAAAAAATTTCTGTAGCACGCGTTAATGTTGGCGCAGAAAATGTGAGCCATTCTTATTACATGGTTCACGCTAAGGATAAATACGAAGTACTCAAACGTATTGCAGATTTAAATCCCAATATCTATGGTATTACCTTTTGTCGGACACGACGCGAAACCAAAGAAATCGCCAATAAACTTATGCACGATGGCTACAATGCGGATGCAATTCATGGGGATTTGTCTCAAGCCCAACGAGATGAAGTGATGGGCCGTTTTCGGAAACGTCAACTGCAAATGATGGTCGCAACAGATGTTGCCGCACGTGGGCTGGATGTAAATGATTTAACGCATGTGATTAACTTCAATCTTCCTGATGACTCCGAAGTATATATCCACAGAAGTGGACGAACCGGACGTGCCGGGAAAAGCGGAAAATCAATTGCGATTATTCATATGCGAGACATGCGACGAATCAAAGACATTGAACGTATTTCTGACATTTCATTTAAAAAAGAATTGGTTCCAAGTGGAAAAGATATTTGCCAAAAACAACTTTTTTCTCTTATCGATAAGATTGAAAAAGTTCATGTGGACGAAAAACAGATTGAACCCTTTTTGCCTGCAATTTATGAAAAGTTTGAATCTCTCGATCGAGAAGAATTGATTAAACATTTTGTTTCTGCTGAATTCAATCGTTTTCTTGCCTATTATAAAAATGCACGAGACATCAATGTAGATCATCATTCTTCAGACAAACAGAGAAACAAAAGAGACAATCGACGTCAAGCCTCCTTTCAGAATTTTTTCATCAATCTTGGAAGCGTTAATCGACTTGAACCTGTAAAGTTGATTGGTCTCATCAACGAAGCTTTAAAATCTCGGAATGTGGAAATTGGACGAATCGAAATCATGAAAAAATTCGCCTTTTTTGAAATTGATGAAAAGATAACACCCGAATTACTCAAGGGCATGAATGGACAAAAATTTGAAGGAGTAAAAGTTTTTGTCGAAATTTCTAAAGAGAAACCGAATTTTAAAGCGAGACCTCGAAAACAAAAATCTGATAACAGAAAACCCAAAAATCGAAAATGGAAAAAGAGCGGACGAAAGAGACGGTTTAATAAAAACTAATCGTTTTAAACTAACTTCTCGTATAATCGCCACAAATAAAGATATTCGTGGCACCTTTTTTTCTGGACTGCTTTAACTGTGTTAAAGTAACATCAACTTAAAACCTTTCAAAGGGTAAATGAACCTTTGAAAGGGTAAATGGATACCGGATATTTTCTGCGAAAATTCCGGTATGACAACTAAGTTATAAATTCAATAAAGTAAATTTGTCATTCCGTGCAGAGATACGGAATCCATCTCACGAATTTTAGTCAAACTTCAAGTGGATACCAGAACGACAATAATTCAAAGTTGATCTATTTTAAGAAATAGGGAATGTGACACATGCACCTTTTCTCGCGCATCGTTCACAAGCAATCCTCACGAATAAGGATATTCGTGACACTTTCACTACTTCCCAGCAATCAGCACCATGGCAATTACTTGCGCTAAATCACCAATAATGCCAGCCAGATCTTTTGCAAAGGATGTTTTATCAAACGGCTCCGTTTCCCTTTCCTTGCCAACGGTAATAATAGTTCCATCAGGAATCTTATTAGAAATCAACCACCATCTCTTATGATGCGCGGAAGTGCCATCAGGAAATTGAAGAAAAATATCTCCATTATTCGCATCTGACGTGTATAAGCCTGCATGGCGTATGTAATAACGATAACGCTTTCCTGGGATGTATTTGTAAGCACCAGGACTATTCACTTCTCCACGAATATAGATCAATTCTGGGTGTTCTCGAATCGTAATTTTATCTCCCGATTTGACCGTAAAATTAAATTTTGATCGAGGGTTTTTTAATATTTTTTCGTAAGAATACTGAATATCTACTCCGCCTCGCGAAAAGGTGGATCCCATGGGATAAGCTTCTGGACGAAGGCCACCAGCCCGCACTAAAATATCCGTAACCGTTTCATCTTGATCTTGAATAACGTAAGGTCCGGGATACCAAACTGAGCCTTCCACAAAAACTGTTTTTTGCATGAGAAATTTCGGATCGGGACGAACCGTAATAATATCATAAGCTTGGAGAAAAAACATCCCATTTCCCGCTTCAATGGCATTGCCTTTTTGACTCATTTTTATCCCATTTTCATTGATAATACATAAATCATCATCCATGTCCATACTTATAATCGTAGCATAATTATTTGCATCCATATTCTTGGGGTCAATGCGTGCAATATCCACTTTGTATCGATAAACATGTTCATTGATTCCACCTGCTTCCATAATTAAATCTTTGAGACACATCTTTTCCTTCAAATCATATTTTCCTGGATTTTTAACTGAACCGTTGATAGTTAATGGTTTAACAGAAATAAATACATCTTTATTATAAATTTTAATCTTATCACCAGGTTCTAAAAAAAAATTTTCGCTTGATCCTGGAGACTCTAATAATTGTCCCAAATTAAATTTTGAAATGGTGCGCGTAATTTGATCATCGTTCAAACGCAATAAATCCGCTCTTTCTAAGTAAGCTTTTTCTTTCCATTCTTCATCCACAAAACCGCCTGCTTTAAACAATAAATCATAAACAGTCATATTCTCTTGTAAGAAATAAAGCCCCTTACGTTTCACATGCCCCGAGATAGAAACATAAGTCTGTGATACCATTTCCGTCATGCCATAGATACGAACTCTATCCAATCCTTGCAAAAGGATATCGTGATTTAGATCGTTGGCTAGGGCTTTATCTAAATTAATTTTTATAAGTTGTTCTGTAAAATCAGGCTTGATTCGAACGATATCAACACGATCCATATAGGCATCACCCAATAATCCATCCGCTTTTTCAATCAATGCGCTCAAGGTGAGTGAATCGCCTAAATCAAAACGACCAGGACGAGTAACGGCACCGCGCAAACTGACCACATTTTGACGCAAATCTAAAATAGAAAATATTTGAATACGATCCCCATCTTGCAATGAATAATCTTTTTTATCTTTCATAATTTTTTCTAAATCCACATCGATGAACATTCGATCCATCTCTAATGCATTCCTATCTTCAAAAGGAATGATTCGGTCAATTTGTGCACGATCCAAATAAGCCGTAATTTTTAAATCACCGGCTAATGCCACTAAATCTTCCAGACTTTCTTTCGGTTTGAGTTCATAAATACCGGGACGATTAATTTCTCCCCCAATCCCAACAGCACTCAATCGCTTGGGAATAAAAATGACATCATCTAACTGCAATTTCACATCATTGGGTTTTTTCCCTGTTAGGAGGTAATCATAGAAATCAATAGACACTATTTCTTTTCCCCCACGGATGAGACGGATATCACGCAAAGAACCGCGGGTAGTCGGTCCATTAAAAAAATATAAAGCGGAAAAGAGCGTGGCCGATGGAGCCACGGTATAAGCGCCCGGCTGGGCGACTTCGCCCAAAACTTGAATACGAAGTGAACGGAGATTACCTAAACTCACATCCAAAAAGGTGGTGGATTTTCCTCCTTGTGGATTCAAACTCGCATAAGATTGTGAGAGAACGCGAAATAGTTTTGATTCCAATAATTTTAAATCCAAACCGTTCACGAAGACTTGGCCAATTTCTGGAATAAAAACGAATCCTTCTCGATCCACAGTCAACACTTGTCGAAATTGGGTTTCTCCCCAAATCATGACGATAATCTCGTCACCAGGACCAATCATATAATTTGGATCCACCGCACCCACAGAAGAAGATTGAAAAATAGCAGGATCCCGCTTGAAAATATCGTACCCATAATAGCTTAAAGCTTTACGTCCCACTTGGGCTTCTGATTCCAAATCAAGATCTTCTTCGTCAATTATTTCTAATTCTTCTTCACTGAGTGATTCATATTCATCCTGATCAATATTTACGATTTCTTTCTCTGAATCTGTTACATATTTCACTTCGTTTGATTCACCCAATTCTGGCACCCCAGATTTACTATTTTCGTTAAAATCTGTCGAAGCATCCTTTGTCTTGGATGATTTCTCTTTTTGGATGGCAGCATCAATCTGTTGATCTGAATACCCTTTTGATTTTGCCATTTCTTTGGCTTGCACTTCAGACATACCAGAGGATTTCATCATTTCTTTTGCTTGTTTGATTTGCCCATCTGTTTGCCCAAACATTATGCTTGTAGCAAGGAAAAGCGTGATTAGGATTTGTTTCATAATATGTTCCTTTATAAATGTATTAACTTATTGTGTGCTAATGTAACCCGTGGGGTTATCATTAAAATATTCACCTTCAACAGGATTGTAAGAATACATGGCAAGCCATGCGGTTTTCTGTTCTCTTAAACTAAACGTTTTCCCTAAACCATTTGCAAGTGCCCTTCCCACAACATCATCGGTATATAAACATATAATAATGTTTGAATATTCTTTATACCGAATCTGTAGCTTTTGGCAAAGAACGCGAAGCCCTTCTGTAGTAAAAATATCATTGATAGTGACAAAAACTTTTCCTTGATTAAAGGCACCGGACAAATGTTCGGTTCGGACAATTTCAAATTCTGGAATAAGCACCTTTGGCTTTTGTTTTATTTGCTTTACAATCGTATTTGTATCTCCTTCAACCATTGAAAATTCTTGAGATTTTATATTTTCTGCTAAGGCACTTTCTGATTGGAGCTTCGATTCTAAATTTTGATTTAGTTCAGCTAAATTATTTGTATATTCTTGTGTTATTTTTTCTTTAGATATTTCATAAAATATATTCATGATAAATATGGTAGTTACTGCGGTAGCTACCATTAGCAATATCGTTGTTTTATGCTCGATAAATAACGGAAATATTGATTCAGATTTTTTTAGAATATATGTTTGCTCTTTTTCGTATTTTAAGTCTAACTCTTTTTGTTGTAATTCGGCTTCACTCTGTTCTTTGGTGTTGAGAGAATGGAATAAACGTTTATTTTTCTTCCCAGTTTCAGGATTGATGACATAAGTCTGATAATAATAATACCCGTCACGGCCTTTGCGGTAAATACTGCTCATTTTATATAAGTTTTATAACAAATTTATTCATAATGCTTCGTCTTCTGTCGGTGAATTTACAGCCACTAGGTATTTTGTCAACTACTATTATAACTACCTATTAATAATAATTTATATTAGCTAAAGTATTAAAATTTTAATACTCCTGTATATTCGTATATTGCGACTGTTAGTCTATGCAGCTACCATTTATTATTATGCGATATTACTTCGATAGGAGCTAGTTGCCTCCCTGTTCGTAGTTGAACGCAGACAGGTAAGTAATTTTTATTTTCTTACCCTTAGTATTCCACTCAGTTAGGAGGTTTTGTAGGGATTGATAAAAAATAAAATAAAAGTGTCGCGAATATCCTTATTCGTGAGGATTGTTTGTGGGTGATGCACGAGAAGGGATTCTCGTGTCACATTCTCTATCTTCCTATATTGACAAGTCAAAGCATGGATTCCGCATCTCGTGCGGAATGACAGCAGATTTTAAACATCAAAAAAACAATGTCTTTCTGAGCGAAAAACCCGGATTGAGGATTCTTGGAAAAAATAAACCCAGCGAAGAATCTCTTTTTATTTAAACCAGAATTCCTAGTTAAACATCAGCATTGTTCAGTTAGCAAGGTAGATTCTTCTTCCCGCTGGTCATCAGAATGACTTATTTTTTGGTATTACAAAAGTAAATATCTTATAATTTCGAAGATGGAAAATGTAGGCATGGCTTCACTCACTACGTTCGCTCTGAATGATGAATTTTTCATAGTCTAAATACCAATCTATAAACTGCTTGAGTCCCTTATCCACATTTGTTTTGGGTTTATAATCTAGTTTAGCAATAGACTTTTCTATATCCGCAAATGTTCGCTCAACGTCACCAGCCTGCATATCCATAAACTGAATATCAGCTTTTTGATCCAATTCTTTTTCTATAATCGTAATCACATCCATCAGCTCTTCCCAATGGTTGTTCCCTAAATTCAATACTTCGCATGCATAATTTTTATCTATCGCCGTTCTCAATCCTTGGATAATATCATCAATATATGTGAAATCTCGTTTCATTTTCCCATGATTAAATACAGGAATGGGCTTCCCCTTATGGATTTTATCTGTAAAACTATAGACAGCCATGTCAGGACGTCCCCAAGGGCCATAAACCGTGAAAAATCGCAGTCCTGTGGTATGCAACCCAAATAAGTGGCTATACGTATAAGCCATAAGCTCATTCGATTTTTTTGTCGCCGCATAAATAGAAATGGGATGATCTACTCTATCATTGATAGAAAATGGTATTTTTTCATTCCCACCATAAACCGATGAACTGGATGCGTAAATCAATCCTTCTACTTCATGATGGCGACAAGATTCTAAGATATTCATAAATCCCACCACATTGGTCTGAATATAAACGTGCGGATTTTCTAAGCTATATCGCACGCCTGGTTGTGCGGCCAAATTAACCACCTTTTGGGGCTTGAATTCATTGAAAATCTGATCGAGTTCTGCCAAATTGGAAATATCCATTTTTTCGTATGAAAAATTTGCAAATGGAGTTAATTCCGCTAAGCGAGCTTCTTTGAGTTTTGGATCATAATAATTATTCATATTATCAATCCCCAAAACCTCATATCCATCCGATAATAAGTTTTTACATATATGCATTCCGATAAATCCGGATGCACCCGTTACAATAATTTTATTGTTTTTCATTTTTAAATTTTCTCGGAAAATATTTTTCTTTCTATGTCTTCTTTTGCGCCCATCATCAAAAATATTAATCCCAAAACAGTGCTTAACTGGAAAAATAAATCAAAAGGAATATACTTTACAAAATTATTAAACATGGGCAATAAGAACAAAATTGGAACAATGCTTAATAAAATAGAATAATAGATGAATTGCTTAGCAAGCTCATGTTTCTTTTGAAAAAATAAAAATCCTAAAACGACAAGAAAAGAAGATCTAAGGGGTGCGGGCATCCAAATCAATTCCTCTCTTCCCTCTTTTTCAACCCCAAGCATGGCGACTTCACGGCTAGGCAAAATCACGGAATCAGAGCCATTCACGTAAGAGATGATTGGATAAAATATTGTTTCGTTTGCCCAGATTCGAATCGGCTTAATAATCACAATATATAGGGATACCATAAAGATAAGGGATATCAATCCTTTTACAAGATTCTGGTTCATTCGCTAAAATCAGACTATCGATTCTTTCGCAATTCTAAGAAGATATTGACCATATTGATTATTTTTCATGGATTTACCCAGCAATTCTAAAGCTTCCCGATTAATATATTCCATCCGATAAGCAATTTCTTCTATACAAGAAATTTTCATGCCTTGACGTTTTTCTAAAGTCTGAACAAAATGTGATGCCTCGAGCAAAGAATCATGGGTGCCCGTATCGAGCCAAGCATAGCCTCTTCCCATTCGTTCTACTTTTAATCTTTTCTGCTTTAGATAGGATTTGTTTACGTCCGTAATCTCTAATTCTCCTCGAGGAGATGGCTTCTGATTTTTTGCGATTTCAATCACATCGTTCGGATAAAAATATAAGCCAGAAACAGCATAATGACTCTTGGGCTGAGCTGGTTTTTCTTCGATAGAAATAGCATTTCCATCGCCATCAAATTCTACAACACCATATCGCTCAGGATCTGTAACAGAATAGCCAAAGACGACCGCATTTTTATTCGCATCCACTTCTTTGACTGCTTCGCCTAGCTTTTCAGGCAAATGGCCCCCATAAAAAACGTTATCGCCCAAAATCAGACATACATTATCGGAACCAATAAAACTTTCACCCAAAATAAAAGCTTGCGCTAATCCGTCGGGAGAGGGTTGAACTTGATACGAAATGTTTAGTCCAATTTGCTCTCCATTGCCCAATAGATGCTCATACTTCGGCGTATCCTCTGGGGTTGAAATCAAAAGTATATCTCGGATGCCAGCCAACATCAACGTAGAAAGTGGATAATAAACCATGGGTTTATCGTAAATGGGGAGTAATTGCTTACTGGCAACTTTGGTGATGGGATAAAGACGTGTGCCAGATCCGCCAGCTAAAATGATACCTTTCATGGCGTAAGTTTAAAGTTAATACTTGAAAATTAAAAGTTTTAGAAAATGATTATCTTTTTTCTAAGCTTGTCCTTTAATGGAGTAAGGTTCGATATGGGATGGTAAGCGAACATTCATAAATTTTCCAGGAGAATAATCTGGTAGCAATTTCTTTAAGAAAGATTGGATTTCATTTAATTCTAAATTTTCTGCAATACGTAACAGTTCATGCACCGAAGATTCAAGAGCGAGCCAATCGACTTCATAAAGATGAGAATCATCTTTGAGAATCATAATTTTTTTATGATTTGTAGCGATAAGATCTTCTTCTTTCGTTTGCAATTCTTCAAATAATTTTTCGCCAGGACGTAATCCTGTATATACGATGGGAATATCAATCTCTGGCTCAAAACCAGATAAACGAATCAAATCCCGTGCAATCTGAACAATTTTAATCGGTTCACCCATTTCTAATAAAAATATCTCACCCCCGCGCCCAATTGCAGCCGTCTGCAAAATGAGTTGGGATGCCTCTGGAATGGACATGAAATAACGGATCATTTCTGGATGAGTAATGGTGACCGGGCCCCCATCTTTAATTTGCTGTTGAAATGTAGGAATTGCTGAACCAGAACTACCAATCACATTCCCAAACCGAACGGCCATAAACTGGGTTTTTGATGTCAAATCATAGGTTTGGATGAGCCGTTCTGCCATTCGCTTGCTTGCGCCCATCACATTCACAGGATTCACTGCTTTATCCGTCGAAACCAAGACAAATGTCTCTACTTTATATTTATCGGACAGTTTAATCATATTCAAGGTGCCACCAATATTGGTTTTGACCGCAGCCCAAGGATGTTCTTCTTGAATAGGCACGTGCTTAAATGCAGCTGCATGTAACACAATTTGAGGACGATTGTCGTTGAAGATTTTATCCAAATGATTTTTTTCAGTCACGTCTCCCAAAATAGATCTGATGATTGTTTTCGTTTTAATTTTATCCGTTTCAGCTTCAATAGAAAATAAATGCTCTTCACAGTTATCAACACAAATCAATTCACTGGGCTTAAACGACAAACATTGGCGCACTAATTCTGAGCCAATTGAACCACCCGCACCTGTTATCATGATGCGTTTTCCATCAAATAAATTCCCAATGGAATGTCTGTCCAATTTGACTTCTTCCCTGCCTAATAAATCCATATACGAGACATCTCGAGCCATAGATATAGAGACCTTATCGTCAATGAGTTCCGCAAGGCTCGGCACGGTTTTAAATAGTTTGCGTGTTTGTTTACACGCTTTTATAATATGACGCATTTCTTTTCCACTGGCGGAAGGAAGTGTAATTAATATTTCATCAAAAGAAGATGCGATATTTTTTAATTCATCGATAGTCCCTAAAACTTTGGTACCATGTAAAGTTGCAAATCTCTTTTCAGGTGCATCATCCACAAAACCAATAAGCTTAAAAGGTGATACGGATGTATCTAAAATTTCCTTCGCAATTTTTCCACCTGTATGCCCAGCGCCTACAAGGATAATCCTTTTTTTGGACTCATATGTGTGTTGTCCCAAATTTCCTTTGTAATGACTATAATAAACGCGAACAAAAATACGACTCGCAGTGATGAAGCCAAGCGTGAAAAAATAATTGAGCAGAAAAACAGAACGAGGGAAACCTATGAATCCTGAAAAAGACCAAACACCAATCGCAATAAGCACATAAGCACTAGAAACTACTCTTACAATTTTGAACATTTCCCAAAGACTGGTAAAACGCCAAATCACATTATAAAAACCTAGAGCATTAAAAATCAGCCAATGAACCAAAATCATGGCAGGAAGCCAAGAAGTGAAATACGAATAGTATTCTGTTGGAACAGAAAAATCAAAGCGGATAAAAAACGCCGCTAAAAAACTAATCGCAATCATGGACGCATCCATAAGCATCAAAACTTGTTTGCGATATTTTGAGTAAAGTTCAGTATTATACATATTTATCAATAATCTCCATTCCCTATGCAATTGAAAATTAACTTATTATAGATGTAAATGAATTTCGTGAAGCTATATAAGAGTAACAAGACTTATTTTATTTTTGCTGATTGGTTTCGTCTCTATCCAAAGCGTTTTGCAAAAGTGTATTAAATGTCTTCCGAACTTTAGTCTGGTTTTAAATAATTTTAGCTTACTTACCCCATGCTTTAGCTTGGGGATAAAAATTCTAAAAAACGAGGCTTTAGCCCAACTATTCACTAAATCCATATTTTTTAATAAATGCATCATATTCTTCAAAAAAAGGTTTTACTCTATGATGCTCTTCTTGATTCCTAATATATTTTCTAACTGTTGGTAAAATAGATTCACTTACAGAAACAGCAAAATACTTATCTTGCCATTCGAATTTTCCTTTTACCAATTTTTCCTTATTAATCCAAAATGATGCTTCGCCTTTTAATAGTTGAGCAAGTTCAGAGACAGATTGCTTGGCACCGAGAGAAATTAAAGCGTGCAAATGGTCCTTGCCTCCATCAATTGAATCAATGTAAATATCTTTTGTCAAGGCATTCTCTTTAAATATGAGCAATTACTTTACTTTTTACCTTTTTTGATAGAAATACTTGTCTATTTTTAGTTGTCCACACAAAATGAGCCCATACTTTAATGTATGCCATTTAATTATTCCCTATTGGGCTAAAGCCCAGGTTTTTTTGTTTTCACAGTCCCCGACCTAAAGGACGGGGTAAATATATTTTTTCAACTATAACGCTTGAAATATTTCTTAATATTTTTCTGGTAAAACTCAAATGGCATTCAACGAAGATTCTTCGTCGTAAACGCCTCAGAAAAACATACCGTAGATTTTGTCATTTCTACGCTTTCACACATTTAAAAATAATCACCCTTAATAAAATAATAAATCCATCTCTTATTTTTAATTTTTTCCCTTCGTCTAAACTTCGACGAAGATACGATATGGACACTTCACGAATCGTCACGCCGGATTGGATTATCATGGCAGATAATTCAACTTCAATATCAAACGCTTTCGATTTTATTTTTTCAATGGGAATCTGGTTTAAATTAAACCCTTTTATACAGCACAGGACATCCGAATAAGCGGAATCATATACGAAATTGAAAATCCCATTTAATATCCAATTCCCAAAATCAAAAAGTCCTTTCCCTTTGTGGCTTTCTGTCCATCGAGATCCAAATACGGCACCCGCATTTTTTTCTATAATTGGTGCCATAATTTGCGGTATATTTTTTGGAGAAATTTCTAAGTCCCCATCCATTAATAAAATATAATCATAGTGGGCATTTTGAAGTCCCAGCTGAATCGCTTGCCCCTTACCTTGTTTTTTTTGATGAGATAAAAAATGGATATAGGAACAATTTTTTAAATAGAATAAGGTATTATCTGTACTGCCATCATTTATCAATAAAATTTCATGCTCTTTTGAATAGGGTTCTAATTGTTCCAAAAGAGAAACAATTTTTGTCTCCTCATTGTAAACAGGAATAATGATAGTAAAATTCATAAAGCAAAAAAAAAGCGACTTTTAAAAGTCGCTTTTTTTAGAAGTCAATGTTTAGCTTAAAAATTGTAATCTAAACGAACGCCAAGTCCACCCCAAAAAGATGGATTTGAACCTTCAACCATTTCTGAACTGATGAAACCTTCTCCGCCAACCAAGAGGTTAAAAGGAAGATTTAAATCAGATTTTTTGAGTTTTTCCATGATAAATCCAGAAGATACACCAGCAAAACCTCGCATGCCTAAACCAGCGCCAATATTACTCAAATGCCCTTCAGCAAAAATAAAGTCTTTGATGGTTAAGTTTCCACCCACGCCTAAAATGCTTGGGCTGAAATCGGCACCTTCAAAATTTCCAGAATATTGCCCGAAAACAACGCTAAATGTAAAATCAAACGCATTTTCTAAAGAAATTCCATAGGGCGTTGTAAGTACCACAGAAAAGCCGACAGGGATATCTGTAAATGTTTCACCCGAGACTAAACCTGGCGTTGAAGCCAAACCAATACTAAATCCAGCTAAAGGACTAACAGCTTCAACTTCTTCAACAGCTTCAACTTCTTCAACAGCTTCGTCCTGAGCGTTCAATGAGATGAAGAACAAGGGTAAGATAAACACGAGATATTTGAGATTTTTATAATTACTTTTCATTTTATTATCCTTTTGTTTTATTATAGTTAATTAGCAATGGGTAATTTTAATACAGATTCACTTTATAAAACAAGATAAATAACTCATTTTTAATTTCTCGTTCAATTTCTTTAGTTTTAGTAATGAACCACTAAGGCAAATCCAAAGAGTTTCAACATTTCGATAATATTTATTGTAACTTTATAATATGTTTTTTGTAAAACAAACGAGACTTAAGATGAAATATTTTTTCTCACTTTACCTCTTTTTATCTATTTTTTCTGAAGGTAACGCACAGGAAATACCCACTGAATTTTTTGAATTCAAAAAGCAAAAATATCTCAATAATGCTGGTAAAGAATGGAAAGAAACAAGTCTCTTTGGACCTGCAAGAACAAGGCTACATCATGACGAAAGTGATTCGCTTTTAATCGAAACACGAATGGGTCTTTTTTCTAAGAATGAATCTCTTGCTTTATATGGATATGCCCATTTTACATTTAAAAAATATTTTTATGCCTATCTCTATCCACGTATCGTGAATGACGTTTCTGCTTTTGACCGCTATTCTGGTATTCCTAGAGAAATCGAACGAGGTGGGCTCAATTCAGGAGAAACTGATTTGTCTGGCATTGGATTTCAAAATGATTGGTTACTATTTCAAATTGGGAGAGGACGACAAAGTTGGGGGGCAGGAGAAGAAATTCAATTGGCTTTGGGGGAAAACTCCCCCGCTTATGAATATACACTCTTAGGCTTAGATTTTGGGAAAATCCGGGTTAAATATCTTCATGGCTTCCTTGAATCCATTTCTCCGAATATTAATCGATATATCACTGCACGTGGATTAGAATGGTTCACGAGAGAAAACCTCATTATCGGACTTTCGGAAACCGTCATTTATTCTGGTGAAAATCGTCCTATAGACTTGGCGTATTTAAATCCAATTTCGAACCATTTAGAGATGGAATTGAACGATCGCCTAAACACGATTGGAACAGGTAGCGCAAACGGGGTCTGGCAATTATCTGTAGATTATAAACCTTTTCAAAATTTTCGACTATCAGGAAATCTTCTTTACGATGAATTTGTTCTTGATAAAATCCAATTTGAGCAAGGAAAAGAAAATGGAAAAGCATATTCTTTAAAAGGGGTTTATACCATTTCAAATACAAATAAAAGGCTCTTGATGATCTATAGCTCATTTGTCAAAGTGGGCACACCAACGTTTAGGCATGGTTCTGGCTCAAATAATTTTGTGCAACGAAATAAACCTTTGGGATGGAAATATGGTAGCGATGGACAAGCATTCAAACTGGGTTTACAATTTTTTAATTTGAAAAATTTAATGGGACAAATTGAATTTGGACAACGGGCCATGGGAGAAGAAAGTATCCTCTTCCGTCCTTATGATGACTATGCCGATTACTTGGCTGGACCTTTTCCAAGTGGATTAGTGGAGGAAATCATATTTTTCTCAGGTGAATGTCAATGGTGGTGGAAAACCACTATTTCAGTTTTGGGACAATTTGAATGGACATCCTCAAACCTTGCAGAGACAGAAATGGCTTATACTTTGGGCATAGATATATATTATCCCCACGATTTTTGGATTAAATAAGCGAGATTATTTCGTCAGTTGCTGACTGGCTTCAATCAATATTTTCATCACTTCTAAGGCGTGGTTCCCATTGGCAATATTTGGCTTCTTTCCCTCTAAATGATCAACGAAATATTGTAGCTCTTCCGTTAAAGCCATTTTTTGTTCATAATCAATTAGGGTTACGGGACCATCAATCTTCTCTGGAACACCTTTAGCCATATCAAATTTTTTCGCATATAATTTAAGAGGCTTCCCTTCAGAAGAATCTTCAAATGTAATCATCGCTTCTGAGCCAATCACCACCAATCGATGCTCTTTAAATGGATGGAGCCAGCTAACAAAAATGTGTCCTTCAACGCCATTAGGATATTTAAACTGCGTTAAAGTAGAATCATGAATTCCCTTTTGCAAAAACGTGCTTCCGCTGGCATGGATGGCTTCTGGGAAAGCATCTGTAAAATATTGAAAAATAGAAATATCGTGAGGCGCTAAACTCCAAAACACATTTTCTTCTGTCCGCACCTGACCTAAATTCAAGCGATTGCTATATATATATTGTAGCTTGCCAATTTTACCTGAATCAATAAGACCCTTTATTTTCTTAATTGCAGGATGAAATAATAATACGTGCCCCACCATAATATTGACATTATTTTCTTCAGAAAGTCGGACAAGCTCTTCGGCGTGATCTTCTTGTAAAGTCAAGGGCTTTTCTACCAAAACATGTTTCCCTGCTTCCATGATTTGCTTGGCTAAGGGAAAGTGCGTTTCAGCTGGAGTCGCTACGGTAAAACCTGAAAATTGACCATCTTGCAAAGCGTCACCTAAAGAAAGATATCCTTTTACATCTGGATATTGTTCGGCAAACCGCTTGAGCGTTTCTGAGTTGGATTCAACAATCCCGCCCAGATTTCCTAATTCATAGAGCGTGCGGATATGGTTTTTCCCCCAATATCCAGCGCCGATGACACAAACAGTTTTATTTGACATTAGGCTTTGATGACTTTTGCTGATTTTCCAAATCGTCCACGGGTATCAATAATTAATGAGGATTCTTTTTCAATCAAATCGTAATCAAAATCATCGTGGTCTGTGGCCAGTAAAACCAAATCCATGGATTGGAGAACATCAGCGTTTAACACTTTTGATTTAAGCTCAATTTGGTATTTACGTGTATTGGGAATCGATTTAAAATAAGGATCACAATAATCTACGAGGGCTCCTTTATCGATAAGAATATCAATCAGCTCTAAAGAAGGAGATTCTCTTAAATCATCTACATTCTTTTTATAGGCTAAACCCAAAATAAGGATTCTACTATTTTTAATTGATTTTCCAATTGAATTTAAAGACTCACTTACTTTTTGAATTACATAATTTGGCATGCTTGTATTGATTTCTCCAGCTAACTCGATAAAGCGTGTATTCATGCCTACCTCTTTTGCTTTCCATGTAAGGTAAAAGGGATCAATGGGAATACAATGTCCGCCTAAACCAGGCCCAGGATAATACGCAGTAAATCCAAAGGGTTTTGTAGCGGCAGCTTTTATGACTTCATTAATATCAATATTCATTTTATCCGCTACCATTTTAAGCTCATTCACCAAACCAATATTGACAGCTCTATGAATATTTTCCAATATCTTGGTCATTTCTGCGACTTGAGTAGACGAAACTGGAACCGTTTGATCTACAATTTGGTCATAAAGTGCAGTGGTAACTTCCAAACAATTTTTTGTGTGGCCACTTACAACTTTGGGAATAGTCTGAGTGCTAAAGTTTTTATTACCTGGGTCTTCTCGCTCGGGAGAATACCCAATATAAAAGTTCTCTCCCACTTTAAAGCCAAGTGCTTCGATTACAGGGACAATTTCTTCTGCAGTTGTTCCTGGATAAGTAGTGCTTTCTAATATCAGGAGCTGTTCTTCTCTTAGATGGCTTTTTACTAAATCTAAGGTGCTTTTTACATAACTTAAATCTGGTTCATTATGCACACCTAATGGTGTAGGAACACAAATCAGGATTGCATCTACATCTGTAATTTTGGCAAAATCTGTGGTAGCGATAAAGCCTTGCTTTACCATTCCAGAAATATTCCCTTCATTGATATGCTTGATATATGATTTACCCTCATTGAGCATATTGACTTTATGTTCATCAATATCAAATCCAATAACTTTCAAACTCTCTTCCCCAAATCGAATCGCCAGCGGAAGCCCAACATATCCTAGGCCAATAATGCCGATTGT